>Ga0210040_10005067_pt1 | contig 16919 bp, 12 predicted proteins | sample CryGeyCG12114_NA_FD_185462 | JGI IMG/M metagenome (GOLD analysis project Ga0210040, IMG submission 185462) | Groundwater microbial communities from aquifer - Crystal Geyser CG19_WC_8/21/14_NA (SPAdes) (version 2) | ecosystem: Environmental > Aquatic > Deep subsurface > Groundwater | place: USA... | reverse complement strand
TTCTTAGATCATTGTTTTGTCGAGATTAAACATTCTCCGACTCGGATTTAAAAAAGTAAAATTTAAAATTAACGAACTATTTGACAAGGAAATTAATTAACGTCTGGAGGATTCTATATGTTATTTCTAATTTAAATTTCTGTAAATTTATGAATAAATCTGAAGAAACTCTTAGATTTATTGCTGTCGGAATTTTATGTGGGCCAACGTCGAGCCTATATTTTTCATTGTCCACCTTTGATTTGACTTGCCATCGTTAAGCTGCAATATACATTTATTTTGAGAATAGAAACGAAGTAAGGAAAATTTTTTTTTTCGAATCATTTATGTGCTATTTTTTTTCATGAATGCTGTACACTCAAATTCGCATGTTATATATTAACACGCCAAAATATTTGTCTTAGTTAGTCTAGATTCCATCCGTTCGTAGAACGGGCACTTTCACTGGTATAGAATAATATAGACCAACTAACCAAGATTAATTATTCAGAGCAGTATATTACTCGATAATTCCTTATATATCTAACTGACTGAGCTGGTTCATTCATTTGGCTCATCTGCGTTACAACGTTCAAAGTGCGAAAAAAATGAATTATGGATGCCGTCTGATACAACAGAGACAGAGGGCGAGGGACTTTCCTTGCATTTTTAATTAAACGGGCTTTACTTACTTTTAGACTGTGCAAGTTTTCTCGTTCCGCTCTATTTGACTTGCAGATAGAAAGAGGGTTAAGGATTTGTTGAACCTAAAATGTCGTAAATTTTACTAACGCCTCCTTGTTTTGTACTACTTTTGGCTGGAGATTCAAATATTTCATAACATGAATCTTCAGTTTTACGCATCAAGTGAACTCGTTTGATTGCCGCAAGTGTATAGTATATTCGCTGTAAACAGTTGTTATGCAATACACCGATTTACATTAATACTGGCTATAATGTTGGTTAGGTTTGGCAAAACAAATAAATTTCCCTTAACTATCCATGCTTATCTATCCGGTTCACGCTTTTGCCGTATTGTAGTCAACCAATCCTCTTAAACCATTTTTTTTCGCAATGTTGTAAACGAGTTTTTTCCCGTTTCCATTACACAGGGTCGTTCCAGAAGCCTCACCCATATTGACAACTTGGATCCCGCAATGCTCCTTCGGAATGAAGAGATGGACAGCAAGTCAGAACCAGATACGTCTTATGAGCAATTACTGTTCGTCCCTTCGTCTGCAGAAGATCGACGCAAAAAGTTGGCACGATCTCAGGTGCGGTTCTTTTCCCTTTTGTTTGGCTCAACCCGACGTTGTGCATACTGTATGACTTGTATTGAGTTGAGAAACTAATTGGATCTTGTTTTTTTTTCTTGCACGTAGGTTTCCAGCTCGGAATATTTTAGTGTGTGTTTGGATGGAAGATTAGGGACGGGATTGGAAGAATTCATTTTGGCCACACGGGGAGTTTATTTAGGGTGAGTATAAGTTCAATAAGATAAAATTCATTTAAAGTATAGCGCCAGGATCGTATTTTAGTATAGTGATGCACATTGTCTGTTCTATGAAACGTTTCCAGCTAGCGCATAACAAGAGGGAAAGATTTTTTTCATTATGTACCACATAACTCTGGTTCTGACTGACTTGACCTTTCGTCATCATGGTAGACTGGGCGCGCATAGTAAAAGATCACATAAAGGATGCTAATGGAATATAGCTTTAGACAGGGACGTACTGTGGGCAACTTTTAACGATGATAGAATCCGACCCACTTAGAACGTGATCAGCCTTTTTGATTTGTTTCCTTGTACAGGATATGTTGAGGAGTTGGAAGGGAAAAAATAGATTTACAGACTACAGTCGTTTAAGCTGAAGCTACGGATTGTTAAGAAGTTAAGTTACAATGATAGTAAATTGACTACTTTTTGTGGTCTTTGCATTGCTAGGGAGTTTTACTGAAGTCACTTTCGTTTATAACTCTATAAGCGGAGGTTCTCTGAAGAAATAGGAAATTTTCTAACCAACTGAGCGGATTTGCTAAATAAATTGATTCCATTGGTTTTATTTCAATGTTCCTCACACCACACACGTAGAACTTCTTATATTGGTTTTAAGAAAAAAGTGTCAACACATTTTATGTGAACGTTTCATACAAAGCTGAAAAAATGACAAATGCGCTGCATGTACCACATGTGACTTGTGAGTTGTGTGAAAGCAGAAGATTCTAGTGAAAAGTGTTTTTAATAATTCATTTGCAAAAAATATACGCATTTAATTATGCTTTGGATTTGTAGGACCGTTTGTTGCTGCCCTGAAAATAAAAGGCTTACACTTAAGTTTAACATGACACAAAAGATGTGTTAATTGAGACTTTGTGAGCCTCGAGGTCACAAAAGAAGGAAAACTTATTAATTTTTTTATGCCCGGAAATTTCAAGTCAACTTTTCAAGTGTAGTTCGTTAGCGAGTGACTTTCTCTTTGACTAACTATCGTTTACTTTCTTCTTGTGATGCTTAAGCACGTGGAATTCACAATGACAATTCACAATGATACTGTATCACACAAAAATTTGCTAAGGATATTATGTTTGGGAACAATTTAGATTTCCAAAACAAGGAAAAAATCTGTCTATTAAGTAAATGTGGGTCCTAATAAGGTAACACCAAATGCTTTATGCTAATAACTTACTAACTAACTAGCTAACTAACTAACTTAGTAAGTGATTCATTGTGTTCAAAGGAAACATTCAGTCAGAAGCGTACCAAAGTTCAGATACGGTCCATTGTAACTTGAGATTTATCTAACTACTTGGTTTTTATCAAAACCCCTTGCAGCTAAACCATTAATCTTATTCGGGATGGCACACTCATTTTCCTACGTTCCTTTTAGTCATTGAGCGAAAATGTTGCCAACTATGGTAGTATATATAGTATGGGTGACTTGTTTGCCCTTTTTTGTTTGCTGTAGCGGAATCGACATAAATTTCATATCCTTTTGAATCCAGTGTTACTTACTTCCACACAGGCCGATTACATTCTACAAATGACAAGTAATCGCGCCCATACTGAAGCAATTGTGGAGATGAAACAATAAATTTTGTCTTCATTTTTACTTGGATAGGATTTTTGTCGTTGGTTTTTTATTTATATCCGCAAATCGAATGTGACTATCTTTTGAAGTTGATAAATGATTGTTGTATCCTACTTTCATCTTTCGGAACAGCTTTTTGCCAGTTTGCATACATTTATGTGTGTTTCCAACATGTTGGGCTGTTAACCGCAAAATAATTGTACGACAGATGTAGGGTTTTTTAGTGCACAAATCTTTCCGCATTGGTGGAAACTTTCACCCTGTTAGTTAGTTAGTTACTTTAGCGCGTGACATTGAGAAATGCAATCATATACGTATTACACAATGTGGCGTGTTTTTTCTCCATAACTTACTTACTTTACTTGCTATCTTTGGATACTCCTTTAATGGATCCATGAAATTTTGCCTTTTTTCAGAAATGTTCTTCGTCCACTTCTCGAAAAGAAGAATATCACTCTGGCCGATGTAGACGTATTTGTGGATTCGTCAAAAACACCATTACCTGCCCCAGCTCGTACCGACACGTATTTTCTGGCAGGGAAAAATCTACGGATAAAATGTAAGCTCCTTAATAAATTGCTTTCTTTCTAGTGATTATCTCACCTAAACCGGAACATGTGGCAGATATGAGTTAGTTTGTTAGAGTGAGTGAACAAGGTTCCGGAAAAGACTGGAGAAATTTACATATTATTTACTATTATTACTTACTAGCATACTAATGTTACTCCTATCTCCAATATTCACGTTTTATGCGTGAGCAAACCCATTACTCAGGTTTATAGTTAGTTTAGGTAGCAAGTTGCCGAACGTTTCACAGTCTGTACGCATTGTTGTAACCAAACCAACCAAACCAAATCACTGGGCTTCCAGCGTTGGCTCAAGTTCACATAAAATTATATGGCTGCGCATCCAGCTACAGAAATAAGTTAGCTATTTAGTTAGTGATGCGAGAAAGTTGTATTTATGTAACGTTTACTTTTGAAAAGGTATAGATAGATTATGTACTATGTATAGCTTGTTAAGCAGTTGGCTGTAACGATACGTAGTTAACATCCTGAGTCATTATTGTCACATCCGTCCGGGGCTCCCAAATCTTGGGATAGTTAGTCTATCTCATGTAAAAGTAGTTAGGTTCATTTCTCTTACGTTTTTTGTTCAGTTTGAGACTATATTTTAGATAGTAGTAATGGACTTGGTATGTTCAAAAAGCCAATTATTTTATATTAGTTAGCTAGTAAGTATATTGGATTAAAAGTAGTCTTGTTTGTTCTTGTGTAGCTAGTTAGTTAGTAACCAAAGACGGGATTAAATTGTTAGTTTAGTAAGTTGGTTGGTTACTATGTTAGTGTTTTGGCTGTGCCTTTCTAACTATATGTAGCCTCTGGGGAAAAAGGAGGCTGGAATTTGTTTGTTGTGCACCGTGAGCAAAAAGGGATAAAATTATTAGTAGCTACCCTACGCCGAGGCCAAAACCTTGAGTATTTTGGGGAAGATGGATTTTTATCCTTTGGTTCTGGAGCTAACTACCGGAAGGGATCACATGCCTTTAATAAAATAGATGGATCACACCATTAAATTGCATTTTTGGTCTTTATCCCCGTGCCCATCTTGAAGTTGTAGTTTACCACAGAGCGTTCTGTAGCCCACAAATGGTAGTAGTGGTTGTATCAGAGGAATCCATCCATGCATATTGCATGTCTTTTGATGCATGGAGTACAGTACCATGGAGTACTGTCATTTTTAGGCTGCTGATCCCATATAAATGTTATCTCTTTTGCTCCAGCTGTATAAGCGGCTGAAAATGGAATATGATCTGTGTGGCCGATATTTCCGTGTTGACAAAAATATCCAAATATTTTTTAGCAGTGGTACTTTATACGGTATGAAAATGTTTAATTTCGTGGAGCCATAGATAGTGAGTTTGAGTTATTGGCCGCATTTCAAATTAATTGGAAAAATTCAATAAAGAAAATACCCAAGTGCACTTGTATACTCACTCGTAACCGTATTACTGTAGTAGTCAGCAAGGAGAAAAAGGTGAAAGTATGCTCCCTTGTAAGGAATATCGGTCATTATTTGTGAGCACTCTTACTGTACTGCTGTGCTGTCAAAAAGGATTTCTTTTATACGACCGATGATCTTTCAATTGTTATGTCCGTCTTGAATCATTTTGAAGCACGTGCATTGATATGGATAGTGCGTCCTTTTTTACTGGATTCTGTTCATTACATGCATCTTACCATGTTTTGTCACGTACGTGCCCTTTACGACGACATTTCAACAAGATTGCGTCCAATCCAGCATTGTTGAGATTTTTATCAAATGTCTTGCTGCTCTGTCAGTTGATTTTTGGAAAAAAAAATTGCGATGATTTTAGTCAATCAATTGACTACTATATTGATGTCTTGAGTGTGGTATACAATTCGAGTGTCTGGAACTCATAGAACAAGAATAAATTAGGGTTGTGCAAAAGTCTTCAGGTTGATGGGCATACGAGTTTTAGTGATTAAGTTGTATAGTATGGGACTGATGAAAGTATTATGAGTTGATTATGGTTTGCTTCTTATTTACTTTGCTATAATGCAATAGTTTTTTGCTTGTGAGAGCGCCCGGTTTTTGTGGAATACAAGGGGAGAACTAATGATGACAAGTGTCTGACATGGTGGGGAAATAAATAGTGATACATAAATTTGAATTTATGTCAGTGAGTGTCATGTCAGGAAAAGGATTGTGTTTTGTCCAAGAATTGACGAGTGGCAGCTATGAACTTACAATGGCATAGTTTGAGTGACTGGCATCTATTCTAAGGTTTATTATTAAGTCTTGGGTCATTTTGTTGGTTTTTGATTTTTTTTTTGGATTCGTGTAGGCTAGATCAGAATTCATCAAAATTAGTGAATTGAGTTTTATGAGCGGTAATAAAATTGTGGACATTGATATGTTATGAATTGTTTCGCTTAGAGCTAAACCGGAGAACCGGACCATTATGTGTTTCTTACGTATTACGTATTTCTTCCCTATAGCAGATGCGTTCGGATAAGCTTTCCTTTGTTAATCCACTATGCGGTGGAAAAAACCGGTGAAAATAAAATTACTATTTATGTGTGCATATGAGTTTATATGCTTTGCTGGAAAAATATTCCCGATAATTGGAGTTGCACAACGAAAAGACAGTGTTGTAGACTATGAGATAAAAGAATTATTTTCCTATGAGTTAAATTACGTTGTGAGCCTCACGTGTGCTACATTTCTCACGTGATGTATAGTGTTGACATGTCTTTAATTGATGATTTCTATATATTCCCAGTTTGTTTGTATATTGTAATGTTTTTGTCGTTTGGATGAGCACGTCTGTATGCTCCGGTTCAACCATTCCTACTCTCTGGAAAATTAATAACTTTAGTCAGTGTATTTTTTTCCTCGGAATTGAAACTGCGCTTTCTAGCAACTAATCTACAGACAAAGTTGTTAAAAAACTGTGCTTGTGTATCAAATATCAAAGTTGAACGGAATTCGCGTTAAAAATAGCCCAGTAAATGCTCTTGTTAGAACACTATATATTAAATAGTACGCTTTGATTTAACAAAATGTTGGATGACAAAGAACTTGAAATGTTGTATGCTTCGTGGGAGTATTTTGTAAGCCTTGTTAGTTGGTTAGTACAGTCAAACATATTGCATTTGTTTCAGCTGTATGTAAACATGAGACTGAGACAATTTATGTTACCTGACATGTTCTTTTTGAAGTTATTTGAGTTAGGTAAATAGTTCGTTTGTGTGTAGTACATAGCTACATTTCATTGACAAAAATGTTTATTCACCTTCTCGATTTAACTGTATAAAAGTTTATGAATATTTTTCATGGCTACTACAATTTGTTGCAGGTTGCAGTAGGCGGTTAGTATTTTTAGCAAATCGTACTCACTCACTCTCTGAGCCACCAGTATCCCATTGTCGGTGTGTCAATAATTGCAAAGTTCATAACGCAGATGAGATATATATTCTATTTGGAAGTCTCTATAAATGATTTTGTGTGGGTTTTTTTTTTTGCAGTGAAAGAGCCTGATGGGAAATTTCATTCCAGATCTTTCAAACAACCCTCAAGGAAGTCATCTAACGGCGTAAGTTTTTGTTTATTAGTGTTATGTAAAATTGACTTCTCAAGAGTTTTGTACAACATGGGTGGAGTTTCATTTGGCTATAGGATTCAAGATACTTGTGACAATGTGATGTATTCATAGCATGCATAAATTGTATCATGGCTATGAGTATGAGTTGTTGTAACGTTTACTCAAAAAAGCTATTAAGGCAATTACACTTTGATATTCATATTGATGATGAATTTATTTTTTTTACTGGGAAACTCGGTCCAAACTGTAAACGCTGCTTACTTTTACCATGAGCTGCTCTATGAACTTTTCATAGTTAGTTAAATGAAAGTTTTTAAACGATGATTTTCCCTTCAATTGATGTTGACTGGGACTAATTATTTCTGCAACTTTTTATATGGGTGAGGAGAAGTAACGTTTACTGACTAAAGTATTTGGAAAGAGTGCTACAGTTGTCAATGAAAACGATACTTGAGGTTAATTTAAAGTTGACTGTTTGCGTTTTTCCTCCTCTCGATACATTAAGGTCATATAAGTTACCGTAGCGGAAGAGAGGGAGCAGCAATAATACTTGAACGGAACGTATTAGTTCTCTTAAGTGGCTCTTCTCAAGTAGTGTGTGAGAAAAAGAACATGAGGATTTGTCAACTTGAGTCCATCTAATGAATTTGTGCACTGACAAGAGAATGCTTTTAGTCAGTCTTCTTCCTATTTAGTATGCAAGCCGTTCGATCTCACCAATGAAAGTATAGTATAGCTTTATTTGTTCATTATGAATGCTCAGTTGGTGGGCGGTTGAAGTTTGTGTATGAAAGAATAGAAATCCCGTAAAAAAGCTGTATAGTACAATTAATTGCATGAGGATTTTAGAATTAGTGACTGACTATGAGATCTGAGAGTCTGAATACGTGAAATTTAGTTCTGTAATTATGTATTTATACTTACATTCATTGAAAAAACTGTCGCTACGAGAAGTTAAGCAAGTGAGCAGTGTTAGCTATATATTAGTAATCTACTTCTACATGTTATGTATGCCCCCGGTGTTGCAGGCAGACTAGACAAAACAGCTAGATAAAGTATTATAGCGTTTCTCCTGTGGAGTTTTCACCAAGTGTTATAAAGGTTAGCGACTGGATTATTAGATTACACATTTTGGAGGAACAAATAATGACATTCGCCAGTAGCAGCTTTTGCGTACTTGTGTTTCAGAAGCATTCTTGTCACAAGATACAAACTGGCTTATATGGCTCTGCAGGCTACAAGTACATTAATTACCCGGCTAGGTATTAGAATTGCCTTTAGCTACGTAGTTTGCTAGTTGAGTTACTTACTTACCAGAAATATAATGCATATTGCTGTCTGTCAAATAGAAAATCCAGACAGGATGGATGAATGCAGTGATTTTTTTTAATCCCTTATATTGAGCAAAAAATGAATGTAATCTTAGCAACATATTAATTTCACTCACCAGTAATGACTTGATTGATTTATAGGTTTATTGCATATTAAAATTGTGACTGTGAGCAATTTGAGATTGATAGCATAAGTTTCAATTAGATAGGTAGATTGTAATTGTAACCAAACGGAATCACAAATTGAGATCTAGTGCAGTCCAGTAAAAGAGGAGACAGAGAAATGGTTTTGTTGAACCCTGACTAATCCAAATGTTTGTATTATTTGAATTTGCAGCGAGGAAAACACAAGTTTTTCAGTGCATCTACCGAAGACCCAAGTTACTTTGGCAATACTGGGTCTGTAGGGGATCGCACAATCTCTTCCTCAACTTCAAATCTTGCTTGCTCTAGCGGTCCAAGTAGTTCAGCCGTATCAAAAACGCCTCCAACTCATCATTCCATTTTGTCATCCAGTTTATCTGTTGGTGGCTCTGTGTCCACCACAACTGCTGCTGGTCAACAACATGGTATCCCAGGTTCTGGTCCAATATCTCATGAGGGTTCACTCAAAGTGAAAAGTACGAAACAAAGTAATCGATGGAGTGGACTTTTCTCCAACTCTATAAAGGTTTGTCAGATTGGTTTATCGTTGTGTGTGATACAGCTTTGCTTTGTATGTATAGGGGCAGCCATAATAATTAGAGTATGAGGGCTAGTGAATTGAACTCGACTATCTACACACTACACAAATAAGCTGGGAGGCGAAGGTCGGATTTCAGTTTTTGCTTGCTAATGTTTTGAGTTAATTCATTGTTTGATGATATCGTTTCGAAAAGACAATTTTTAAATGCTTATGCAGTTGTGCATCGATATGTGTGAACAATTTTTTTTGAAAAATCCTGTCCACGCAAAATTTTATTAAAATTTCAAATTTTTTGATTGAACAGAAGAATGTTTTTTTTTAGTTTTGAAATTTTAAAGTTGAATGAAGCGTTATGATTTGTCCTTAAAACAATCAGCATGTTGAAAATACTTTCACTTTTTAAACGCTGCAGTCTGTATGAAATGAACCAAATCTGATCTCTTGTATAGAATGAAAAGGTAACTTATGGAGTCCACTGAGTCCGCCCACCCTTTCTTATGAGTTTTTGTGATGAACCAAAGGTTTTATAACCTAGCCTGTATAACATAGCATTGATAATAGAGACCTGTATACGTTGTCTGTTCCTTACGAAAATGTGTAATAATACTCTTTTCTCATTCCAGGATAACTCTAAAATGGATCTATTGGTAGAGCAACTAAACCATTATGATAAGCATGGAATTCCAAAACCACCCGTGCTTCCAGATGACTCGTGTGATGTTGATAAATTTAATGGTTTGTAGTAGTCTTTTAACTCTTCCATTTTGACACTACTAATTCGCGTGGATATCTTTTTGCTTTATTCTTTTCCCAACAACCTATAGTACAAACGAAAGACTCGTGTTTGCGAAATGAAATACTTATTTCCCACGCTTTAGCCGTTTCAGCATTTTGCACTCGCTGTAATGTTTACATTGCACAAGAGATGTGGATTAGTTGATCCTCTTCGGCTCCATTGTGTCAAGTCTTTGTGTCTCATAATAATAGTGGGTGGTGGATGTGGGTGCTTTTATTTTTTAGGAAAGTTGAGAAAAGAATACATAGATAGATATAAACGTACAAAAAAGACTTTTTTACCAGTAAAGAAAGTGCTAAAAACTGATATTGGTTCAGTTTGTATGTAGTATGCATTTGGATTGGAATTTTTTTTATCTATTTGAAATCTTATCTCGTTATTTTACAATTTGTAGAGTGATATCATACCGCCCAATAATAATTTGCATTGCTCAATGAGCTGTGAATTGAATTATGGTGCTTACACTCTACACTGTGTACACCAAGTGTAATGGATGAGGGGAAATAACGAAACAGTATAAAATGGAGATGAGAAATTTTACTCTGTTTGTTTACATTGGTACAACTATAGTCAATAAATGGTTGAGAATAGGAGAGAGCTAGTGGATCTATAGGATGACAAAGATGGCTGATCGGATGAACTTTTAGGCCACCTTAGTTAGTGCAAATATTTACATGGCGGGCTGTATATACAGAGAAAGCATAATGTTTACTTTTACCTACCTCCGCTGTTTACACATTCAAGTCCTAGGAAAATTGAAGGGAAAATTTGTATCTCTGAGCCAACTTGCTTGTTAGTTACTAAGTAAGTTAATCTTACTGTATATTTATAGCTTTAAAGCATTGATGGATTAACTTTGTGAAAACAAATAGATGGGTCCATTTATTTGCATGGGTGTGTATGTAAATTCAAGAATCTAGTGTGCGAAACCACAGGCTCCATTATGTGGTCTGATGAGGCTGTACACAAAGTAGTTATTTATGTTTTTTGGAAACTAACTTCTCAAAATAGTATGTATAATGACTATATAATACAGTTTTGTCAAGCAAAGGTAGGTAGGCCGAATTTTCTGTGCTTGAAGTAAGTAGTATAGTACAGTAATGGCATGCAGATAAGATTTGGAAGGCAATCATTGGTGAGTGGATCAGGATAATGACTAGATGTGCCTTGTATAAGGGGAGTTGCATTGGTAGAGTAGTAGATTTTTTTTGTGTTGGCTGAAAACACGGGTTTTACATATAGGACTGTTCATGCATATAAAGTAGATGGAACGGGGAAGCAATAAAAGTAAATATGTTGGTACTGAATCACAATGGAGAGAGTTTGGTTGTCTCAGACATAGGAGAAAGTGAAAAAAATTGAACTGACCGTGTGTTTTGTTTTTGCTGGTTGGTTGGGGAGTTGGGATAGCAAAGTATTAAAAAATTGGGGAAAATGTCTACTTTTTTGGTATGTATAGGTTAGGTAGATAGGAAGCAATTTAGAATTTAGGTGCGATGCAAACTAGTTAATAGGATTTTTACCATATGTCATAATAGGATGAATAGTTAATGCTATAGCTTATTCTGACCTCATTGTCATTGCCTTATTTTGACAATCCCGTGCATAATTTGACTGGAATGATTTTGATTTTGTGCAAACAAGTAAACACCGTGTACAATTGAAACGATGTCAAAAGAAAAAGGATGGGTTTCCTTTTAAAAATGAGGAAACTGATTGCTTTTTTTGTTGCTTGCGAGAAATTTGATTGAGTACGCCTTTGAGTTTGTTAGAGGAAAGTTTCTAATAATTTATTGGATGTTTTATAAGTTTGTAATTATTTTTGTCGTCTAGAAAATCATTTCGTTGAGGATGATTGGAAAACGATTGTGTCTGACTGGAAGGATATAAGTGAGCGGACGATACAACAGCAAACAGCAATATGGGAACTTGTGGAGACTGAAGTAGTTTATTTGAAGACCATAAAAGTGATCACTGATGTGAGTAGTTTCCGACTCTTTGTCTTCGTGCATATGAAATGAACATTAAATTTCTATCTTGTAGTTTAGTTTTGAAACTTTTAACGCTTTGTTTTGTCAGTCAGTCCAGATTCTAGTTATTTTGTCTGATTAAGGGACTTGTAACAAAGCCTTCTAAGTTTCTACTTGCAATAAAAACCAGGCCTATTCAGTATTGCATTCTGCACAATAAATGAGTGAGTTTCTTGAATCCACCTGAAAATCTTTATTATAAGTAGCTAAACTAGTATCTAAACTTTCTTCCATTCTAGAGAAAGCAATGAATTTAGTTAATTACCTACTACTCCGAATGAAGCGACACAGATAAGAAAAGCTGCTAATGCCGTAAAAAGAGACTCAGTCAGTCACTGTCTCAATATAGTGTTGCTAGATATGCATGCATTTATTGGCAGTAGTAAATAAATAGCACAGAAGCAGATTTATGGAGTTACTTAAAAGCTAATGTTTATAGGAGTAAAAATGGGCTGGCAATTTTAACGTGTTTTTTTTATTGCAGCTCTTCCTTGCTTGTCTGTACAACCTGCAAGCGGCAAATATTCTGAATGAAATCGATCGTGACAAATTGTTCAGCAATATTCCTGAGATCTACAAAGCTAACCAAGCTTTGTGGGTCGAGTGCATTTCCCCAATGGTCCAAAAATCACGAGAGTCCAAACGTTTACTTCGGCCTACAGAGTTACGGGATGGGTTCCTTAATGTGAGCACTTTGCATTACTTTTTACTTTGGTAGATAGAAGCATATAGTCTCTTGTTTTTATGTGGTCTTCTTCAAAGATAGTGTTTGTAACCACAACCAATTGGCTATAACTAGTGCTATTAGCATTGTCTGAGTGAGTGGTTTTTGTGTTATTAGTTTAATAGTTATATGCTATCAACGAATCCATGGTGGTTAAATAATGTATGTATATCTTCTTACAGTTTGGTGCAACGTTCCAGCCCTATACTCGCTATTGTCTGGATCAAACCAAGTGTCAGCAATACTGTAGAGAAAAATATCATGACAATGAGCTTTTCAAGGCCTATCTTGCCGTAAGTGCTTTAATAGTTTGTTAGTTTAAGAGATTCCAGAGAAATGCTTTAGGGGCAGCCAAGTTCAAGTGAAAGGAAAGTCTAGTTTGATTCCAGACTGGTGTGACGTGAGGGATCTCTGCTGGTGTTATAACACCTTTTAGGCGGATGTTTATGCGAAGGTTTAGTTTTAGTTTGTTAAATGCTGGAATTCTGGATTTGATGACAAAAATTGAATGTTTCCTTATTTGTACTTACTCTATTCTCAAAACTCAAACGGACGTCGAATACACACAAATGCATGTCCCATAGCATTGCATTCCCTCCGTTTCAATTCTGCGCGGACTATATATTGAATTTTGCATGAAAATGAAATTTTGGGATATTTGTTTTAAAATGTATATGTTAAAATGTTTTTTGATGATTTCAGTGGTGCGAAACTCGAAAAGAGTGCAACAGGCTGAGATTAATGGACATTTTGGTGCGTCCCATGCAGCGTATGACCAAATATTCGCTTCTGCTGAAAGCCATTTTGAAACATACGGAAGAGCATGAGCAACGCCAATGTCTCGAAGAAATGGTATGTTTTAATCACGAGAACAATGCTCATATTGTGAATACTCGTACAATCATATTCGCACAATGCTTATTTGCATTACAAAAGACGAGGATCAGGAGTAGTTAATGAATATTCATGTCATTAGTGAATGTGCTACTATTTGACCATTATGAGTTCTAATGAATATTCGGGCACTTGAAATCTCGTTCTAGATAATGAATGTGGAGAGGTTCGTGAAGAGTGTGAACGGTGCTTTACGGAGTAGACAGGATGCTGAACGCCTGCAAGGCATTGTGGATCGAATTGAGTGCTATGATGCTGTGGTAAGTTTAGTCCAAAAATTAGTTTGTGCCACATCAGATAGATGTCTTTTAGAAAACAGGAGCCCAGAGATGGGCGCTTAGCTGCTATTATACTTCTTTGAAATATGCAATATCAATATGAAATTCTATTTGCGTTCAGATAATATAGACGGGAGGTAGTGGGTTTGAAATAGATGGGGGAATTTACTTTCAAGTCAATTTTATTTAAATAAAACTTCGGAATGTTTTGCCAGTATAAAATACATTTCTATGTTATGATTTTAAATTTTTTTTTGCAGAATTAAAAAAAAACTTAAACTTACAGGGCCAAAATATACGGATTGTCTCTCTTTTTAAATAAATAATTGTACCCATATATTGACTGTATTGAAAATGCCCATCTATGTCTACGAAATAAAATGCAAATAAGTTAGTTACTAACAGTAAAGCTGCATTATGATGCAAACATGTAGTACAGCACCTTAAGAGCCTACGTGCTGTCTGGGATATATAGTTTCCGGGGAAAATAGGACAATAAATTATTATTGCGAAATTGTCGCTGCAACCCTTCTTTTTTCCATTGGTGATGTATGAATATGGTAATCTCATTGTTCATCAAACCCATATGTATATCTAGGAGGCACGAGAGGACGAGTTGGAATCAGTTGTAAAGTCATATTCCAAACTGGACTTATTCCACCCAATGCCAGGCTGTGGCAATGCACGCAGATGGTTATTAACAGAAGGAGCGTTGAAAATCAAGGACACTTTCACTTCCAAGGTAATTTTTCCCATTATTATTCTTATGCATATTTGGGTAAAAACATCCAGTTTTCTTTTGGGCTCGTATATCATGGAATGCACCAGAAGTTGGGCACCAATTTATGATGGCAGTTCCAAATAGATAACAATCTGGCTCTTTTCCCCATAAAGCTTTTGTAGGTCCCTATTGAGTTTTATAGTATGCAAAAGTTGGGGAATTTCGGAATGTCAGTTTGCAACTTATTGCCTCTATAATTAACTAAAAGCAAGATTCCTGTAGGAATAACCGTGTTCAAGTTTTAGTTGTCTAAATAATGATTTACACTGCAAAGCTTTTGTGATATGAAAAAGTTAAAGCATTGCGTAAGTTTCCATGTGGTATTACCAACAATTTTATAAAAATATTTAGAATAGGTATTTAAATTCTTTGAAACTGTGTCATTGAAGCCACAGAAAACTTTCTATTTATAATTATACATTTATGGAAATTCCACTAAATACACAGGGTACAGTTTTTACGTTGATTCATTATTCAACGAACATTAAAACTGAGAAGAATGGAATCTTATTTTCAATAATCTTTCTTTGAGTGGAAAATTATTCCCTGACTAGTTCAATTTTTTTGTAGCAGAACTCTGTTTATAGTGATTCCGTTATAACCAAATATAATCCCAGTTTAGATAGTGAAATGGCTGTAAAAGTGAATTTCTGTGCTTAAGTCAATGATGGGCTTTTGATTGTAAAAAGCGTGTCTAAGCGTCCTGTAATTGCCTACCCATCTGCTCGACTTTTGTGGCAAATGACAGACAGACGTTTCTTTACGTGGAGAAAATTAACTTCCCTGACTGGCTTGTGCGTATGCATAGTAATTCTCTAGAAACGGTGCTTTTAGTTAGTTAGTACCAAATGCGTACCGCACTGTTAATTATTAGGGATTCCACTCTCGACTAGACAATTTTCTTGGTATAGTTAAGAAAAGTAGAAGAAAACCTTGGCCGACTTATTTGCATATGGTGGGATTTGTTAGACACCACAGATTTACGCAAATCTGGCATATGGGATACAATCTTTCTGTCACTTCAGTTAGTTAGTTAGTAACCAAGCATGGGATGGATTTAAGAAAATGAAAACAGGAAATCATGCATTCTAAAAAGATGTAATTTTTTTATATTAGCTGTATATATAGCCTGTCCAGATAATGTCTCATCCTATTTTTACAGCGCTACCAGAGATGAACGTTGTGCATAATTCTGTAACGTATTGGCACATTTGTAATTGCGCGAAAGTGATCTTTATAGTGAATCATAATACTTTTGTCAGTGGTTGCAAAATTCACTATGACGAAGGTTCGAAGTCAATTTTCAGACGCTCCAATTGTCCACTACTAAAAAAATGCATCGAAATTTTTTTTAAAGACACCGTTAGGCATTTTGCAAGTGAGTAAATGCCCAAAACGACTATTTATGGTGTAAAAGTAAGGTTTCAGAATTTAGGAACAGTTAAGTATAGAAAGTCAAAGGGTCGTCCTCAACTCCCCACGACCGAAATTTTTATTACACTTTTTTCTATATCCAAACTACATGGCATGATTGAGTACGTATTGTTTTGCATTCTTATTCTATTTTGCAACTAACGTTAATCTTTTTACATATAGATGGACGTGCATTGCTTCCTTTTCACAGACATGCTCCTTGTGTGCAAACCCATGGGGAAGAAAGGTGAAAAAATGAAAGTCATTCGTCAACCATTTGTTGTGGACCGGTTGGTAACCCGTGAGTTTACAAAGGATACATGCTCCTTTGGCCTAGTGTATTTAAATGAGTATGGGACAGCCAGTGCGGCTTTGTCTTTCCATTCTAATGAGCCCAAAGCTGTGAAAATGTGGTTGGAGCATATAAAAAAGGCGCATAAGCTCTATGTGGAAGCTAAAGGGAGAGCGAGTGTAAGTCACTTTTGCTGTATGCTATATGAATACAGGGAATGGGGTTTGAGTTTTTTTAGTGGATTGTGTTCCGATAAGGAGAAAATCTCTGTTATAGTACAGTCCTATGTTCGTTATTAAATTGGTTGTTTGTTCCAAGTTTTACTTCTGTCATGTCATTTGAGGATGATGATGATGATGAAGCTTACGTTTTTGTGTTTCTTTTATCGTTTTGCTATGCTTTGTGTGGGTGTAGGATAAAAATGTGTGCAGGGACTGCATTTGTTATTGTGTTTAGTTTGTGACGTGATTTACTTTTTTGTATAGGGCTTTATGGAGC
>Ga0210040_10005066_pt1 | contig 16920 bp, 14 predicted proteins | sample CryGeyCG12114_NA_FD_185462 | JGI IMG/M metagenome (GOLD analysis project Ga0210040, IMG submission 185462) | Groundwater microbial communities from aquifer - Crystal Geyser CG19_WC_8/21/14_NA (SPAdes) (version 2) | ecosystem: Environmental > Aquatic > Deep subsurface > Groundwater | place: USA... | reverse complement strand
CCCCGCCACACGACCAGTCCGTGCCCTGGTTGCAGGTGAAGCGGGTGCTCGCGTTGACCAGGTCGAGCTCCACGAACTTCACCTTGGAGCGCTTGAAGCTCACCGTGGCGGCGCCGACGCCCTTGCTCGTGAGCTTGACGGGGTAGGACACCTCGGCGCCCGAGGGGCGGTGCACCGTCAGCTGCGCCAGCGAGCCGCGCACCGTGTTGGGCATGTTCACGGCGACCTTCAGCCTCCAGGTGCCGGTGAGGCTCGCGCCCGGGGTGAACCGGATGAACCCGTGGCTCATGTGGCTCAGGTCCTGGTCGACCTTCGTGCCGGTCGACTTGTGCGCCGTGGTCAGCTTGAACGAGCCGTCGAGCGGCGCGGCGTGGTAGCTGGCGCCCTCGCTGTAGTACTTCGCCGGGTTACGGTTCCACGTGCCGAAAGTGGTGAAGGTGCGGCCGAACGTGAGCTTGTGAGCGGTCAGCACCTGCTTGAGCGCGTTCGTCGAGTACGTCGAGCGTGCCTTGGACCAGACCTGGCGGACGATCGAGGGGTAGTCCAAGGAGCCGCGGCCGGTCCACTCGCTGAGGAAGCGCCAGAAGATCCAGTTGCCGTAGGGCAGGTAGGTCGAGGTGGAGAAGTCGAGCGGCAGGTAGGGGTCGCTCAGCGGGCTCTGCGCGAGGTACTGGCGGTTGTCGTTCACGCCGTCGTAGACCTGGTCCTCCATCCACGCGGCGGTGCCCTCCATGAACCAGATGTCCTCGCGGCTGTCGTAGCTGAACTGCACGGCGTGGAAGAACTCGTGGGCCGCGGTGACCTTGAGGTTCTGCACCGGGGTGTTCTGCGGATACTCCGAGGTGGCGTAGTCGTTGTCCAGCACGCAGTAGCCCGAGGACACGGCCGAGGAGGTGTCCGGGGCGCAGTAGCCGTAGAGACCCGACGGAAGGTCCTGGAGGTAGACGTCGAGCCTGCCGTCGGGACCGGGGTCCGCGGCCGCGCTGTCGTCGCGTGGCTTGGTGTACCCCATCTGGGTGATCTCGGTGGCCCAGACGTGGGCCATCACGCCCTGCACCTGCTGGACGTAGTCCGGGACCGTGTCGCCGTCGGTGGACGCGGTGGCCACGCTGTCGGCGGTGGAGGTCACGTAGTGGACGCACACGTCGGTGTCGCACGCCGGAGTCGCCTCCGGCACCGTGTAGGCGTGCTCGCTGGAGAACGCGGGGGCGTCGCCGTACCCGGGCCTGGCGAGGACGCGGCGAGCGGCAGCCCGGTCGCTGGTGGACAGGTCGCCGAGGCTGTGCGCGAGCTGGGTCAGCACCATGGTGGCGTCGCTCCCGGAGGTCGACGCGCTTCTCCGCTGCGCACCGGTCGTCCCCGTGGCGAGCAGGCCCTGAGCCGCCGCCAAGGTGGCGCGGGCCTGGGCGGCGTCCGAGGTGGCCGAGGCCGCAGGGGACTGGCGACGGTCGGGCTGGCGCATCGTGGCGCCGGCGGACGGGACGACCGTCGCGACGCCCAGGGCGACGGCGAGACCGACGCCGACGACCCGAGCAGAGAGGGGGAGGGGCACGAATTGATCCTGTCGCCGAGGCAGATGAGGCCCTCAGGGTAGGGGGTGTCTCCTGCCTGGGTGTCGAGATTGCACACATTCGTGCCCACCGTCCCTCACACCCGGCGCAGCACCGCCGTCACCTTGCCGAGGATCGTGGCGTGGGTGCCGTCGATCGGCTCGTAGGCCTCGTTGTGCGGCATCAGCCAGACGTGGCCGTCGCGCCGCTGGAAGGTCTTGACGGTGGCCTCGCCGTCGATGAGCGCGGCCACGATCTCGCCGTTCTCGGCGGTCTGCTCCTGGCGCACCACCACGTAGTCGCCGTTGCAGATGGCGGCGTCGATCATCGAGTCGCCGGCCACCTCGAGCATGAACAACGTGCCGTCGCCGACGATGCTCTTGGGCAGCGGCATGATCTCCTCGACGCGCTCCTCGGCCAGGATCGGCCCACCGGCGGCGATCCGACCGACCATCGGGACGTAGGTGGCGGCGGGCATCGCGTCACCCACGCCGGTCTCGTCGACCGCCCCGGTCTCGTCGGGGTGGTAGACCGACAGGGCCCGAGGGCGGTTGGGGTCGCGCTTGAGGTAGCCCTTCTCCTCCAGCACCCGGAGCTGGTGGGCCACCGAGGACGAGCTGGTGAGGCCGACGCGCTCGCCGATCTCGCGCATGCTGGGCGGGTAGCCCCGACCCTCGATCGAGTCCTTGATCACGGTGAGCACCCGCTGCTGGCGCGGGGTCAGCCCGGTGGCGTCGGGCGGACCGTCCGGGAGCTCGGCCACCCCGGCGCCGCTGCTGTCGGTCTTGCGCTTGCCTGCCATCGTGGTGCTCCTCGCCTCGGTCCCGCAGCCCGGTGACCGGCCTCGTGGACCCGTCCGTCGCGCCGGGCACCGCCCGGTCGACCAGCCTGTGCTGTCCCGGGACACGGTAGTGGTCGGGAGGCGGGGTGTTCAAACACCTGTTCGAACGGCGTGTCGCGTCCTCAGCCGTGGTGGACCGAGACCTCCAGGCTGGCCCGGTCCACCTCGAGGACCGTGCCGTGCGAGATCCGCTCCCAACGACGGCCCGGGGGCTCCCAGCCGTCGGAGGCCACGGTGACGGCCTCCTCGGTGGCACGCCACATCAGCTCGTACGACGCGGGGCCGGCCTCCTGGCTGGGTGGGTGCGACTCGTCGTACCAGGAGAACGCGAACAGGGCATCCGGGGTCAGCATCACCGCGTTCAGCGACACCAGGTCGTCGGTGAGCTCGGTGATCCGGCGCGCGGTCGCCTGCAGCGCCTCGGCGGGCGGCAGGTCCCGCATCGCGGCCAGCACCAGCGCGAAGTAGCGCTCGCTGTCGGTGTCGCCCTCGGGCACCCGCCCGCCCCGGGCACGCAGCTCCGCCTCGACGGGGGCGACCGGGGTGAACCAGCCGTTGTGCGCGAAGGCGACGGGTCCGTGCTCGGACTCGGCCCGGAACGGGTGGGTGTTGACCGGGCTCGGGACCATGCCCTCGGACGCCTTGCGCAGGTGCAGCAGGGCGGCGTCGGTGTCGGCCTCCTCGACGGTGGCCCAGAAGGCCGGGCTGTCGCGCGCGGTCTCGGGGGACTTCTCGACCCGCATCTCGGCACCGGCCCACCAGGCGGCGCCCCAGCCGTCGCAGTGGAACGACGACAGCGCCGCGAACGGCTCCAGGTCGACGCCGAGGGTCGTGGTCAGGGGCGCGGGCGTGCGGGTCACGACGCCGAGCAGGCGGCACATCAGTGGGCGGTCCTTCCGAGGGGCGAGCGAGTGGGGCGGGTCAGGCGAGTCAGGCGGTCGGCGCCATGCCGGCGTCCGTGGCGGGGGCCCGGCTGCCCGGACGGCGCCCGAGCCGCCGGTCGACCGCGGCGGCGATCTGCCCGAGCAGGAAGTTGATGAGCACGTAGACCACCGCGATGATCACGTAGGTCTGGATCAGCAGGTGGGTGCGCGCGGTGAGGAAGTCGCCCTGCTTCATCAGCTCGGGGTAGCTCACGGCGTAGCCCAGGGTGCTCTCCTTGAGCAGCGTCACCAGCTGGGCGATCAGGGTGGGTAGCACGAGCCGGATCGCCTGGGGGAGCACCACGAGCCGCAGGCTCTGCCAGTAGCGCAGCCCGATCGCCTGTGCTGCCTCGGTCTGGCCGCGGTCGAGGGCCCGGACGCCGGCGCGGAAGACCTCGGCGATGACCGCCGAGGAGACCAGCACGATCGGCACCACGAGCTTCCAGAAGATCGGGAGGTTGACGTGGTAGCGCGGCAGCGCCAGCAGGAACGCGTAGATCAGCAGCAGCAGCGGGATCGACCGGAACAGCTCGATGTAGCCGGTCGCCAACCAGCGCACCGGGCGCCGCGCCGAGAGCCGCATCAGGGCGAGCAGTCCGCCGAGGGGGAAGGCGAGCAACGCGCTCATCCCGGTGGCCTTGAGCGTGCCGAGCAGGCCGTTGCCGATCACCTTGAGGTACGGCGCGGTCGTGAACGCCGACCAGCGGTAGCTCTCGAGCTGTCCCGCCCTGCCCAGCTGCGCCAGCGCGAGACCGATCACGACCAGCACGAGGATCACCGAGACCACGGTGAGGATGGTCGTCCGGCGGCGCGCCCGGGGGCCCGGCGCGTCGAACAGGACGCGGGTCGCCGTGCTCATCGTCTGATCGCCATCCTGTGCTCGAGGCGACCGCCGACCGCCCCGGCGGCGAGGGCCACCGCGAGGTAGACCACGCCGGCGAACACGAAGCAGACCACGGCCTCGGCGTACTGCAGGTTCAGCTGCTCGGTGCGGTTGGTCAGCTCGGGGACGCCGACCGCGGCCGCCAACGCGGAGCTGAGCAGCACGCCGATGAACACGTTGACCAGCGGCTGCACCATCGTCCGGAACGCCTGCGGGAGGATCACGAACCGCAGCACCTGGGTGAACGACAGCCCGATGGCACGGGCCGCCTCCGCCTGACCCACCGACACCGAGTTGATGCCACCGCGCATCGCCTCGCACACGAACGCCGAGGCCGACAGCGCCAGGCAGATCGCACCGGAGGCGAACAACCCGATCGTCACGCCGGCGTCCGGCAGCCCGAAGATCACCAGCACCAGCAGGGACAGCAGCGGGATGTTGCGGAAGAACTCGACGTAGACCGTCCCGAGCACGCGCAGCGGCGGGATCGGCCCGACCCGGAACACGGCCATCAGCGTGCCCAGGACGAGCGCGCCGACGTACCCCAGGACGGTGAGCTCCAGGGTGACCAGCACACCCTGGAGCAGGAACCCGAGGTTGTCGGTGATGACGTGCACGAGGTGTCTCCCGCTACCGCGTCAGCTGCCCGGGACCGAGCCGATCTCGGGCGGCGCGGGAGCGTCGCCCTTGACCACGGTGCCGATGGTGGCCTTGTAGAGCTTCGCCCAGTCGCCGCTGGCGTAGATCTTCTTCAGGAAGCCGTTGACGAAGGCCTTGGCGTCGGTGCCCTTGGTCAGCCCGATGCCGTAGGGGTCGACGGTGAACGGGTCGCCGCCGAGGACGGTGACGGAGTTGTTGCTCTGCGCGTCGCCGAGCAGGATCCCCTGGTCCAGCACGTAGGCGTCGGCCCGGCCCTGCTGCACCGCGGCCACGCACTGGGCGTCCTCCTTGAACAGCAGGATCTTCGCCTTGGGCGCGTACTTCTTCACCGCGAGCGCCGCCGTGGAGTTGCTCTCGGTGGCCACGGTCTTGCCGTTGAGGTCGGCGACGCCCTTGATCTCGTCGTTGCCCTTCTTGACCATGATCGCGTCGCCGGACTGGTAGTACGGGCCGGCGAAGGCCACCTTCTGCGCGCGCTCGGGGGTGATCGAGTACGTCGCGAAGACCGCGTCGACCGTCTTGTTCTGCAGCAGCGTCTCGCGGGTGTCGACGCTCGTGATCGTCAGCTTGGTCAGCGCCTTCACGTCGGTCTTGCCGGTGATGTAGTGCGCCAGCATCTGCGACAGCCCGGCGTCGAAGCCGGTGAGCTCACCGGTGTCGAGGTCCTTGATCGAGAACAGCGGCCCGGAGTCGGTGCCACCGACCTTGAGGTAGCCCTGCTTCTTGATCGCCGACGCCCAGGTGCTGGCGTCCACGTCGGAGGAGTCGGCCACCGGGGCGGAGGTGATGATCTTGTCGTAGGCGCTGCCGGCCTTGGCGCCGGCGCCGTTCAGCGAGGGGGCGTCGTCGGAGCTGCCGCAGGCCGACAGGGTGAGCAGGGTGGCAGCGGCGAGTCCGGCGGCGACCGTCGTACGACGGCGGCGTGGTCCCGAGACGAGCAGGGGCATGGGGGGTCTCCAGTTCTCTCAGTGGGTCAGGATCTTGGACAAGAAGTCCTTGGCGCGGTCGGTCTGGGGGTGGGTGAAGAACTCCTCGGGAGTCGCCTCCTCGGCGATCCGGCCGGCGTCCATGAACACGACGCGGTGCGCGGCCTGCCGGGCGAAGCCCATCTCGTGGGTGACCACGAGCATCGTCATCCCGTCGTGGGCCAGCTCGGCCATCACGTCGAGGACCTCCTTGATCATCTCCGGGTCGAGCGCCGAGGTCGGCTCGTCGAAGAGCATCAGCTTGGGCTGCATCGCCAGCGCCCGGGCGATCGCGACGCGCTGCTGCTGACCACCCGACAGCTCGCTGGGGTAGCTGTCCTCCTTGTCGTGCACGCCGACCCGCTCCAGCAGGCGTCGGGCGGTCGCGACGGCCTCGTCCTTGGACACCCCGCGGACCTTGACCGGTCCGAGGGTGACGTTGTCGAGGACGGTCTTGTGGCCGAACAGGTTGAAGGACTGGAACACCATCCCGACGTCGGCCCGCAGTCGGGCCAGCGCCTTGCCCTCCTCGGGCAGCGGCTGGCCGTCGATGCTGATCGAGCCCGACGTGGCGGTCTCGAGGCGGTTGATGCAGCGGCACAGCGTGGACTTGCCCGACCCGGAGGCGCCGACGACCACGACCACCTCGCCGCGCGCCACCTCGAGGTCCACGTCGTGCAGCGCCACGAAGTCGCCGAACCGCTTCTCCAGGTGCTCCACGCGCACCAGCGGTCCCCCGGGGCGGGTCTCTGCTGCGGCGACGTCGGACATGGGGACCTCTCGGGGGCTGGAGGTGAGACGTGGGTTGTCCTACCCAGCGCCTTACTTGCGAATCGCACGAGTACGTCACGGTCCTGCATCGCTGCCGCCCCTGAGCCGTTTACCAGGGGATGCCGGAAATCTGAACCTCCCCATGGGTCGCGGCCCATGGGGAGCACCAGTTTCCCATGGGGAGTGGCGGCGTCCCCGCCCGGGCGCCGGGAGGCGCGACGACCCTGGTTGGCTGGCGCGATGGAGTCAGCTGTCGTGACCGGGGCCGCGCGCGGGATCGGGCGCGGGATCGCCGAGAGGCTCGTGCGGCAGGGGTACGCCGTGCTGGTCACCGACGTGGACGCCGACGCCGCCCGGCGTACGGCGCAGGAGATCGGCGCGGCGCAGGGCCGCGGGCACGACGTACGCGACGAGGCGGCGCACGCGCTGGTCGCGGAGGCGGCGGCCGCGCTCGGACCGCTCACGGTGTGGGTCAACAACGCCGGCGTCGGTTTCGACGGGACCCTCGCCGAGCTGTCCTCGGCGCAGGTGGACGCCCTGGTCGACGTCAACCTCAAGGGCGTCCTGTGGGGGATGCGCGCCGCCCTGGCCGCCTTCGGCCCCACCGGTGGTGACGTCGTGAACGTCGCCTCTGCCTCCGGCCTGGGCCAGGTGCCGGGGCTCTCGGTGTACGCCGCGACCAAGGCCGCCGTCGTCTCCATCACCATGTCGGTGTGGGTCGAGGCGCCTCGCGGCGTACGTGTCCACGCGCTGTGTCCCGATGGGGTGGACACCGACCTGGTCGCGGCGATGAAGCCCGAGGGAGCGGCCAAGGCGACCGTCCACTCCGGCGGCCGGCTGCTCAGCGTCGCCGAGGTCGCCGACCAGGCGGTCGCGCTGATCGGCACGCGCCGCGTGGTGCGGACCCTCCCGGTCTGGCGCGGCGTACTCATCCGGCTCGGCCCGCTGCTCCCCTCGCGCTCGGCGGCCGCCTTCAAGGCGTTCGAGCTCATCGGCCGCCGGGTGATGGCTCGCTCCTGAGGGTCGGGTACGCCGGATAACGGTTCGAACAGACGTTCGCGTCGACCTTGATCTGTTCGAACACATGCTCTACCGTCGAACCTGTGTTCGATCGAACGTCTCTTCGAGACACCGTCGCCGAAAACTGTCGGCGGTCCTCGGTAGAACGTCGGACATGGACAGATCACTCGACGACCGGGCCCACCCCAGGAGGTCCCAGATGAGCACCTGCGCGATCAGCCCCACTCCGACCCGCTCCCGCGACGCCGCCGTCCGTCGACGTCCTGTGCAGCCCGGTCGGGCGACGGCTCCGGTGACGCCTCGGCAGGTGACAGCTCGTCGGTCCGCCGGTGTCCCCGCGACCGCTCTGGTCGACTGGCCGGTCGCGGAGCAGCCCGTGACGCTGGTGCCGGTGCGTCACGTCCGGTCTGTGCGACAGGCCCGGGCCACCGGGTCGGTGCGGCTGACCAGGCGGGGGCGTCTCGTGGTCGTCGTGCTTGCGCTTGGCCTCGCCCTGGCGGCCATGACGGCGTTCGGTCCGGGCTCGGCGGCGACCAGCCACCCGGGTGCACCCGTGCAGACCCACGTGGTCGAGGTCGGCGCCGGCGACACCTTGTGGGAGATCGCCGCAGGCGTCGCCGCTCCGGGGCACGTGCGTGACAAGGTCCAGCAGATCGAGGAGCTCAACCACCTGAGCGGCCCGGCCGTCACCATCGGCCAGGAGATCGCGGTGCCGATCGGCTGATCCCGCCGGCTGTGCTGGCCGCACCCCCAGACGTGCCCCGACTCCCTCGACCCGGGTCGTCGGCATGAAGGCGAGGGGCGGGTTCGCGCTCGAGGGGAGCGCGGATCCGCCCTTCGTCGCGTTTGGACCACGCGGCCTCTTCGTCCCGTCTGCACGACGTTGCGGCCCGCTGCGCGTGACTGGCTGTGGACTGCGCTGGCTGCGGAGCTGCGGCTTTGCGCTTGGCTGCGGTCAGGTGCGGCCGGGTGCGGTCAGGTGCGGTCAGGTGCCCGTCGCGCGCGGTCGCCGTTCGTCGTGTGCCCCTCCGCTGCTGGGCCGGACAGGTGTCGTGGCTAGCCTCTCGGTGGCGGTCGCCGGTCAGCCTCCGGAAGAGCCGCGTCCGTGCCCGCCCCGGTCTTCATGATCACTGCGCCAACCAGATCGCTCTCCGTGAGCGATGTTGGCGCCTCGATCCGCGAATCGACCGCCAAGATCGCTCACGGTGACCTCTTGGGTCGGTGGTCGAGCAGCTGTGCCCCCCAACGGGGAAGCCGTGGCGATGGAGTGGCTCAGCCGTAGTCGCCGGACAGGACGGCCGTCGCCTCGCTGACCCGCAGCGGCGCCGGCGGCCCGGCGATCGTGACGATGCCCGGGATCGCCTGCCACGCGCCGCCACCGACCCGGAATCGTCCCGAGTAGTTCACGTCGACGCTCGGCTGCACCGTGACGTGAGCCTTCTGGTATTGGTGGACGACGTCCTTCGCGGGGTACGGCGCTCCCGGGTCCGTCGTCGTCGCCGACGCCCCGTCCCCGTAGTGCCAGGTGAACGACTCCGGCGTCGCGGCGATCGTCACCCGCTGCCCGAGCAGGGTCACGGCACGCGTCACCGTCTGCGGCTCTGCGTAGAAGATGGTGTCGAAGTTGACGAGCGTCTTGTCCCGAGGCTGGGTCTGAGCCTGGATCGCCGGGAGGCCGATCCGGCGCATGGCGGTGAGGACTACCCCTGGGGTGACTTGCGGTAGTGCCGCTGCGGGTTCAGTGATTGTGCAGGGGACCGGCGCTCGACCGCCCCGGCAGATGGCTTGGTCTCCCTCCATCCATGCGAAGAGCGCCGTGGGCAGGTTGGTTGGGAAACCTTGGCTGTCGATGCGGACCGGGTGTACGACTGGAGACTTCCTGCGTAGTAGGTCCGAAGGCTCTACGGAGTGGCCTTGGTTAGCACTGTTGCCGACAATTGAATATCCGTCTCGAGCCGCATGTGCCCGGATGTTGGGCTTGCCGTCCGCGTGCGCTGGGACGGGCACGAGCAAGAACAGGGCCACGAGCGTCCCGATCTTGGCCCAAAGCCATGTCGCCCTCACTCGGGCTGTTCCAGTCGGGTTACTGACCATGAGCCAGAGCGGTTCATCAGTTCAAAAATCTTGTGCCCGCGTCCTCCTGGAAAGATCTGTGACTTAGCTCCGGCTTTCGCGACGATCACCTGTCGTCGCACTTTGACGTAAGCGTTCACGCGCATAGAGCTGGAGTCATCCATCACGCTCGAGTTGATGTCCAGCAGTTTCCATCCCCGGCCATAGATACGACCTCCAGCGGAGTGCACCGACTCGATGAGATCGGCAATAGCGGTACATGCGGCGCATTGAGGCGAGGACAACGTTGAAATCCGCTCAGCATCACCACGTGGACCGCTGTAGTTCAGAATTGTTATCCAGTGCGCGACGAAGGCTTCGGCTGAGGCGGCCGACGTACCGCGCGCTGCTGTGGGCATTGTCGGCGCCGCGTCAGAAGAAGCAGAAGCAGAAGCAGACGCCGACGCGCCCCCAGAGGCAGACTCCGACTCGGACCCCGGCCCCGACGCGGCGCCGGACGTCGACGTCGAGGGCAACGGCGAGGGCGCGGCGGGGGAGTCGGAGCAGCCGGCGAGCGCGGTGGCGATCAAGACGGCTGCGGCGAGGCCGCCAGCGCGGCGGGTGCGAGACACCGTGAGACCCCCCGAGGACAAACCGGACACGTTCCGGTAGAACCTAACGGCCACGGCGCATCCCGACTACCCCGCGAACAGCATCTGTGGAAAGAGAGAACCCCTGAGGTGACGAATGGGACACTTCGCACCATGGGGAGCGGGGGGCGCGACGTGGGACATCGCCTCCGCACCCACCAGCAGCTCGCCCTCGACGCCATCGCGCGGGCCGAGACCGAGGGGCGTCACCGCGGGTGGGTGGTGCTGCCGCCGGGGGCCGGCAAGACGCTGGTCGGGGTCGAGACTGCGCGACGCCGCGGGCGGCCGACCGTCGTGCTCGGTCCCAACACGGCGATCCAGGGACAGTGGCTGCAGGCCTGGCCGGGAGAGGTGGGCGCCAGCCGCGACCTGACCACCGACTTCACCGCGCTGACCTACCAGTCGCTGGCCACGTTCGACGACGACGCCAGCGACCGAGGCCTCGCGGACCTGCACCCGAACGGGCAGGCGCTCGTCGCGCGCCTCCGCGAGCTCGGTGACGTCACGCTGGTTCTCGACGAGTGCCACCACCTGCTCGAGGTCTGGGGCCGACTGGTGCACGAGCTCCTGCAGGGCCTGCCCGACGCGTTCGTCCTCGGCCTGACTGCGACACCGGCGCGGACGCTGACCCGCGAGCAGGCGCGCCTGGTCGACGAGCTGTTCGGCGAGCCGCTGGTCGACGTGAGCATCCCGGCGGTGGTCCGCGAGGGCGACCTCGCGCCGTACGCCGAGCTGGCCTGGCTCACCACGCCCACCCCGACCGAGCGCGACTGGCTGGCGGCGCAGGGGGAGCGGTTCGCCGAGCTGACCATGGCGCTCAGCGACCCGGCGTACGGCTCGACGGGCTTCTTCATCTGGCTCGACCGGCAGTACGCCGGGCACGAGACACCCTGGCTGACCCTGGCCGTCGACGAGCCGGAGCTCACCGACGCGGTGCTGCGGATGGTGCACGCGGGCCTGGCCACCGCACCCCCGCAGGCACGGCTGGTCGAACGCCACCGTCACGACCCGACCGCCGACGACTGGGTGCTGCTCATCGACGGCTGGACCCGGCACCTGCGCAGCACCGGTCGCGACGACGACGTGCTCGAACGGATCCGGGCGGTGCTGCCGTCGATCGGCTACACCCTCACCTCTCGAGGCGTACGTCGTGGCCGCACGACGGTCGACCGGGTCCTCGCCCGCAGCGAGGCCAAGGTGCAGGCGCTCACGCAGATCGTCGCGGCCGAGCACCGCAACCTCGGCGACCGGCTCCGCCAGCTGGTGCTCTGCGACCACGAGCGTGCGACCGCCACGCTGAGCGCCGACCTGAACGGCGTGCTGGACCAGCTGGCCGGCTCGGCGCTCCTCGCGCTGGACCACCTGCTGGAGCAGGTGCCCGACCTGCACCCGCTGTTGGTCACCGGCACCACCGTCGCCGGTGCCCAGGAGACCCTGGAGCGGCTGCGCGCGCACGCCGGGCGTCCGGACCTGGAGGTGGCAGACCACAGGCTCACCGGCAGCTGGACCAGCCGCGACTGGGTGCCGGCGGTGACCAGCTTCTTCGAGGCAGGGCACAGCCGGGTGCTCGTCGGCACCCGCGGCCTGCTGGGGGAGGGCTGGGACGCCCGCGCCATCACCGGGCTGGTCGACCTGACCACCGCCACCACGAGCACCGCGGTCGTGCAGACCCGCGGGCGCGCGCTGCGCACGAACCCGTCGTGGCCGGACAAGGTGGCGCTCACCTGGTCGGTGGTCTGCGTCAGTGAGGAGCACCCCGGCGGCGCCGCCGACTGGAGCCGGTTCGTCCGCAAGCACGACGGCTTCCTCGCGCTCGACGATGAGGGCGAGGTGGTGGCCGGCGTGCCGCACGTGTCCGCCGGCTTCTCGCCGTACGCCCCGCCGGCGGCCGCCGACTTCGACGCGGTCAACGCCGAGATGCTGGTCCGGTCCGAGCAGCGCGAGGAGCTGCGGGGCGCGTGGGCGGTCGGCACGGCGTACGCCGACGAGCTGGTGCACACCGTCCGGATCCGGGGCGGACCGCGCCCGCGACCGGCACCGGTGCCCGTGGTCCTGCGCGGACACCGGATCACGGTCCGCGACCACCGGCCGGCACCGTGGCGGCCGCACCCGGTCGTGCTCGCCGGGGTGGCGATCGCCGTCGTCGTGTTCCTGCTCAACCTCACTCCTGCCGTCCTCGTCGCGCTGTTCCTCGCCGTGCTGCTCGGCGTGCAGACCACCGTCGCCGTGGACCGCGGCGGCCGGCTCGCCGAGGAGCTGGCCCGGCCACCGAGCATCGAGCAGGTCGCCTACGCCGTGGCCGACGCCCTGCAGACCGTCGGCCTCTCGCCGGTCGGCTCCGACGGCGTGCACGTGATCACCGACGAGCACGGCGAGCACCGGTGCGCGCTCGTCGGCGTCACACCCCGCGTCAGCGCCACCTTCGCCGGCGCCCTCGACGAGGTGGTCAGTCCCCTCCTCTCCCCGCGGTACGTCGTGCCGCGCTGGACGCTAGTGGGGCCCGCCGACAACTCCCACGGCGTGCGAGCCGCCCTGGGGGTGCTCCGTCCCGACGGCGAGGTCTGGCACACCGTGCCGTCCACGCTCGCCACGACCGGCACCCGGGCGCAGGCGTTCGCGGCGGCGTGGGACCACTGGGTCGGCGGCGGCCCGGCCCTCTACACCGGCAGCCCCGAGGGCGAAGGCGTGCTGGTCACGCACCGCGGCAGCGACCCGTTCGCGGTCACCACCGTGCTGCGCACCTCGTGGCGCTGAGCGGCACTGAGCGGCACTGAGCGGCCGCTGACAGCGCACACCCAGGTTCGTCGCACCTCCGCCACAGCCGGCTCGGTCACGATCCGGGGGTCAGGTCGACCATGGCGAGGAGTGCGGGTGCGCAAGAGGCTGTCGAGGGTGTCACGACGCTGGTGGGTGATCGCGTTGGCGGTCGTGGTCCTCGTGGGGGCCAGCGGCGCCTGGCTGCTCACCCGTGGTGGTGACGACGCCGTCCAGACGACCACGGGCACGGTCTCGTCCGGGACCTTCAAGACGACCGTGTCGGCCAGCGGCACCGTCGCCGCCGCCAAGCAGGACGACCTCAGCTTCGGCGTCGGCGGCACCGTGACCTCGGTCAAGGTCAAGGCGGGCGACAAGGTCACCAAGGGCCAGGTGCTCGCGACGGTCGGCAAGTCCTCGCTGAGCGCCTCGCTGACCGCGGCCAGGTCGTCGCTGACCGCGGCGAGCAGCCAGCTCGGCGACGACACCGACGCGGACGCCTCGGACACCCAGCTGGCCGCCGACCGCGCCTCGGTGGCCTCCGCCGAGAGCGCCGTGGACACCGCGGAGGCCGACCTGAAGGCGGCCACCCTGCGGGCGACCATGGCCGGCACCGTCGCAGCCGTCGACCTCTCGGTCGGCGACGAGCTGGCGGGCAACAGTGGCAGCAGTGGCAGTAGCGGTAGTAGCGGCAGCAGTGGATCGGCCCAGACGAGCACCACCAGCACGACCAGCAGCACCAGCACGGCCGCCTCCGACGCGATCACCCTGGTCTCCACCAAGGCCTACGTCGTGGACGCCACCATCGCCAGCAGCGACCTCGAGACGGTCAAGAAGGGCATGCAAGCCGAGCTGACCGTGACCGGTCTGGACGACACCGTCTACGGCACCGTCTCCTCGATCGGCCTGGTCGCGGAGACCTCCTCCTCGGGGGCGGCCGAGTTCCCCGTGACGATCGCGGTCACCGGCACCCCGAAGGATCTCTACGCCGGCTCGAGCGCCACCGCCTCGATCATCGTCAACCAGGCGACGGACGTGCTCACCGTGCCGACGCAGGCCCTGCACACCTCGGGCGACACGACCTACGTCAACAAGATCGTGGACGGCAAGCCGGTGAAGACCACGGTGGTGATCGGGACGGCGTACGGCTTCAACACCGAGGTGAAGTCCGGGCTGAAGTCCGGCGACACCGTCGAGATCGCGGCCTTCACCCGGCCCAGCGGCACGAGCGGCACCAGCGGGACCGGGGGCGGCCTGACCGGAGGAGCCGGCGGGGGCGGGTTCGGCCAGGGCGGACCGCCCAGCGGTGCCTTCGGCGGTGGCCAGTGACCGCGATCCTCGAGCTCGACGACGTCCGCAAGCTCTACCGCACCGGTGACGTCGAGGTCGCCGCGCTCAGCGGTGTCAGCACCCGCATCGACGAGGGCGAGTACGTCGCGGTGATCGGCCCGTCCGGCTCCGGCAAGTCCACGCTGATGCACATCCTCGGCTGCCTCGACGTGCCGACCGACGGCAGCTACCGGCTGGCCGGCGACGACGTGTCGGGGATGAGCGAGGCGCAGCTCGCGGAGGTGCGCAACCGGCGGATCGGCTTCGTGTTCCAGCAGTTCAACCTGCTCGCCAGCCTCCCCGCCTGGCGCAACGTCGAGCTGCCCCTGGTGTACGCCGGGGTGCCGCGCGCCGAGCGCCGCCAGCGGGCCGAGCAGGCCCTGGCCCGCGTCGGGCTGGGGGAGCGGTTCGACCACAAGCCGGGCCAGCTGTCGGGCGGCCAGCAGCAGCGCGTCGCGATCGCCCGGGCGCTGGTCACCGAGCCGGCCCTGGTGCTGGCCGACGAGCCGACCGGCAACCTGGACTCCGCGTCCACCACCGACGTGCTGGCGCTGCTCGACGAGCTGCACGCGGCGGGCCGCACGATCGTGCTGATCACCCACGAGCACGACGTGGCGGCGCGCGCCGGCCGCAACCTGGTGATCCGCGACGGCGAGATCGTCGCCGACACCCCGACCCAGGTCCAGGTGACCGCGTGACCTGGCTGGAGACCTTCCGGACCGCCGTCGACGCGGTCCGCGCACACCGGCTGCGCTCGCTGCTGACCATGCTGGGGATCATCATCGGCATCTCCTCGGTGGTGCTCACCGTGGGGCTCGGCCAGGGTGCGCAGGACGAGGTCCGCGACCAGATCGACGCGCTCGGCAGCAACCTGCTGATCGTCTCGCCGGGCAGCACGACGACCACCACCGGTGTGCGCGGTGGCTTCGGCTCCGCGTCCACGCTGACCGCTGCCGACGCCAGCGCGATCGCCGACTCCGACGTGGTCCCTGACGTCAAGGCGGTCGCGCCGACCACGTCGACCTCGACCGCGCTGACCGTCGGCACCACGAACTGGACCACCAGCGTGGTGGGCACCACCGCCAACTGGGTCTCGGTGCGGTCCCGCACCCTGAGCAGCGGCCGGTTCTTCACCGCCGCCGAGGTCGACTCCGGCGCGAACGTGGTGGTCCTCGGCCCCGACACGGCCAGCGAGCTCGTCCCGCGGGGCAGTCCCGTGGGGCAGACCGTGAACGTCGACGGCACCTCGATGACGATCATCGGCGTGCTCGACTCCTCAGGCGCCTCGTCGTCGGGGTCCAGCGAGGACGACGAGGCCGTCGTACCCCTGTCCACGGCGCAGCGGCTGACCGGCAGCACCACTGGCTCGGTGTCCTCGATCTACGTCGAGGGCCGGGCGCAGGCGACGCTGGGCGCGGCGTACCAGGAGGTGAACGCGCTCCTGCTCAACACCCACGACATCACCGGCAGCGACACCGCCGACTTCACCATCGCCACCCAGGAGTCGCTGCTCGCGACCGCCAACTCGACGAACAAGACCCTGACCGTGCTGCTGTCCGGGGTCGCCGCGATCTCGCTGCTGGTCGGCGGGATCGGGGTCATGAACATCATGCTGGTCTCGGTCACCGAGCGGATCCGCGAGATCGGGCTGCGCAAGGCGCTCGGGGCGACCCCGTCCGCCGTACGCCGCCAGTTCCTCGTCGAGGCCTCCGTCCTCGGTCTCGCCGGCGGGGTCGTCGGCGTCCTGGTCGGCGTGGTCGGCGCGCTCGTGCTGCCCGGCCTGATCGACCAGCGCGTGACCATCTCCGCGACCGCCACCGCGCTGGCGATCGGCACCGCCCTCGCGCTCGGCATCGGCTTCGGGGTGTACCCCGCCAGCCGGGCCGCCCGCCTCACCCCCATCGACGCCCTCCGCAGCGAATGAACCTCACCCACAGAAACGAGAACACCGTGCACCGCACCGCCCGCGCCCTGCCCCTCGCCGCCGGATCGGCCGCCCTGCTGCTCACCCTGAGCGCCTGCGGCGGCGGCTCGGACTCGACGTCGAGCTCCAGTGGCCAGGCGTCCGCCACACCCTCGGCCCAGGCCGGGGGTACGACGGGCCGCAGCTTCCCCGGCGCCTCCGGCACGATCGCCGCGGTCAGCGGCAAGACGCTGCAGGTGCAGAGCCAGCAGAGCGGCCAGGTCGCGGTGACCTACACCGCGAAGACGACGTTCACCCAGCAGGTGTCCGCAGCACTCAAGGACGTGAAGGTCGGCAGCTGCGTGAACGTCACGCCGGCCGACTCCTCGAGCGGGGCGTCGGCGTCCTCGGGCCCCGTGGCTGCGGCCTCCGTCCGGATCACCAAGGCGGTCAGCGGCTCGTGCACCGGCGGGCTCGGCGGTGGTCAGCGTCCCGGTGGCGCGGGCGGGATGCCCAGTGGCATGGCGAGCGGGATGCCCAGCGGGATGCCCAGCGGCATGCCCCGCGGAGGCGCCAGCGGCGGACCCGGTGGCGGCGCGGGGCGCGGTGGCTTCGGTGG
>Ga0210040_10005065_pt1 | contig 16926 bp, 2 predicted proteins | sample CryGeyCG12114_NA_FD_185462 | JGI IMG/M metagenome (GOLD analysis project Ga0210040, IMG submission 185462) | Groundwater microbial communities from aquifer - Crystal Geyser CG19_WC_8/21/14_NA (SPAdes) (version 2) | ecosystem: Environmental > Aquatic > Deep subsurface > Groundwater | place: USA... | reverse complement strand
TGTGGTTGGTGTAAAAGACCGTCGGTAGCACATCGGGAACGGCCGCACTCTTCCCTTGCATTATCCAGTCATTCTGTGTATCAGCTCGTAGAATGTCGTGAGGCCTCACCAGCGCCACAGACGTGTAACGTCTTTCCATGGGTAGCCGTCGAGAAATGCCACTTCCGCCAAGCCTCTCCGCAACGCTAGCCAAGGGCCGCCGAACACGCGAAGAACAACCAAGCCCTTTCCACTCCAGCAAAGACGCCCATTCACCTTTCTCTCCGTTGCGATAACATCACATATCCACTCACATCCATACACCACAGCGGGGTCGACGTTACAGCATCTCGGCAGCAGCTTCCGCGTTGCCGATCCATGCAACCTTGTGTACCAAGGCCAACGACAAGACGGATACCGGAACGCGATTTTGCTTGCAACCTTCCTGTAGAGAGGAGGTTGCCAACTTTGCCAACGGTCCCAAGGACGGCTGATGCCTGAGGGTGGTAGCATGCTGATAGCGATGCCGTGGGCAAATCGAGGATGGACGTTATCTGTGGGTGGCGTTCAGCAACGTCTTCGGCGTGACCGTTGTCATGGTGTATAAGATGCCTCGAGGCACGCGAGCTTTCCAGCAGCCTGGTTACTGTTCTTTGGTCTCTTGATCGACAGTTCGGAATCCTCCAATCCATCACCGAGCCAATCCTACCATGGGCGAAATCGACGAGGTCAGAGAGACCAGGAGATCTCGAGATGATTCGACCAGCTCACCCTCGAGCGGACCTACGAACATACCCGCCGGACCTGGTATCACCGTTGCGCAGGAAGAAAAGAAAACGTTTTGGCAGCGCGTCAAGGAGCCCGGTTCAGTATGGCAGATCATCATCGCTGCGCTGTTGGCGATTGCCCTCGGTCTGATCGTTACCACTCAAGTTGAAGAGGTACCGCCAGCTGCCATCGCCATCGTCGCGATACCGGGTACATTATGGTTGCGCGCTCTTCGAGCCGTCGGTATGTTGAAGCCGTCGCTGTGGTTCCATGTCCAGAAAGCTGACTCGTCCAGTCCTTCCAATGATCGTCACTGCGATGATCATGGCTATTCAACGCCTTCGTGGAATGACCCAAGGGGGTGGAAAAGCTGGAAAGCTTGCCCGCTGGACCATCGGCTACTATGTCCTTACCACCATCGTCGCCGTCGCCCACTCTTGCTTGCTTGTAGGCCTAGTCTGGTCTAAGCTCATGCAGACCGTCAGCGGCGACCAGCTCGCAGTCGACGAAGAAGACCAGGAGACCATCGAAGAACGTAAAGAGATCGCGATCCACGAAGTTGTCGTCGACATGTTCGAATCCCTTGTTCCAAATAACATTGTCGATGCGCTGGCCACCGACAGCCTTCTAGCCGTTCTTGTGACAGCGGTCGTTATTGGCTACGTGATCAAGCCGGGTGGTGCTTTGATGCGTGCGGTCGAGGAGGTCGAGGTCCTCATAATGAGGATCATCACTGTGTTGATCTACCTCGCGCCAATCGGTGTGTTCCATCTCATCATGCCCAATCTTTGGCGCCTCGACATTGCCGAGATTGGAATGAATCTGGGTATCCTCATCGGCGGAACGCTCTGTTCCATGTTTATTCATCTCTTCGTTCTCATTCCTATTATCGTCTTCGCGATCACGAGGCGCAACCCATACGCCATTTGGATCAAGTGCTCCCCGGCCTGGGTCACAGCATGGGGTACTGCCTCCTCTGCAGCCACGTTGCCCGTGACGATCCGATGTGTTTTGAAATTAGGGGTGCCAGTCACCGTCACCAAGTTTGCTGTCCCCCTTGGATGTCTGTAAGTGCCACCCGATCATTATAACCTGTCAACATGCGAAGTCCAGCCTTGCTAACGTCGCGGAAGCATCAACATGGACGGAACCGCGATCTACTTCCCCATCGTCGTCGTCTTTCTCGCAGCCACGCAAGGCATCACGCTCAATGCGGCTGACTATATCATCGTGGTCCTGCTTTCAACGCTCGCTTCTATTGGAACGACACCTATTCCCAGTTCGAGTTTGGTGCTCACAGTCATGATCGCATCGAGCGTTGGTGTCCCAATCACCGGCATGTACGCTGTTGTCGTTGCCATTGACTGGTTCTTGGATCGTTTCCGGACAGCCCTCAATGTCAGCTGCGATGCTTTGGCAGCAGTTGTCGTGACCAAGATCACTGGCATCGTGGACGAAGATGGCGTCACGTATACTGAGGCTTTGAATGATGATTCAATGCGCGAAACGCCTGCGAGGGGAGACGAGAAAGCTTAAGTATCATAGTCATTGGATAATCGAGGGCAAAATAGAACAGTCGAAGCACTTGCAACCACCATTGCACCTATTCAGTCATCTCCTTCCTCCACCCTACATCTCTCCACAAACCTAACTTCACCTAAAAACTTACACGCCTCCACTTCCTCCACCACCGCCACCCACCACGGGAACAGGCTTCAACCCCTCCTCTATCATCTCCTGCGCCTTCCTCTCCACTACCTTAATAAACGCTACAACAGCATCAACCTCTAACTAGTGTATAATATAAATAGATTTTCTAAGGCGTCTATCTAGTTTAGTCTATCTCTAAATAAGCTAATAGCTTAATAAATCTTTAATAAAAAGCTAAGCTTTACTAAAAGCTAATTTTTTATACTAAAATATAGTAGTAAGCTAATAAGTAGAATAGAAATCTTACTTTAGTTCTTATCTTATATACTTTAACTCTTATTTTATTTATATTATAATAGCTTACTTCTAACTTACTTTAAGCTTTAATACTTTATAAGTACTTTTTTTAAGCTATTTTTAATAAGTTAGACTTTCTACTATAAAGTATCTATTAGCTCTTCTAAGAATAGTTTAGTTTTTATTAAATAGAGATCTAGTCTATCTATATTATATACTACTTCTAATTTTCTAACTTTACTCTATAATTATTATATATAAGTTTTTAACTAATATATTTAACTACTAAGCTAGCTAAACTACTAAACTAGCTAAAAACTACTAAGCTTACTACTTAACTCTTATTTAATACTACTTACTACTTTCTTTTAGTTCTTTAACTACTACTCTATATCTAATATAATAAACTATATACTTACTTTTAATTTTAATAAGTTATTAGTAGCTTTTATATAGCTCTTTATGTTATAGCTAGTCTTTTTATAGTTACTATAGTATTAGTTACTATTATTACTATAAGCTTTTTTTTAGCTATAAGTAGTATTAAGAATAGTACTAGTACTATTTTTAATACTATTTTACTATACTCTAAAGTACTTTTAGTTTAAAAGTATTTTCTTTTATATATTTTTTACTTAGTTAGAGTTTCTAACTACTTTTTAAGCTTATAAATATAAGTATTAAAGAGTATATTTTAATATAGTATAAGCTCTACTTCTTTTATAAGCTAAGAAAAGCTAGCTTTAGCTATTATAAGAAAGTATTAAAAAGAGTTATATATAAGCTTTAACTATAATCTAAACTTTAATATATTACTAAGTATTTTAGACTACTATAAAGTATCTTTTAGTAAAAGTACTAGTAGAGTATATAGCTATATATTAAGCTAATCTAATATAACTTATATATTTAGAAGAATAAGTTTTAAAGCCTTATAAGCCTTATAGTAGTTCTATACTATAAATATATTAAAAAATATATATTTAAAGACTAAAAAGAAGTCTTTTTTATTAATATAAAAGATATATTTATATACTAAGTCTTTTACTTTCTAAGAGTACTTAGCTTTTAGAAGTATAAAATATACTATATTTAGTAGTTAAAATATATAAAATAAGTAGGCTAGTATATAAAGTATTAAAATCTTATTTTTAAAGTAGTAGTTTTTAAATACTTAGTTAAGGTAGCTCTTATAGCTATTAAGTATAAATAGCTTATATACTTTTCTTTAATATACTTTTATATATATATTAAAGTACTTTAATTACTTTAGACTTAGTATATTATTTATCTAGCTATTCTCTAATACTAAGAGTTTCTAATTATATTATATTAAAGCCTCTTTATACTATATAGAGATATATATATACTTTTTATAGATAATAAAAAGTAAAGTATAACTACTCTTAGTATAAATACTTTAGATTATAGTAACTTACTTATAGTTACTTAGCTAAATAAGCTCTAGCTAATAATACTTTTTAGAGCTTATAATAACCTTTATAGACCTAATAATACTTATCTAAAAGCTAATCTTATTAAAGTTATATATATTATCTAAGTAGATAGTATATTTAGCTATTATCTCTTCTACTAGCTTAAACTATACGCTAATAACTTTAAAGTCTTATTATAGTATCTTCTACTTATTTATAAGTTAATTAAAAGCTATTAAGAGCTCTAGTTAATATATAATAAAGTATCTAGCTTAGTTCTTACTAACTATCTTACTAATATATATACTTAGTACTTTATCTACTATATTAGCTACTTTAGAAATCTAAAGTATAAAGCCTTTTATATTAAAGTCTAAGATATACTAAGTAATTATTTACTTTTTAAAGCTTATAAGCTTTTAGCTATTAAGTAGAGTTTCTATTAGACTAGTAAATAGGTATAGGTTAGGTTAGGGTAGAGTTATATTATATAAGACTCTACCCTTACTTAATCTATACTTATCTTTTTTATACTAAGTATAAGTATAAGTTAAGTTATAGTTATATAGACTATAAGTATAAGTTAAGTTACTATTAAAAAAACGCTTATAATTATTATATATAGTTATTATATTAGTAGTATAGTTATATTACTAGTTCTACTATTTTAGTCTATAAACTTAAACTTATAGTAGTACTTTTACGCTAAATTAATATCTTTATATTAAATAGTTATTCTCTTTATATAAATAGTATTAATATTATAATTTAAGAGAATTAGTAATTATTATATAAGATAGTTATAATATATACCCTTAAAAAGCCTAACTAGAAAAGCCTTTACTAACTCTTATAAAGTACTTAATATAGTAAGTTAGAAGTAAAAGTAGCTTTAACTTTAAATTATAATATTACTAACTATCTCTTTAACTAAGCATAAAAATAGTATCTTCTATAGTAATAGCTTTATACTTTTCTAGTATTACTTAATCTCTTTAAGTATAATAGCTATAAATTATAAGTATATAAGTATAATAAATAGCTATAATAATATACTACTTAGCTTAAAGCGTCTTTTTCTTTTAAGCTAGCTTATTATTACTAGTATAAGTACTATAAAATTTATAAGTAACTTATATAAAGCTTTACTACTAGTACTATAAATAGTATTCTATTTAGTATATACTATAGTAAAAGTTTTAGTATTATAGTTATTAAAGTATAAGTAGTATAGATATTAGGTAAAAATATTATATATATAAAGCTCTTAAGTAGTAAGATAAGAGGTCTACTAGTATACTTAGCTACTTCTACTTAACTAACGTATATATAGTACTTAGATTATAATAAAAAAATATAATAATTACTTAAATAAGAGTTTATAATATACTCTTTTAAATAGTACTAGTTATAGTATACTATAACTATTTTTAAGTAAGATAGTTATAGTAGTAGCTAAAAATTAGCTATTTTAGAAATTTTAGAGTCTAAGAGCTATATACTAGCGTATTTAGCCTAAATTTATATATACTATATCTATACAGCTAAGAATATAATAAAACTTTATAATAATTAGTATTATAATAGAATAAAGCTTACGCTTTTATATAAAGCTACTTATAGTGCTATATAACTATTTTTTATACTAATAGTAGAACTATAAAGTAAAATATAGTAAAGCGCTAGTATATTTAAAGAGAGTATAAGCTATATACTAGAAGAGAGCTCTATAAACTTTTTACTAGCTATATTCTTTACTTATACTAACTATACTACCTACTTTTATAACTTTATTATATCTTATTATTATACTTTATAATATAACTACTATTAAGTCTAAGCTAGTTAACTCCTTAGAAAGCTTTAAAAAGTTCTTAAATTCTAATTCTAAAAGATTATTTAGTAATTATAATAACTAGTTAGAATACTATTAAACTTAGAATCTAGCTAGCTTATAATTATAGCTAATAATTATACTTATATAGCTAGAAAGATTCTTAAAAGCTACTCTAGACTAAGTAGTATAATATAAAAAGTAACTAAGCCTTTACTAGTCTATTATTCTATAATAAATTAATACTTAGCTTTTTTATTTAAATATTTAGTCTTTACTACTATATAATATACTTTTTACTTTTATAATCTATAGTAACTACTATCTAGTTATTATTATAGTAAATATTATAACTCTTACCTAATATATAGATTACTACTATTATATTATTATAGTTATAGCTACTACTACTACTCTTACTATAAGACTTTATCCTAGTTATTAATTTACTATTTTAGATAAACTCTATAACCTTAAACTATATACTAACTACTAACTTAAAAGTAGTATATTAAAATTTATTAAGCTCTTTAAGCGTCTTTACTTAAAAGATAAAGAGCTTAATATTAAGAAAGATTTTATTAAAGCTTAAGACCTATAGTAGAGTAAAACTTAATAAATAAAAGCTCTTAATAACTTTCTTCTTTACTAAAGTTTAATTACTTATACTAGTATTATATAGACTTAGTTTAAAGAGGTATTATATACTAAAACTAATTACTTATATATTTACTACCTTAACTATAGTACTATTTTATAGTACTTATTTATTAAATCTATTAGTACTAAGTATATAGCTAATTACTTTAACTCTAACTCTTATAAGAGCGTATAGTCTTTTATATATAATAGGCCTAATCTATAAGAACCTTAAGTAATACCTAACTAAGAACTTATCTTAGTATACTTACTATATATATTTAAAATAGAGCTTATATATACTATTATTAATAATAACTAGTTATTCTAAATAGTAAAGTAACTTTTATTCTAATACTTTCTCTACTTTCTTTAGCTTAATATACTAACTACTAGCTATTATAAATTTAGCTAAATATTCTTATAATAATATAAAATTATAAAAGCTACTAGTCTTTATAATATTAGAATAGTAATAAAGATATTTATCTTACTTAACGCCTAGTTTACTACTAACTACTTTTACTTTTTAGCTATTAATAAGTACTATATTAATAATAATTAGTAATTAAAAGAAGTACTTTTTAACTTTATACTACTACGTAGTAGCTATATAAGCTAATTTATAGTATTAGTTATATACTAAACTCTATAAGATATTACTATAGTAGAGAGACTTTTAGCTATTATATATAATAATACTAGTAATAATAGTATACTTACTACTACCTTTAAGTAAATACTCTAAAGTAATAAAATTAAGTAGAACTTAAAAAAGAATACTATCTTATATCTTATATATTTAATTAACTTAGTAGTATAAGATATTATCTACTATTTTAAACTAATACTACTTAGTAAAGGTAATAACTTAGGAATACTATAATAGTAATATATTAATAAGATTAAAACTAGAATATCTATCTCTAATTCTCTATATAAGGTATATTAATAAATATTATAGTCTACTATTATAGACTAAGCTATATATAGATTTAGACTATATATATTATAATTAATTAATTACTATAGTATTATAAGCGCTTCCTTATAATATAGTAAGATATACTACTTAGTAACTACTTTACTATTATATATAATATTAAGATAAAGTAGAACTTTATATATAATATATATAAGCGTATACTTAAACTTTAGCTATATATAAATAAATAGCTATTAGAAGAAGTTACTCTTAAGAAGAGTAGTAGTTAGTAAGATAGTACTATAAGAGATAAAGCTAAACTAGTAGACTACTAAGATTTTAAGAGGCTTTAACTAGTACTTATAGAATAGTACTACTTTAAAGTAGTAACTTATATACTTAAGAACTTTAAAAATACTATAAACCTCCTAAGTAAGAGTTAAAAACTATAACTCTTATATATCTAGCTTATATATAATAGATTATTTAACTTCTTAGATAATATAATAAATATACTAGATAATAAACTAGCTCTTATTAATAGAGCTAAGTAGCTAGATATAGTAAAGGTTATAGCTATAGCTAGCTATACTAAGCTCTTAAAGTATTATAAGAAGATAAGTATAAAGAGAAGTTTCTTATTTAATATTATAATAATACTAAACTTAATATAGAAACTTACTATATATAAAGTATAATAATTATATATATTTATTATAGCCCTCTACTAACTATATTAAAAGAATAATACTTAGGACTCTTAAGATAAATATATATACTACTAGTAGTTTCTTAACTATCTTAATTAATATAATAATATAAACGCTTAAGAGTTTATACCTACTTAGAGTACTACTCTAAAGTAACTACTTAGAAATAAATAGTTTTAAAAAACTACTTTTTAGACTTTTTCTATAAATACTTCTTTTTCTTCTAATAATAAAATAAACTATAATTCTAGCCTAACTTATATAGAAGAAGAGTCTTATCTAAGTATTTTAGTTATTATAGATAAAGAAAACTTTAATTTACTATACTAATAAAAAGATAATAAAGTAAATTATCTTTATCTTATATAAGTTATAAAAGATATACTAGTAATACTTATTATATAAGTAGGTATTAAGTATATATTTAATATTAGTAAGGATATAATTAGAAATTAATAGTATAAACTCTCTAGCTAAACTATTTAAAAGATTATAGTCTTAAAGTAGTTAATCTTAAAAGAAGACTATTTTATAGTACTTATACTTATAACTATAGATAAAGAAGTAGCTCTTCTTAATAAAGTAGATAATCTATTTAACTTACTTAGTAGCTTAGAGCTAGTAAGTAGAATAGTTTATATAGTAAGTAAAGAGAATAAGCTAATAACTTCTTTATACTAGTAACTAGTATAGAAGCGTATATAGCCTCTTTACTACTATAAGAATAAAAGTAAGTAATAAAAGTATATTAATTATCTCTTTATATAGGTAGCTAGTATAGTAGCGTTTAAAGTATATATACTACTATAAAGATAAAGGTATATAATAAATAGCTATAATAATAACTTAAAACTACTTAAGCCTAAATACTTATATTACTATATAAGTTTAGTAGCCTATCTACTTAAGCTATAGTACTTAAGCTTAAGTACTTATATTATTATATATATCTAGTAGCCTATTTACTTAAGCTATAGTACTTAAGCTTAAATACCTATATTACTATATATATCTAATAGCCTATCTACTATAGTAGCTAAACTTAATTATTTTAAACTTAAAAGGCTCTATAATATTTATACTAGATACTTAGATATTTATCTAGTTTAATATAGTATAATATAGTAACTTTTAGGCTTCTTAGTAGCTTCTCTTTTAAGAGTTACTATATTATACTTATAACTTTTAGACTTCTTAATAGCTTCTCTCTTAAGAGTTACTATATTATATTTATAACTTTTAGGCTTCTTAGTAGCTTCTCTCTCTCCTTAAAAGTTACTATATTATACTTATAACTCTTAGGCTTCTTAGTAGCCTTCTTACTAGTAATAATATAAATATATAACTTTTAGCTATTATTTTAATAGTAAGGCTTCTATAAGCTATCTTTATAGTTATTATACTTAGTACTAGTATAATTCTACTCTTTATCTTATATAGAGTATAATACTTATTTCTAATATAAATATACTTTATAAGTTAGTACTACTTTAAAGATACTAATAGCTAAGAGTATTTAATAAAGCCTAGATATACTTATAATTATTTTAATAACTTAAGTAAAAGTATTTAATAGTACTTAGAAGTAGCTATAGTTATTTTATATATTTCTACTTCTACTTCTTCTATAAGGTATATCTTATTATTTTCTTAAGCTCTCTTCTTCTTAGCTACTATAGCTAAAGTAGTTAAAAAGTAAGATAACTACTTCTTATATAATAGTATACTAAGCTCTAATAATAATAATTAAAGTAGTTATAATATAAAAGAGCTAGTACCTATTAATAATAAGTTAGATATTAATACTAATATTCTTTATACTTATAGACTTAAGATAATATCTAAGAAGCGTAGAGTATAGAATAAGCTAGAATACTATAGTCTATATTACTAACTTTTATAAATATTAAACTAAAGTATAGTACTAATAGTAAGCTTAGTAATAAAGTTATATAGTAGTAGCTACTATAGATAAATAAAGTATATAATAAAAAGCTATAATAATAACTAAATTATAACTATAACTCTATTTAGACTAGAAACTTATACTACTTATATATACTTTCTAGCTACTAGCTATTTATAAGTAGATTAAAAATATACTAGACTAGAGATATTAAATAGTACTTAAATATTATTATAACTATTTTATATACTAAAGAGAGGGCGCTTAAAAGTATCTAGAAATAGTTATAGTTATTTTAAGTATCTTTACTTCTTTAGTAAAGTACGCTTTATTATCTTCTAAAGCTTATAAGTAATAGCTAAACTTTTTCTTACTTTAAGTATCTTTACTTTTTTAGTAAAGTATACTTTATTATCTTTTAAAGTATTATTAGAGCTAAGCGAGCTTAGAACTTAGATTAAAATAAGTATATTAATTAGATAACTACTTAAGAAAAGATTAGATAAAAATCTAGTATATATACCCCTCTCTTAGAGGGCTTAATTACTAAACCTCTAAGCTTAATCTTATAATTTACTTTAGCTTAAACCTCTATACTATAATATACCTCTTAGTCTACTTACTTAAAAATAAGTAGACTATAAAAGTAGAGGTAGTTAAACTTACTTAGCCTATAATCTCCTATACTATAAAGTAAGATTAAATATATTTTTTAGCTACTATTATATAGCTAGCTTTTTATACTAAGTATTTTAAAGTAAGTAGCTAATTAGTTATTTAGATAATATCTATAATTACTAAGAAGCTTAATAGTAAGAGTAGTATAATTATATATTCTATTTATAGTAAAATTATAATAATAGCTTACTAAGCTAGTACTCTAATCTAACTTCTAAAAAAGATATATTAGAGCTCTTAACCTCTTAAGTTCTACTTACTACCTCTAATATTATCTTTTAATATAGTAAGTATACTTAAGTACTTCTTAATCTTTTTACTAATTATATATAAGCTCTTAGATAATAATCTAATACTTAGCTTATTAATAATAAGCGCTTTTACTAATAAGGCTGCGCTTACGTAGCCTTTCTCTTATAGCCTCTAGAGTTACTATTAGAAATACTTTACTACTTAGCTTATTATAGCTAAGTACTTAATAATTAGATATCTAGCGCTCTTTTAACCTTAACTCTATCTAAAAGTAAGAGTAAAGCTACTATTACTTAGCTTCTTAACGTTAGTAAGCTATATAGTAACTACTACTAGCTTTATATTAAGAAGATCTAGAATAGTTAGACTAGTATTAAGTACTATAACTATATTAGCTTAAATAGTAAGTATTACACTAAGTATACTTTATACTTATACTTCTCTATATAAAGCTAATTTTTTACTTTTTTCTTTTTTACTTATACTATTTAGGCGTCTTACTAATCTTAGTACTATCTACTCTTTTATTACTAGTAATTTTAAAAGCTTTAAGTAAACTAATATAAGTAATAATCTTTAACTTATTTAATCTTATCTAACTTTTTTTAAGCTAAAAGCTTTTTATAAAGCTACTAGTATATCTTAACTACGCTTAATAATACTAAAGCTAACTTTAAGGCTATATAAGTAGCTAAGACGCCTTATAAAGCTAATTAGTAGTAAGTAGTTTAGATGCTTTAATTATCTACTACGCCTATAATAGCTTTCTTACTTTTCTTACTAAATAGTACTTAGTAGGCCTTTAGTTAGCCTTAGTAATAGTAGCTTAACTATTAGTAGCTTAAGTCTACTTAATATTATTTATATAAGTATCTTTAGAAGTAAGTACTTAAGTATAAGTATTTTTAGTATTAATAGCTTCTATAATTCTTAAATATAAGCCTTTTACTTAAGTATAAGCTATTTACTAATTTTACTTAAGCTATAAACTCTATAAGCCTACTTCTTAATTATCTATACTTCTAGCCTATTAACTATAACTTTAGTAATTAGTATACTTAGCTTTTATAGTTATATCCTAAGTAGTTATTTAGCTATACGCGTTAGTTAGTTAAAGTACTACTTACTTACTATATTAGCTATAGTAATCTCTATAATAAATATATTACTAAAGGCTTTAATAATAACTTAGTAGTTCTTCTAGCGTACTACGCTTACTTTACTTATAAGAAAACGCCTACGTATAATAATAATTAGACTTATATCTACTTACTTAAAACTACTTAGTTTTATAATAATATTAATTAAACGCTTTAAAAGTTTTTAAGAAAGTATAATAGTAGTAGAAGTAGTTATAGATACTAAGTTCTAGTTCTTAATTAAAGTTTCTTTTATTTTTTTTTTTAATTCTTATACTTTTTCTTAAAAAGGTTAAGCTATAAGCCTTATATTTAGCTACTCTTCTCTTAAGAAATTAAGCTTATTTAATTTTCTTTAATTAGTAGTACTAAAAGTAATTTCTTATAACTATAAATAATCTCTTTTCTACTATTACTCTTTATCTATAATTATAACTATCTTACTTATATCTTTAAAGTTTAGCTACTTCTTAAAGTAATTAAATTACTAATATATAAGTAACTTAGTAAGCCTATTAGTAAGTATAGAGTTTATTTCTAAGTACTTTACTAAGAATAATCTTTACGTATACTCTTATTATAGCTATATATTCTAGATATTAATATAGTATAGGCGTATTATAATATATTTATTCTTCTTTATTATAAGTCTAATTATTTACTAATTATTATACTAAACGTTTTAAAGCTTACTTAGATTAAGTATTAATTTTTTAAAGAAATACTTAAGCGCTATTACTTCTTTAGTAGTATATTCTAGTATAAGTAGCTTAGCTTTAGTAGTAGAAGTAGTAATAGTAATCTACTTAGTAGCTTTCTAGATTACTAGTCTACTAAATATTATAGCTATATATCTATAAGAAGATTAGTATATCTCTAGATTATTAGTAAATAATATATTTCTATATATTATAAGATCTAGTCTATTATTATTCTTATACTAGATTACTTTCTAATACGTTTAGTATAAGTATATAATTACTTAGTCTATAGCTTTCTAATACTAATTACTAGAATTTATAAAGAAATATAATAGCTTAAATACTAAAAATATAATATCTAGATATAGTATAATTACTATATATAATACTAAGTCTACTTTCTCTTAGTAAGTCTTAATTTACTACTTAGTAGCTTTCTTAGTATTCTTAATTAGTTCTTTTAATAGTAGTAGAGTTACTAGAAAGCTTCTATCTTTAAGACTAAATCTTTTAGTAATCTTATTAATATATATATTATATACTAGCGTAATTATTTAGTTTTAGTAATTCTTAATAACTTATATACTTAGGAACTACTCTACTAGCTCTTAATCCTAGATTTTATACTTTACCTTAATCTTATCTTATAGCTTATATACTTAACTTTTATAACTTTTATAATATAGTAGTAAGATATTATTAATATAAAATAGTATTAAAATCTTTTAATCTTAATTAAAGAATAAGTATAGCTTTTCTTTTATAGCTATAAGCCTTAATAATTAAAGCGTACTTAAGAACTCTTTATACTAGAGTAGTAGTAAATCCTTTAAGCTATAAAGCGCTTAGTTAAGTCTTATATATATACTATTCTTCTTAAATCTATCTAGTATTTTATAGATTATTAAGTTCTTTACTATAATTATAGTATTAAAGAATACTCTTATAATATTATATTATATAATCTCTATATTAAAGTATATAGTAATTACTATTACTATATAGAATAACTTTATAGCTAGTATAGCTACGTATATTAAGCTTAATAAATCTTTCTCTTAGAGATTACCTTTTATAATAATTCTTACTTTATATCTAAGTAAGAAACTATCTTAATTAAATTTATAAGTCTATACTTACTTTAGTAAGAGTAGCTAGCTTATAGCGTCTAATTTCTATATCTCTAACTAAGTTCTTTATTTACTTAGTTAATTAACTTCTTTTTAAGAAGCTTCTTTAAATAGCTCTTTATATCTATACTATAGTAATTACTTTTAAGTTATTAGTAGTAGTAGAAGTTTATCTTAATAGAGATAAGCGTTCTTTAAGAGTAGTATATTTAGTATTTACTTAATAAGCGTAGCTACTATAATTACTAAGTTTAGTATCTTATAGCTTAACTACTTATCTTAAACTTTATTTATACTTAATAAGTAAGTATTTTAAAAGTCGCGCTATAGATCTAATAGCTTATCTAGCTTATTAAGTTTTATAATTAATATATAAGCGCCTTTAGTACTTCTTCTACTTTTTAGTTAATTATTTTAATTTTAATCTTAAAGTCTCTTTATTCTTTATAGTAAGTACTAGTAAACTAATATATTAGTAGTAGCCTTATATAGTTTTTTACTTAATCTAGTAGTTAGTAGTTAAGATAATTTTATTTTACTTACTATAGTAAAAGTAAAGTAAGTAAATTAAGTAGTAAAAGTAAGTATACGTAGTAGTATAGCCTTTAGAAGTCTTAAATCTTTAGTATATAGTAGACTAGCTCTTACTATAAGAGTATATACTTCTTACTAGCTATTTATACTTCTATAATTACGTCTTATATAATTACTCTCTATAATTTCTAGTTTTAAAGTTATATTTAGAGTAGTAATTTTAGTATAATTAACCTAGCTTATATAAATTCTTAAATAGTTACTAGTTATATTCTTATTCTATATAGTATCTACTTACTTAGTATCTTAATTATTTACTAAGTCTAGCTTATTTTTAAGATTTTAAGTTTACTTACTCTTAAGTATTTACTTAGTAGCTAGTTATTTAAGCTTAGTTACTTACTTATTAAGTAGTAAGATATTAATATCTAGCTTCTTAATTACTTTATTATTATAGAGTATATTAATAAGCTTAATTACTTATTCTCTAATTATACTCTTTTTCTCTTTCTTTTTATAGTATAAAGACTTATTAAAAGTAATATTATATATAGTAATTACTTAATTAAGTATTAGAACTTATATCTTATAGATATTTAATACTTAGTATCTAACTAAGTATCTAATATAGCTTTTTAGGTTTATTTTAAAACTACGTTTATCTTATCTAGCTATACGCTCTTAATCTAAAAGGTATACGTAGTAGCTATATATATAGATTCTACTCTAGTTAAGTTAAAGATTAGTAGTTCTTTACTATACTACTACTAGTTTATAGTACTAGAAGTACTAATAAAACTAGTTCTTAAGTACTTTATTAAGTAATTAGTAGTTATAAAGTATAATTAGACTTATATTATAAAAATAGCCTACTACTTCTATAATCTCTAGCTATAGATTTTAAAGAAGATTTACACTTACGTATATAACTATACTCTTCTTAATAATCTTTTTTTTTACTCTTTTAGCTAAGCTACTTAGCTTATAAGTATAAGATAGTAGAGTAATAATCTTAATACTTATTTTATTTACTTAATCTTTATACTTTAATCTCCTCTACTATAAGTAAGTTATAGCGTTATTATTTTAATTAATATATACTACTTTAAAGTTATACTTTATATAAGCGCGCTTAATATAGCTAGTAATTACTTTTATAATTAACTTTAGTAACTTATCTTATAAGATTACTATAGTAATTTTACTAATAAATTCTTTTTTAATTATTAGCGCCTATTATTCTTCTAATTATCTGCGTAGTATATTAAATAGATCTTATAAAATATAGAAATATAGCTATAGTAATTATTCTCTAGGCCTACGTAAGATAACTTAAGTAGTATAAGTAACTAAGTAGTTAGTATATTTAGCTCTTTATATACTTATAATCTTAATATTCTATATAGTATAAGTAAGCACTTATAGCGCTTATTAGCTTAGATATCTAAATTATTAATACTATAAAGCTTTATCTCTCTTCTTAATCTAAAGCTTTTATAATTTTCTTATTACGTTTATAATTACTAAAGATAATAAATAATAGTAAATTAGCTTATATTTAAAGAATATAAAGTTATACTAGTAATAAAGCTTTACTATTACTATATTATTACTAATTATCTTATACTTTAGTATACTATCTAATTTTAAGTACTATATATTCGCCTTCTTAAGTAGATACTTAGAGATAATATTTATATAGAAACTTTTAATAATCTTAATATTCTTTAGTAGTAGATCTTCTATCTTCTCTTTATAGATACTATTAATTACTTTTTTAATTACTTAATCTCTATAACTTAATACTAAAAGTAACTAAGTACTAGTATTAATACTATCTTCTAGTCTTACCTTCCTAAAAGTACCTTCTTTAATTAAATTTTAATTATTAACTAAGTATACTACCTCTCTACTATTAAAGATAGTACTTATTAATAATAGATAAGTAGTATATAGTATACTATATATACTTAGTATTAGATTATCTTTAAAGTCTATAGAGTTAATTAATATAGCTTATAAGAAATCTAGATAATTAGTAAAAGATTTACTCTTACTTAATCTACTTAAGTTTATAAGTACTATATTTAACTAGAGCTTCTAATTTAAGCTAGAAATTTTTACGTAAAGATTAGAGTTTTTAAGCTTAGCTAGCTATTTAATAATTTTAATATAGTTTAGATCTATTAGCGTAATAAGTACCTTATTACTTAAGTATAATCTAGTATATACTATCTCTAATTACTTATACTTAATTAGTTTCTAGCTATATATTCTACTTTTACTTCTACCTAGCTTATATAGATACTTAATCTTATTAGTATTTAGATTAGTAAAGTACTTCTTCT
>Ga0210040_10005064_pt1 | contig 16926 bp, 13 predicted proteins | sample CryGeyCG12114_NA_FD_185462 | JGI IMG/M metagenome (GOLD analysis project Ga0210040, IMG submission 185462) | Groundwater microbial communities from aquifer - Crystal Geyser CG19_WC_8/21/14_NA (SPAdes) (version 2) | ecosystem: Environmental > Aquatic > Deep subsurface > Groundwater | place: USA... | reverse complement strand
CACGGCGCCGAAGTCGAGGATGCCCAGCCGCCCGTCAGGGGTGAGACGGAAGTTGCCCGGGTGCGGGTCGGCGTGCAGCAGGCCCGCCTCGGAGGGGCCCAGCAGGAGGAACTCGAGGTAGCGGCGCGCGGCGCGGTCGCGCTCCGCCTGGGTGCCGGAGGCGATGACTTCCGACAGCGGCTCCCCGTCGAGCCACTCCGAGACGATCACCTTCTCCGTGCTGGCCAGCACGTCCGGGACCACGAAGTCCGGGTCGTCGCGGAAGGCCTCGGCGAAGGCGCGCTGGGAGGAGGCCTCGACGGTGTAGTCGAGCTCCTCGACCAGGCGCTCCTTGAGCTCGGTCAGGACGGGTCCCAGCTCGAGCCCGGGGATCCAGCCCCCGGCCATCCGGGCGACCCGGGACACCTGGGTGATGTCGGAGACGAGCGCCTGGGCTGCGCCGGGGTACTGGACCTTCACGGCCACGGGACGACCGTCGGCCCAGGTCCCGCGGTGGACCTGGCCGATCGAGGCGGCCGCCACGGGCGCGTCGTCGAAGGAGGCGAACGAGTCCCGCCAGTCGGGCCCGAGCTCGCGGGCGAGGACGGCGTGCACCGTCGCCACGGGCAGCGGGGGCGCCGAGTCCTGCAGCCGGGTCAGCGTCGCGCGGTAGGGACCGGCGATGTCCTCGGGCAGCGCCGCCTCGAAGATGCTCATGGCCTGGCCGACCTTCATCGCGCCGCCCTTGAGCTGCCCGAGGACGGTGAAGAGCTGCTCGGCGGTGCGCGCCTGCATCTCGGCCGCCACGGCCTCGGCCGGGGCGCCGCCGATGCGCTTGCCGAGCCCGACGGCGGTGCGACCGGCGAAGCTCGCGGGCAGGCTCGCGAGCCTGACGCTGCGCGACAGGGCCCGGCGGGGCAGCTCGTTCACGCACCCATCATCACCCCCCGCCCAACCGGCCGGGCGCGGTCCGCACCGGGACGCGCGGGCGGCGCACCGCGGAGCCGCTCACCGGGGTGGCCACGTGCACCCGCACGCCGGGTGCGGTGGCCAGCTCCGCCCCACCGGGAGGCCGTCCGGCAGGGACAGCTCCCAGGTCCGTCCTCGTGCCGCCGCGCTGCGCGCGACCGGGGCGGGCGCGCCGGGGCCGGCGCCGTCGAGGTGGGCGAGCACCTGGGCGACGGCCAGTGCGGCGGTCAGGCGCACGAGCACGACGTCGGGGGCGAGGCCGCCGCGGGCCGGGTGGGCCAGCTGCGCGGCCACCCGCGGCCACTCCGGGTCCCGGTCGGCCCGGTGCAGGTCCAGGCAGCGCAGGCAGGCGGCGCGCCCCGGCACGACGAGCGGCCCCACCACGGCCGAGCGCTCCCTCAGCACGACGGCGAGGTGGGCGGCGTCCGCGCGCAGCAGCTCTGCGGCCCGCGCCGGGGGAGCCGCGCCGTCGACGACGAGGACGACGAGGTCCGCCTGCCCGTACTCGGCAGCGGCTCGCGGAGCGCCTGCGGTGCAGGGCGGTCGTCGGGCTCCCTGGCCGCGGCCCCGGCGGCGGCGAGGTCGGTGCTCGGCCGCGGTGCGGGCGAGCACCCCGACGTCCCCGGCGCCCCCGTCCCCGGGCGCGCGGAGGTCGACGGAGCCGACGCCGGCCTCCTCCAGGCCCGCCCCGACGGCGCCCGGCGCGCACCCGCGCCCCTCCACCACGACGCGCCGCTGCGCGCGGCGCGCCAGGACGTCCCAGCCCCCGGTGCCGTGGACGAGCGCCTGCGCGTGGGCCTCGGCCGCCGTCGCGCGGGCGGTGGCGCGGGACCCCGGCGCCGACGGCGGCTCGAGCGCGCCGGCGGTGGCCAGCAGCGCCACGAGGTGGGTCGCCTCCGCGGGCGCGAGGCCGCGCGCGGCGGCGCGGGCGGGGAGGTCCGCCTCGGCCACCCCCTCGACGAGGTCGTCCAGGAGGGCCTCGTCGCCGGCGGTGAGGCCGTCCAGCACCCGGGCGTGGGCGGGGTCGGCGCCCAGCTGGACGCGGCCGACGTCTCGCCAGCACCTCCGCAGGGTCGGGTGGATCCTGAGCACCGCACCTCCGTCGTCCTCGGCCGCCCGCTGCGGCCCGCGCCGTCGCCAGCCGTTCCGCCGGCGTGGACCGGTCCGACCCTGCCAGCGACGCCGCGGGTGGCCGGGAGCGCGTCCACAGGCCCGCAGCGCGCCTGGGACGGGGCGCGCGGGGCAGCGGCTACGGTCCGGCCATGGACCCGGGAGCCGCTGGTGCCCCGCAGGACGTGCGCGACGGCTCCGGCGGCCGCCCTCGCGTCCAGGTCCGGCGCAGCGCCCGGCGCCGCCGCACGGTCACCGCCTTCCACGAGGACGGCGGGGTGGTCGTGTGCATCCCGGCGCGCTTCACGCGCGCCGAGGAGGCCCAGTGGGTGGAGCGGATGCTCGCGCGGCTGTCCGCCCGGGACCGGCGCCGCCACCTCGACGACGGCGCGCTCTCCGAGCGCGCCCGCACCCTCTCCGAGCGCTACCTCGAGGGCAGGGCCACGCCCTCCTCGGTCCGCTGGGTGGGCAACCAGCGCTCGCGGTGGGGCTCGACGACGCCGGCGGACGGCAGCATCCGGCTCTCCTCCCACCTGCAGGGCCTGCCCCCGTGGGTCGTGGACTACGTGCTCGTGCACGAGCTGGCGCACCTGCTCGTGCCGGGGCACGGGGACGACTTCTGGGCCCTGCTCGAGGCCTACCCGAGGACGGAGCGCGCGCGGGGCTTCCTCGAGGGCTGGTCGGCGGCCGAGGCCCGGCACGGCGTAGGCCCCGGGGGGCAGGACCCCGACGGGCCGGCGGACGGCGGGGAGGGCGACGACGCGGTCGAGCCCGACGCCCGCGGGGCGCGTGCGGGCCGCTCCGACGGCGGGACCCCGGGCCGGGGGCGCTCCGGCGGCGGCGCAGCCGCTCCCCGGCCGCGCCGAGGGGGCACCCCTCAGCGGCGGTGACGCAGGGCCAGCGCGGCGCGGGTCAGGCGCGCGGGCAGGTCCTGGGCGACGGCCGCGGGGTCCTGCGGCAGGCCGTCCAGGGGCCACCAGGCGATGTCGTCGCTCTCGTCGCTGGCGACGACGGGCGTCTCCGGGTCCACCACCGCCAGGTGCGCCACGTCGAGGTGCGAGCGGCAGCGTCCGAAGGCCGCCGGCAGCTGGTGGTGGTCCAGGTCCGCCGGGTGCTCGGAGATCGAGACGGCCGCGGCGGGCAGCCCGGTCTCCTCGAGCAGCTCACGCAGCGCCCCGTCGCGCGGCGTGCGGTCCTCCGGCTCCAGGTGCCCGCCGGGCTGCACCCAGAAGCCGCCGCGGCGGTGCAGCACCAGCAGCGTCCGCGTGCCCGTCGGGTCGAGCACCAGGGCGCCCGCCGTCAGGTGGTCCGGGTGGCCGGACTTGTCCAGCGCCCCCGGCTCCTCCAGGTGCGCCAGGTAGCGGCGGCGCAGCGCCTCCTGGGCCGCCGGGAGCGCGCCGGTCGCGGCCGGCCAGGCCTCGAGCGCGGCGCGCACCGCCGCGCGGCGGTGCGCGCCGGCCGTCCCGGCGGCGGCCCCCGGCCGGGACGGCCGCTCGCTCACCGCGGCGGGCCCTGCTCGTCGCCGTCGCCCTCGTCGTCGCCCTCGTCGTCGCTGTCGTCGTCGCCCGCGGTGCGCTCGCCCGCGGTGCGCTCGCCCGCGGTGCGCTCGTGCTGCGCCTCCCCGAGGTCTCCCTCGAGGAGCTGGGCGAGGGCGGCGTCGACGTCGGTCGCCGACGCCTCCTCCTCGGACCGGCGACCGGCGTAGCCCGCGGGGTCGTCGAGGTCCTCGGCGCCGGGCAGGAGGTCCGGGTGGGCCCAGACGGCGTCGCGGCCCTCCAGCCCGCGGGACTCCTCGATGGCCGCCCAGAGGACCGAGGCGTCGCGCAGCCGGCGCGGGCGCAGCTCCAGCCCCACGAGGCTCGAGAGCGTGTGCTCGGCGGGGCCGCCCGCCGCGCGCCGGCGCCGGACGACCTCGCGCAGCGCTCCCGCGCTGGGCAGCGGCGCAGCAGCGGCGTCGACGACGTGGTCCACCCAGCCCTCGACGAGGGCGAGGACCGTCTCGAGCCGGGAGAGCGCGGCCTCCTGCTCCGGGGTGCGCTCCGGCTCGAGCATCCCCGAGCCGAGCGCCTGCTGCAGCGCCTCGGGGTCGGTCGGGTCCACCGACCGGACCGCCTCCTCGATGCGCTCGGTGTCGATGCGGATCCCGGCGGCGAAGGCCTCGACGATGCCGAGCACGTGGGCGCGCAGCCACGGTCGCTGGGAGAACAGTCGGGCGTGCGCGCACTCGCGCAGCGCCAGGTAGAGGCGCACCTCGTCGAGGGGGACCTCCAGGCCGTCGGCGAAGGCGTCGACGTTGGCCGGGAGCAGCGCCGTGGTGCCCTCGGGGGCCAGCGGCAGGCCGATGTCGGTCCCGGAGACCACCTCGCCCGCGAGCTCGCCGACCGCCTGCCCGACCTGCATGCCGAACACGGCGCCCCCGACCGAGCGGACCATCCCGCTCGCGGCGGAGATCATGGCGCGCATCTCCGGCGGCGCCTGCTCCGCCATGGCCGCCGCCATGGCGTCGCCGACGGAGTGCGCGACGGGCTCGGCGAGCTGCTTCCAGACCGGCAGGGTCGCCTCGACCCACTCCGAGCGCGACCACGCGACCGAGGTGGCCCCGGCGGTGCCGAGGGCGGTCCGCTCGTCGAGCCACAGGTCGGCCAGCCGCAGCGCCTCCGCGGCGGTGCGGCGCGCGGCGTCGGCCACGCTCGGGTCGCCGTCGGCCACGGCCCGCTGGCGCGCGACCTGGTGGGCGAGGTCCCAGTTCACCGGTCCGTCGCCCCCACCGGCCATCATCTGCTGGACCTGCGCGAGCATCCGGCCCATGGCGGCCGGGTCCGCGGGCAGGCCCGCGGCCTGCAGCGCCGCCGGGTCCACCCCGGCGAAGGGGTTCCCCGCGCCCGGCGGCATGCCGCCCATCAGCTGGCGCAGGAGCTCCTCGAAGGGGTTGGGGCCCTCCCCGTCGTCGGGGCGGCCGGGGGGCGGGGTCTGGCTCATGGCTCCTCCTGAGGGCCTGGGGGCGCGTGCTGGGCGCGGGAGGTGGACCCGACGCCGCGGGACCGTCCGGGGCGTCGCCCCGGACCCTCGCGAGCGCGCCGGTCCACCGCGCCGACGGCGCGCTCGCGCCGCCCTGGTGCTCACGGTAGCGAGCAGCGGGGGATGATCTGCGCTCGTGCGGGCGGCGTCCGCGCAGGGCGTACCGCTCCCCGCGGTGCGCCGGCAGTCGTGGAGGAGGGTGCATGGCCGAGGACGGTCCGGGGCGGCCCGGGGGGTGGTCCGGGGCGTGGCGCTCGCCCACGGGCGCGCTGGGCGCCTCTTTCGCCGCGGCCCTCCTCCTGCTGACCCTGCTCGGGTCGGTCGGCACCCCGTACGCGGTCGAGGCGCCCGGGCCCGTGCAGGACGTGCTCGGCGACACCCGCGCCGGCGAGCCGCTCATCAGCGTCGAGGGGCGCGAGACCTTCCCGACCGGAGGGGAGCTGGACCTGCTGACGGTGAGCACGTCCGGCGGCCCGGGGAGGGACGTGGTCCTCGCCCAGGTGCTGCGCGCCTGGCTCGACCCCGTCCAGGACGCCCTCCCGGTCGGCCAGGTCTTCGCCCCGGACCAGACCCGCGAGGACGTCGACGAGGCCCGCCAGGCGGAGATGTCCTCCTCGCAGCAGGCGGCGACGGCGGCGGCGCTGCGCGAGCTGGAGATCCCCGCGCAGGTGCGCCTGCGGGTCTCCGGGCCCGCGGGGGACTCCCTGCCCGACGGGCTCGAGCGCGGCGACGTCATCACCGCGGTGGACGGGGGCGAGGTGGAGACCGCCGACGCCCTGCGGGCCGCCCTGCAGCAGGTGCCCCCGGGCGCGGTGGCGCAGCTCTCCCTCGAGCGCGCCGACGCCGAGGTGGTCGTGCCGGTCACCACCGCGGAGGGCGAGGACGGCCGCACCGTCCTCGGCGTGCTGCTCGACCCGGAGGTCGAGGTGCCGTTCGACGTCGACATCCGCATCGACGACATCGGGGGCCCGAGCGCCGGGATGGTCTTCGCCCTCGGCCTGGTGGACCTCCTCACCCCCGGCGCGCTCACGGGCGACCTGCACGTGGCCGGCACGGGCACGGTGAGCGCGGAGGGCGCCGTCGGCCCCATCGGCGGCGTGCGGCAGAAGCTCGTCGGCGCCGCGCGCGCCGGCGCCGAGGTCTTCCTCGCGCCCGAGGCCAACTGCGGCGAGGTGGTCGGCCACGTCCCGGACGGGCTGCGCGTCGTCGCCGTGGGGTCGCTGTCGCAGGCACGCTCGGCCGTCCAGGCGCTGGCCGACGGGGCCGGGCAGGACCTGCCCGACTGCGGCGCCGTGGTCCGCGCCGCGACCTCCGCCGGGGGGTGACCGCCGGCACCGGTCCGCCGGGGCGGGGGGCGAGGGGGCCGTCAGCCGTCCGCGAGGGTCGCGCGCAGGGCCGCGGACAGGCCCGGCACCAGGTCCTCGCCGACGACGACCCGCAGGTCGTCGTCGTCGGCCCGCTGGCGGACCGCGCTGCCCGTGGTGCCGTCACGCAGGACCGCCACCGCGATGCGGACCTCCCGCCGGTCGGGGTGGGCCTCGACGACGGCGAGGGCCTCGGCGGGGTCGCCCGGCAGCTCGACGGACGGCGGCACGACGACGCGCTCGACGACGACGGCGGCGCCGGCCACCGCGGGAGGCCACCCGATGCGCGCCAGCAGCTCCTCGAGGCCGTCGGAGGCCGGCAGGTCCTCCTGCTCCACCGACGTGAGGTGGTCCGGGTCGCCGACGGCCTCGGCCACCACGTCGGTCGGGAGGACGTCCGCCAGCGACGGGTCCACGGCCACCGCCTCGGCGGTGCGCACGAGGGCGAAGACGCGGGGCGGCGCGTCCCACCCGGCTGCTGCGACGTGGCGCTCCACCTCGAGCGCGGTGCGCTCCAGGGGCTCCAGCGGGGGAACCGCGGGCGTCCCCCGCTCGTCGTCGGGGGAGGGGGCGCCGGAGGTCTGGTCCACGGGACCGATGGTGCCGTACCGCGCCGCCCGGCGGTCGCCCGCACGGCGCGTCGCGGCCCCGGCCCCGCACGGGGCGCGCGGACGCCGCGTGGGACCCTGGTGGCCAGTCGCCCCCCGGGCGCGGCGGCCGCGCCCACGACGAGGACGCCGGGGGCGGCGCGGGCACCACCTGAGCAGCAGCACGAGCACCGAGGACAGCAGGACCGCCAGCACCACCCGAGCCGGACGTCGGCGACGGCGACCACGAGAGGTTCTCCAGACGTGAGCTCCAGCACAGCCCCGCCGCGGCGCCGCGGCGCGCTCCTGCCCGCCGTCGTCGTCGTGGTCGCCCTCGTGGGCGCCGTCGTCGTCGCGAGCCAGGTGGTGACCGAGTACGGCTGGTTCCAGCAGGTCGGGTTCGACGACGTCTACACGACCCGCCTGGTGACCCAGGCGGTCCTGTTCGCCGTGGGCGGCCTGCTCATGGCGGGCGCCGTGCTGGTGAGCCTGCGCCTGGCCTACCGCTCCCGGCCGGTCTACGCGCCGGTCGACGCCGAGTCGGCGAACCTGGACCGCTACCGGGAGAGCCTCGAGCCGCTGCGCCGCCTGCTCAGCGTCGCCGTCCCGGTGGTCCTGGGCCTGTTCGCGGGCTCCGCGGCCTCCGCGCAGTGGGAGCAGGTGCTGCTCTTCCTCAACTCGACGCCTTTCGGGTCGGAGGACCCGGTCTTCACGATGGACGTGGGCTTCTGGGTGTTCACGCTGCCCTTCCTGGACTTCCTCGTCTCCTTCCTGACCGCCGTCGTCCTGCTCGCGGGCATCGGCGCCGCGCTGGTGCACTACCTGTACGGGGGGCTGCGCCTGCAGGGGCGCGGGCCGCGCACCACGACGACGGCGCGGGTGCAGCTCTCGGTGAGCGCCGGCCTGCTCGTCCTCCTGCAGGCGGCCTCCTACTGGCTGGACCGGTACGCCGAGCTCACCGACGGCAGCGGCCGGTTCCTCGGCGCCACGTACACCGGCGTCAACGCCGAGATCCCCGGGCGGGCGATCCTCGCGGTCATCGCCCTGCTGGTCGCGGTGCTCTTCTTCGTCACCGCCTTCCGGGGGAGCTGGCGGCTGCCCGCCCTCGGCGTGGTCATCATGCTGGCGTCCGCGGTCGTGGTCGGGGGCATCTACCCCTACGTCGTCCAGCGCTTCCAGGTCGACCCGAGCGCGCTGACGCGCGAGTCCCCGTACCTGCAGAACAACATCGACGCCACGCGCGCCGCCTACGACCTGGACACGGCTGAGGTCACGAACTACGAGGCGAGCACCGAGGCCGAGGCGGGCGCGCTGCGCGACGACGCCGAGACGACGGCCAACATCCGCGTGCTGGACCCGGCGATCGTCCAGCCGGCGTTCCAGCAGGACCAGCGGCAGCGCCAGTACTACACGTTCTCCGACCCGCTGGACGTCGACCGCTACACCATCGACGGGCAGACCGAGGACGCCGTCATCGGCGTGCGCGAGCTCGACCTCGCCGGCCTGTCGGGCGGCCAGCGCAGCTGGGTCAACGAGGCCACGATCTTCACCCACGGGTACGGCGTCGTCGCGGCCTACGGCAACCAGCGCGGCGACGGGGGGCTCCCGGCGTACTTCCAGGCCGGCATCAACGCCGAGGGCGCCCTCGGCGACTTCGAGCCGCGGATCTACTTCGGCCAGAGCTCGCCCGAGTACTCCATCGTCGGCGCCCCCGAGGGGGACGACCCCCGCGAGGTCGACTACCCCACCGACGAGGAGGGCGGCGACGGCGTCGCGAACAACACCTACACCGGCGACGGCGGCCCGTCGGTCGGCTCGCTGTGGCAGCGCCTGCTCTACGCGGTGAAGTTCCAGGAGCAGAACATCCTGCTGTCGGACGCCCTCAACAGCGAGAGCCAGATCCTCTACGACCGCGACCCGCGCGACCGGGTGGCCAAGGTCGCTCCCTTCCTCACCCTCGACGGCGACCCGTACCCGGCCGTCGTGGACGGTCGCGTGCTCTGGATCGTCGACGGGTACACGACGAGCAACGAGTACCCGTACTCCGACCGCCAGACGCTCGAGACGGCCACCCTGGACTCCCAGACGGCCGTCGCGGCCCCGACCGCTGCGGGGCAGGAGGCGGGGGCCGCCGCGCCGGCGACGGCCGCCCAGACGCTGGCGACGCTGCCCGCCGAGGACGTCAACTACATCCGCAACTCCGTCAAGGCGACGGTGGACGCCTACTCCGGCGACGTCGTCCTCTACGCGTGGGACTCCGAGGACCCCGTCCTGCAGGCCTGGGGCTCGGTCTTCCCCGACGCCCTCACCCCGGTGTCGGAGATGAGCGAGGCGCTGCTCGACCACGTGCGCTACCCGGACGACCTGTTCAAGGTCCAGCGGACCGTCCTCGGCGCCTACCACGTCACCAACCCCGCGGTCTTCTTCCAGAACAGCGACCGCTGGCAGGTCCCGGCCGACCCGACGGTCGACGTGGCGCAGGGCCAGGACGGGCCCAACCAGCCCGCGTACTACCTGACCCTCCAGATGCCGGGCCAGGAGCAGCCGGCCTTCTCCCTGACGTCGACGTACATCCCCGACTCGAACCAGGAGGGGGCCAGCAACATCCTCACCGGCTTCCTCGCCGTGGACGGCGACGCCGGCGGGGCCGGGGCGGGCCAGGTGGCCGAGGGGTACGGGCAGATGCGGCTGCTGCAGCTGCCGCGCAACCTCGTCATCAACGGCCCCGGCCAGGTGCAGAACGACTTCGACGCCGACCCGACCATCTCGACCGAGCTGAACCTGCTGAGCCAGAACAACACCGACGTGGCGTTCGGCAACCTCCTCACGCTCCCCGTGGGCGGCGGCCTGCTCTACGTCCAGCCGGTCTACGTGCAGAGCTCCGGCGGGACGCAGATCCCCCGGCTCCAGTACGCCCTGGTCTCCTTCGGCAACGAGATCGGCTTCGCGCAGACCCTCGACGAGGCCCTCAACCAGGTCTTCGGCGGGGACTCGGGCGCCCAGGCCGGGGACGCGGGCGGCGCCGAGGCGCCGCCCGAGGACGGCGCCGCCGACGACGGCTCGGGCACCCCGGTGCCGGTGGACGTCCAGGTGCAGCTCCAGCAGGCGCTGCAGGACGCCCAGGCCGCCCTGGCGGCGGGGCAGGAGGCGCTGGCGGCCGGGGACTTCGCCGCCTACGGCGAGACCCAGCAGCAGCTGGCCGACGCCGTCTCCCGCGCCGTCGCCGCGCAGCAGCAGGTCGAGGGCGCCCCCGCCGCCGAGGCCGCGCCCGCGGAGGAGGCCCCGGCCGGGGCCGCCGACGGGGCCCCCGCCGACCCGGCGGGTGGCTGAGACCGCCGGCAGACCGCCGATTTGGCGCTCACCCGGCTCTGCCGTAGTGTTCCTCGTGCGACGCGGGGTGGAGCAGTTCGGTAGCTCGCTGGGCTCATAACCCAGAGGTCGCAGGTTCAAATCCTGCCCCCGCTACTCGAGACGAAGGCCCGGACCACCACGGTCCGGGCCTTCGTCGTCGCCGGGGCTCGATGCTCTCCCCGTCCCCGAGGCGCGAGCAGGTCGGTGCGGGCCTAGCGTCGCGACATGCCCGACGACGCCACGCAGCCCCAGCCCACCGTCTTCGTCCTCTACGGCGCCACGGGGGACCTCGCCCGCCGCATGGTCCTGCCGGCCTTCTTCGAGCTCGCCCGCCGGGGGCTCATGCCCGAGGACTGGCGCCTCGTCGGCAACGGGCGCGGTGACGTGGCGCACGAGGACTTCCGCAGCCACGTGCGCGACGTCCTGGAGGAGTTCGGCCCCGCCCCGGACGACGGCCCCTGGGAGGACTTCTCCGCGCGCCTGCTCTTCGCCGGCGGCGGGTTCACCTCGGACTCCCCGGGGAGCCTGCTCGACGTCGTCGCGCACGCCCGCTCGGACATGCGCGGGGACGCCGGAGAGCGGGCGAAGCTGGTGCACTACCTCGCGATCCCGCCGTCGGCCTTCCGGGAGACGACCCGGGCCCTCGCGGAGCACGACCTCGCCGAGGGCGCCACCGTCGTCTACGAGAAGCCCTTCGGCACCTCGCCCGAGGACTTCGCCGAGCTCGACGAGCTGGTCCACCAGGTCCTCGACGAGCAGCAGGTCTTCCGCATCGACCACTTCCTCGGCAAGGAGGGCACGCAGGACCTGCACGTCCTGCGGTTCGGGAACGCCCTGTTCGGCGCGGCGTGGAGCCGGGAGATGGTCGAGCAGGTGCAGATCGACGTCCCCGAGAGCCTCGACGTCGCCGACCGGGCCGACTTCTACGACGCCACGGGCGCCGTCCTGGACATGCTCGTCACCCACCTGTTCCAGGTGACCGCCGAGGTGGCCATGGAGCCCCCCGCGTCGATGTCCCCCGACGACCTGCAGGACGCGCGGGAGTCGGTCCTCGCCGCCGTGCGCCCGCTGACGAAGGACGACGTGGTCCTCGGCCAGTTCGAGGGCTACACCGACATCGAGGGCGTCGCCGACGACTCGACCACGGACACCTTCGTCGCCGCACGCGTGTGGGTGGACACCGACCGCTGGCACGGGGTCCCGTTCCTGCTGCGCACGGGCAAGCGGCTCGGCGGGGACGGCCAGCGCGTCAGCCTGGTCCTGCGGCGGCCCGACCCGACCCCGCTGGCGGACCTGCCGACGCGCGGGAACGTGCTCACCGTGGACCTCAAGGGCGCCGGTGGCCTGGACGTCGGGATGGTCCTCAAGCGGCCCGGCGCCGAGATGGAGCTGACCACCTCCTCGGCGCGGCTGTCGCTGCACGACGTCGACGGCGGCGACCCCCTGCCCCCGTACGCCGCGCTGCTGCACGACGTGCTCCGCGGCGACCGCTCGCTGTTCACGAGCTCGGCGGGCCTGGCGAGCGCGTGGTCGCGCGTGCAGCCGCTCCTGCAGGACCGGCCCCCTGTCCAGCCCTACGCCCCGGGATCGTGGGGACCGGCTGCGGCCGACGAGCTGGCCGGCCCGCACGGGTGGCTCCTGGGGGAGCCGGCCGGGGACGACGGCTCCCGCCCCTCCGGCAGCTGACGCGACCCGCACGCGACGCAGGCCCGGTCCCCGCGGGGACCGGGCCTGCGTCGCGTCCGGCCTGGCGTCGAGCCGGGAGCGTCCCCGGCGCGCGCTCAGTCGAGCAGGGCGATACGCACCAGGAAGAACAGCACGAACAGGAAGACGACGGCCACGATGGCGATGGGGATGGCCTTGTTGAGGCCCTTCGACGGCTCCTTGGACTCGTGCGCGGACAGCCCCGAGGTGCCCGCCTCCGAGGGAGGGGTGTCGCCGGGGTTGACGCCGTTCCCGTCCTGGAGGCCCGGGGTCTCGGAGGGGTCGGGGTCTGCGCTGGGAGAGGTCATCTCGCCAGTCTGCGCAGGATGCCCGGTCAGCGCGCGCCGGGGCGGGCCGACCTGGGCGCGAGGGCTTCGAGCACCCGCTCGTGCAGGAGCCCGTTCGTGCACACCGCGCTCCCGCCGTGCGGCCCCTCCTGCCCCGCGAGGGACGTGAAGCGCCCGCCGGCCTCGGTGACGACGGGCACGAGCGCGGCCATGTCGTGCAGGGCGAGCTCCGGCTCGCAGGCGACGTCGACGGCGCCCTCGGCCACGAGCAGGTGCGACCAGAAGTCGCCGTAGGCGCGGGTGCGCCAGACCGAGCGCGTGAGGTCGAGGAAGGGGTCCAGGAGGTCGCGCTCCTCCCACCCGGTCAGGCTCGAGTAGGACAGGGAGGCGTCGGCGAGGTCGTCGACCGCCGACACGCGCAGCTGCCGGGCGGAGGACAGCGACCGTCCCGTCCAGGCGCCCGTCCCCGTCCCGGCCCACCACCGGCGCCCCAGCGCGGGGGCGGAGACGACGCCGAGGACGGGGTCCCCGTCGACGAGCAGGGCCAGCAGGGTGGCCCACACGGGCACGCCCCGGACGAAGTTCTTCGTCCCGTCGATGGGGTCCACCACCCACTGGCGGGACCCGCTCCCCGTGGCCCCGCCCTCCTCGCCGAGCACGGCGTCCCGGGGGCGCGTGCGGGCGAGCTGGGCGCGCACCAGCTCCTCGGCGCTGCGGTCGGCGTCCGTGACCGGCGTCAGGTCGGGCTTGGCCTCGACCGCCAGGTCGAGGGCGCCGAAGCGCGACGTCGTCAGCCCGTCGACGGCGTCGGCGACGACGTGCGCGAGGCGCAGGTCGTCGTCCACGGCCCGGGCGCGGCGCAGGCTGTCGGCGGAGGTGGGGCTCACCGGCCGGACGCTACCGGCGCGGGGCCCGACCCCGGCTCGGGCCCGCGGCCCAGCTCGTGGGCGCGCTCGAGGCCCGGCTCGTGGACCCGCTCGTGGGCGGGGTCCCCGGCCGACGACCGGGTGCGCGCGGCGTCCCGGGCGGCGCCCGCCGCGGACTCCTCGCCGCTGCGGCTGCGCATCAGCCGGCGCAGGGAGGCCAGGCGCGCCGGGCCGGCCCCGCCGGCCGCCCCCGAGGCGACCCAGGCGTCCAGCGCGCACTCCGGCTCGTCGTGCGTGCAGCCGCGCGGGCACCCGTCGCTGCCCGGCTCCAGGTCGGGGAAGGCGGCCAGGAGGGAGGACGGGCGGACGTGCGCCAGCCCGAAGGAGCGCACGCCCGGCGTGTCGACCACCCAGCCCTGCGGTGGGCCGCCCGCAGGGTCGGGGAGGCGCAGCGCGAGCGCGGAGGAGGACGTGTGCCGTCCGCGGCCGGTCACGTCGTTGACGCGCCCGGTCGCCCGGTCGGCGTCCGGCACCAGGGCGTTGACGAGCGTGGACTTGCCGACGCCCGAGTGGCCGACCAGGACGGTCGTGCGCCCCCGCAGCCGTTCGCGCAGCGCCGCCAGGCCCGCGGGGTCGTGCTGCGGCGGTGCGGCCCCACCGTCATCCCCGCCCCCGTCCGGGACGCCGGCCGGCCGGCGCAGCACCACGGCGGGGGTGTCGAGCGCCGCGTAGGCCGCGATGAGCGGCGCCGGGTCGGCCAGGTCGCCCTTGGTCACGACCAGCAGCGCGTCCATGCCCGCGTCGAGCGCGGCCACCAGGCACCGGTCGACCAGGCCGGTGCGCGGCGCCGGGTCGGCGGCGGCGACGACGACGGCGAGCTGGTCGGCCCCGGCCACGAGGACCCGCTCGACCGGGTCGTCGTCGTCGGCCGAGCGCCGCAGGACGGTCCGCCGCTCGTCCACGCGCACGACCCGCGCGAGGGTGTCCGGCGCCCCGGTCACATCCCCGACGAGGTGCACCCGGTCGCCCACGACGACGCCCGCGCGGCCGAGCTCGCGCGCCTTCACGGCGGTGACCTCGGTCTCCTCCGGGGCGCCCTCGCGCACGAGCACGGTGGAGCGGCCGCGGTCGACCGTCAGGACGCGGCCGGGGACGGCGTCCGGGTGGCGCGGCCGGTCCTTGGTGCGCGGCCGCGAGCCCCGCGGGTTGGGCCGCGTGCGGACGTCGTCCTCGTCCGGGGGGCGGCGGCTCACCGCACGGCCGTCCTGCCCGGGCCGGCGGGGGCCCCGGCGAGCATCCCCGCCCAGAGGTCGACGAAGCCCGGCAGGGTCTTGGCGGTCGTCTCGACGTCCTCCACGACGAGACCGGGCACCCGCAGCCCCAGCACGGCGGCCGCCTGCGCGATGCGGTGGTCGGCGTAGGTGCGCACCAGGGCGCCGTGCAGCGGGCGGGGCCGGATGACGAGGCCGTCCTCGGTCTCCTCCGCCTCGCCCCCGAGGCGCTGGACCTCGTGGGCCAGGGCGGCCAGGCGGTCGGTCTCGTGCCCGCGGAGGTGGGCCACGCCCCGCACGCGCGTCGGGGAGGAGGCGAGGGCGGCCAGGGCCACGACGACCGGCACGAGCTCGCCGGCCTCGTGCAGGTCGACGTCGACGCCGTAGAGGTCGCCGCCCCGCACGAGCAGCCCTTCTCGGTCGAGGGAGACCTCCGCGCCCATCTCGTCCAGGAGGTCGCGCATCGCGTCCCCGGCCTGGGTCGTGTGCTGCGGCCACCCGAGGACCCGCACCCGCCCCCCGGTGACGGCGGCCGCCGCGAGGAACGGCGCGGCGCTCGACAGGTCGGGCTCGACCTGGACGTCGAGGGCGGAGATCGGCCCCGGCGAGACCGCCCACGCGTCCGGCTCGGAGTCGTCGACGACGACGCCGACGTCCCGCAGGGTCTCCACGGTCATGGCCACGTGGGGGTGGCTGGGCAGGGGCGGGCCGACGTGGCGGACGACCAGGCCGTCGGTGAAGCGCGGCGCGGCGAGCAGCAGGCCGGAGACGAACTGGCTGGACGCTCCCGCGTCGATCGTGACCGAGCCGCCGCGCACCGCCCCCCGGCCGTGCACGACCAGGGGCAGGCAGCCGCGACCTGCGTCGTCGACGTCGACGCCCAGCGCGCGCAGGGCGTCGACGACGGGCGCCATGGGGCGCTCCCGGGCGCGCGGGTCGCCGTCGAGGCGCACGTCCCCGTCCGCCAGCGCCGCGACGGGGGGGACGAAGCGCATGACCGTCCCCGCGAGGCCGACGTCGACGGCGCCGCCGCGCAGCACCTCGGCGGGGGTGACCAGCCAGTCCGGCTCGGGGCCGGCGCCCTCGACGTCCTCGACCCGCGCGCCGAGGGCCTCCAGCGCCTGCGCCATCAGCCGCGTGTCGCGCGAGCGCAGCGGGGCGCGCAGCCGGGACGGGCGGTCGGCGAGGGCCGCGACGACGAGGTACCGGTTGGTCAGCGACTTCGACCCGGGCAACGAGACGACGGCGTCGACGGGTGCGGACGCCGTCGGCGCCGGCCACCGGGAGAGCTCCATGCCCGCCAGCGTAGGCAGCGCGCCGGGCGCTCCGCCTCGACGGTCCACCGGGGCGCCGGCGCTCCGGGACGCCGGGGCGCGCGGGTGCGTACGTCCGGCATGACGACGACGGCCCGGCCCCCGAGGGGGCCGGGCCGTGCGGAGCGGGTGGGGGCAGGTGTCAGACGCCGACCTTGCTGCCGACGCGGTGGCCGGCGAGGCGAGCCTCGCGGCCGACCGTGTGCGCGGCGTGCTGGGCCTCGCGGCGGGCGAGGCGGGCGGCGCCGCGGGAGACGCGCGAGGCGTCCTTGGCGGCGCGGCGCCCGCGCCAGGTGAGCCCGGGGCGCCCCTCGGTGTCGACGACGGAGACCAGGGCCGCGCCGACCAGGCCGAGGTCCTTGAGGAAGAGGGTGCGCTGGGTCTTGCGCTCCTCGCCCTGGACCTTCCAGAAGGCGTGCTCGGCCACCGTGGAGGGCGCCATGCTCAGGGCCATCACGAGGGCGGAGGCGCGGGGCAGGCGCCCCAGGCCGAACAGCACCCCGGAGGCCGCCATCGCCGCGCCGTCGATGCGCACGAGCGAGGCGACGTCGCGGTCCCCCAGGCTGAGCGGCTGCCGGACCTTGTCCACGACCGGCGACCAGGCCTGGGCGTGCTCGGGCGCCCGGCGCGCGAGCTGGACGCCCTGGTCGACGAAGGCGGCGGCGAGCAGCGGTCGGGCGAGGCGTCGCGTGATCGTCATGCGGGTGGTCTACCGCATCGGGGCGCCACTGGCCACCGTGGGCCCCTCGGCCCGTCCGCGCCGCGGGGCGGTCCGGCGGCGGGAACACCGCTGCGGCCGCCGCGTGTTGGGACTCCTGACAGCGAGGGGCGCGGGGCCGCAGGGCCGCGGCCGCACCTCGGTCCACGAGGTCGCCGACGAAGGAGGGTCATGCTGGTCGTCCTGGAGACCCAGAGCAGCCGCGAGGCGCCGCTGCGCGCCGTCGCGGCGGGCACCGGCGCGAGCCGCCGACTAGGCTCGCGCGCGATGGCAGACGAGCGCACGGCACCGACCGTCGGGGTCGTCCCCGACGATGACGACGTCACCCCCGAGCCGACCCCCGAGGTCGAGGTCGGCGAGGGCACGGGCGAGGGCTCGTCCCGCGCCCC
>Ga0210040_10005063_pt1 | contig 16929 bp, 22 predicted proteins | sample CryGeyCG12114_NA_FD_185462 | JGI IMG/M metagenome (GOLD analysis project Ga0210040, IMG submission 185462) | Groundwater microbial communities from aquifer - Crystal Geyser CG19_WC_8/21/14_NA (SPAdes) (version 2) | ecosystem: Environmental > Aquatic > Deep subsurface > Groundwater | place: USA... | reverse complement strand
TATGATTAATGAATGAAATTTCAGGTGGTGGCTATCACTTGACTATTGTGAAAGAGCAAACAAGTAGTGTGGAGAAAATAACAAAGTTCTTGCAAGACCGTATACCTGAAATTGACACTGATCAGAATGTGGGACTGGAAATTAGTTATTCACTACCTGATGATAAATCCCACTTATTTCCACACATGTTTAATGAACTTGAAGCGCAGAAAAAAGATTTGGGCATTTCCAGCTATGGGGCAAGCATAACAACAATGGAGGAAGTTTTCATTCGGTAAATTATGCATGCATACGAAACTATTATTAATTAACATTAACCAAATGATAAATAATATAAAGTATGCAACGCAAAATTTAATTCAAAAAGGGTCGGCCGAGAGGCAGAAACCGCGTTATCAAATCTCAAACAATTGGGGGATAACGAGAATTTGAAAATGCTAAAAAGCCTTAGCAAAATGGAAGACCATACAGATGGATTCCTTAACCAAACGGCAAAGCGAAATAAAGGGATTACATTAAAACTTCAACAGTTTAGAGCCATGATCACCAAAAAATGGATATATACGTTGAGGAAGCACGTTCTATTGATTTTCCAGGTAAACCGTAGTCACAGTCATTACTTATGCACTCAATGATTGAACTAAATTAATAGTTGCAATATTAAATCAATCAATAGCTGGGCATACCAATTTTCTACTTGGATATGGTTCTTATTATCCTATCATCTCTCCCAGGCTTGCTGGATCCGCCTCCCCATTTTTTGACATTGAAGGTAAATATACAATTTTGTTCTCTCACTGTCATATCCAGTTGTAGTTTAAATTACTATATTTACCCGCGTTTAAATTGTATAATAATCTCATGTGAATGCGAACTAATTGATTCCTATTATATTCCAGCGATATGAAAACCTTGGGAAAACCATATCACCAATCCGTTGTGAAGACTCCAACATTTTATGCGACTCGTACAAATCCATGATGAATGAGAATGGATATCTTCTAGAAGACATTCCTTCCAACACTCCATTTCTGGACTACATGATCAATAAAGTAAGTAGCTAACTAACTAACTAACTAACTGCCATATTCTCTCACGCCAATTAAATGCTAACTAACTAACTAACTAACGAACCCATTGTTTCAGGCCACTGATGATCTAGTCTTAGTGAATACAAAATACATGCTGGGATTCGAAGAGCGGGTGCCAAACGCTACAGCAGACATGGCAATGATGATGAGCCAACTAGACGAAGAATTTTTTAACATGAACGACACATTTGTGGACTATTCCGTAACTGATATGCTCAACAATAGTAGTATGGAAGCAATATATGAAACGGAGCCAATTTTTGCCGGGATCAATGACACTGACTCTGCCAAGTTTGAGGCCATCGGGTTTTTCAATAACCAGCCTTTCCATACACCACCATTGTCTTTGAACTTGATAACGAATGCTTTGCTCCGTGCAGCGAATTATACGTTGTCTTTGACAAATCATCCGTTTCCGTACAATGTGGTGGATTCTATCAAACAAATTGGGAGTTTGTACACAGTGGGATTCCAAGTGGGGTACAATATGGCCCTGGGGATGAGTTTTTTGGCCAGTAGTTTCATCGTATTTTTGATAGAGGAGAGGGAATTGAGAGCAAAACATTTACAATTCGTTTCGGGGGTGGAATTCATCTTGTTTTGGACTGCGAGTTTTGTGGTCGACTTTTTTAATTATTGTATTGCTTGTGTTGGTGTTTGTGTAACGTTATTGATTTTCGGTGTGGACGACTTTTTTTCGGTTCAAATGCAATCTTATTTACTGTTGTTAATGATTTGTTATGGATTGGCGGTGATCCCTTTCATGTACTTGTGGTCCTTTGCGTTCACGATTCCCACCAGTGGGTATACCAGGATGAGCATGTTTAATTTATTTACGGGTGAGTTGAATTTTTAAATGAGGTTTAGAATGGATGGGTTGTAGTGTATGTTCTAAATGTGTTGATGATGACTCTCAGGGATTGCGACAATGTTGTCAGTAGCTATCACTCAAATCCCGGAGCTAGATTTGTCTGAAGTGGCAACTTTGTTGAACAAGATTTTCCTAATTTTCCCAAATTATGCGTTGGGAATGGGTGTTGTGCAGCTTTCGTCCAATTATCAGTTGCAGCAGCAATGTGCATCCTTCAATTTGGAGTTTTTGTGTCCTGCATTCCCAAAATCCTTTTGTTGTGCCAAATGTAAGCAAGGATTAATACGAAAGGACACGTGTATATGTTGTATACGCTCATATGGCATTCATTTCAATTGTTATGTTTGGTTTTTGCAGTAAAAGAAGACTATTTGGACTGGGAGCAATCAGGGATTGGGAGGAATATTATTTACCTGCTCATTTCGTTTGTATTTTACACTGTGATATTGTTCCTGTACGAGAGCAGGATAGTGTACAAAGTGTCCAACCTTTTCAAGGGGACCAAGAGCAAAGGGAAGGTTGCAGACCTTGGTGACATGGAAGGTTAGTTTTTTAATGCGCTTACTAACTATGCAAGTGTAATAGTCAGTCAATCGGCTTTAGTAACATTTGGGCGCTCTAGGATAGGGAGGAAGGATTGCGCAACTTGAATGAAGAAATTGTATACATCTGTACGTGTATGTATTGTCTAGCCATATAGTTTCAAGGAAGAACTAGATGTATGTAGACAATGAATTATACACCTGCTTTCTAAATTGTGCGTCCACACAAACTTAAAGATTATTGCAAAAAATGGTAGCTTGCATGCACTGTTGGCTAGGATTGTTTGAATGTTGCACATCCATTTATGTAGGCATCCTAATTTCGTGAGCGTGTCTCATCATGCATTCCTGTTAATGAACTTCAAAATTCGTCATGTATGTGTACGCAGTCGATATGCAGTGGCCAAAGATGTAATTTATCTATAGAGAGTCATTATGTCTTGAGCATGCCATTAGTTTCAGGAAGCAGTCGTGCTTCATAGAAGTTTTTAACGTTAAAACCTTAGAATATAATGGCAATATTTGATTTTTTTAGATGATGTTGCAGCTGAAGATTCTGACGTTTACACAGAAACTCAAAAAATTCGTAATACGGATTTGAAAACTTTGCTATCGACAAACACGTTGCTTGTCAGGTATAATAGTTTCCATATGTATCAATTAGCCCCAATCAGTCTCATTTGAAATGCTAAAGGAGGATTTTTTTTACTTTTGGCTATAGGGATTTGATTAAGCATTACTCAGGCTTTGTAGCTGTGGATCACCTTAACTTTGGAGTTTTGCCTGGAGAATGTTTCGGATTGCTCGGGGTAAATATATCATTCACCGGAAATAGTTAACATAATTAGCAAAGCTAATTTATCAGGATTAGTTTTTGCAAATTGCTCATGCTTGTGTAATACATACAGGTGAATGGGGCAGGAAAAACGACGACCTTTAAGATGCTGACCGGAGATTTAAGTCCAACAAGTGGCGATGCTTACATACAGGGCTATAGCGTGAGAAATAATTTGAAGCAAGTTCATGAGAATGTTGGCTACTGTCCACAGTTTGATGCTCTAATTGAAGAAATGACGGGACGGGAAACTATTACTATGTATGCCCGTTTACGGGGCATACCAGAACCCGAAATCAAGGGACTGGTGCGCAGTCTGTCCCAAAAACTTGTTTTTTCTGCATACATTGACAATGTTGTAAAAAGCTACAGGTAAAATTATTTCCGGTAGTTAAACAAGTATGAGAAGCCAGAAAATTATACTGCCATTACATTAACATTACATAACCTTTAACTAATTTTTCATAGTGGAGGCAACAAAAGAAAATTATCCACAGCTATTGCGTTGATTGGAAATCCTCCTATTGTGTTCCTAGGTACAATAATTAAAGCTATACCAATACAATTATTCGTTTCCATTGATATAATACTAATTTACGATTTCTTTTGCAAAGATGAGCCAACAACAGGAATGGATCCAGTTGCTCGAAGATGTTTGTGGAATGTTATTAGTGAAGTTAGAGATAGCGGAACCTCTGTAGTTTTAACATCGCACAGGTAAATGGAAATTTTTAATCAAAATGCGGTCTACTGAGCCAGCCCATTATTATCAATCCATCAGGTTTTTAATCTATCTTGTGCTTGAAAAAATGTAGTATGGAAGAATGTGAGGCTTTGTGCACTCGTTTAGCCATCATGGTGAATGGAAAATTCCGATGCTTGGGAACCCCACAAGAACTAAAATACAAGTTCGGAGAGGGGTATACTTTGATTGCTCAAACTCCTCCTAGAGGATTGGATTCAGATATTCCGTTCACGCGAGAGAAACAGGTTAGTATTATAGTTAGTCTAGTTTTTGCAACAAAAAACTTTTTTTATAGTCAAGTGCTGATTTTAATTCACTCGTACAGGAATTAGCGAGAAGGCGGAGCAGCAGTATTCGTTTGAGGCAACTCAGATCTCCTCAAGCTTGGGAGTCTGCCTTAGAAGAGTTGCGTAACTTTGTAGAAATAAACTTCCCAGGTAAAAAAACACGTTAAAAAATGAATGTGATTATATTATAACCTTTTTCGTGGGATTTTTACTCACAATGATTGCAATCGATGTAGGCGCTACAATCAAAGACATCCATCCAGGCTTCATTCATTACCACATAAATAACAAAGCCATCACATGGGGGACCATGTTTGAGAAGATGGAAATTGCGAAAGATAAATTCAAACTAGAAGCCTATTCCGTGGGTCAGACCAGTTTGGAGCAGGTGTTTCTTAATTTCTCTAAACTACAAACTAACAGTGGTGGAGATGAAAACTCAAATTCTCAATTAGCATCGCTATTAAAATCTGTTTATAATAGTATGAGGTGCTAATTCAATTTGCTCAAACCTACTTTTACGGAACGTTTAAGCTCGCTCGCATGTGTGTTGTTATACTATAACTACCATCCTTTGGTAGTTAACTTCAACCTACTTACTAGGCAATCTTCTGTACCTGTGTGTCGGTACGGAGTTTCTGTTGTGTTTGTTTTACCAAAGATTGTTATTCTTTATCATAAATTATAATTGTATTATAATGTGTTAGCAAGCATATGCATACGTGACATAGTTTATGAATATGTTTTAGTGTCTGCGGTTCAGGTGTGGTCATGTTATTGTAAAAATTCATTTGTTGGCCACTTTTGTCATAAATATTGGACAATCTCATTGACTGTAGCCACTGGGGACTGGGAGATGTGATACATTTTTTGATTCTTGTATATGAACTTAAAATACTCCGCCATACTATTATTCTAACTAGTTTTCCTCAATAAACATGAATAATCTCAAAAAAGAAAGTCGGCAATAATGTAGAACATGTTTTATTGCATAGCACATGAATACTTGATGAACTGACAGAATTCAATAATACATTGAACTCTCTTTTTTTTGGCTGTAGAGTAAGAGGGATATTTTTGCTAAAAATATTCTCGCCAGCTATCTTTAGCATACCCTCTTTCGAAACCACATCTTAGGAATGGCAGTGAGAATTGTGGAGATCAAAAATTCGCATGTGCGCTTATATTCTTCATCTTACTAAATATTTGCAAGCTTCCTTATGCTCACGTCCAAGGGAGTCCTAAAGGAAACATGACAGTGCCTGCAATGTAGTAGCCTAAGAACCATCCATTTAGGAGAAGCGATTTTAAAGGGAAATATGTCTGGCTATTTCGCATCATTAGCATTTCCTCTCTGTTTACTTTTGCAGCGTAAAAAAATATAAAAGGATATCCAGAGAATATCAGCCGAGTGGATACCTGCAAAATGAACAAGTTAGGAGAAGATACAATTGACGATCAATAACTTTTAAATATTTATATATTATTAATATTTGCCTGGATATTAATCCACAAAGCATACACAATACATGTACCAATCCCATAGATTGCCATACATAAATCGAAAATACAGTCAGGTCGATTGTCCGAAACTACAAGTTTCCACTAGAAAAAATATAGTATAAAAATAATTTAAAGGAGAAATTCATTGAATTATTGATTGATTACAGGAATCATTGAATGAGCCTTTTTATTCAACTTACGTAAATTTTCGTCCTCAATACGCACTCCCTGGTCACAAAATACAGAACAGGAAAAGCAAGGCAAAAGTTAGGTATTTGTTTTACCTGATAATACCTATACAATACAAACATAGCATTCAACTTCCAATTTTTAGATTGACTATTTTCAGTTGTGTATAGACAAAATAACCATGAATACATTCTTACCCTAAAAATCCGACATTCCAGTACTTATTTTGGACGTAAGCATAAGGCAAAACATTCGATGGAAAGCCTGACTTTGGCACATTTGGATTACAGAATAGCCGATACTCGAAATATTGCAATGCTAGAAATGGAATTATCCCACTACACACTAATAACCATTTATCACAACTCCTTAATAAAGCAGGCACAATTTTTCGATTGAAAATGTTTGAAATTCGATGTCGTATCATTGCATCTTCCAAAACTGCAGCAGCACATACACACAAATTTAAGATCCCGTTGGATCGACATGTGGTGCTAAGGGCAGCCCATGCAACCGCATGAGTGAGGCGCCTATAAGACCATAAAGAGTAATAAAATATTGAAATCCTTGAATGAATATATTTTGCATAAAAAATAAGTACCCTTCAAGTAAGGCCATGATTGTTGATGCCGTCAAAAAAGAAAACATACTTTCCGTATAGAGCGCAGAAAAAAATATGGACGCGGGATTGAATGCAAAGAAATAGATGACAGGTGTCGCTAGATGATGCATCCCCATATCATGGTAGCTTGTAAGCTTAATCAACACTTTGGCCGTTTTTAAGAACAGGACTAGATTGGTAGTGATCCCCACAATGATGACAAGAGAGCTCAAAGATAATATGGGAAATAGGAAAAGATGAAGCACTCTACCCACTGATCCAATCAGCAGGGGAAATAAAGGGAAAAAAGCTATCATTCGTTCGGATGTGTATCCATTTACAGCAATGTGCAAAAAATATTGACCATCCCAGCTGGTCAAACCTGCGAAATCAAAATGTGTCAAAAGTCAAAATAAGGGCCTTACAACTACAAACCCGTGTTAACTATTGTTAAATTCTTCCTCACAAAGCGTTTACCTACCTCCAAGCGTTGTATTTACGACTTTATCAAAGACAGTCCCATAGTTCTCTTCAGGTGTAAATCGGAAGCCATCATTGTTATGCTCTGGAAATAAGCAGCGTACTGACATCTAGAAAGAAAGGATTTAAATGGCAATTTACAAACACGATTTAAAAAATGCTTTTAAGGTTATAAGCCAAATTACTAAATTAAATTACCTGCAGCATATAAATAACTATCCTGGAAGCAACCAATACGTTCAGCAGCTCCCGAAATCGCCTCTCATTGGCTGCATCATTTAGACGATGGGAAACCCTCATGTTATGTTCCCCGGTGATAATTCCTTCCAACGAAACATTCACTCTGCTGGACTTTTCGAAACCTGCAACTCCGTTAATAGCACGTGAAACGGTTGAAAGAGCTCCCTTGCTGAGTCGAAGAGCAATAAGCCTGGCAATATGATTCAACACACCGGGAGGCTTGGCGTATTCTGATCGCTTGGAAAGGACCGTTTTAAACACAGCGGTTTCTTGGGAATTCAGTTCCGTGTCGATGTCACTCACATCGGAAAATGAATCCTCAACTTCAAGAGATAAATGCTGTCCGTAAAACTCATTTTCAATTTTTCTGGACCGCTGGTGAAACGCGTTAAGTGGAAGTGGATCATTAAAATCGCAAAAAGTTTGATGTGACGGACTGGTATTTATTTTTGTTTTCCTTTCGCGGGCTTCAGTTTGAAGTAAATTCTGCCAATTTTGAATCCAATATATCAAAAGGTTTGAGACTACAATTTTCACCGACATGATTTTTGGTGTCTAATCGTTTTTTTAATTTTAGTTAGGATTGTGATCATTGTTGACCATATTGTTTAGCTATCCGCCTATCGTTGCATTGTATTAAATCTCATTGGGATGTTTACTGCCGGCTGTGGATTTTTGAGTCTTTCATGTCATGTTACAAAGAGTTGACGATTAAACTTTCGCGACAGTAAGCCTAAACTCCCTAAACTTTCCGCTGTTTGTGTACCTGTTATTGTTGCCGTGTGAAAATACTGAATTCAATATGCGTCGTGGAGGATTTTCCGGGGGGTACAATCGTTTTCAATCCAGTAGAGGGTCAGGGGGTGGTGCAGCCATCCCCCCGCCGCCTAGCATTCAAGCAAATGCCACTGTAGTCAGAAAAAATAATAAAGGATTTGCAACCATGAATGCCATTCATGAAATGGCTAGCTCTATCCCTGGAACATACGCGGAAGTTAACAAAAAACGTAACCGAACCCAAGAAGAGTACTTTGATGAGGAGGATGAGCCTGCCCCATACATACCGGCTCCTGGAAGTCCCGGATTCGAAGATGCAGCTGGAAAAAAGGAAGACTCCGATGAAGACGATCCCTTGGACGCTTTTATGGCTGATATTGAGAAGGAAGTTAAATACCAGACGGAAAAGCCACCAGTTGTAGTAACTTCCAAGTCCAAGGGGATACGAGATGACATCGAGGCTGAAGATGATGAGGAAACATACTATAGGTTCCTAAAAAAGATATATTATTTAATTTCGCATGTTTAACTTTTTTTAAGTTTTTTTCACGAGCTTTGTATCTTGTAAACTTTTTAGATATGTGGCGGAAAATCCCAATTTCGGGCAAGATGAAGATTCGGAAGACGATGGCTTGGAGTATGACGAAGATGGCAATCCCATTGCACCGAAGAAATCGAGGCATATAGATCCGTTACCTCCTATTGACCATTCTCAAATTTCATATGACCCTTTTGAGAAAAATTTTTATGTGGAGCATGAAGATATTGAAAAATTGACTGATGAACAAGTGGAGAGTCTGCGAACAGCGTTATGCACTAAGGTTGTAAACGTAGCAAAAGTTTTTAGTCATGTATAGTTTTTTTAGAATTGTTGTAATTTATTGATTTTATATGCTATAGGTGAGTGGTGCAGAGGTTCCTAAGCCTGTCAGCAGCTTTGGACATTTGGGTCTCCCAGAGGCGTTGATGAGAGCTATCAGGAAATCTGAATTTACTCAACCGACCCCAATTCAAGCTCAAGGTATTCCTGTTGCTCTGTCTGGAAGGGATTTAATTGGTAAGTCGTATATTCTTCAGTAGTATTTAAAAAGTTTTTTTTTTAACTTGGCGTGAAAACTTCATTTAAATACTTCGAAACTGATCAGGTATTGCAAAAACTGGAAGTGGAAAAACTGCTGCATATTTGTGGCCTATGTTAGTTCATATTGCGGACCAACCGAATTTGATGAAAGGAGATGGACCAATTGGTTTGATTCTTTGTCCAACAAGAGAGTTAGCTTTGCAAATATACACCGAAGCAAAAAAATTTGGCAAAGTTTTTAACTTGAGTGTAGCCTGCTGTTACGGTGGAGGATCCAAATGGGAACAATCAAAAGATCTAGAAGCGGGAGCTGAAATTATTGTAGCTACGCCAGGAAGAATGATTGACATGATAAAGATAAAAGCAACAAATTTAGAGCGAGTCACTTATTTAGTACTGGATGAAGCGGATCGTATGTTTGATATGGGTTTTGAAGCTCAAGTGAAATCAATCTGCGCTCATGTTAGACCAGATCGTCAGTCGTTACTATTCAGTGCCACTTTTCGAAAGAAAGTGGAAAAGTTGGCTAGAAGTGCTTTAAATGATCCCATTAGAGTCATACAGGTAAGCGTAAGAGCTAACTAAAAGTAGTTTAATTTTGCTCCACCATTTGTCATCTTTTTCTTATTGTTCAAGGTGATTTAAAAACAATTTTTTGCAGGGAGATATTGGAGAAGCAAATCAAGACGTTGAGCAACATGTGCTTCTAATGAACTTGGGAGGAGCGAAGTGGAGTTGGCTGACAAGTCATATTGTTGAGTTTTGCTCCAAAGGCTCCATACTCATTTTTGTAACCAAGAAGCTCAATGCTGAAGAACTGCATGCAAACTTAAAGTTGCAAGAAATAAATGCATTACTTCTGCATGGTGACATGGATCAAGTTGAAAGGAACAGAGTCATTCAAGCATTTCGTAAAAAAGAATGTGACATTCTGGTGGCTACTGATGTTGCGGGTATGAGAATTTAACATCAAATTAGTCAAAAAATCAAACGGTATGTTTGAATAATAATTTTCTTGTGTTATATTTTAGCTCGAGGCTTAGATATTCCTCATATTAAAACTGTCATCAACTACGACGTAGCTAGGGATGTTGACACAGTAAGTAATACTTTACGAAAATTAAACAGGTTTTATTATTTATTACATTTCATGTATTTCCTCTTTCTTAGCATACTCATAGAATTGGTCGTACGGGTCGTGCTGGTGAAAAAGGAGATGCATACACACTGATTACAGAAAAAGACAAGGAGTTTGTTGGCCATATTGTTAGAAGTGTAGAATCCGTAGGTCAACGTGTTCCAGATGATGTAATGGAGCTAGCCATGAAGGTATTGTATAGCATTCCATTTCGAATCATTCATAAATAGATATATTAACTATAACTTTACTTGAGATTTGAAACAGTTTAAATTTTTCCCAGAGCTCTTGGTTTCGTAAATCTCGATTTAAACATGGAAAAGGGAAGAATGCGGCTACAGTGGGAGCTTGCAGAGGATTTGGTTTCAAAGGTGATAGTAGCTCCAGTAGTAGTAATTTTTCTGCTGCTCCTTCGTCATATCAGCTCATGATGACTTCATTTCAGCCTGCTAGTAGCACATTGACTTCCACCCCAACTCCAGTAGCTGGAGGTGGGCCTGCTTCTAGCCGCTTAGACGCGGTTCGAAGTGCTTTCAAACGGCAATACATGTCTCAGGTTAGTTTACTTAAACATCCCATTCCACTCTCGGTACTGAATGGTCAAACTAGAATCTAACTGAATTTTTCTCCTTGTAATCCAGTTCAAGAAATCAGAAGAGACGCCATCGGCCATTTACGTACCTCCTGCGGAATTAATGCCGCCGCCACCTTCTCTTCCATCGGGGGAAACTAATGACCCTTCATCTGCATCGAAGAAGAGAAAGTCTCGTTGGGACTAAATTGTTAGTTTTCTAGATTTTTAGTTTTTTTATAGCTAAAATTTTGAAATAAATAGTCATAGTTTTAAGTTTTGTTTTGTCTTACCTAAAACATAAAATATGTTTATCACGTAATTATTTGATTTTGTCGAGTGCAAAAGCATTTGAACAGTAAAATAATATATTCGTTTGCATCTGGTTTAATTTCGAACTGTACATTTATTACACGATCTCTTTGAAACGGATGAATGTGCTTTGCATGATGTATGATATAAGAATGAATGTAATAAAGGACTGTACAAGGAATTTGAACACTCATGTCAGAATGACTTTGGCGTTCGTTATTCTATTGCATACATACACAGTACACAGTCACCGATCTTCTTTAATTAATATTTACACATACACAATAAGTTAGTATATAAAGACAGAAGTAAAAGTAACGTTGTTGTTGCAATTTACTAAAATGTTAACTCCAAGCATGCATTTATAGATTTCTTACTTTTGCTATAAAAAGCAACCACTAATTACTAACTAAAAGCCAAAGCCTACATCTACGGGTTTTATACTCAAGTCTTGTATATTACACTGTGAATATATGAAGCCGAATTCAAAAACAGTTCACGTAGAAGATTGTTTACGGTTACTCAGACTTGAAAGATCACTTTGTTCAACTGAATGCCTTCTAAAGCAGTCATTATAACATTTAAGCTTGAAATTGTTCAAAGCTAACCAACTTTCTTTATACATAAACAAATCTTAATAAATTATACAAAAACAACAGCAAAAATGTAAATGAACAATCAGAAACGATGCAAAACATATTACTCTACCGCTGCCTGTGAGTCAAAACACAATAGTTCTAGAAAGTTAGTTACAACAGCAACTACCAACTACGGTTATAGTTACAACAATAAACATCAGTATTATATTCATAATTATCTAATTCAAAGTGGGCTCATCTATTCATCTTAAGTTTTGCCTTTGAAGAATTCGAACTCTCTTCATCTCCGTCGTCATCGTCATCTTCTTCGTCATTATTTTCTTCGTCATCTAGATGTCAAAAATAAGAAGCCCAACATGAGTTTAATACAGTAAATATAAACTTCAAAATAATAGGTTGCATGCATACCTTTGGAATTACTGTCATCAGCTCCTGGCTCCTCCAAAGGTCGAGGCCCAGGTCGAAGCATTTGTTTTAAAGCGTCCTGAAACACTCTTTGAAGTACAATTGAGTCTTCATGAATCAAAGACTGGTCTTCATTATAGAACTGTGCGTTTTTGCACAATTGCATGAAATCCTTTTCCAAGTCATCAAAGTCAGCATACTAAAAAAAGAAGAAAAAAAACATAAGTCCTTGAGCCACAAGCAATGACAAATCTAAAGCACTACATTGAAACAAACTGGAAATGTTGTGTTTGGTGCATACATAGCTATTATCAATTTTTGATAAAATCTTCTTTATATCGATGGGTTTCTTGATGATTTCATAATAATCAGGATATTCCCGTCTGGATGGAAGCTTCATAAAAGGCTCACTCAATATTCTACCATCCCTGCACATTAAAAAACGATGGCCACTGTCTGTTAATAATGACACACCACACAAAGTGACAGGCATATAAAAAACAAACAGAATCACTTACGCATCATCATATTGAACTACAACATCCATCAACTTTTTCATTTTATTCCTCAATTTCAAAGGGACATTTGATTTTGCACTGCCTCCATAAGTATCAGAAAGTCTGGGTCGTCCACGTTTTCTAGGAACTTCCTCTTCTTCGTCATCATCGTCAAAACGACTCTTATTTTTCTTGCTGGTTCTTCCACGTTTCTTACGTGGTCGTCCACTGCTGGTGTTGCTACTTGTACTAGGAGTTGGAGTCAGATCTTCATCATCATCCTCTTCCTCCCCTCCTTCTTCCAATGAGGCTCCAATAGCTTTCAGCCATTCCTTCTCACTGAGCGCATCTCCATAGTCCACTTCCTTCCGTTGCCTCGAGCCTCGTCCCAAGACCACAGAATCGTCATCATCGTTATCCCAGCAATCCTGCATATTTAAAATTCAATTTGTTAGTTGTAAGTATGTGACAGAATAATTATTGAACATGAATCCAGCCAGCTGTGAGTCTTTGTTCGATCCCAATCAACATACATCATCGTCTTCCCGAAGCAGCCAGTCAGGCAACTCAGATTCTTCAATAAGCCTGTCTTTTTTGTCCTCCTTTGCCTCGTGCTCCTTTATGCGATCTGCATCCATTTTATTGAAGAGTTCTACTTCAGCTTCGTTCCTGGCAAGCATATGGTTAATAGTTTCATCATCAGGGACTTCATCTTCTTCTTCGTCATCACGATCATCTTGGTGTAAGATGGTTTGCAAAAACTGTTTTCTCTCTGTTCCCGTGGATTTTTGATCAAACATACCAGCTTGAATAACCTAAAAACGTAATTTCATTCAAATTATTCAGAAATAAGTTAATTTTTAATCCTTAATCATTATTGACAATGTTTTGCGATATTCGAGCGAAAAAATATGTTTCTTTAAACTCACTTTTTCGTCCATGTTCAATTTATAACGTGCTGCAGCTAAAATTCTTTCCTCCACAGAATTGACAGTCATTAGACGTAATACTCTTACTTCGTTTCGCTGACCAATACGATGAGCTCTGTCTTGAGCTTGCAAATCCTAAATAATAAAAAACATCTTATTTTAAAACCCTGACTTCAAAAATTGACATTTATAAATGCATTTAAAGTCTACTTGATGAGGATTCCAATCCGAATCAAAGATAATGACAGTATCTGCAGTTTGTAAATTAAGACCAAGACCTCCAGCCCTGGTACTCAAAATGAAGATGAAAATGTCAGACTGTGGAGCATTAAATCTTTTCAAAAGGTCCCCACGATCATCCGATCGAGTTCCTCCATCCAGTCTCAAGTATGAAAAATCCTTTAGCTTTAAATAATCCTGCAAACAAAATTGGATTCAAATAAAAACTCAAATTCATACTCATAGACCTTGTAATACGCAACTGTCCATACTAAACAACGTAAAAATGGATAATGCGAACCTCCATGATGGACATGAGCTGCGTCATTTGACAAAAGAGCAATACTCTGTGATTTGAAGCCTTTAACTTGGGCAAGATCCGATCCAACAGTTCAAATTTACCAGATGCTCGATAAATGTCATCCCTTTTTGGGGTTCAAAAACAGTACATTAAGTTCTGACAGCAAGGTAATTCGACAATCTCAGATTAACCATATAATTTAGAATGTATCTTACGTGAAACTTCCAGATTGATCATAATACGCCTCCTCAATATGATGGAACATGAAAGGATGATTACAAAGCTTTCTTAGTTGAACAATAGTGTTCATCAAAGCTTTAGCACTCCCCTTGCCAGTTTTGCCCTTTTCAGAACCGTCCGTCAACATGACGCCTTTGCTCTGCATATGTCTATACAGGACTCGTTGCAAAGCTGACATGTCACACTTGACAATGTACTCAATTTTACTTGGCAACTGAGATTCTACTTCCTTTTTCAACCTTCGGAGCAAAAATGGCCTCAAGACCTTGTGCAGACGACGAATGATGAGAATAGTTTCTTCTTCATTGAGTTCAACTTTTTCTCCAGTGGTGGCAAATGGAGCATTAAACCATTGCTCGAATGTGGATGATGACTTGAAAATGGACGGTAGCAAAAAGTTTAGCAATGACCATAGTTCGGGCAATTTGTTTTGCAAGGGCGTTCCAGTTAAAAGGAGTCGGTGCGGCGAGATGTAATGCGTGTTCAATACTTGTGTCAGTTTGCAATGATGATTTTTCATCCTGTGTCCCTCGTCAATGATCATGTACTTCCATTTGATCTACAGAGAAATATTTTGCTTTAAATAGTTAACTCCTTGAGAGCCATTAACACTATCCTTAGCAGCTTTAAATAGGGTCAATGCGTGCTGGGATTGCAATCTCATCTCAATTGGTTGGGGATTAGGGTTTTTGACTGATTCTTATTCTTAAGTAATTAGCATACAGTATTCTCTAACTTGTATTTTGTCGATCATTTGAAAGAATACACATAGGGAAATAAAAACTTGACTAGATCAACTGAAAGATTGAAGCAACAAGTAAATATACAATAAATACCTTTGCTAGAACGGCCTTGTCCTTAATTACATATTCATACGTAGTGAGAAGCACGTTGAATTTAGTAGCGCGCATTTGATTCTGCATTGATCTTCTGAGAGCAGGAGACCCTTTGTAAGCCACAACAGATGTAGTGGGAGCCCATTTTTCGAATTCCAAAACCCAATTGGATAGAGTACTGCCACGAAAATACAACGTTAGTTTAACAGTTTTATACACGGTTTTTTGGCTAGAATTGGCATTGCTAAAAGTGCACTTACGAAAGCGGCACAATAATGAGATATGGTCCTAAGTTTTTCTTTTTCTCCATCAGACATGTAACAAGACCAATAGTCTGAATGGTTTTTCCTGTTATAAGAATAAAGGGTAATATAGAATAGGACTTGAAAAGGATAAAAATATGACGCTTTTATAGAACAAACATTTGTTTTTCTCATTTCTTACCCAAGCCCATCTCGTCAGCCAAAATTCCATTCAAGTTATTATTATATAATGACACCAGCCATTCTAAACCCTACAAAGTGGTAAAATAAAGCGGAATGATATTTAGGAAACAGGCATAACTCTAGAATAAGTAATAAGTCAGTGTAAGTAGTAAGATTCGAACCTTGATTTGGTATTCTTTGAGTTTTCCATTGACCATAATGCTTGCTTGCTCTGTAATACGCTCGTGAATTGTATGGGCAATTCTACAAAAGAAAAAAGTTGGGTTAACCAAATATCTTTTTTTCTCTAATTATTGTTGTTTTGCTGTTAAACAACGTATACCCATAATAAGTCAATTCTCCTTGGTTTTTGTATTCATCGTCTTCCGCTTTAGTTTTCGCTTGTTGTATAACGTTCTTAGCCACTTCAACAGGAATAGCATCTGGATCCTTTTCTTTCAATTCCACAACCAATGGTTTCGATGTAGTGGGGACTAAAAGAAATAATACAATAGTAAAAGTAACGCAAACCGTTAACAAATGAATTTCAGTGCAACAAAACTCACTTTCACCACTATTTCCGTCTTCATCATTAGAATCTTCATCAGACCCATCCTCATCATCTTCATTTTTGTAGATTTCCCATCCAGGATTTGCTTCCAGCCAGCCCGTAATATGCATTCGTTTTGGAGTATCTTCTCCCATCAAAACTTTACCTGTTTCTTTGTGCACTACAGCGATTCGGGTTTCAGGATCTTCCGTGGCATTGTCACCATTTTCCGTCACAACTTTTTTCTGCAGATATCATTGAATAATTCAATCAGTACTCTACCAATGGATTTAAAATACCAATTTTTGGAACAGTTAAAAACACACAAATACCTTTTTCTTCATCCTATCTTCTTTAATTTTACGCCTTTGCTCAGCCTTGTGTTGCTTCACCATTTCTGTTAAGCTAGCAATATATTCATCAGTTTGACTCAAAAGGAATGCCAATCTTCTATCTTTCTTTTGATCAATGAGTTTTCTGTATCCCTCTTCATCTTCTGCCATCAATCGACGCATACGTTCCTTTTCAATTCGCTCTTGTTCCTTCTTCTGCTCACGTTCAGCATTCACATGATACACCATGACAGCTCTATTAACCTTGACGGTTTTCAATTGGTTCAATTTTGCTTGCTCTTTCAAATCCTTGCCGTGCTGAATGACAGCATT
>Ga0210040_10005061_pt1 | contig 16935 bp, 20 predicted proteins | sample CryGeyCG12114_NA_FD_185462 | JGI IMG/M metagenome (GOLD analysis project Ga0210040, IMG submission 185462) | Groundwater microbial communities from aquifer - Crystal Geyser CG19_WC_8/21/14_NA (SPAdes) (version 2) | ecosystem: Environmental > Aquatic > Deep subsurface > Groundwater | place: USA... | reverse complement strand
CCCAGCCGGGAGCAGGCCAGCGTCACCGACGAGGGGTGCGGGACGACGTCGACCGCGGCGGCGCCGAACCAGCGGACCAGCGTCGTGCCGATCCCGGAGAACATCGGGTCGCCGCTGGCCAGCACCACGACCCGGCGGCCGGGGTGCGCCGACGGCAGCTCGCGCACCGCCAGCGCCATCGGCGAGGGCCAGGGCACCCGCTCGGCGGCGACGTCCGCGGGCACCAGGGAGAGCTGCCGGGCGCTGCCGCGGAGCACCTCCGCGCCCTCGATCGCGCGCCTGGCCGCCGGGGACAGCCCGTCCCAGCCATCGGCACCGATGCCGACGACGCCGACGGTCCACCCCTCCGGCGCGGTCATGCGGGGAGTTCCCCCTCCGGGCCGGCAGCCTCGGCCAGCAGCCGCTCCTTGAGCTCCGCGGGCAGCAGGTCGACGTAGACGGTGCCCTGCAGGTGGTCGACCTCGTGCTGCAGGCAGCGCGCCGCCATCCCGGTCGCCTCGATCGAGGTGGGGTCGCCGTGCACGTCGACGCCGTCCACCCGGGCCCGGAAGGCGCGCTCCAGCTCGGCGTACGGGCCGGGCACCGACAGGCAGCCCTCCTCGGTCACCTCGACCACGGGCTCGTCGCCGACCGGTTCCAGCACGGTGAGCACCGGGTTCACCACGTAGCCCACGACGTCCTCGCCGTCGGCGTCCGGGCAGTCGATGACGAAGACCCGGGCATCGACGCCGATCTGGTTGGCCGCCAGCCCCACGCCGTCGGCGGCGGACATGCTGGCGAACATGTCCAGCAGCAGGTGCCGCAGGTCGCGGTCGAAGGTGGTGACCGGCGCGCAGGACCGGTGCAGCACCGGGTCGCTGCCGTAGGTGACGATCGGGCGGGCGACACCGTCGTAACGGCCGGGCAGGCGCATGACCGTCGATCCTAGGGACGTCGCCGGTCCCTACAGTGACCCAGATGTCCTCCGCGACCCAGATGTCCTCGGCGAGAAGTCGTGCTCTGAGTCCGCTGCGGACTCAGAGCACGACTTCGGTCGGGAGCACCTGCTGGGCCCGGTCGCCGACCGCCACCGGCCTGGCTCTCGGCGCGGCCGCCGACCTGCTGCTGGGCGACCCGCGCCGCGGTCACCCGGTGGCCGGTTTCGGGCAGCTCGCGGCCGCGCTGGAACGCCGGACGTGGCGTGACTCCCGGGCCGCCGGCGTCGGGTACACCGCCCTCTGCGTCGGGACGGCGACCGCGCTGGGCGCGGCGGGCGCCCGGCTCACCGCCGACCGGCCGGGCACGCGGACCGTGCTCACCGCGGCCACCACCTGGGCGGTGCTGGGCGGCACCTCGCTGGGCCGGGCGGCGACCACCATGGAGCGGCAGCTGGCCGCCGGCGACCTCCCGGCCGCCCGGGCGCACCTGTCCACCCTGGCCGGGCGCGACCCGAGCGGGCTGGGCGAGGCCGAGCTGGTGCGGGCCACGGTCGAGTCGGTCGCGGAGAACACCTCCGACGCCGCCGTCGCACCGCTGTTCTGGGGTGCGGTCGCCGGCCTGCCGGGGCTGCTGGGCTACCGGGCGGTCAACACCCTGGACGCCATGGTCGGCTACCGGTCGACCCGGTACGCCCGCTTCGGCTGGGCGTCCGCCCGGCTGGACGACGTCGTCAACTGGGTGCCCGCCCGGCTCACCGCGGCCCTGACCGTGCTGACCGCACCGCTGGCCGGGGGTGCACCGGCGGGGGCGCTGCGGGCCTGGCGGCGGGACGGCGCCGCGCACCCCAGCCCCAACGCCGGACGCTGCGAGGCCGCGCTGGCCGGGGCGCTGGGCCTGCGGCTGGGCGGCCGGAACGTCTACGGGGCGCGGGTCGAGGAGCGGCCGACACTCGGCGACGGCCAGCCGCCGCTGCGCGGTGACATCCGCCGGGCGGCCCGGCTCTCCCGCGCGGTGTGGACGGCGGCCGCGGCCCTGGCGGCCCTGAGCCGGCTGGCCCGCCGGCGCTGAACCGGCCGGGACCGGGCCCGCCGCAGCGGCCGCCCGGGGGAACAGCAGGGACCAGGAAGCCACCCCGGGTCGCACGTTTCGTGGCTGGCCGGCGGCTCGCCGGGCCTGCGACCGCCGCGGGCCACGCCGACCAGCGTGGCTCCACCGACCCGAGCGGCGCCCGGCTGCCCACGGGGGACGTCGCCGGCCGGCCGCCACGCTGTGGCAGCAGGGTGTGCGCACCGTCGCGTGCAGCTGCCGCGGTGCTGGCGCCGCTGGCCAGCAGGCTGCGCGGCACCGGCGGGCACGGCGCGCCGGACCGACCCGCACCGTCGTCCGACCGGAGCACCGCGTCCGGTCACGACACGTGGGGCCTGGTTCGCGAAGTCACCAGTGGAGGGACGCGTGCGTGTCGTCCAGCGACGCGGTAACTTTTCTGCACTGGAGCGGTCGTGCCCTCACCAGGGCACGACGGGTCGTCGTAGGTCGAGCGAACGGCTGGACGACCCCACCGGGTGCTCCCGGTGCGCCCGGCAGAGATCGGTCGATGACATGTCCCCCACCTCCGCGCCTGCCCGCCAGACCGAGACCTCCGCCCAGAGCGCGGCCCCGGCCGGGGCCACTCGGCTGCTTCCCTCCCCGCCGGTCACCGCTGCCCCGGCGCCCCGGCTGCTCGGCCGCTTCCGCGGTGACCTGGCCACCGGTCAGTGGTGGTGGTCGGTGGAGCTGTCCACCCTGCACGGCGTCCCGGCCGGCTCGGTGCAGCCGACCGTCGGGCTGCTGCTCTCCCACGTCCACAGCGACGACCGACCCGGCCTGCGGGACGCGCTCAGCGCCGCGGCCACGGCCGCCACCCCCTTCGCCCAGGAGTACCGGGTGCTCCAGCGGGACGGCGACCCGAGGACGGTGCTGCTGGTCTGCGAGCCCGAGACCGATGCCACCGGCGCGGTGGTCGCCCTCTCCGGGCTGGTGGTCGACGGCACCGCCGGCCGCGCCGGGTCCCCGGCCGCCGACCAGGTGCGGTCCCTGGAGAACGAGGTGGAGCAGCTGCGCAGCGCCATGGCCAGCCGGGCCGCCATCGAGCAGGCCAAGGGCGTCCTGATGGTGCTGATGTCCTGCGGTGACCAGGTCGCCTTCGACCTGCTGGCGCACATCTCCAGCCACACCCACCGCAAGGTGCGCGACGTGGCCCAGGCGATCGTCGACTCCGCCCGGGGCGCCACCGCGCTGCCGGACGACGTCCGGGCGATCCTGCACGACGCCTCGCCGCCGAGCCGCCAGGCCAGCTGACGCCGCAGGGCGCCGCCCCCGCCCGTCCTCTCCTGGCGCGGATCGGAGAGGATGCCGGGACGGACCCGCACCGACGAGGGTCCGGTACCAGGGAGGGGAACCGCGGCGTGTTCTACCTGCTCGTGCGGTTCGTGCTGCGACCGCTGGTCTTCGTGGTCTTCCGGCCCACGGTGACCGGCCGCGAGAACGTCCCGGCCAGCGGCCCGGTGATCCTGGCCAGCAACCACCTGTCCTTCATCGACAGCATCGGCATCCCGCTCGTGGCGCCGCGCAAGGTCGCCTACCTGGCCAAGGCCGAGTACTGGCGGGGCACCGGCTTCAGCGGTTGGGTGTCCCGCACGCTGTTCACCGCGCTCGCGGCGCTCCCCGTCGAGCGCGAGGCCCACCGCGCCGCCCAGGCAGCCCTGGACACCGCGCTGGGCGTGCTGCAGAAGGGCGAGGCGTTCGGCATCTACCCCGAGGGCACCCGTTCCCGCGACGGCCGGCTGGCCCGGGGCAAGACCGGCGTGGCCTGGCTGGCGCTCACCGCCGACTGCCCGGTCGTGCCGGTCGCCGTCCGGGGCACCGACAAGATCCAGCCGGTCGGGGCCCGGTGGCCGCGCCCGCACAAGGTGTCGGTGACGTTCGGCGAGCCGCTGACCTTCCCGGAGCACCGCGGCCTGGCCGGCAAGGGCCGGGCGCGACGGGAGGTCACCGACCAGGTGATGGAGGCGATCGCCGCGATGTCCGGGCAGGAGAAGGCCGGCTGGGGCGAGCCGCCCGCTGCCGCGTGAGGGCCGGCGGGGGCGCCCTGCTCGTCGCCGGCACCACCTCCGACGCCGGGAAGTCGGTAGTCACCGCGGGCATCTGCCGGTGGCTGGTCCGCCAGGGGGTGCGGGTCGCGCCGTTCAAGGCCCAGAACATGAGCAACAACTCCATGGTCACCGCGGACGGCGCGGAGATCGGCCGCGCCCAGGTGATGCAGGCGGCGGCGGCCCGGGTGGAGCCGGAGGCGGCGATGAACCCGGTGCTGCTCAAACCGGGCGGGGAGAACGCCAGCCAGGTCGTCGTCCTCGGCCGGCCCGTCGCGGACGTGACGGCGCTGTCCTACCGGCCGATGAAGGCCGCGCTGCTGGAGCAGGCGCTGGCCTGCCTGGCCGACCTGCGGTCCCGGTTCGACGTGGTGGTGTGCGAGGGCGCCGGCTCCCCCACCGAGATCAACCTGCGCGCCGACGACATCGCCAACATGGGCCTGGCCACCGCAGCACGGCTGCCCGTGGTGGTCGTGGGCGACATCGACCGCGGCGGCGTCTTCGCCGCGCTGTACGGCACCGTCGCGCTGATGCCCCCGGCCGACCAGCGGTTGGTCGCCGGCTTCCTGGTCAACAAGTTCCGCGGCGACGCCCGGCTGCTGGCCCCCGGCCTGGACCAGCTGGCCGCGCTCACCGGCCGGCCCACGCTGGGCGTGCTGCCCTGGCAGACCGGCCTGCACCTGGACGTCGAGGACTCCCTGGGCGTCGACGCCCCGCGCGGTCCGGCGCTGCCCCCGCACGGGGACGACGTGCTGCGGGTGTCGGTGGCCCGGCTCCCCCGGCTGTCGAACTTCACCGACCTGGACGCCCTCGCCGCCGAACCGGGCGTGCTGCTGCGCTACGCCGAGCGGCCCGAGGAGCTCGCCGACGCCGACCTGGTCGTGCTGCCCGGCACCCGGTCCACCGTCGCCGACCTGGGCTGGCTGCGGCAGAGCGGCCTGGCCGACGCCGTCGCCCGCCGGGCCGCCGAGGGGCGGCCGGTGCTGGGCATCTGCGGCGGGCACCAGATGCTGGCCCGCACCATCACCGACGACGTGGAGTCCCGCGCCGGCGTCGTCCGGGGGTTGGGGCTGCTGCCCACCGAGGTGCGGTTCGGTCGGGAGAAGACGCTGGGCCGGCCGTCCGGGACGGCGTTCGGCCAGCCGGTGCGCGGCTACGAGATCCACCACGGCGTGGTCACCCGCGACGACTCGGCCGAGCCGTTCCTGGACGGCGCGCGGGCCGGGTCGGTCTTCGGGACGACGTGGCACGGGGCGCTGGAGAACGACGGGTTCCGCCGGGCGTTCCTCACCGAGGTGGCCGGGGTCGCCGGCCGGTCGTTCACCGTGGCGCCGGACACCGACTTCGCCGGGGTGCGCGAGGCCCGGCTGGACGCCCTGGGCGACCTCGTCGCCGAGCACGCGGACACCGACGCGCTGTGGCGGTTGATCGAGGCCGGCCCGCCGGCGGACCTGCCGGTGCTGGCGGCCGGGCTCAGCTGATCCGGGCGCGGACCTCGTCCGGCCAGGGTGCCGGGCGGCCGTCGGTGGTCGCCACGTAGGTGGTGGTGACCGTGCAGCAGACCCGCTCGCCGGCCCGCACGGTGAACGTCAGCGTGAGGCTGGTGCGGCCCAGGGCGGCGGGCTCCACGTCGACGGCCACGGTGTCGCCGTAGCGCGCCGGGGAGACCCAGTCCAGCGCGGTGGCCTTGACGAGGTACTCGACGCCCCAGGCCGCCAACGAGCCGTAGGGCAGCCCCACGGCCGCCCACCAGGCGTTGACCGCCTCGTCGGCCCAGGTCAGGTAGTGGGCGTTGAACGCGACCCCCTGCTGGTCGCACTCGGCGAAACGGACGGGGGCACTCCACACCTCGGGCACGGGTGGCCAGGCTACCGTCGCAGGTGTGGACGACTCCGCCGTGCTGACCGCCTACCGTCCGCCCTCTCAGCTGGTGCTGGACAAGGAGATCGGCCGGATCGACCCGCACTGCGCGGGGTTCATCGGGTTGTCCCCCTTCGCCATGCTGTCCACGGCGAGCGCCGAGGGCTGGCCGGAGATCTCCCCGCGCGGCGGCGGCCCGGGTTTCGTGCACGTGCTCGACGAGCACCGGCTCGCCCTCCCCGACCGCACCGGCAACAACCGGCTGGACAGCCTGCGCAACCTGGCCGAGAACCCCCGGGCGGCCCTGCAGTTCTTCGTCCCCGGCTTCGAGGAGACGCTGAAGGTCTTCGGGACGACGACGCTGGTCGGCCCGGACGACGTGGGCCTGGACCTGACCGAGTTCGGCCGGGCGCCGCGGTCGGTGCTGGTGGTCGACGTGCAGCGGGCGTACTTCCACTGCGCGAAGGCGGTCATGCGCTCGGGCCTCTGGGACCCGGCGGCCCAGGTCGACCGGTCGACGTTCACCCCGTTCGGCGAGGTGCTCCGCGACCACTGCCGGCTGGACACCCCGCTGCCCGACGACGCGACGATCCGCGCGGATCTCGCCCAGGAGCTGTGAGCGGCCCGACCCAGGGGTTCCAGGCGCCGATCGACTCCCGGCGTCCGGGCTCAGTCCCGGCTGAGCTCCCGCTCGACGTCGCGTTCCGCCCGGCGGTCGGCGACGGCCCGCTGGGCCAGCACCCGACGGCGCTCGTTGCGCGGGCGGCGCTCGGGTCGGTACCGGGCGTCCTCGACCAGCTGCCACGACGCCAGGGCACTGGCCCGCACCGTCGACGGCTTCGGCATCTCGACCGGCTGCACTGTGGTCATCGCGTGACCCTTTCCCCCATGGCGGCCGCTGTTCGGACTGCCAGCACGAGTGTGGCCCGGCGCCGCCGATCTCAACCGCAATGTGACCGGTCAGTCGCCCACTGGGCACCACCCGTCATGAGAATCACACGCGTGTCGTTCCGCTGGTAGCCGCCACGCGCGAGCGTGTCGGGCCGGACGGCGTGTCGGGCGGGGGCACGCCGCCGCGGCCATCGCCTACCGTCCCGTGGATGGCGAGCATCAGCTGGCGCAGGGTCCTCGGACGACTGGTCGACGTCGCGGTGCGGCAGGGCACCCGGACGGCGCCCGGGCGAACGCCCCCGGAGCAGGCGGCGCCCACCACCCCGCCCCGGGCCCGGCTGCCGCAGGCCGGGCCGCCGTCCCGCCGCACCCCGGTCACCGAGCACACCGGTGCGCTGCAGCTGGACTACGCGCCCCGCGACGACGACCGGCCCGACCCCGGCGAGGTCGTCTGGACGTGGGTGCCGTTCGAGGAGGGGGACGGCCGGGGCAAGGACCGCCCGGTGCTGGTGGTCGGCCGGGACGGCGACGCCCTGCTGGCCCTGGTGCTCAGCAGCAAGGACCACGACCTGGACGCCGCCGACGAGGCGCGGCACGGCCGGCACTGGATCGACGTCGGCACCGGCGCCTGGGACCGGCAGGGGCGACCGAGCGAGGTGCGGGTGGACCGGGTGCTGCGGATCGACCCGGCCGGCGTCCGCCGCGAGGGGGCCGCGCTGGGGCGGGAGAGGTTCGACGAGGTCGCCGCGGAGGTGCAGCGCGTCCGCGGCTGACCCGGCTCAGCCGGGGCAGCTGCCGGGCTCGTCGTCGCGCTGGCCCCGGGGCCGCACGTGGTAGATCCCGGCGGAGTCGGTCAGCGGCTGCAGGTCGTAGCGGTGCACGACCTTCGGGCCGCCGTGCAGGTGCACGTGGGTGATGGTGGGCAGCGGGTCACCGTGCCGGGCGGCCCGGATCTCCACCCGGCCGTCCAGCGGACCACCCACGAACAGCAGCACGGAGTCGGTGTCGTCGGCCGTGCTGACGGAGTTCTCGGACAGCGCTGCCTCCTCGCTCGACTGCTCCTGCACCCGGACCAGGGTAGGCGCGGGCGGGGCGGAGGGGCGGCGACTCACCCGGACCGCGGGCGCAGCAGCCGGGCCAGCAGCGGCGCGGTGAAGAGCATCACGAACAGCCGGAGCACCTGCACGGCCAGCACGAACGTGGCGTCGGCGCCGCTGTCGCTGGCCGTCGCCAGCACCGCGTACAACCCGCCGGGCGTGGTGGCCAGGTAGCCGTCCAGCAGCGGCACACCGGCCGCGGCGGAGAGCACCGCGCCCAACCCGGCGCAGGCCACCACGGCTCCGACGATCAGCGCCAGGGCCAGCGGCAGCGCCCGGCCGACCACCCGCAGGCTGTCCCGGGTGAACCCCAGCCCCACCTGCAGGCCGATCGCCAGGAACCCGGCCGCCTCGACCGCCGCCGGCACACCCGCACCCGAGGACGCACCGGTGAGGTCCAGCACGGCGGCGATCACCATCGGGCCGAGCAGCGCACCCACCGGCAGCCGGGTCACCCGCCCCAGCAGCAGGCCGGCGGCGACGCAGACGGCGGTGAACAGCAGCCCGGCGGCCCAGCCGGGGCCGTCGTCGGCCGTCCCGCCCCCGGAGCCGGCCGAGGCGCCGTAGACCGTGGTCGCCACGATCGGCATCGCCACCACGATGAGCAGCACCCGCAGGTACTGCAGGACGGCGACCACCTGCTCGTCGGCGCCCAGGTCGCGGGCCATCGCGGTGATCCCGGAGGCGCCGCCGGCGATCATCGCGAAGGCGCCGGTGACCGGGGTGATCCCGCGCTGCAACCGCATCAGCTGCCCGGCGACCAGGCTGACGCCCAGCGTGGCGACGGTGACGGCCAGCACCGGCAGCCAGTGCTCGGCGAGGGCCCGCAGCGTGTCGATCTGCACCAGCGCGCCGATCGAGACGCCGATGACCGCCTGCGCCCCGACACCGGCCGGCCGGGGCAGGGTCAGCCGGGTGCGGCCCAGCAGCGCCCGCCCGAGCCCGGCCACCAGCCCACCGAACAGCGCGGCCGAGGGGACGGCGAGCAGCTCGAGCAGCAGCGTGGCCAGCACGCCGACGGCCAGCACGCCGACCCAGTCGAGCAGTTGCCGCCGCCGTCCGTCGTCCACACCCGTCACTGTGCCCGAGCTCGGTGACGTGCTGGAACGGCCACCCTCCAGGGGCGCGCGCCGAGCCTGCGAGGCGCGGGGGGAGGGGTGACCCCTCTTCAGAGTCCTTCGGTGATCCGGCGCAGCTCGGCGACGTGCGCGGCGAACGCCGCCCGACCGGGCCTGGTCAGCGAGAGCGAGGTGCGCTGCCGGGAGGCGATGGTGGCCTTGCCGACCTTGACGTAGCCGGCCTCCTCCAGCTGCTTGACGTGCTTGGAGAGCACCGAGTCGCTGACCCCCACGGTGTCCCGGACGGCGGCGAACTCCATCGTGTCGACGGCGGCCAGCAGGCCGCAGATCTGCAGCCGGGGCGGGGCGTGCACGACGGCGTCGAACCGCGGCTGGACGGCGGTCACCGGCCGGCCCGCAGCCCGGCGGCGTAGATCCGGCTGACCCACCGGGACAGCAGGGCGACCGCGAGGCCGAGGACGGCGCCCGCGACGACCATCGCCCCCCGCAGGTCGAGCAGGTACTCCGCGGCGCAGCCCAGCGCCAGGACGGTGAGATACCCGGCGAACCACCAGCGCATGGCACGGCGGACGCGCCCCTGCACCGGGCCGACCTTGCGGGCGTCCCACCAGGTCCCGGTGAGCTTCTTGTAGACCGCCACCAGGCCGACGAACCCGGCGAGGACGACGACGAGCACCCCAGCGGTCACCCGGGTGTCGTGGAAGGCGTAGCTGCCGAGCAGGGCGAACAGCAGCAGACCGAGGGCGGCGTCCCACCACCAGGGCTGGACGATGCGCTCGGCGAGCGCCTCCTGACCGGCCTCCAGCGCGGCGAGCTGCGCGGCCGCTGCTTCCTGCTCGGTCACCGCCCGTCCCGCAGGTCGGCGACGAACAGGCGGGTCCACCACCGGCTGGCCAGGGCGGCCCCGACGCCGCTCACCACCCCGGCGACGGCCATCGCACCGGCCACGTGCCGGACGTTCTCCAGCCAGACCGCGGCGAGCAGGACCACGACGTACAGCACGCCCCAGGCCCAGATCGCCCGTCGGGTCCGCCCGGGTCGGAGACCGCCGATCCAGAAGCCGGTGCGGCGTCGGTACCAGGACGCCAGCGCCGCGATGCCGGCGACGAAGAGCAGCGAGGCCGCGGTGGACAGCCAGTCGGAGTCCAGCGAGTACTGCGCGAGCAGCCCGAACACCAGCAGGCCCAGCGCGACGTCGTACCACCAGGGCTGCATGGCCCGGTCGGCCACCGCGGCCCGGTCGGCGTGCAGCGTGGCCAGCTGCGCGGCGGCGTCCCGAGCGGTCGCATCGTTTTCCATGCCGGAAAGAGTGCAGCATCACTTTCCATCACGTCAAGTGACACGCGCCCTGTCCTCACCCGGGTCGCCGTGGTCGAATGAGCCCGAACTGCGACGGCAGTGGAGGAAGCCCGGTGTGATTCCGGCGCGGTCCCGCCACTGTGAGCCGGCTCCCCAGCCGGTGAGTCAGGAACTCCGGCCGTCGCCTCCTGCCACCTCCGGGCGTGGACACCCGGGGAGAGGACCCTTGCGTGACCTATCCCTTCGGTGCCGTCGTCGGCATGGACGACATGCGCCTCGCGCTCCTGCTCAACGCCGTCTCCCCCGCCGTCGGCGGCGTGCTGGTGCGCGGGGAGAAGGGCACCGCGAAGTCCACGACGGTGCGCGCGCTGGCCGCCGTCCTGCCCCCGGTGGACGTCGTCGTCGGCTGCCGGTTCGCCTGCGACCCCGCCGCTCCCGACCCCGACTGCCCGGACGGCCCGCATCCCGCCGACTCCCCCGCGCTCACCCGGGACGCCCGGCTGGTCGAGCTGCCGGTCGGCGCCTCGGAGGACCGCCTCGTCGGCTCGCTGGACCTGGAGCGGGCGCTCACCGAGGGCGTCAAGAGCTTCGAGCCCGGGCTGCTGGCCGGCGCCAACCGCGGCGTGCTCTACGTCGACGAGGTCAACCTGCTGCACGACCACCTGGTCGACCTGCTGCTGGACGCCGCCGCGCTGGGCCGGGCCTACGTGGAGCGCGAGGGTGTCTCGGTGCGGCACGCCGCCCGGTTCCTGCTGGTGGGCACCATGAACCCCGAGGAGGGCGAGCTCCGGCCCCAGCTGCTGGACCGGTTCGGCCTCACCGTCGAGGTCGCCGCCCCCCGGGACGCCGACCTGCGCGCCGAGGTGGTCCGCCGGCGCTTCGGCTACGACGCCGACCCGACCGGCTTCGCCGCCGCCTGGGCCGACTCCGAGCGCGAGCTGGCCGCCCAGATCGCCACCGCCCGCGCCCTGCTGCCGAGCGTGGTGCTCAGCGACGCCGCGCTGCGGCAGGTCACCGGCGTCTGCGCCGCCTTCGACGTCGACGGCCTGCGCGCCGACCTGGTCACCGCCCGGGCCGCCATCGCGCACGCCGCCTGGTGCGGCCGCACCGACGTCACCGAGGACGACGTCCGGGTCGCCGCCCGGCTCGCCCTGCCGCACCGCCGCCGGCGCAACCCCTTCGACGCCCCCGGGCTGGACGAGGACACCCTGGAGCAGGCCCTGTCCGACTCCCGCCCCGACGACGACCCCACCCCACCCGAGGGCACCGACCCGACCGACGGCGGCCCGGACGACGCCGACCCGACCGACGGCGACGGCGACGGCCCGGACGGCGGCACCCCCGGGGGCGGCCCGGACGGCGGCACCCCCGGGGGCCAAAGTCGCGACTTTGGCCCCGCTGACGAGAGCGCCCCCTCGGGTGGGGACGCGGACGGCGCCGAGCAGGGGCCGACGACGGCGCCGCGGGGCGAGGGCGGCGGGCGCACCGACGCCGCACCCGCCCCGGAGCAGGCCGCCGTCGCCCCGGACGCGCCGTTCCGGATCCAGCGGCTCGAGGTGCCCGGCATCGGCGCGGGAGCGGCCGGTCGCCGATCCCGGGCCCGCTGCGAGCGCGGCCGGGTCGTCGGCTCCCGGCGTCCCGAGGGGGCGGTGACCCGGCTGCACCTGGTGGACACCGTGCTGGCCGCGGCACCGCACCAGCGGGAACGCGGCCGCACCGGCACGGGGCTGCGGATCGAGCGCACCGACCTGCGCCAGGCCACGCTGGAGGGCCGGGAGGGCAACCTGGTGCTCTTCGTCGTCGACGCCAGCGGCTCGATGGGCGCCCGCTCCCGGATGGCCGCGGTCAAGGGCGCCGTCCTCTCCCTGCTGATGGACGCCTACCAGCGCCGGGACAAGGTCGGGCTGATCACCTTCCGCGGCGGCGAGGCCGAGCTGGCGCTGCCGCCCACCTGGTCGGTCGAGGCGGCCGCGGCCCGGCTGACCAGCCTGCCCACCGGTGGGCGCACGCCGCTGGCCGCCGGGCTGCTCAAGGCGCACGAAACGCTGCGGCTGGAGCGGGTCCGCGATCCCCAGCGCCGGCCGCTGCTCGTGGTGGTCACCGACGGCCGGGCGACCGGCACCCGGGGCGGGGACCACCTGGGCGACGCCCGCCGGGCGGCGGGGCTGCTGGCAACCGCCGGGACGGCGAGCATCGTCGTGGACTGCGAGTCCGGCCCGGTCCGGCTCGGGCTGGCCGGGACGCTGGGCGTCGCGCTCGGTGCGCAGACGATGCAGTTGGCCGAGCTCGGCGCCGACCAGCTGGTCCGCACGGTGCGAGAGGCGGCCTGATGAGCGGGCTGGCGAGCTCGTCCATGAGCGGAGCGCCGGGCGGCAGCCGGCCGACGAGCGCCAGCGAGGAGGACTGATGCCGCAGGGGCAGGTGACCGCCGTCCCGGTCGACGGGCTGACCACCCGGCAGCGCCGCAACCGGCCGCTGCTGGCGGTGCACACCGGGGAGATGAAGGGCAAGTCCACCGCCGCCTTCGGGATGGCGATGCGGGCGTGGAACCAGGGCTGGTCGGTCGCGGTCTACCAGTTCGTCAAGAGCGCCAAGTGGAAGGTCGGCGAGGAGAACGCGCTGACCGCACTCGGCCGGGTGCACGTCGAGACCGGCGAGGGCGGCCCCGTGGTCTGGCACAAGATGGGCTCGGGCTGGTCGTGGTCGCGCAAGCACGGCGAGGAGACCGACCACGCCGCCGACGCCGCCGAGGGCTGGGCGCAGATCAAGCGCGACCTGGCCGCGCAGGCGCACCGGTTCTACGTGCTGGACGAGTTCACCTACCCGATGAAGTGGGGCTGGGTGGACGTCGAGGACGTCGTCGACACCCTGACCAACCGGCCGGGCACCCAGCACGTGGTGATCACCGGCCGGGACGCCGCGCCCGCGCTGATCGAGGCCGCCGACCTGGTCGTGGCGATGACCAAGGTCAAGCACCCGATGGACGCCGGCCAGAAGGGCCAACGGGGGATCGAGTGGTGACCCCCCACCCCCGGGCCGAAATCGCGACTTTGGCCCCGCCGGCAGCCGGCACCCGTCCGCACGACGGGGCCAAAGTCGCGATTTTGGCCCCTCCGGGGGCCGGGCGATGAGGATGCCGCGGATCGTCGTCGCCGCGCCGTCGTCCAACGCCGGGAAGACCTCGATCACCACCGGGCTGATCGCCGCGCTGACCGCCCGCGGGCTCGTCGTCAGCCCGCACAAGGTCGGCCCGGACTACATCGACCCCGGTTACCACGGCCTCGCCGCCGGGCGGCCGGGACGCAACCTGGACAAGTGGCTGGTCGGCGACGACCGGATCACCCCGCTGTTCCTGCACGGGTCCCGGGGGGCCGACGTCGCGGTGGTCGAGGGCGTGATGGGGCTGTTCGACGGCGCCGCGCACGCCAGCGTCGAACCCGGCTACGGCTCCACCGCCCAGCTGGCCACCCACCTGCAGGCGCCGGTCGTGCTGGTCGTGGACGCCGCCTCCCAGGCCCGCAGCGCGGCCGCGCTGGTGCACGGGTTCGCCACCTTCGACCCCACGGTGCGGATCGGCGGCGTCGTCCTCAACCGGGTCGGCAGCGACCGGCACGAGGCGATCCTCCGCGAGGCGCTGGGCGCGGCCGGCGTGCCGGTGCTGGGCGCGGTGCGGAGGGTCGAGGCGCTGCGGACGCCGTCCCGGCACCTGGGCCTGGTGCCCGCCGCCGAACGCTCGGCGGAGGCCGTGCAGACGGTGCGGGCGCTGGGCGCGGTGGTGGAGTCCAGCGTCGACCTGGACGCCGTTCTGCGGCTGGCCCGCACGGCGCCGGACCTGACCGACGAGCCCTGGGACCCGGCCGCCGAGGTGACCCGCGTCGAGGGCCGACCGGTGGTCGCCGTCGCCGGTGGCCCGGCCTTCACCTTCGGGTACGCCGAGACCGCCGAGCTGCTCGCCGCCGCCGGCGCCGACGTCGTCACCGTCGACCCGCTGCGGGACGACGACCTGCCCGCCGGCACCCGCGCGCTGGTGGTCGGCGGCGGCTTCCCGGAGGTGCACGCATCGGCGCTGAGCGCCAACGTCGGCCTCCGGACGGCGATCGCCGACCTCGCCGCCCGCGGCGGACCGATCGCCGCGGAGTGCGCCGGGCTGCTGTACCTCTCCCGGGAGCTGGACGGCGAGCCGATGTGCGGCGTGCTGCCCACGACGACGGCGATGCACCCCCGGCTGACGCTGGGCTACCGCTCGGCCGTCGCGCTGACCGACAGCGTGCTGGCCGCAGCGGGCACCCGGGTGCGCGGCCACGAGTTCCACCGCACCACCGCCGGCCCCGCGGCCGGGCAGACCCCCGCCTGGCAGTGGAACGCCGACGGTCCGGAGGGGTTCGTCACCGGCAACGTGCACGCCTCCTACCTCCACCTGAACTGGGCCGGGTCACCGACCATGGCCAGTCGTCTCGTCGCCGCCGCGGCCCGGGTCCAGGAGGTCCGCCGTGCACATCGCTGAGGGGTTCCTCCCGCCCGCCCATGCCATCGGCTGGACCATCGCCGCCGCCCCGTTCGTGGTGCACGGCGCCCGCGCGGTGGTCAAGGAGGTGCGGGAGAACCCGGAGTCCACGCTGCTGCTGGGTGCCGCCGGTGCGTTCACCTTCGTGCTGAGCGCGATCAAGCTGCCCTCGGTCACCGGCAGCTCCAGCCACCCCACCGGCACCGGGCTGGGCGCGGTGCTGTTCCGGCCGCCGGTCATGGCGCTGCTGGGCACGATCGTGCTGCTCTTCCAGGCTCTGCTGCTGGCCCACGGCGGGCTCACCACGCTGGGCGCCAACGCCTTCTCCATGGCGGTCGTCGGGCCGTGGGTGGGCTACGGCGCCTACCGGCTCACCCGCCGGCTCGGTGGCGGGCTGCTGCCGGCGGTGTTCGCCGCGATGGCGCTGTCGGACCTGTCCACCTACGTCACGACGGCGCTGCAGCTGGCCTGGGCGCACCCGGACGCAACGAGCGGTGTCACCGGCGCGGCGGTGAAGTTCCTCGGGGTCTTCGCGGTCACCCAGATCCCGCTGGCGATCGGCGAGGGCCTGCTCGGCGTGCTGCTGTTCCGGGTGCTCACCGTCAACGCCCGCCCCGAGCTGGAGCGGCTGGGCGTCCTGCACCCCGAACCCGACCCCACCGCCGAAAGCGCGCCTTCGGCAGCCACCAAAAGCGCGCCTTCGGCAGCCACCAAAAGCGCGCCTTCGGCTGCCACCAAAAGCGCGCCTTCGGCGGACGGCGGTGCTCGGTGAGGCGCCGGCAGCTGGTCACCGCGCTGCTGGTGCTCGCCGTGGTCGCGCTGTTCGCCCTGCCGCTGGTGCTCGGCGCCGGCAGCGACTACGCCGGTACCGACAGCCAGGCCTCCGAGCTGATCGAGGAGTCCGACCCCGGCTACACGCCGTGGTTCTCCTCGGTCTTCTCCCCCGGCTCGTCCGAGGTCGAGTCCGGGCTGTTCGCGCTGCAGGCGGCGCTGGGCGGCGGCGTGCTGGGCTACGTGCTGGGCCGGCTGCGCGGGCGCCGGGTGGCGGAGCAGATCCCGGCACCCCCGACCGAACCGTGACCGGGCTGGCGATCGACGACGCCGCCTGGGCCAGCGCCTGGCGCCGCCGCTCCCCCGCCGACAAACTGCTGGTCAGCGCGGGCCTGGTGCTCAGCGCGCTGCTGCTGCCGGTCTGGCCGGGCAGCGTGCTGGTCGGCCTGACCGCCGTCGTGCTGGCGCTGGGCCCCGCCCGGGTGCCGGCCCGCACCTTCGGCCGGGCGGTGCGGGCACCGCTGGCCTTCATCGCGATCGGCGCGCTGACCACCGTCGTCCAGGTCGGGGACGGCGTGGGCTGGGCCCCGGACGCCGGTGCGCAGGCCGGCGAGCTGGTCGGGCACGCGGTCGCCGGCAGCGCCGCCGTCCTGCTGCTGGCCACCACGACGCCGATGTCGGACCTGCTGCCGGCGCTGGCCCGGCTGCGGGTGCCCGCCGCGGTGATCGAGGTCGCCTCGGTGACCTACCGGATGCTGTTCGTGCTGCTCACCAGCCTGACCGCCATCCGCGAGGCGCAGACCGCCCGGATGGGCTATGCCGGCGTGCGCAGCTCCTACCGGTCCTCCGGGGTGCTCGCCGCCGCCGTCCTCACCCGCGCCTGGGACCGGGCACGCCGGCTGCAGGGCGGGCTGGCCGGGCGTGGTCTGGAGGCGGGCCTGCGGGTGCTGCCGGAGACGCTGCCGTCCTCCCGCCGCTTCGAGGCCGCGACCGTCGTCGGCCTGGCCGCGTTGTCCGCCGTCAGCCTGGCCGTGGCATGAGCCACCTGGCGCTGGCCGCCGAGGCGGTCGAGGTCGGCTACGAGCGGGGCCGGCCGGTGCTGGACGGCGCGACGCTCACCGTTCCCCCCGGCCGGCGGCTGGCGCTGCTGGGCGCCAACGGCTCCGGGAAGACCACCCTGCTGCGCTGCCTGTCCGGTGCGCTGCCACCCACCCGCGGGCGGGTCACCCTGGACGGCGCGGAGCTGCGGCACACCCGGGCGGGCCTGCGGGCGCACCGGCAGGCCGTCCAGCTGGTGCTGCAGGACCCCGACGACCAGCTGTTCAGCGCCTCGGTCGCCCAGGACGTCTCCTTCGGCCCGGTCAACCTGGGGCTGCCCGAGGACGAGG
>Ga0210040_10005060_pt1 | contig 16936 bp, 24 predicted proteins | sample CryGeyCG12114_NA_FD_185462 | JGI IMG/M metagenome (GOLD analysis project Ga0210040, IMG submission 185462) | Groundwater microbial communities from aquifer - Crystal Geyser CG19_WC_8/21/14_NA (SPAdes) (version 2) | ecosystem: Environmental > Aquatic > Deep subsurface > Groundwater | place: USA... | reverse complement strand
AATTTTGGCATTGGCATTGGCAATTTTGGCATTGCATATTAAAACAAGTTTGCAAATCGAACGGTATTTGTGCAGTTGTAAAGTTTGAGAAACTCTTCCAACGTAGCGGAATTCAGGCAGTCGTAAAATTTGAGTGGTAAAATGCAATATGCTTGAATGGCAAACAAAAGATTCTTACAGTGCTAGCAAAATGTCGATCTCAACAGCAAACAAGCAACTTAACTTGTGTAAAGTTAGCCGAACAACTCAATAAGTAAGTCAATTAATTGATAATTATATTTTTGCTTATGCAGGGAGTCAACTTACCGCTTCTTCAATCTGTCGCTTGTATGATTTGATTTTGGCTGCCAATCCTTCTGTAAGTTCTTGCATACGATCTTGATTCTTGCGATCCTCTTCAGCTTGGAAGCAAAGTTCTTTGATTCGACGTTCTGATTTTCGGAGATGCTTCAGCGCGTCTCCATGTCGCCTTCGCTCACCATCTAACTCCTGCTCAATCGTCCGCACTCGTGCTTCCAATTTGGCAATGATCTTTTTGCCTCCTTTAAGCGCCTCTGCTTCGGCTAACTCTAATCGGGCCGATAAATCCTTCATCTGCGCTTCGATTGCTCGTCGCGCTTTTTCTTGCGATGAAGAAAATTCTTGTTCCAATCGAAGCTCGTCGGACAATCGGGATGCGTCTGCCATTGCTTTTTTCGCTTTTTCTTCTGACGATTTGGCAGACTGCAAAAGCTCTTCCAAGTCCGTCTGCGAAAAAAAGTATTACGCGCGTTTGCATGAATAGTTGTCATTCACTTATAACTTATTTGATGATTTTTATTCATTTGATATTTATGTAGTTACATGAAGTGCTTGAAGGTCTCCTTCCAATTTTCGTTTCTGGAGAGTTAGCGCGCTAACATGGTTCGAAAGATCGCCCACTTGCTCCTTTGCATCCATTAGTTCTTGTTCTCCGATTCGACGAGCGCGATCTGCTTGTTCTAATAGAGTTCGCGATTCTTCGAGCTCGTTATTAAGTGCGTGAGCACGTCGCTCTGCCGTTCCATATTCTTCACGCGCTTCTTCATGCAAACGTTGTTCTTGTTCCAAAGCACCTGCGGTCTCGCCCGTGGTTGCAATATATCTATGAAAACAGAAAAGCATGAGTTTTTTCACCATGGCAGAAAAAGGGATAGATTTTTCTTCAGCGCATTGGCATTGGCATTACCGTTTGATAGTTTTTTGAGCCTCTGCGTTCGATTTATTGGCATGGTCAAGAGCAATCTCCAATTCATTAATGTCAGTTTCCAACTTCTTCTTCATTCTCAAAGCTTCGGTTTTACCGTTTGTTTCAGCTTCCAAACTGGCTTGCATAGAGTCCAAAGCGCGTTGATGCATTCTTCTCGAATTTTCAAATTCCTCTTCTTTCTCGGCCATTCTGAATGTTCCACAACGTTGTATGCATATTTAGATTGAAGTAAAGTGAGAATTCAGGCATACATGATAAATGATATTACCTGCGGTCAACTTCTTGTCTGATCTGACTCAACTCTAGTTGAACGCGAAGTACTTTGTTTTCTTCTGATTCTAGTGCGCTCTCAGCCTGCACAAAAAAGTTTTATTTTAGTTTGCATGTTCCACGATTTATATAAGTTTATGGGTACAGTTTCTTACCTCTTCCAAAGCGCCTTGGAGTTCTTCCTTCTCAATCTGGAGCCGGTTTCGTGCTTTTTCGATGTCATGAAGACTTCGACCTCCCTCAGTAATTTGGTCCATTAGATCTTTTATTTCTTCGCTTAGATTTTTGTTCTCGCGACGTGAAATATCCAGTTGTTCACTATTTTCTTCATGCAGAGCTCGCACGCGGAGCACTTCGGAGCTATAATTTCGCGCTTCTTTTCGTGAAGCTTCAAGTTCCATTGAAAGATCACCGATCTAATTATGACATGCCCGCAAAAAAAACGCTTAAATTGTGTTCGTGTTGTGATAAGCTAGAGATGCCAAGATGCACGTCTTTACCTTATTCTTCCATTCCTCTGCGATTTTGTCAAAGTATACTTGCTTCTTCTCAAGTTGACCCACCAAAGTGCGAACGCGATCTACTTCTGCGCCTGCTTCTTCCACCTGCGTTCCCAACCGCTGTTTCGTCTTTTCTAAGCTATTACCCTTTTGTGCAAGACTTTCAATCGTTTCTTCAGCTTCAGAGATGCGCGCCAACAGTTTTTGCCTATAGTATTGTCCAAAGGCATGAATTTTATTTGAACATGGTTTTATAAAGCAAGTTTTGCAAAAAAAAACAATAATTCGCATATCCTAACCTGGCAGCATCCAGCTCTTCAACACGTGCCAAACCTTCACTTTCATATTTGGCGCGGTAGAGTTGAGCTTCTCCATTTGCGCGGGAAATCAATTTTTGGAGTTCTCCTTTTCCTTCGGCTTCTTCTTCCAATTGCTCACTGTGAAACATGGACACATTAATTTTCATACCCTAAAATAATAGTTTCACTCTTTTGAGATTCTATTACCGATAAGTTTCTATATCGTGCTCAACATTTCTGTATTTTCCGAGGAGCGTTGCGCGTTCTCTTGCTTCTTCATCTGCTAACCGTTTCGTATCTTCCAATTGGGTAGTCAAACTCACTTTGAGTTTCCCAAGTTGACTCATCTGGCTCTCAGACTCTTCCAAGTTGCGCGTCATATCTTCGTTTTCTAGCAACAATCTAGAATCCAAGACGCGACATATTAGACATTTGCGTGAGCTTTAGCCCTACCATATTGGCAGTTAACTGGGATACGTACCGTTTTTTCTCCTGCTCAGTTTCTGACAGAGAACGCGCAGTCTGTTCATACTTTTGTTGAGCCTCGTCTGTTTGCAGTTGCAAATGCTTTGTCAATTTCATTTGCCCCATATTTTCGTTAGACACGTGATCTAATGCGGCGCGTAGGTCTGATACTTCTGCTGCAACTTGTTGGCGTTCTTTTTCTGCCCTGTGTAGTTTTTTTTTTAATCAGTACGTTATCATCTATCCATCGTATGAATTACATCGAATCATAAGTGTTAATTTACAAACTTACTTTGCTTTAGACTTGTTGAGATTGTCCAAAGTTTCAGCCATTTCTGAAACAGCATCATTATGCTTTTTCCTCATGCTAGCCATGGCCGACTCATGGGCCACATTGATTTCTTCTAGTTCCCGTCTTAACTTGGAAAGTTCTGCTTCTCGCTTCTTATTCAACTCAATTTGACTCGCAGTCTGACCTCCAGCTTCTTCCAACCGTTCACCCAACTCTTCCAAGTCGCGCGCTAAGTTTGATCGGATCTGGGTAGCTTTGGAGCGGGAAGCGCGCTCCATTTCTAATTCCTCCTCCAACTCTTCAATTCGAGACTACAATCGATGGATATTTAGGATTCAAAGGTTGCATTTTTTTCAAATCGGCGATTTTTGTGTTACATGTGTTACTAAAACTAACTAACTGCGAGTTTTTACCTGGAGCTCTTTAATCTGTCGCATGAGTTTAGCAATGAGCGCATTTTCTTCCTCAATTTTAGCATTCACACTGGCTACTTCTTTATCTTTCCTCTGAATAGCTTGCTCCAACTCTTTTTTATTGCGTTCAAGTTCTTGGCATGCATCTTGACTCAACTTCAAATCCCCTTCTACTTTATTTTTGGCCTTTTCTACATCAGTTCGTAATTTCTTCTCTCGCTCTAAGGAGTCTTCGAGTTCGTCCAAAGATCTCTCCAGTTTAGCTTTTACCTAATTAATAGTGATGAAAAATTCATTATTTTTGTTCCTAGGAAAATGTAATAATACTATAATGAAGTTTTTTTACTTTGCTTAGATGATTGACACGATCTTCTTGAGCTTGGGCCTCTTCAGCTGTACGTTGGATTTGTTCCTGAGTAGTTTTTTTCTCCTTCTGAAGTTTGGCGATGAGTTCTTCTTGGTGCAACAATTCCAACTTGAGATTATGAATCTGTTGATCCCGGGAACCTTTATCAGACTCGGCAGCTTTTAGGCGACTCATTGCCTCCTCTAATTCTTGTTTTGCTCGGCTGGCTTCTTGTTCCAATTTCTTTTTTTGCTGGGACAGTTGTTGACGCGATTCTTCTTCCATACTCAAACGGTTGGATAAATCCTGGAGAGTAAAACACACACATTAAGTATATTGGCGCTCTAAACGAATTCTGTGAAAAATATTGTTTGTATGGATAGTCATACGTCAAGCTGTTTAGCCAATTCCTGCTTTGCAGCATTCAATTTGGTAATCTTGGCTCCAAAATCTGTGGCAGAGTTTTTTATTTCTTCTAGTTCGCGCAATAGATTATTTTTATCATCTTCAAGTCTCTGGTTTCGATTTTCCGCATCTTTTCGTCCTTTTTCCTCTGTTTTGATCAAAGCTTCTGCCTTTGCGAACCGATCCTCCAATTTCTAGCAAATAACGAGATTATTAGATTTGGTTGCAAAATGATTATATCAGTAACATTATTGTTATTTATATCACCTTGATTTCTTCCTGGATATTTGTACATTTCAAAGTTGGCCGGATGAGTTTCCACAAATGCCACCATGGCCAAGTGCGTAGCCGCATGAAACGTCTCAAAGATCGCTGCACAATTTCCAATGCATCTCGTTGATCTTTTAGCGCTTTGTACTTTTTCAGTGCATTGTATGCCCGCACTTTGGCTTGCAACCAGATCATAATTTGTCCAATCTTGTCGTCACGCAATTCTTCCATTTCTCCCAAAACTCCAGCGCGGAAAAATACCTGAAACATTCATTCACATGCAATAATAACTGTTACAGTTTGACAAACATAGATGGCGCTAAGTATTGCAATCTTTCCGTTTGGCATAATTACCTTAGTGTGTCCTAGTCGCCATTTGTCAGCCACAAGTCCAATTTTGTCGAAACAAGCTTGTGCCACTTTTTTGTCCTCAGATTGCGCACTCATTTCCTTGCTGGCCAGAATTTGATATCGGAAGCAAAAGTCGGCATACAGCATTCGATTGGGGAACCCTTTTCGGCAAATTCGAATTCCTTCAAGTACTCCGTTACACGTAAGTTGATGCATGACCAAATGTGAGTCAATTACCAAAGGCTGTTTTAATTCATTCGGAATGATGCACCGAATAAAGTGAGGATGTGTGGCTCTCAAAGTTGTCATCAAATTCGCCAATTGCTCCTGAAAAAAGATGAGAAAAAACGTAAGTAAAGTTTCTGGTTTCCACAAACCGGGAGAAAAAATGAATAATTTACCCGATAAGAAAAGGAGACAGTGATGAATCCACTACCCTTTCCTTTTTTGCCTCCTACGAAAAAATGAACGCAAATTAGATTCCTGTGAATGCTTTTGTATGAACACTACACACTTTGGAATGGAAAGGGCTACATTTTGCATCCTTTTCAGTACATTGCAAATTAAGGGACAACTTTAACCCGTTTTAGGGAGTTCCAGGGATACATTACGAGTGCAGCACAGTAGGTTGGTAACATAACATGGAATACTATGAAGTATCAAAAACTCACAAAAGGGACAAATATGTAATGCATAAATGTTTACCACGACTTAAAATGCTTCTGGCCTGTGATTGAGATTAGAAATTTTGAGAATTTTTTATATTATTAGCAATTTTTTATTATTTTCTCTGTAAATTGCGAATACCTTTAGCACCAGCATCCATAGGGGCTCCAGATTGGCCTGGATGATCAGCAAATATTTCTACGGCCAACTTATTGGTTCCCTTTTTGAAAGTGTCGACTACTGTGTCATTCAATGGATCTTTGTTTTTTTCTAGCCAGTTTGTGATGTTATATGGTACCTGAGGATCCAAACGGAAAAATTGTAAATAGGAAAAAGTGGTTGACAGTTTTTGGAAATTGATTTTAGTAGTGCATTCTTACGGTGCCAGCGTAATGAACACAACCGAAATGAGCTTCTTTAGAGCCAGGTTTAGCTGGTTTGGGCTTCACAAAGCAGGGAGTTTTTCCAGACAAATTCGCATTCAATTTCTCCAAGAATGTTTGATCGGAAGCTTTTGGGAACATACTCTCCTCCTCAAGGATTGAGAAGACTCCCATTGGCTATAGTTATTTAGATAGGTTGATTATGAAATTTTGGAAAAATTGGTTTTTTTTGGGGTAGAATAGGTAAAAAGTCAGACCTTCTCCATCATATCAATACAAGCTTGTAAATCCATGCCGAAATCTTCAAATTGCCAATCCAAACCTTCCCTTTTATATTCCTCTTGTTCCAAAACGAACATGTGATGATTGAAAAACTGTTGCAATTTCTCGTTTGTAAAATTGATGCAAAGTTGCTCAAATCCATTGTACTGTAAAAAAAACCCATATTATTAGTATATCGTTCATTTTGGAGGCAAATATATCCATTTTCACCAATTTAGTACCTCAAAGATTTCAAACCCAGCAATATCCAATACTCCAATGAAATGTTCTCGTTTCTGCTTCGTGTCCAAAGTCTCATTACACTTTTTGACCAAATATTTGAACACTCGGTCATAAATAGCTTTTCCAATTGCACCTGCAGCATATTGACATTGACTGGCACTCTGACCTTTGGTCACAAACTCGGTACCGACTTTTATCCTAGGTTTTGTGAAATTCCTATATAGCTCGTCTCCTGTTGTTCCCAGCAGTGCGCCCACTTTGTCTCCTTCCTATGTAGAACATAATTTGCATGGAATTACATTGGTTAGCTATACAAAATGTCACGAGAATTTCAAATGAGCCAGCAGAAATTTACGTCTTTTTCATCCGCTTCAGCTTGCTCATCTCGTCCTTTATTCTTGAACTTGAGTTCTCCCATATGCATTACGGCTGCAGTCACTTTGTAAACATCGTCCCGTTCTTCTGGGGTGAATGCCAGGATTTCAAAAGCCAACTGAAATAAATATAGCAAGCTGTTACAATTCACACACATTTTTTAATCCAAAATGGAATGCACGTGGACCAGTTTTGTTAGGGGCGAACTGAGATGATGCCATTATGAAGTGAAATGAGAATTTTATGACCACATATGTTGTAGCAAGTCATGCTGTAAATCTGAAGGACTACAAATTATAGAAAGGGAAAGTTTTGAATACTAACTAACTAACTAACATGAGTTTGTTCCAACTCAGCTCCATCATCCATTCCAGGGATAGTGGTTTTCCCTTGAGATACGAAATGGTAGTCCTTGATCTCATTTGACAGCAAGCATTTGCCTACGTGCAGTCCCAAAACAAACTTTGTTAGTTAGTTAGTTCGAAATGTAACATTTAAGTCATATCCTAGTAAATTGAACTTGTACTTTTAATGTCTTTCACAGCTCCAGACATCATTTGGTAGAAAATGTGATATGATCGCTCCAATGGTTGTTGTGCAATAACTCGCGCTTTTTCCAATAGATCTGAAATTCATGATAGTTATAATTAGCATAAGGAATTCTAATAGGCAATATTAAATGCTATGCATTGCTGCATTACATGTTTCAATATCTCCTCCAGCCAATTTCCCTGTTGGTCCGAAATGGATACGGATGAATTTACCCTATAGTGATGAAAAAAATCTCCAGAATCAATGTAAAACGTGTAGGTTATATGGGAAGTATTGATTTTGAACTTACGAAACGTGAGGAATTGTCATTTCTCACAGTTTTTGCATTACCGAATGCCTCAAGCACGGGATTAGTTTGAACGATTTGATCTTCCAAAGATTGCTGCAAGCACAGAAAGTTGGGTTACTTAGTTAGTTAGTATGCAAAAACGTATGGATAAGTGCTATCTAGTGTTTTCCTACCTTTTTTTCTGCTCCAGGTTTCCCACTGGCTCCAACAGTGGCAAAATAAGCGATGACTTTTTTCGTATTTTCCGTTTTACCTGCTCCAGATTCTCCAGTAATCAAAATGGATTGATTTTGATGGTCTGCAAATGCATTACCATAATATGAAATCTATAATCCCTCTATTTAAACAGGCTAAAATTGTATATTGAACTGACTAGTTCTCATTTCCGAGTAGGCCCCATCAGCAATGGCGAAAATATGTGGCGGCACTTCATTTCGGCGTCTTCCATGGTATAATTTCATAGCACGCATTGTGTAGATTGGGAATCGCTTGTATGGATTGATTGCCACACAAAAGAGACCACTGTATGTCTACAGGAAGGGAAATAGACACAGTGTAAAATAAATTGCTGCGATTTTGTGATCTTAGTTTTAAAATTGTTGAGCCACTCACATAAATGAGTCTGTTGTAATATCGTTGTTTCAAATTGTGCAGTACAGACGCTTCATTCAAATATGTGAGATTGCTCATATCCTCCGTTTTCTCATATTTCATGGGATTTACTTGACCCACCAGTGCTTTTTTGAATGTTTTTTCCTGGGAAATACAAAAATCATGAAAAATCAATCCATTCTAGCTTATTTTGTATTGCAGAATAGGGTTTGAAGTGAATCTAATACTAACTACTAACTAACTACATGTTACATAATATCCTGCTTGTATTTTTTGCTCGCTAGAGGGCGAGGAAAACTTTTTTTTGCCAACTTATGTATTTAACACATTATGAGACACGATGTCTCGTGGGAATGCGGGGATTATGATGGGATCAAGAAATTATGGACTTACTTCGCCATCCGGAAGTTTGACAGTGACGAGATCTCCCTTGGTCCCTGTGATGTTCCCTTGAACGAAACATTCCTTCTCATCAGGGACCCAACAGCTTGTCTTGGCATCATAAGGTTTGGACTGATCTTGTCGTCGCTGCTCTAATGAGACGAACAGGAATTCTGTCGGGTCTGGCTCTTCACCTTCTTTGAATTTCTGCTCAATCACCATCTAATGAGTCGGAAAATTTAATTAGTGTGTTTGCACGGAAGCCAGAAAAAATTGCCGAACTCCATTCCCATAGTCCTAAAATGTAATTGTAACTAACTAAATAATATGAACGTTAAGTATGGGGAGACTCAAAGTGCAAAATTAAGATAGATTTTTAGAAATTTGTATCGGAAAATGCTTTGAGTTTTCGGATATTTTAGAGATAAGATTGTAGATTAAACTTGAAATTAGTTTTTTTTTTGGAATTTTTTCATTTCATTGAGCTCTATGATTTTAAATTGTAAGAACAATCTATTTGGATTTTGTATCGAAAAAAATGCAGTGAATTGAAAAATATGGCTGGTTTTATGTTATATTAATTTGTGTGAATCTTACTAAATGGATGGATGTAACTTACCTTGAAAGTAGATATATGATTTGCGTGTAAAATGCAAGTCCTCTAGTCCAGAATGGAGGAACAGAGGAAGTGGAGTGAGAAGTTGATACAATTTTTTGGGGCAAAATGACAAAAAATGTTGGTTCATATATTTTTAGCTTCCCGTTTCGTTCGGTAATATGCGGGGGATCCTATTTCTCAGCTCCATACCTTTTTTGGAATCTCTACTATTTTTAGCATTCACTCATCTTCCTCCTTACTAACTAAACATTCACCACTTTTCTCATGTGTTGCAAATTTCTGGCTTTTTACTTTCAAATTCTACTGCTCATTCAGAATTTTTCTTCCTCCATCATATGCAGACACACACGTACATTTTTTGTATGCTGCAGCTGCATACCAATGTATCGCTTTATAAAAACCACACATCATAGGCTTTATATTTTAATGCTTGGGAATGCTGCAGCTAATATGCTGTGGCTAACTAATCAGCAAATCATTCACCTACATACAGACTAGGTTGATTAATTTCTTTGCAGACAGAAGGTTATTGTTAGTTGATGCCTATAAAAAGTAAATTATGCATAATATTTGTTTATAGATTCAATGTAGATGCATTTAGAGTTGTATGAAAGAAATATATGGGAGCTGTGGCAATATATGGCAATAAAAAAGTGAGCTAAAATGAATGAAAAAAGGAGCGGCGGTTCACACTTATTACTGGGGCTGATTGTTAAAGTGTGAAAGTGGAGTTCCCCCAGACAGCTAATTGTATGCCAAATGTGTGTGATGGTTAGTTATCGTTGTTAAATTTGAACTAAAAGTTGGTTAGCTGGTGTCAAAAGTAGGTTCATCAACTCATTTGCATTGTGGTTGTGGTTAGGTTGCATTGAGCATTATGCAATGAGCAGCTTCTAAGCTTTTGACCAAAATCATTATTATTGGTATATGAGGACAAGTTCAAAACAATACAAGAAACTGCATCACACGTTGGGCCATCTAAAAATATATGAAATTGGGACAAAAGAGCTGTGAACGTGCTAACTTTGTTAGTGAATGTTTTTTTTCACTTTTCCTTTATTTCGAGTACGTAGTAAGTAACTAACTAACTAGCGTACCATGCGCATACAAATAAGACACACATTAAATCCATTGTGCATGCAGATGGGATGTGTGCGTACAAAATCATCGCAACAAATAAACAGAATCAGCCTTTGAACTAGAAAAATATAATGTCCTTAATTACGAATATAACTACCGTGATACCTAAAATTAAAAAGATAACTAAAAAGTTTCGGAAAAAGTCACAGCATAAGATCAGCATGCATTATAAAATGGTGTGTATAGTAGTACTGGGTAAAAATTTGTTTTAATTTGTGTAGTAGTTTGTTTTGGAGTAGTTAAAAAATCAAAGTATTTGTCCGCGCCATGGATTTTCTTGGAATTTTGTCCATGGACCTCATATTCATTTCTTCATCGGTCCCGCCCTCGACATCACTCGTTTAGTATCGTTCGTTTTAAGTGTCTAAAAGAATCCATCTCCGGTAGGGTCGTTCAACCATGGATAATTATTAGGACATCTCATACAGGTGTGCAAACGGATAGTTTCTCCAGCCAACTCCTTGGTAGTCAAACTGCAACTATTTGGGTTATTTTGCTGCAAAAATCCCACCAAAAGAAGAATGTAAGCCATTGAAAACACAAACAAAAGTTCATTCATATTTGTGAGCTAACTTGGCCAGTTATTCATATAGATTTCAGTCACATGCAATCACCATTACCATTTGTCCGTGGTAATTAAGCTCTAATATAAATCATACATAGTTATAGATGTCTGGAGCCATTGAATTTTTCCTTTGTGAGCTTCAAAACAGTAAGTTACTGAGCAACTGGGGCAAATAATCTGCGGGCGCTACATGATAATAATATTTTTGGGATGCTACAACTGAATAGCACAGTATCCCCAAAAAGCCAAAGTATTCAGACGCAACTGGCAACTGTATAGCACATGCTTTTAATTGTGCAATCAAATTCGCCATTGTCAACAAGTAGAGAATACTCGTCGAAGTTTGTGTTATTTGGATGTAGCAAAAGAGCAAAGGAAGACAAAAAAATACCGAGGGCCCGAATAAAAACTGACTGAACTCACTTGACGCCTTTTACTAGTAGAACTTACGGCGCAGACGGGTCTTAGTTTGGGGGCTGTGCAACGATCCTTCCATGGCTCGAAACTGGAGACTTCGGAAACGGTTCGTGGATTCTGCATCCATTGGATAACCTGGGTCATGGTCACGAAATACACGTCTTTGTGATCTTTCAAAACTTCATCGATCCAGAATAAGAAGGCTTCGAGGAATTCAGGATTGTTCTTCAACCAGGCGGCGTGGAAATACAAACCCATTGGAGCTCGATTTTGATTGTAATGCCTTTGGAAAGTAAAAGGACGCAAAACACGTTGTAACTAGCTCCCAGAAGATATTAACTACTTTTCATTTTTAACAATTAACTATACCTGTCGAAATTGTATGCCAAAAAGTTGTAGAATTGATCTCCAGTGAGGATATTGTTGCAAGAGTCCACCATAGCACATCCAGGCAAATCCTCATCAATAGTTGGGTCTTCTCGTCGATCCAGTTCGTTCATAACCATTTCCCATACAGCGTGCGAACGCGTGGGACAATTTTGAACATTTCCATGGCAAGCATGTGGCATTCTAAAGTACATGGTGTAGGGCCATAATGGAGGATTTGTGAGCGAAGCAGTTACCGTGCTGTCGTATAGAAAAGCTTGTTCTTCCATCATCACGAATTGGTTGTTTCCACCCAATCTAAAGATAGAACCAGAATTAATTCATCCTTCTCCACTGTTATGTTTGCAGGCTCGTATAATACAGTGTTAGTTGATTTAACGTACCTGAGATAGGGCGCTCTTAAGCCGACAACAGAGTTATCTGTGATATTGGCGAATTTTTCAACAATGATCCTCATACCAGCCATTTCCTTTGCCCAGTCATCTACAGTAGCGTTGGACCAAAAGTTTTCATTATCATTGTGAGTGATAGAGTGGACAGCGATTTCATGGCCTCGTCTATGCAAATCCTACAATACATGCACAACATTAGTTAGTTTTTCAGTACTGGCTTCAAATGAGTTTATGTAATAGTAATTAGTTAGTAAGTGTATTAACCTGGACAGCAGAATAATTGGTATACTTGTGGGACAAGAAGAACGTAGCCCGGATATCACACCCATTAGGATTGACACGTTTACTGAAAATCTCCTTGTAAAGTTCCAAATTATTGTTATTGATAGCGTCGTCAAAAGTGATTGTAATCATTTGTGGGACATTGGCTGCAGGTAAATTGCCGGGGATGGAAGTTCCATCTTCAGAGCAAAAACAGTCGGGCAAAACACAAACACTTCGGTCACATTGAGGTGCCCGATTGGGATCATGGTTGATATCACAATATGTTTCGTCAGATCCATCCTTTAGAAAATATGTTTCAAATTGAGAAAAATATCCTTTTTTTGCTAGCGAATGAATGTTAAAGACTTACTGTGCAGTCTTTTTCTCCATTGCAGAACAGAGTTCGCTCAATACAGGTTCCATCTCCACATGCGAGATTCCCATCTGCACAGAGTGGCTCATCTGTATACAAAAGAGGTTTCACCTTCTTCTCCTTAGTTTTTTTCTCACAATTTTTGACGGCTTCTTTCCAATCACAAGTTTGCTTCTCAATGTCAAATGCCAATCCTGCGGGGCATCTGTAGAATACACGTTTAGTTACGGTAATGGTCACAGTTAGTTAGAATTCACTTTCATTATTAGCTCCCTCAGTCAGTAACATAATATATAATTAGATGGTTAGTCAAAGTTTCCAAAAAATTGCTTTTGTCACCACTAATGTGCTATATGAAGCCGTAGAAAAAGTGTTTTTGTTCAGGATTACGTTTTAAGTAAATCTAAAGCTTTTCTTTGCCTAAACAACATGCATACATACACATTTGTGCTAGGAGCAAACTAACGCTACACAGAATTGTATAGACCAAAGAATTATATCACATGGATGCATGGAGCTGGAACAGGTTTATTCAATTTATGCAAAACTGTGAATGCGGAAAAGGAACTGAACGCGTGTGCTGGACAATGCACTTTTTTCTCCATCGCTGCTAACTAACTATAACTAATATGGAAATGCGTGCAGACTATAAGATAGGGAACTAAATAGGGAAAATAGGGAGGAATGAACTTTAAGTCTGGTCAAGTTAAAAAGACAGGAAAAATAAATGGCCAGCACTTTCGATCCAATGCGGTTGTTTTGTAAGTTAGTTTTAGTTAGTTAGTTAGTTAGTGACAAATACATAAATGTGTGCATATTATGTATATGATGTGGAGCTAGCTAAGAAACTAACCATGAGAGCTCTATTTGTGAAGAATATTTAGAAAGTGAGGCCAGGGATTGGACATAACTGTAGGATTAAGGTTGTAGTAGGCTACTTATCATCAATTTTGACACACACATGATGAGACAGTATTATATAGGAATCCGTCAATTTTTGAAGCCCCTTTCTCTCTCTCTCTGACCCAAAAAAGAATGCTCTAATTTCACACTTATAGTAGATTTAGATTCTAGTTGCCACTATTGGTCTTTGTGTATATGAATGACAGTATAAACTAGAAGCCGGTGACCGGGGCAAGGACACACTATTTTTGGGCATTTCTAAGATATCTAGTTAGTTAGTATTACCGAATTGCCTGGAGACCGGAAGCTGTGCATTGAATCACATCACGGCAACCATCTCCATCTTCTGCGACCAGTCGAAACCATTCTCCGGCATCTTTTTCTTTACATAACTCCTTTTCATATTCTTCTGTGTCTTCACCTGCATACAAATATGCATACGTTTATCCAAAATTCACAAAAAAAGTCTGACAATCTAATAGTCCTTGATTTGGGACCAATACCGGTAGTTTAAACTATCTCTATGTCGAAATGCCAAACCTTGTATAGTTTCAAAACTGACTACCTACCTATAACTTCTAAAGAATTGCATAAAAACCTTGAGGCATTCACAAATTTACATACAATGGATTGTTGAAACGAAGGCTCTCTCAGTTCACTCCAGACTATGAAACAAACCATTGCATTGTTGAAACTGGCATTGTAACTTTTGTGTATTGGACCTTGAACCCGACTATAGTCTATACTACAACAATCCAACTAACTAACAATTGCATGTGTAGACATCATCATGTGCAATGGAAAAAAAAGAAGAATAAAAGTTTGGCTCATATATTTTATGACACAAATACACACTGCATCAATTATTATGATGCCAGAAATGCGTGTGGTACAGTTGGCTTGCAAGTTAGCTAGTTAGTTACTAACTAACTAACGATATAACGACTGTATATAAACTTTCTACACGGAAGCCCACAAAATGAATGGCCCCAATGGTCAATGATTATTTGTAAATATCATTTGTTTGCACAAGATTGCTTACCATGAGTTCCAATAGTGAGTAACAGGAGAAGACATAAGGACAAGACTTGGGACTTCATTTTCTGGAGAAATCCCCAATTTTGCTGTAGTTTAAAGATATTTTCGTGTGGACTTGGCTCTTATGCGCACTTTTTGTGTTTCGATGTGATTCTTAAGAGACACGAAGAAGGACTGAAGAGAGTCGAGTCAAATGGTACCATCATGATCATCCCAATTCTTGAACATTGTCCATTCTACAGTGTATAGTTAGTTAGTTGGTTGGCTGCAGCATTGGGGAGTCATCATCATCATGTACATAGAGGACCATGATCATCTATTGAATTCGTTGGTTGGTTGGTTAGTTAGTTAGTTAGTCCATGGTACAAAAATTGAGCTCCTTTTGTTTACTACCATTTGTGCATATGTATACAAATAAGTAAGAACGAGTTTCTCTCAGCCCTCGGGCTCCCATTTTCCCAAATACGTACTCTGTAGTGTAAATGCATGTGTGTTTCAACAATGGCAACAATATGGATGGGTCCCAGTCGAGTTGTGCACATTTTTCTACATCTCAAGCATTGACAATGCAGGGAGTCAGTGTGAGTAAGTAGCATTGTTAGTTAGTTAGTGGACGTCGAGTATAGGGCTCAATGGCAAGCGTTTATCATTGGCAATAGGGATTTTGAGTGAAAATTATCGGTTTTTTGGAAACAGTGGGAAAAATCCCGAAAAAAAGCTGAATTTACAAACGTGAAATCTAAAAATTAAATGATTTGAATTCAATTCTTCAGCTTTGGATAGTTAGTTTCATGCAATTGCTCTAGAAACTAGTTCCTTGGCTGCATTTTCGTTGAGTTTTTCTTAAAGTTTGGATTTTTCACAAGAAAAAGTGACGGGATTTTATACATTTGCCGATCAACAAGCCAAAAGAAGCTGAGCACAAGAAAAAGTCGCGATCTCTGCACTTTGTTATTGTATGTAGCTTAAAGTTTGATTGCATTGTTGAATGGAAGATCGCTCAACCACACAACAACATTTGCATATACTTCAATACCACGACATTACCTTTATTTTGCGTTTCAAACAAGAAGGTCACTTTTTTGTCCAAACTTTATTATGTTGATGACCAATCAATAAATGTATGGAAACATAATTACAATAATAACTGTCCATCTGACATACCTAATCGCTCCTTATTTGCATGTCTAGTACTACAATCACGTTCGTTCTCAGTATTCACATTGAATCATCTATCTCTAACTAGAAGAACCTAGTTAGTTAGTGCGTGCGTTCTAACTAACTTACTACATACAAAAAAATCTTCTTCCTCTTTCTTATGCACTTTTTTTCGATTTCCAGTAAAAGTATTCATACAGGAGTAATTCCATAATAATGAATCTACATAACAAACAAACAAACTAACTAACTATTGCTCAATAGTTTGCCACTGGCAGCCAAGAGGGACAAAAAATGATTATGATTAGTGAGTGACTAAAAATGAACTACCTAGGAGCTAATCATTTGACTTTGTAATGTGAAAAACATGGGTGTGATCTTTTTCATCTTTATAAAAACAATTCATCTATTAGCTTCCTGTTTAGTCTTCCTCCATTACATTTATTATTCGTCCATGTCTCATTTGATAAACTATGCACAGTATGTTGAGAGCTCACATATTCTAAAAACGCATAAAATAATAGTAACCAACAATCTTATTGCGTCCGTATACTATAGACTTTTAGCTCGAGTTAGTTAGAAAATGGATCTCATTTTAAACCGTATGTATGCACGCTATAGTTAGTTAGTTGTGAACCTATGAGATTTATGTGGCTACCTATACCTAGTGATGCAAATGAGTGACATAATTGACCCATATGAACTGTGAGTTAGTACAATGTGTGCATACTACAATGCACTTGTGTGTGTCATCATGTAAAAATACATTTGGCGTATGCATTTACATTACATAAAGCCATTGGTCAGTTTGTTTGTACAGAATGATTGTATGTGATGCGTGCAGGCAGGTAGACTGATGGTCCACAGGAGTTGGTGCAGCACAACTATATTTACTAAACTAAAACTATAACTAGCTTATTGTGGATTGAATTTTATGGGCTAGAAAGTGCTCCTTGAACCGTTATTTACAATGGGATGTGTGACTGACTATGTGTATTGGGAATTCTTATTGATTTCAATGATCATATGTTATCCAAGAATTCAATCATTTCTGGCACGGAAGTACGGAAATAACATTT
>Ga0210040_10005059_pt1 | contig 16939 bp, 15 predicted proteins | sample CryGeyCG12114_NA_FD_185462 | JGI IMG/M metagenome (GOLD analysis project Ga0210040, IMG submission 185462) | Groundwater microbial communities from aquifer - Crystal Geyser CG19_WC_8/21/14_NA (SPAdes) (version 2) | ecosystem: Environmental > Aquatic > Deep subsurface > Groundwater | place: USA... | reverse complement strand
ATCTTAAGAAGGTGTTTGATTGTTTCTTCTGGTGTTTTGGTATAAACTCCATCTGAAATTTCAACCCGACCTAGTCTGATGATTTTGTCATTTTTAAGAATCTTTGCGACTCTTGCCGCCTCTGGTATGCCCTTAATAGACTCATAGAATTGCTTCCACCCCGTTATTGTTCCTCCCCGCCCACTGCGCCCTCCAATTGGGTTGATTTGGAGCCCTCAGCTCCCGCAGGTTTCTTCTTCTTTTTTCCCCTTTTGTTCCTCTTCTTTTTTCCTCCTTCGGCGACACCGACTTCTCCACCTTCCACACCTTTACCACTCGTTCCCGCACACTCCTCATCCTCTCTTTCCATCTCTCCGCTCCCAGGTACCCTCCTCTCCCCCGTCCCCGCATTCCCAACGTCGACACTAAGGTCCCCCAGCGGCTGAGTGAGACCAGAGGTCAACCCAGCCACTGCAGGACCAACATCAAACGATGTGATCGTACGATCACTTGAAACACTGCTGTCATCGTCACTGTCACAAATAATCCCCCCATCGACGATGACAGCAGTGTTTCTGAAAATGCAGGGATCTGTGGGCCTGGTGGGAGTTTCCATTCCACTAAAAACTCCCATCAGGTCCACTTTCTGTTCCACCGATAACTCTAACTCGTCCCCATCCCCCTCCTCTCCTCCAGCACACAAAAGATTTCTCCCCTCGTTTTCTTCCTCGCCCACCTCCTCCATAGTCACTTTTAGTAGTAGTTTTAAAACAAAATAATTCCTATTTTGTTAAGAAAATTTTATTTTAATAATTAAGAATTCTGGAGAAGAAATTCTCATATGCTTCACGTTTGAGCTTTCGCGCACTTTTTGTTTGGTGCAGACAAAAAATTAAGTTGTAAATGATAAAAAAAACTTTGGTACAACTTGGCTGAGCCTGATACAGGTGTTGAAAGAACTTCAAAAGTTTGAAACACATTAACAGATTGACTTCAGACTTTCAACATTTTCGGAGTAGTCAAATAGCCATGGATCTCTAGGAGTCGAGAGACCATGACTACTCATACTTTTTCAGCGCAACTAACAATAAGATTAACATTGAAGCGTCGCATGTTTTTCCAACAAGTGCCACAATATATCGACAGTTGCAATATTGAAGTTTTATGGCTCAAACTAAAGCCTGTTGTGTTAACATCACTGTTGAGAGTTATAGCCATGGGACCTGAGTAGTTTAGTGACCATGGGCACTTGCATTTGTTTAGTGCCACCACCTATAAGATTAACATTGAATCTCTTAATGGTTTTTAAACCATTGTAAAAATTTTTCGACCGATGCGATTTTGAAGTTTCATGGCTTAAACTAAAGCTTGTTGTGTTTTACATCCCTGTTGAGAGTAAGAGCCATGGGACCTGAGTAGTTTAGTGACCACGGGCATTCATATATGTTAGGTCAGGTAGCAGTAGAATAAACATGCGAGTTTCTCGTGTTTTGGGGTTTAAGTATTTTATTTTGGGCGAAAGTTCTAACGGTCAAGCATAACATGCTTCTCACGCTTATTTTAATTTATTTTTCCGAAAAAATGTTCATTTTGTAGTCCATTAGGGAAGTCCGTATTTGGTTACCAAGATTACGGCTAAAATGATAAATTAGCCAAGTTTATATAGTTGTTTTCATGAAATTCATATTGTAATAACGTTTTCCTAGCTTAAGGCGGTATATGGCTTTAAATATGACCTTAATTATGCCATCACTGAAATAATCACCATGAACACCGTTTATTCGCATAAAAACAACTTAGGCATTTTCTGATTGTGCTCATTTGCAATCCCTTTTCCTATTTTTGCTCAACGTGTGCAAAATTTGAAGTCAATCGGTTGATGCGTTCGAAAGTTATCGTGTCCACAACGAAAAATTTACTCGCAATTACATAAGCCCTGTACCTGGCTAAAAAATGAACTGAAAAGTAGAAAATAGGAAATTTGTTGGCATAGCATTTTTGAAATCTACAGTATCATCTCCAGTATTTGGCCATTTAACCTGGGTCGCCAAATAACAAGGGCAACTGCCTTTTACTCTGAAATGGACAGTAACTATGATTGCATAATTGTTCTGCCAATGAGAAACTAAAAGCTGTTTCAGCTGTATTCCCTGAAAACGAAACTTGAAACTGTTTGATAGTGATATTGAATGCATGAAAATGTTGACTGCTAAATATTTTTTAATAAATAGCAGACCATTCGACTGGTTTCATATACCCTTACAATAGGTTATGAAAGTCCGTTGTCGTCATATCATGGATAACCATGGGATCCACTTTCATATCACTTACATTGCGTTCGTATAGTAAAATACGACGGGATTCAGAGATAGTACAATCTAGACTCAAAATGAAGATTTTTCGAGCAAAAACAATAAAGACATTTTCCTTTTTCTTGTTGCATAAATACACTCCTTATTGTTCTTATTAATCCCACTAGCTAAATACCAGGAAAAATCTGTAGTCAAAAGATTTTTTGAGCAAAAATGATACTGATTTTTTTCTAATTGCTTTAATCTCACTAGCTACCAGGAAAAATCTCTAGGCCTAAATCATGGAAGTAAATAAAAATGATTACATAACTACTTTCTCCTATTGCAGACATGTCTTCACTAAAAGGAAATGCCCACCGAAACTACTGGGAGTTGACTTCAGTAATCAGTACAAACATTGTTACCCCGTTGCCATCAACACGAGCGCACTGTGAGTCCGCTCCACTATGGATTCATCAGAAGGAGATGAAAATGCGCATTTGAGACATTCAAAATTCTATAAAGCGAAACGTGAACTGTCGAAACTTCATTTTGAGAGCACCCAGCAGCAATCGTCCTGTGAATCCAGTAATGTGGATAGTTTGCATGGACCAGAACCAAAATCACCTCATCTTGAGCAGTCGTCAATGTCTATAGTAGTGGAGAGCTATTCAGTGGAATCCATGCATACGGAACTTCATGAGCCCATGTTACAAACTTCAGTAGTGACTACTAGCTCAGGACATCACCATAGTCAACAAACGAGTTCTTTCGACGAACATTGCTTGATTCCTCGAATTTCCCCGGGAGACTCCAGATCCCCTATTCAGACTGCACTATTATTCAGCGGGGGAGATGTTTTAGTAACTCCGGGTCATTCTCCAGGCTCTTTATCGTCTTCACCAGGGTCGGATCGTTCTAGAGGTCAACAAAAGGAGGGGAACGGGAGTGAAGTCTTTCGATTTGATAGCACAGATCGGGAACGATACTTATGCCGAGCAATCTCAGAGGAAGAAGAAGTGTTCAGTCCAGGACTTTCTCCTTCAGCTTACTCTACTCGCTCGTACGACTCTCCTCGAGTTCTTCTGGACTCTCCGAGGATCACAATTAGTCCGTTAGCCATCACAGACTCTCCTCCGGCGACCCCCAACTGGACTCAAAGCTCAATGGAGGGACAACAAGGACTGCTGGGCCGACTGAACCCAGGGCTCACTTTGCTCCCTGCGACTGCAACGGTGGATCAATCTCGTTGCCTTTTTGGAGTCCCGCCGTCCCCTATTTCCCCATTGACACCCAATACTCCCATTTCACCGTCTCCGCTCTTCCCATCGGACCAAACATTTCAACAGGGTTTTTTGGCTGAATTGTATCGTCGTAGGTGAGTGTCAACTTTTTTGTGGGTCTGCTTGTTTTGCTAAAAATTTTGCTTGTTTTGGGTGAATTGCTAGGCACAAAAAAGTAAGAAATACGGAAATCACGACATTTTTAGAATAGAAAATGAAAATAAACTTCTTTCAAGTATGGCATGTTCCAAAGAAATTTCTTAAGATCTACGAAATTGACGATTTAAATTACTCATCGATGGTTTTTTTCTATAATTTTAAAGGGTTAATGAAATCGAATGCGGATTAAATTTTTGTTTTAATTGGGAAAAGAAAGCTATTGAGCGACAGATAAACTATTATTGTGGAAGACATTTGAATTATGTAGATTACATAGATAGTGTCCGTATTAACTAAGAGTACACTATTGTCGTGATTTTAATGTTGGATTAACAAAAGTGCCAAGTATGATTTTTTTTACCTTGTTTTGACGCATATTTTTTGCTCGTTTTTTTCGCTTTCATGACACAGTGCGTTGTGTGAAATTAGATGCCATTCGGACTCGGATCTTCCGGACTCTCCAAAATCAGAGGCAACCGATTTGAGTATGAAATCCACGTCTGTTGCCAAGCATATTGGTCGTCCAAGGAAACCGATTCCACATCCGTTGACAATGCCGTCAAAAAGTGGGTCACTTGAGTCGGACCAATCCACGCCTCAAGACTCTCCTTTGGACTTGTCACTGAAAGGCACTCGGGAACAACATCGGTTTATTAGCAGCGCTAGTTGCGAGAGTTTGTTCTCTTCAAGATTCATGTCTAGTCTCCCCATTCCAAATAGCTCACCTGGTTGTTCACCTGGTAAGTGGCATTGTAAGAAATCTCTGTACGGTTGGTTCTCAAAATCAAGTAAAATTCAGTATTTAACAATAATAATTCTCTAATCTCATTAGATTTTTTCTTTTAAATGAAAATATAATGGAACCATGGAATTTTTTTGTAATTTATGGCATTCCCACGCTGTTGAGAAGTGTTCCTAAGCTTAAATTTATGCATCCATTCAATCACTGTGCGTCCTTCACTTACCTTATACCTTACTTCTTTATATTAATTAGTTTGCAACTAAGAATTTTGTTTGACTTTTAACTCCAACATGGAAGCATTCCATATTTTTTATCACAACAAACTAGATGGCGCTATCAACGTTATTGAACTTTCTACAGTTTGGATTTGGAATTTAGTTTCTGCGAAAACTCTATATTTAGTTTTTATATAAAAAGAGCAAACAAACGTTGTCATTTTTGCGGTTAACCAATATACTCGTATAGAAAACTTTATTTCGTCTGATGTCTATAATTATAATGATGAGAATGACGACATAGAAACCCAACCGTAAAGATCAAAAGTGCAAATATTTACACATAAAGAGTGAAAGGGGAATATTTTGTCCTTGACATTGCAGGCATTTCTGTGGTTCGCGGTGATGTGTCATCCCCAACCGCAAGAAACTCTGTAGCTTTAAAATACAATTTAGAAGTGTCCCCAGTGGTGGAGGAAATGCCAGCAGGATCAGACATGGCTTTCGTCTGCCCCGTATGTGGTCAAATGTTCAGCCTCCATGATCGACTGGCCAAGCACATGGCATCTCGTCATAAAAGCAAGCCAAATGATCCCAACAAAAGCTACCCGTGTGAAGTCTGCCATCGGTCTTTTGCCCGCAGTGATATGCTCACGCGTCATGTACGACTTCATACAGGAGTCAAACCATACACCTGTAAAATTTGTGGACAAGTTTTCTCAAGGTTAGTTAGTATCATTTCATCGTGAAGCACATGATTTGATTGACCTCTTCCCAAAAGATAGGGCTTTTATGTTACTTTTTTTAAGTTTTTTATCCATTCAAAGTTTCCTTTACAAGAGGTTATTATATTTTGAGAACATTAGAAGCAGTTATGAAACCATTTTCTTGGAGTTTGATCAAAATCAATAGCTGCTTTAAAATACAATAAGTTTAGTTAGTATGATTTGGTCAATATCAAAGTTGAGAGAAATTATAAAAGTAAGTAGCAAAGCCTAACTCAATGACTAAATTATACTCGCATCCTAAGGCAAAACTTTCGTTCTCATCACCAATCAAATCGGTGATTACGTACATATTTTCATAATCACTCGTAATCTCTTAATTAATTTCTCGTAAGTGAAATGGTTCGTTTATAGTTCTTTACTGAATAGATAGATTTCTTCTATATTCTATTTTCCACATGAGTTTACCTTCAGTAGCGAGTTGCTCATAATGAATATATTTTATATTATGCATTTATCCAGGTCGGATCATTTGAGCACTCATCAAAGAACGCACACTGGGGAGAAACCGTACAAATGTCCACAATGCCCATACTCAGCTTGTAGACGAGATATGATTACCCGGCATTTAAGAACACACATGAGGAATAGTTCCTCCTCGTCTTCAGATGTGGTCACTAGCAACTCCACGCCAACTACTCAGAGCACAACATCTGATTCCATTCATTTTGATGAGCACAAGCCAATCAAGTTGGAGCATTCTTCCCGACCTCCATCTTCATCTTCAAGTTTTGCACCGGATTCCCCTTTGTCTCCTATGATGAACATTAGCTCACTCTCTGTCCATTCTCCGTCTTCACCGTCCTTCTCCAAAGAGTGAAAAACTCACATGTTGTAGTTGTAACTAACAACAACATATTGTTTCAATGTATCATTTGCTTCACTACATGTTTGAATGACTTTACTCATATTATTATTGATTATACTATTCTATATACCTTGATTGTAGGGTTATAAGTGAGCAGAGGGATTTATGTACACCGCAGAAGGAACGGTTGAATTTTTGGATTCCAACCATTTTATCTAGCACAGAGCTTAGCTTATTATTATGAAATATTTTGGGGCTGTGAGATAATGACAAGAGTGCAAGTGGTTAAGGAGCTTGTGAACTTTTTTTACTAGTTAGTTAGTGTGTGTGTTTGTTTGTTGGTTACCTTGCTGGGTGCAAAAGCCGTATTATACTTTTTTAATCAGAACGGGTTGGGGAATGAAAAAAAGCACTAAACTAAAATTGTCAGGTAAAGATAGAGGGAAAAAAGATTAGAGAGCTCGGCCTCGTGTTATTTACATTATAGTTTTCATGTATCTCATTACTTGTTCAGGTTTGAGAAGTGAAAAGCAGAAAGGAAAGAATCTTTTGTGTGGGATTTTCTGCGTCATTTTCTTGGGGAAAGTGCTGACGGCAATTGTGGTCGGAATGTAAGTACGTTTGCTCAAACATGTACCTGCCCAGGTTTATCTGTTGCTGGCATCAAAGCTCAGAATATTTGCAGGAATTTGTTAACAGTGAATGATTCAAGTTTGGGTATTACTTTGCCCCGGTGAGGCTCTTGAGAGCTTAATTTTAGCCCAGTGGGGCTCAAAAGAATAATTTGAAGCGCAGTTTATTTGGTAGCTTCTGAAGCTATGTACATATGTGCTGCCACTGATTACAGTGTGGGTTTAAAACTGTGGGCAGATCAAGCTTTATAATGCTTTGCACTATGTAAAGAGGAATATATAGGGACAGGAGATTTCAAAGTTGAACCAAATGAGTCACAATACGCTTACCACTCAAGGCACGTCAAGTTCCGAAAAAAATACTATACTATTTATGAACCAATGTGTTTAACATATTAGTGTCAATTAGTTTAATTAGTTATTTTCCTATAGTTAGTTTCAATAGTCACTCAAATAGTCTTGTAATTTCTGTAGGTATTTAAATGCGTATGGTAAATAATTTAAAGTCACTAGTTACAATTTATTGTTAAATAAGTGTAGCATTTTGTTTCAAACACTGGCTTTAAGATTTTGTTAATAATCTCTAACAGTATAGCGACCCGTACGTTCATATTATGTCTGTTAGAGCTATAAGCAAAGTTAGGATTTGTTTTGTTAGAAAAATTCATTGGGTTTGTGATATTTCATATATTGTGTATTTAGAAATGGCACTAACTAAGGCAGAGGAATAACATTTCAGGTAGATTTTTTGATACTCACTTGACTGATTTACGCATGTAGTGAATGGAATAGCACTGAATTTAATTCGAAGGATGAAAAAGGCAAGAATTTATTGTTGCTGCAAGGTCAAATTCAACTTTTATATATTGGTGCCATACTAAAAGATAATTTTGGAGGAGAAACTTATAGTTTATTATTAAATTATGGAACGCGATTAGGTTTGTAGTCAGAATTCCTCTATCTGAATAGCTGCTGAATATTTTGAGTATTTTATCATATGCAGAGGACTGGACAATGCTCAATACTAGACTGCAAATCATACTTGGTTTTTTTTGTTTGTTTTTGATAATTGTTACTGAACACCGTTCATGATTTTCTGATATTGCCCTGTGTTTTTATTCGGATAAGATATTGGTAGCACTGAAAATTAAGTTGAATTTAAATTTAACTCGGGTTTTCATTTATCTCTTAAGCCGTACAAAACGGGAAGGGAAGGAGTGCCATCAAATGTGATGTTGATTTTAAGTAACGTAATTTATTTTATTATACGTAGTCGAAATACTTATAGAAAGTAGTGAGTAGAAATTCGTTAAATGTATTGACTTTTGTAATAAATGTAAATACAATATATTATGAGGACTGATTGGTACATATAAGATAGACAGGGAGTCTATTTCAGCTAAGACATGACTAAATATGAGATTATTTGTGAATCCACTTTTAGTAAGTAGATTCCTGTTGCTGAAATATTATTTCTTTTCCCTGAGTGTGCTATAAAATAAGTAAAAAAAATGTACTCAACAGCATCAGTTTCTTAAAACTAACCCTGTAGACAAAATACTGGTATATTTAGACTATATCCTGTAAAAATGTCTGTACAACAACTATACACTACCTTAGTTTATATAGATGTAAAGTTGATTTTTACATATTTGAGGCATCCATTCCTGTTCAAAAAATACATGTGAAACAAATTAAATTAGTACTTTAGTGTTCAGAAGAACTGAAGGTAAGAATTTCTCGGAATCAGTTTCGACTGAAAAGAAATTACGAGAAACTCGGTTCTATAAATGCAAACCCGAATTATTATTCTTACGACTTTTGTACTTATTCGCATTGGACGTTCAGAATGTATGTGCAGTTTACTCTTACTCTACAATTTGTTATGATTACGTATGTAAATGTTCTCAGTCTGACCCTGATTATAACATGCGTCTTAACTTTGAACAGGAAAATTATTTTCCTCCTTGTGAAATCAAAGAATCTTATAGAAGACGTAACTAACTGTATACGAATGATTTTTTTAATGAATGTAAATGAAAGTGCATACAGTTAGTTAGTTGGTTAGTTCATTGTGAAAAATATTCATCCATGACGTTTTTCGTGTCTATGTACAAGGTAGATCCTAAAATAATAGTCCGTGACTATGAAAAATATCCAAAAAATTTACACACTGCACTTTTAATGTTAAGAGCTGGTGTCTCTAACTAATATATTATGCCAACTGCAGCATGTTATTCCACATCCAAATGGTTATGTTCAATGTTTTAGTAATATAGTACATACTACATGATAGTAGTCAATGTTGATCATTGTATAGTTTGCCGGACGACAAAGAAACGCTAACATGACCAAAATGGTTGAAATCCGAATGTTTAACGAATGCATTGAAAAGCTTTCCTTTTAGTTGCAACTTTGTTGTTAGACCAATTCCTACCTTCACTGTGTTTGTTACTTATTCCTATTACTTGCCATATTTACAGGATAAGGCGATTCCATTGTTAATAGTTTTAAGTTATGGTTAGTTATGCTATATCGTTGAGTGACAAAATGAAATGTTTTTGATTATCAGTCAGCCACTTTGCTTGGACATAATATCGTTTTAAATGTCTTTCTCATGTTTAAGTTCAAGGAAATCTGATATAATAAACTATTGTATTACCGTTGTGTTTGTCTTAAATCCATTAGAGTGTAATAATGAAACTTTTCCACTTATTTAAATGGGTTGAAAGAAAGGATATTATTGGGACAGCTGTCATTGGGTGCAACTATTGAGTCTTTTATTCCTCAACACAATAATAATGGATGGATAGAGAAGCCACAATAGCTGATTCAGATTTTACTTCTCCCTTCCATACTATACAGCATTTATACGTTGTTGTAGTATATAAATAAATATTTATAAAGTTAGTCAGTTTAGTTGAAATCTTCAAAAGCGATATTTTCCTGTCCTTGCACTGGCTTCTTTTCTCCGGAGCCATCACCGTTTTCTGGAGCCAAAGGTTTGTAGAAGAAAGCGAGTGTGGCAAATATGAGCATGTCAATCAACATGAGACCGGCATACAAAAAGAATTCCTTAGACTGTCAAAAACAATAGAGTTAGCTACTCATCAGATTAAGTCATGCTGTTATTTTTCATACGATCCGTAGCTACAAAAGAACTACTTTGGTTGCTATGTAACTAATGACTTCATCTCTTTCTATAGTCTGACAGAGAAAATAATTGGAAAGCCAGATAAGAATTACTTTTTTGAAAAGTTTATGCTCCACCAAATTCAACCATACCGTGTAACTATGCGCGTTATGATATTGCAAAAATTGATATTAAAAACCCATAAGAAAGTTCAAAACAACCTTCTGTCATTGGTAATATATCCGTGATAACTGTTTTTAGACCCTTTAATTTCAGAAAACTAAATAGGAAACGGAATCTAGTCGAAATTGAAGATATACAAAATTTTAATACCGCATATTTGATGAAAATTTCTAGGGTTTTTTCTTTTTTGGTGCAAAATCAATGTTTTTGGCTTCCAACTATGCGGTCACTATTTAAGCATAGTGTACAGTAGTTATGCCTGGCCAGAGACTCAATTGTATCATGCTTACTCCTTAACGGAAGTAATTTTTCAAACACTCTTCGAAGTACACTGGGGCGGTTACAGTGTCCTTTGAAATGACAGGTTCAGACCATTTCCGAATTCCGTAGCCTGCCATACTAGAAATTTCTGTAGAGAGTAGAGACTTAGCCACAATGACATTGCCTAACTGAACGGTCATTTGGGTCAACATTCACACAAGTTTTCGAATTCCTGCCTTCGCTTGATTTTCTTTATGCTGTATGTATTTGGGTGCATTTTTAGTTTTTTTTTAAATCTACAACTTTTTAACTGTAATATCCAAAATAATAGCCAATTACGTCCTCATTTCGACCCGGTTTGTAAAATTCAACGATCGTTCAACGATGCTACATAATAGCAAGAAATGTAGGTAGGATTCCTTGCAATATTATGACGTGATGCTAATACTGGTAAAACGTTACACGGCGTTAGAGATGGTGGTTCATAAACCCAGACATTCTTCAATAGAATTTAGTTTTCTCGGAAAAGTGATTTACCTGCTCTTCAAAGAATTTGATTTCAGTTATAATGACCACGATCAGATTACCAAAAGCCACAGTCAGTAACCAACAGGATTGCATGACAGATTTCATACTTGGAGGAGCCTAAACGCAACAGGTAAGTTCATTAGTTAGTTAGTGGGATTTGTCCTTTGTCAAAAGAACGAGCAGTTCATTACAAATCAGGTAGATATAATAAACAGTTTAGCAATTCCTTGTATTTCTGAAACTATGCATTTGGATTTTAGCTACAAGCGTACCTGAGAATATGAGAACTCTAATCCAGTGACTGAAAACATGACTTCACCCACAGTGATAATCACATACTGTGGAAGTAGCCATAACATATGCAACGAATTCGGTTGAGTTACAGCATATTGCAAAGTTTCTACTTCATTTTCCACCCGATCTGTCTGATTCCCTTCATATTTGGTAGCAAAAACAACAGTGTAACTTCCACCTGTCTCCAAATTGAGCGTTCCAATTTCTTTACTCGAGTCTTGAATTACATCACTCTTACGAAGTATCAGCTTGTACCTTAATTTCAAGAAAAACAATCATGATGCAACAGAGTACGTTTCATTTGCATGTTCTGTCCAACTATATCAGTTTCTACATACAAACTAGATACTATATGTGGTTGAGGAGCCTCATTAGGTAATGAGCTATTTACTAATAATAACTAACTGTGTGGCATTGTAGAGTTAACTTTGAACTATGATAAGGCAAGTAAATTGTATACATACTTGGCAGCTTGAAGGTTGAAGTCCAAATTAGTTATGTCATCAAAATGAATTGACTGATGTCTGCCATCTTCTGAAACGAGCACTAAATCTGTTGTATTCTTTTCAGTAGCAATCGTGTCAAGTAATTTATGAGTGTCCACAAATCTAAGAAACAAACAAACAGATAACATTTAATGCGATTATTGGAGGAAATATTCATGCTCTTACAGTTTTTTTGTAGTTTCAATATTACACACCAGAAGAATAGTTTCAAAAAAAAATCAATAGCCATGCATTAGCCCGAAAAGCCAAATGCATTTCGACTTTGTTATGAGATTATTTATGAAGAATTTCTTGCCAAAAACATTTTTATTTCATGCATGATTTTTTTTACTTACCTCAATCTTGTATCATTTTTTACACTTTTTTCCAGCAGATCTTGAGCAGTGCATTTTGAAATCCGTAATTTGTTTTCATCTCCATCAATAATATATGTGAAAGCCTGTGCTCAAAACCGTTCCATGAAGCATACTCTATATAGATAATACCAGACCAATGAGAACAATTTTTGCAACAAAAATCTTACCTTCTCGGACTCTGCGTGCAGCATATAGGACAAAGGAGCCATTTGACTACACATTGCAATACGAGTATCGTTTGAAGAAATGGTCGTTGTGTAGAATCCTTCCTTTGTATGCTTGAAAAATATATTTCCTTTGGGTTCTATCAAGCGAGTGCTTTCTTCCTCGGAAGAAATATTGGAATGGAAGAAAATTTGACAAGGCAGTGTGTTCACGAATTGGATATGGGACTCCATCGGGCCTAATTTAACAGCATAGGATGGCTAAAAAGATTTATCATAAAATTAAAATTCATGCATGGAAACTAAAAATGCTAGTATAGTACTGCATGTTGCAAAATAAAAGATTGTAGTTTATTTCGCTATGTTATCTGGCATCGGTTGTGCTGTTCTCAGCAAAATATGAATAAACTTTTTACTGATAAAATTTTTTGAACATTGAAAAAGCAGTGAATTATTATTGGCACAACATTTTGCTGATTTAATTTGTGTGAATCGACTATTTATCCGATGTAGCCGAATTACATGAGAGAACTTTTTTCATTCTGCAAAGTGCAGACTGTGTGCACTAAAATTGTTGCAATGCATTACCTCTAATTGGAGCTCAACAAGTCCTGAAATAGCAAACGCGCAACCGGCTAAGATACCCCCGACTGTCAACCGCTGTAGTGGTTTACGTAATAGATTCATTTTGGACAACATTGGGTACAACACAGTATCAAATAACGGAATGAGAGCCAAAATCAGCAATGGATTCACAACCTGTAAGCAATTACGTTGTTACAAAGAAAGTTTGTTGAGTCTGGCAGCTGAATTCTGCACAGCAATGTTTACTTACTTGCATCTGATCCGGTTTAATTGTGAAACCAAAAACGTAACCAATCATATTGTTTGCTTGGATTGTCCATCTTGATCCCTTTTAATTGTACAAAGTAATGGGATTTATTCAGAATAGAAATATCATGGTAAAGATATAGCTATTCACTGAAATATATACCTGCTGATCAAATAGTGCCCAAAAAAATGGAAGAGGCAAGTACAAAACTAATACACGCAGAACCATTTTAATATCCTCAATCAATCTTTGGCCATATTTGTCACTAGCATGATCCAGCCAATGAGCTTTTTTAACCCCACTTTTCCATTTTGCCTTTAATGCGCACTGCAAAAGCATAATATGAATTTTTTAAAAAGTAGCCAAACATTCGAAATACTTGTTACGTAAATTAAACTAAGCACTTACGGATATACAAGAGCTGACTTGTAAAACAACATTTCCTTGAGGTGGGTTCGTAATATACCATTTTTTGCCAGTTAGAAAAATCACTGAAATTGCAAAATACCGAATCCATTACAGTGATGCAAGTCTTTTTGTTTTTTAACTCACAACCACTAGATGGAGCTTTGCTTCACTTAAAAAAACCACACAATGTGAGGAAATTCCCACAAACGTGTTAATGAGAATAAGTTTCATTGAAAGCGAAAAAAACTCGACTCACACAAAGACACGATCATGAGCACAGCAGGTACGCCGAAAGCTAAGGGATAGCACGTGTCATCTCCAAAACAGTGTACATCCTTGCGGAAAATTGGTGTGACAAAAGTTGATAACAAACTGCCAGCATTGATTGAGAAATAAAAGACGGAGAAAAAGGATGACAATTGGCTGGCTTGTTCTGGCAACTTAAATTGATCTCCGCCAAAGGCTGACACACATGGTTTAATGCCTCCAGTACCGATTGCAATCAGAGCCAATCCAATCATACTGAATGTTGTTACACTGTTACTGCAAGAGACATATAGATAGTTAGTTACCAATTTAGTTGATTAGTGATATCCTGCAGGACATTTTCCAAGTTTTCCCGTCTTAGCTTTAAACAGTAAAAAAAGATGATTCTATGGAACTTTGTATCAATATTGCAAGAGTTATTAGTGTTCTCTACAACTGTGTATTACTCTGTACTTACAAGCTGGAAATCATTAGCGGTGGGGTGGCTGCTAATGAGAGAATTATATTTCCCAATGCGTACACTAAAGACAGGTAAAAAATCGTTCTGAAAAGAAATAAAGGTGGTTTACATACTTTTTGTTGACATCAAAATTTTTCCAATTAAATTAATGGGTGATGATATACGTACTTAAATTTTCCCAGAAACGAATCTGCCAACATAGCTCCGGGAACACAGGTGAAGTAGCAGAAAAGTGTGAATACATGATAAATGACAGTAGATGTGTCGGCGCTGAATTTTAGAACATTTAATAAGTATAGGGTGAGGACCGCTGAAAGAAATTATAGGTAAAGAGAATTTTTTTAAATTGGCCTTCATTATGTAATTCATCTATTAATGGTGTGCTAAATTAAACTAACTAACTTTCTTAGTTAGAGACAAGGAAAATCTGCCAAATTCACAGAGACAATGAAGCGCACATAAAAATAAATGCAGCAATAGGCTGTGTGTAGCAAATTCAAGTTTGTCGATAATGCAAAACCTATGAACAGGTGACATTTAATAGGATCCTAAAAATTAACATACAATCATTATTGATGGGCAGTTGCATTGCTAACTATCTATATTTTTCTGATGGCCTTCTATTCATATTGTAATGAGCTATTATTGGCAAAGAAATCAATGCGTTGGTGCTTTCTTACGCTAATATTGATTGGAAAGTAAAATTAAATATGAAAGTGTAGTATAAACAAAATTGTACACAGTCAAAAATACATTCTCATAGTTAGTTTTTTTGGCACACACTCAAAAATATGTGAATGTTAAAAAAAGTATGAATGGTCAGAATGAGCTACTGCTATATTTATTTCCAAATTCGTAGGAAGCTGCATTCAAGTATTGGCAATGAGACACAATGGTATAGTTAGTAGATGCGTTGCTGTAAATAATGTATATAGTTCCATAGATTTTTTAAACGGGATATAAAGTGAGGAAAATTTCATGTTATTATTCTCTATTTGCCACAAACCGTTATGTTTTGCATGCAAAGTATGGCAAACAAAATATAGCATTGTTCTGATTCTTACAAAGTGCATTTGACAGTTTGTATAAACAGTTGGAATTAGCGAAATGTAGCATAAAGCATACAATGATCCTTTTACATATAATGCTTCACAAAATATGAACCCTGCACTGACTTTATGTTTGAACATTTTATGATCCATTCAAAGACACCATAAGCATTGAATATGGAATACGTAATGTGTTTGAGCATTGTCTTGAACTTCAATTCAACCATTAAACTCATAATTATAGAAACTCATCGCATGTAATAATTCACACATTGATAAACACAAAATATTGAGCGCGCTTACAATGCACTATAGCAGCATGCAAAATATGCATAGCTCCAGCATGCAGAACACATGTAATCTTATCACTTTTGGCACACTTTTATGGAATGAACCAGTTAAAAAAATCTCACCTTTCATTCCATAGAATGAGAATCGTTCACAAAACTCATTGGCAACGATGAAAAACACCGATTTGGGATATTTGAGTTTCTAAACAAATCAAATGCCACTCAACACACAAAGTACAGAATAAATCACGCAAAAATCATGTAAATTTTTTTTCTTACCTTATCCATTGTGGTAAAATCTTTTAGAAAACTAACTAACTAACTAAACTTGACAACTAAAACAACAAAACAATTGATTGGCAGGTCTCTAGTTTGCGGATTTTCGGAAACACTAGCATTTAATAATTCTAGTGTCATAGATCCAATACCAGTCACAATAATAAGTAGCACATGGCAATCCAATTGTCACATGATATACCAATTTTTGTGTATTTTCTAACTAGCTCCCATATAACATAACGGCACTTGTTCATCAAGTATTGACTGAACTGACTTGAGGTCTCAGGAGCAACTGGTGCAGGCAACGCAGGTAGTAAAGGCTGAATAGATACTAACTAAAAGAACAATAAATGCCGTCATACAACTTAATTCAATAACCAAAATACAATAACCGCAATATGCATATGTATGTACATGTGTGTATTCATTGTTGTGCTCCTTCTGCTTGGCTGCTGTAGTCAGTCAGGTAGAGGCCAAAACTCTAGTCAAGTTAGTTAGTTAGTTAGTAAGTATGCAATACTAACCAATAAATGTGTACAGACTGGCGTACTTCCTAGTGTAATTCCCAAACAATTTGGCGTCAAAGGACTGTTGGATTTCAGATAATAATAATAATTAAAAAAAGGGTTGGTTATTATGCAGATAGTCAGTGACATAATTTGGGAATCCTTCAATTGTCTATGATTTGTGTTTGCTTGGCACAGTTAAATGAGAGCCACTGCTTGAATTCTGGAGCAGTGGTGTTTCACATGCACAGTCAGTAAATATTTATATTTACGGCTCGTGCATATGAGAAGATAGATCAAATGGGATCCACCAAAGTCAATTAGTTAGTTACATGCTAACTATAGCTCTAGACGGCATGATATTGAAACTGAAATGTGTAAGCAATGTTAGAAAGTAGGCAACAATTGTCAATACGAAATGAGTGAGCAGTTAGTTAACCAGCGAATGGCGTGTGCATTCAGTTCCAAATATCGCATTTTAGTAGTCACTGTGTATAGCCAACTAAAGCGGAAACTGGAATTGATAATT
>Ga0210040_10005058_pt1 | contig 16939 bp, 12 predicted proteins | sample CryGeyCG12114_NA_FD_185462 | JGI IMG/M metagenome (GOLD analysis project Ga0210040, IMG submission 185462) | Groundwater microbial communities from aquifer - Crystal Geyser CG19_WC_8/21/14_NA (SPAdes) (version 2) | ecosystem: Environmental > Aquatic > Deep subsurface > Groundwater | place: USA... | reverse complement strand
CGGGGCCTCCGCGACGGCGCGGGCGATCCCGAAGTCGGTGACCTTGACGTTCCCGTCGGGCGTCACGAGGAGGTTGCCGGGCTTGACGTCGCGGTGCACGAGGCCCGCGGCGTGGGCGGCCGCCAGTCCCTCGGCGGCGCGCGCCACGAGGGCCATGGCCCGGCGGGGCTCGAGGGCGCCCTCACGGGCCAGCAGGTCGGACAGCGGCTCGCCCGGCACGAGCTCCATGACGAGCCACGCCGTGCCGTCGGACTCGCCGTAGTCGTACGTGGTGGCGATCGAGGCGTGCGCCAGGCGTGCGCTGTGGCGCGCCTCGGTGCGGAAGCGCTCGAGGAACCCGGGGTCGGCCGCGAGCTCCGCCCGCAGCAGCTTGACGGCCACGGTGCGGCCCAGGACCTCGTCGTCGGCGCGCCAGACCTCGCCCATGCCGCCGGCGGCCACGGCGGACGTCAGCCGGTAGCGGCCGCCCACCAGCGCTCCCGCCTCAGCCCTCACCGCCCCGCCCCCCGTCCGTCCCGGCTCGCGCCACAGCTCCCCGTGCCAGCCCCCCGCGCGTCATCCGGCCAGCGCCGCCTGGATGACCTCGCGGGCGATCGGTGCGGCGGTGCGGCCCCCGGAGGCCTCGTCGCCGGCCGCTCCGCCCTCCTCGACGACGACCGCGACCGCCACCTGCGGGTCGTCGGCCGGCGCGAACGCCGTGAACCAGGCGTGCGGGTCGGTGTTGTCCGCGCTGGCCTCGCCGTGCTGGGCGGTGCCGCTCTTGCCGGCCACCGCTACGCCGCTGATCTGCGCCGCGGTGCCCGTGCCCCGCTCCACCACGGCCTCCATCATCGTCGTCAGGGCCGCGGCGGTCTCGGGGGAGACCGCGCGCCCCAGCTCGGTGGGCTCCGGCCGCTCGATGACCTCGAGGTCCTCGCCGCGCACGGTGCGCACGAGGTTGGGCCGCATCACCACGCCGTCGTTGGCCACGCCCGCGGCCACCATGGCCACCTGCAGGGGCGTGACCCGCACGGAGAACTGGCCGATGCCCGCCTGGGCCAGCTGCGGCGGGGACATGTCCTCGGGGACGCTGCTCGGGGTGACGCCCAGCGGGATGTCCAGGTCGGCACCGAAGCCGAAGGCGGCCGCCTGGTCGCGCAGCGCGTCACCGCCGAGGTCCATGCCCAGCCAGCCGAAGGCAGTGTTGCAGGAGATCCGCAGCGCGTCGGTGAGGGTCACCTGGTCACCGGTGCCGCAGGCCCGGCCGTTGCTGTTCGGCAGGGTGGTCTCCGTCTGCGGGAGGTCCAGCTCGGCGGGCCCGGGCACGAGGGTCTCGGGGGTGAACCTCCCCGACTCCAGCGCGGCCGCGGCCGTCACGATCTTGAACACGGAGCCCGGCGGGTACAGGTCGCCGGCGATCGCCCGGTTGATGAGGGGGTCGCCCTCGTCGCCCAGCAGCGCCGCCCGGGCCGCGGACGCCGCGTCGCGGTCGTGGACGGCCAGCTCGTTGGGGTCGTAGGTGGGGGAGGAGACCATCGCGAGGACGTCGCCGGTGCGCGGGTCGAGGGCCACGACCGCTCCGCGCTGGTCGCCGAGCGCCTCCGCGGCTGCCCGCTGCACCGCGGCGTCCAACGTCGTCTCCACCACCGCACCGGCCGGCTCGCGGCCGGTGAGCAGGTCGGACAGGCGCCGGTAGAACAGCTGGTCGGAGCTGCCCGAGAGCAGGTCGTCGACCTCGCCCTCCAGGCCGGTGGGCTGCGAGACCACCGAGTAGGCGCCGGTGACGTGCGCGTACAGCGGGCCGTCGACGTAGGACCGCTGGTAGCGGTAGGCGTCGTCGACCGGCGCCGAGCTGGCCACGGCCTCCCCGGAGACGAGGATCGGGCCGCGCTCGCGCCCCAGCTCGGCGTACAGGGTGCGCGAGTTGCGCCCGTCGGCCCGCAGCCGCCCGGCGTCGATCGACTGCACCCACGTGGCGGCGGTCATGAGCACGAGGAACAGCCCCATGACCAGGACCGAGAGGCGTCGCAGGGGGGCGTTCACAGCCGCACCACCTGCGTGGCGGACGCGTCCTGCGACGAGGGGGCGACCGGCGTTCCCGAGGTCTCGGCGACGGGGGACGGACGCCGGGCGGCGTCGGAGGTGCGCAGCAGCAGGCCGATGATCATCCAGTTCGAGACGAGCGACGAGCCGCCGTAGGCCAGCAGCGGCATGGTGAGGCCGGTCAGCGGGATCACGCGCAGCACGCCGCCGGCGACGACGAAGCACTGCAGGGCGATGGCGAACGCGAGGCCGCCGGCGAGGAGCTTGCCGAAGCCGTCGCGCACGCCGATGGCGGTGCGCAGGCCCCGCTCGACCAGCACCAGGTAGAGCACGAGGATCGCGAACACCCCGACCAGGCCCAGCTCCTCGCCCAGCGCCGCGAGGATGAAGTCGCTCTCGGCGAACGGGACGGTCTGCGGCCGGCCCTGCCCGAGGCCGGTGCCGACCAGGCCGCCCTCCGCCATGCCGAACAGGCCCTGCACGAGCTGGTAGCTGCTGCCGAAGTCGGCGTTGTAGACCTCGTCGGAGAAGGGGTCCAGCCAGGCGGACACCCGCCCCTGGACGTGGCTGAACAGGCTCCAGGCGAGCACCGCCCCGCCGACGAAGAGGGTCATGCCGACGGCGATCCAGCTCACCCGCTGGGTGGCCACGTAGAGCATGCCGACGAAGAGCCCGAAGAAGAGCAGGGAGGTGCCGAGGTCGCGCTCGAGCACCAGCACGCCGAGGCTGGCCAGCCACGCCACGAGGATCGGCCCGAGGTCGCGGGGGCGGGGCAGCTGCAGGCCCAGCACCTTCGGGCCCACCAGGGAGAGCGTGTCGCGGGCGGTGACGAGGTAGCCGGCGAAGAACACGGTCAGGACGATCTTGGCCAGCTCGCCCGGCTGGAACGACAGGGGCCCCAGCCGGATCCAGATCTGCGCGCCGTTGATCCGGGTGCCCAGCACCGGCACGAGGGGCAGCAGCAGGAGCAGCAGGCCGACGACCATCGCGGTGAAGGTGTAGCGGCGCAGGACGCGGTGGTCGCGCAGCAGAGCGACGACCGCAGCGGCCAGCAGCACCCCGACCGCCGTCCACAGCAGCTGGCGCGGGGCGAAGGCGGAGTCCCGCGCGACGTCCAGGCGGTGGATCATCGCCAGGCCCAGGCCGTTGAGCACCGTCGCCACCGGCAGCAGCAGCGGGTCGGCGTACGGCGCCCGCCAGCGGACCACCAGGTGCAGGGCGCCCGTCAGCGCGGCCAGCCCGCCCCCGTAGCCGAGCAGGCCGGGCGGCCACGAGCCGTCGACGGCCACGCCGACCATGCCGTAGGCGCCCATCGCGACCACCAGGGCCACGGCGAGCAGCAGCAGCTCGACCCCGCGCCGGCTGCGCGGCGCGTGGGCGGTGACGAGCGACATCAGGACGCCGCCCCGACCGGTGCCGGGAACGTCGTCGCCGAGGCCGCCGGCGCGGGAGGGGAGCCGGGGCTGGGGAGCACCTCGCCCGGCGGCGTCGGGGTGGGGGTGGGGGTGGCGGTCGGGGTGGGCCCGCCCTCCGCAGCGGCTCCGGGGTCCTCCCCGGCGGCGCGCACCTCGGCCCGCAGCTCGGCGACGATCCGCCGCGCGCCGGGCAGGTCCGAGGCGCTGATGCTGGACTCCACGCGCTCGCGGTAGACGTCGGGCAGGTCCGCCACCGCGACGTCCTCGCGGCGCACCACCGAGGAGAGGTCGAGCGGGCCGATGTCCTGGGAGAGGCCGCGGAAGATGGTCACCCGGCCGCCGTCGGCGCCCACGTAGTACTGCCGAGAGAGCCACGCCGAGCCGGCCCACAGGCCCCCGGCGAGCACGACGAGGACGACGGCCCCGACGACGGCGCCGCGCAGCCAGCGCCGCCGCGGGCGGGCCCCGCCGCCGGCGCCCTCGGCCGGGTCGGCGGAGGGCGGGTCGGCGTCGGCGTCGGCGTCGTCGTCACGGGCGCTGCGGGCCAGCACCGCGGCGCGCGCGGCCGGGCTGGAGTCGGCCGAGGAGGGAGCGGCGCGCTCCAGCGCCGCGGAGCCGACCACCTGGGCGGCGACGGCCGCGGTGCCGGGGGCGGAGGAGTCGACGACGTCCGCGACGATGCACGTGACGTTGTCCGGGCCGCCGCCGCGCAGGGCGAGCTGGACCAGCCGGTCCGCGCAGTCGCCCGGGTCGGCGATGGTCGACAGCGCCTCGGCCAGCGTGGCGTCGCTGACCACGCCGGACAGGCCGTCCGAGCACAGCATCCACCGGTCGCCGGCCACGGCCTGGCGCACCGACAGGTCGACCTCGGGGGAGGACTGGACGTCGCCGAGCACCCGGAGGATGACGTTGCGCTGCGGGTGGTGCTCGGCCTCCTCGGCCGTGATCCGCCCCTCGTCGACGAGGCGCTGGACGAACGTGTGGTCGCGGGTGACCTGCGTCAGCTCGCCCTCGCGCAGCAGGTAGGCGCGCGAGTCGCCGAGGTGGGCGAGCACGAGGCGGTCGCCCGAGCGCAGCAGCGCCGTGACGGTCGTGCCCATCCCCGACAGCGCCGGCTCCTCGACGACCCGCTGCAGCAGCGCCTCCTGGGCCCGGGCGATGGCCTGCTCGAGCTGCTGGGGGGCGTCGGGGCCGTGGGACTCGTCGTCGAGGGGCGCGAGGTGGCCGATCGCCACGGAGGACGCGACGTCACCGCCCGCGTGGCCGCCCATGCCGTCGGCGACCACGAGCAGGTGGACGCCGGCGAAGGCGGAGTCCTGGTTGTTCGAGCGGACCAGCCCGACGTCGGAGCGGGCCGCTGCGCGCAGCGTGAGGGGCATCGGCGCGGCTACCGGCGCAGCTCGAGGACGGTGCGGCCGATCCGCACCACGCTGCCGGCGCCGACCTCGACGGTGCCCGTCACGGGCGTCCCGCTGGTGCTGCGCCCGAGCGTGGTGCCGTTCGTGGAGCCGAGGTCCTCCAGCAGCCAGCGCCCGTCGCGCGGGAGCAGGCGCGCGTGGCGGCTGGAGGCGTAGTCGTCGGGCAGGACCAGCGTGCACTCCGGGGCGCGCCCGATGAGCACCGGGGCCGAGCCGAGGGTGAGGCTGGTGCCCTTGAGGGGGCCCTCGGTGACCACCAGGGTCCGCGGGCCGGCGTCGGCCGGCACCGCGGGCGTGTTGGGAGCGCGCGGTGGGGCCGGAGCAGGCGCCGGCGCCGGGGCTGCCGGGGCGGCGACCGGAGGCGCGGGGCGGGCGGGGCGCGCCGGCGCAGCGGCGCCCGCGGCGCGCGGGACCACCTGCGTGCCGAACACGTCGCGCCGCAGCACGCCCACGACGCCGATGACGAAGACCCACAGCAGGGCGAGCAGCCCCAGGTGCAGCACGGTGACGGTCAGCTGGCTCATCGGCGTCCGATCACCACTCCTCGTCGGTGCGGGCGGCGGCGCGCTCGGCGCCGGACTGGAACACCACGCGGGTGCGCCCGAGCAGCACCGTGCTGCCGTCGACGAGCGGCGCGGTGAGGCCGTGGGCGGCGTCGAGCCGGACGCCGTCCACGGTCGTGCCGTTCGTCGAGCCCAGGTCGTGGAGGGTGGCGCGGCCGCCGCGCAGGCGCACCTCGGCGTGGCGGCGCGAGATGCCCGGGTCGTCGACGACGACGTCGCACTCGCTGCCGCGCCCGAGCACGGTGCGCTCGGTGGTCAGCTGGTAGCGGCGCCCGTCGACCTCCAGCACCGGGTGCGACGGCGTCGCCACCGACGCGGTGCCCGGGGCGATCGACCCGCGCACCCGGGCGCTGCGCACGCGGAACACCCCGGTCCCGAGGTCCTCGTCGAGGTCGAAGCGGATGCTGACCGGGCCGGGGAAGGAGTACCGCTGCGAGCGGGCGTGGTCGGTGAGGGTGTCGGCCAGCTCCTGCGCCAGGTCCTCCTCCCACGAGGAGACGCGCTCGTGGTCGGCGGGGGAGAGGTCGATGGTGAAGGCGTTGGGGACGAGCGTGCGGTCGGGGCCGACGATCGCGGCGGTGGTGTCGACCTCGCGCCGCAGGGCGCTGGCCAGCTCCACCGGCTGCACCTCGCTCTTGAAGGCCCGGGCGAAGGCGCCGTTGACGACGCGCTCGACGCCGCGCTCGAAGCGGTCGAGCACTCCCACCGGCCCCTCCTCCCTGCTGCGCCGACCCGGGTCGTCCGGAGCCGTCCGTGGCGGTGATCGTAGCCGTCCGGCCCTCGGCACCGCCCAAGCGCGCGCGGGCGGCGGCCTGCGGATCCGCCCGGTCCGGGGCTGCCGCGGGCCTGCGACCAGCAGGCACCCGAGGGGGGTCTCACCCTGCGTGCTAGTGTTCACGTCGCTTGCGCGAGTGGCGGAATTGGCAGACGCGCACGGTTCAGGTCCGTGTGCTCGAAAGGGCGTGGGGGTTCAAGTCCCCCCTCGCGCACCAGGCAGGCAGCACGGCAGAGGCCGCACCCGATGGGTGCGGCCTCTGCCGCTTGCCCCTGCTCTCCCCGCTGCCGCTTCCGCCCCCGCTTCTGCTCCTGCCTCAACGCGCGGCCCGCGGAAGGCTGCGCCCTCGCCGCTCGCCGTCAACCCCCGGAGGGGCGTTCGGGCGTAGACGCCTGGAGCAGCACGGCAGTGACCGTGAGCGCTGCCGCGGCGGCGAGAGCGATCAGCGACGGGCGCGAGGCAGCGACGATGAACAGGAGGAGCGAGGCCATCCCGAGGACGACCACGGACCCCTCCCTGAGCGTCCACAGCGGCGTCGCCTCCGGCGGGCCGAGCAGCCGCACCTCCACGCTGGTCCGGGTGGAGGTGCGGCGCAGGGAGGTGCTCAGCGCGAGGATCAGTCCCATCATGGCTGCACCGACGACGACGGCACCCGAGACCGCCACGGTCCGCGTGAGGGGGTTCAGGCTGCGCTCCTCAGCCAGCGGGATCGCGGCCATCGCCGCGAACACGCCGGCGGTCGCCAGGAGCGCCGTGAAGACGCCTGCGACGACCCCGAGACGGCGCGCCGACTCAGTCTTGGCGAGCAGGTTCTTGCTGGCCAGCGCTGAGACCACGGCGAACAGGTCGTTGGCCCGCGAGTCGAGGTGCAGGAGGTGCCCGCTGACCTCCCCCAGCTGCAGGACGTAGTGCCTGGACGGCGAGCCCAGCGCGTAGGCGGTGCGCTCCCGCTGCTGGGCGTCGGAGACCCCGCTCAGCACGGCGTCGATGTCACGGTCGTGGATCTGCGACTTCCACTCGGCGCCGGCGTGCCGCTGGTGGAGCTGGACGTGCTGCGTGGAGAGCCTGGCCTTCGCGCGGGTCGCGGCGCCGAAGAGCCTCGCTGCCTCGTCCGACGACCCGTTCACGCCCCCGAAGTCGTGCACCAGGTCCACAGACGCCTCGAGCACCCCGTCGGCCCACGAGGCGGGGCGTCCGTCAGTGCGCCCCCCTGCTTGGACGAGGTAGTGGTCGCGGGCCACGCGGGCCCGTCCGCGGTGGAGGACGTCGGCGACGTGGTCGAGGCCGGTGCTGCTCGAGTGCTCGTCCACGAGCGCGAAGATCCAGACCAGCGGAGGCAGCGAGTCCAGCCGCCACCCGTGGCGAGAGGGTGGCTCCGTCCAGACCGCGGCCTGCCAGGCGAGCACCGCCGAGGACGAGCCCGGAGACAGCGGGAGGGCGATGCGGTCGACGAGCATCACACCGAAGGGCTCCAAGGGGACGGCCAGTCGACGCACCGACGCCAGGAAGGCGTGCCCCTCCTCGGCCAGGACCTCCGTGGCCCCACGGAGGCGAGGGGCGGTGGACGCGCCCGGTGGGGCGAGCAGCGCGTCGACAGCAGCAGCGCTGGTGAGGAGCCCCTCGGGCGACGTGGCCCTGAGCAGAGTGAGCAGCGAGTCGCCAGGGCCGAGCGAGGCCACTCCGGCGCGGGAGAGTCCCTCGAAGAGCATGTCGTGGAGCTCCGCCGAGCTGGCAGGATCGCGCGGGAGCACGGAGTGGATCGGGGCGGTCGAGAGCACGTCCGCGCATCGCCGGAGCGTCGTGGAGGAGGTGCCCGCCTCATCGTCCTGCCTCCCGAGCCCTACGACGCGGACGGCGGACTCGGCAGGCACCCCGGCCCGCAGGGCGGGCAGTGCGCTGACGACCTGCTGCGCCCACTGAGGGTCGTGGCTCCGGCGCAGGACGGCGAGCAGGTCCGCGTCGTCCACGAGGAGGGGGTCGCGGTCGGCGTCGCCGATCAGGGGGGAGGGAAGCGGCTCGTCGACGATGAAGCGCCAGCACTCCCACTCGGTCGCCCGCGGGTCGAGCGGGCGCTTCAGGGCCGCGATGCTCCTCAGCGTCCGGCCGTCGAGCTCGAGGAGCAGGTCACCCGGACGCCAGTCGTCCACGGCACCACGGTGTGCCAGGTGCTGTGAGTCGGGCTGCGTGCGCGTCGTCCAACCCCGCAGCCCTTCAGTCATGGTGCGAGCGTATTGACCCCGGGGCCGGCAGCGGTGCTGTGACCCGCGAGAGCCGGTCGGGTGCTCGCCGCAGGCGGTGGTCGGCTCCGACCGTTAACCTTCGTCCTCCAGCACCGAGGAAGAGGTCCGCGTGAACGGCAACACCAGCTACCGCGCCGCCAACACGACGATGCTGTCCATCGTCGGCATCGAGGCACCCGTGGTGGTCACCTCCGCGGAGATCGACGCGCAGATGACGGACACGCTCAAGCGCCTCAAGCTGCGGCCGGGCCTGCTCGAGCGGGTCGCCGGCGTCAGCGAGCGCCGGTGGTACTCCGAGGACACGTCCCTCGGCGAGGCCGCCGCGACCGCCGGGTCCAAGGCGCTGTCCGAGGCCGGCATCGACGCGTCCGACGTCGGCGTCCTCATCAACACGTCGGTCTCGCGCGAGCACCTCGAGCCCGCGGTGTCGGTGCAGGTGCACGACGCGATGGGCCTGCCGACGTCGGCGATGAACTTCGACATCACCAACGCCTGCCTGGGCTTCGTCAACGGCCTGCAGACCGCGGCCGCCATGATCGACTCCGGCCAGGTGCGCTACGCCGTCGTGGTCGGCGCGGAGGACACCCGCAGCACCACGCAGGAGACGATCGACCGCCTCGCCGACCCCTCCACCACGCGCCAGGACTACCTGGAGGAGTTCGCCACGCTCACGCTGGGCTCCGGCGCGGTCGCCGCGGTCATGGGGCCGGCCGACGCCCACCCCGAGGGCCACCGGCTCGTGGGCGGCGTCTCGCGCTCGGGGACCGAGCACCACGGGCTGTGCGTGGGGCGCCTCGGGCGGATGGTCGCCGACTCCCGCGGCCTCCTGGAGAACGGCGTCGAGCTCATCGGCGCGGCCTACGACGAGGCCAAGGAGGACTGGGGCTGGGCCACCGGGATGGCCCGCTACATCCTCCACCAGGTCTCCACCGTGCACATCAAGGCGCTCATCCAGCGCCTGGGCATCGACGCCGTGAAGGCGCCGCTGACCTACCCCTTCCTGGGCAACATCGGCCCGGCGTCGCTGCCGATGACGCTGGCCCGCCAGGCCGACACCCTCATGCCCGGCGACCGCGTGCTGTGCCTGGGCGTCGGGTCGGGGCTGAACACCGCCCTGTGCGAGCTCCGCTGGTGACCCGCGCCCCCGCGGCGCTGCCCCCAGCCGGCCTCCCCGGCCTCGACCCCGCGTGGTCGCGGCTGGTCGAGGTCGTGGACGCCGACGCCGTCGCGCGCACCTGGCACGTGCTCGACGGCGCCGGCGAGGTGGCTGCGCGGTGGCCGGGGGAGACCCTCGGCACCGTCCTGGCGGTGCACGGCAACCCGACCTGGTCCTACCTGTGGCGCGAGGTGCTCGTCGCCGCCGCGGAGGTCGGCTGGCGCGTCGTGGCGGTCGACCAGCTCGACATGGGCTTCTCCGAGCGAACCGGCACGCGCCGCCGCCTGGCGCGGCGGATCGACGACCTGGGCCGCCTCACCGACGTCTTGGGCCTCTCCGGTCCACGTGGAACCGGCGCGCCCGTCGTCACCCTCGGGCACGACTGGGGCGGCATGGTCAGCGCCGGCTGGGCGCTCGCGCACCGCGACGTCCTCGCCGGCGTCGTCCTGCTCAACACCGCCGTCCACCACCCGCTGGACGCGCCCGTCCCGCCGGCGCTGCGCTGGGCGATGGGCCCCGCCGTGCTGCCGAACCTCACCGTGCGCACCCCCGGGTTCGTGCAGGCCACCCTGGAGACCGCGCGGCGGCCGCTGCCGGCCGACGTCCGCACGGCGTACCGCGCGCCCTACCGCGGTGCGCGCCGGCGGGTGGGGGTGGGCGCGTTCGTCGCCGACATCCCGGCCGACGCAGGCCACCCGAGCCGGCCCGCCATGGAGGCGGTCGCCGCGGGGCTGGCCGACCTCGGGGCCTCGCGGGCGGTGCCCTCGCTGCTGCTGTGGGGGCCGGCCGACCCGGTCTTCCGCCAGCGCTATCTCCGCGACCTGCGCGATCGCCTGCCCGGGGCCGACGTCCACCGCTTCGAGGGCGCGGGCCACCTCGTCTCCGAGGACGCCGACGTCGCCGGCGTGCTGGCCCGCTGGCTCGTCGAGCGCGCGCCGGGCGCCCCCGCTGGTGCCGGCGCCGCCCGCGAGCCGCTGCGCAGCGAGGGGGAGGACCGCCCGATGGGCGCCGCCCTCCAGGCGCGCGCCGACGACGACACCCCCGCCGTGGTCCAGCTGCGGCCGGGCGCCCCGGCCCTGGTCACCTCCTGGCGCGAGCTCGCCGCCCGCGTGAGCGAGGTCGCCGCGGGCCTCGTCGCCGGCGGCGTGCGCCCCGGCCAGCGGGTCTCGCTCCTCGTGCCGCCCGGCCCCGACCTCACGGCGCTGTTCTACGCGTGCCTGCGGATCGGCGCGGTCGTCGTCGTCGCCGACGCGGGGCTGGGCGTGCGCGGCCTGTCCCGCGCGGTGCGCGGCGCCTTCCCCGACCACGTGGTGGCCGTCGACCGCGGCCTCGCCGCGGCGGCCCTGCTCGGCTGGCCCGGACGCCGGGTGGCCGCGGGCGAGCTGCGCGGCGGCGCACGCGTGCGCCGGCTGCTGGGCGTCGCCGAGCACCTCGACGACGTCGTGGCGCGGGGCCGGGCGGCGCTGGCCGCGGGCCTGGAGCTGCCGCCGGAGCCGGCCGCGGACGCCGAGGCCGCCGTCCTCTTCACCTCCGGCTCGACCGGCCCGGCCAAGGGCGTCGTGCACACCCACCGCTCGATGCGCGGCATGCGCGACGCCATCGCCTCCACCTACGGCATCGGCCCGGACACCGCGCTGGTCGCCGCCTTCGCGCCGTTCGCGCTGCTCGGCCCCGCCCTCGGGGCGACGAGCTCGGTGCCCGAGACCGACGTCACGAAGCCCGCGACGCTGACCGCCGCGGCCCTGGCCGACGCGGTCTCGGCCGTCGAGGCCGCCAGCGCCTTCGCCTCGCCCGCGGCGCTGGCCAACGTCGTGGCCACGGCGGGCGACCTCACGCCGGCCCAGCACGAGGCGCTGGGCCGCGTGCGGCTGCTGCTCTCGGCCGGCGCCCCGATCGGCGCCGACCTGCTGCGCCGCTCGCTCGCCCTCATGCCGGCAGCCACCGCACGCACCCCGTACGGGATGACCGAGGCGCTGCCGGTCACGGACGTGTCGCTGGAGGAGCTGCTGGCCGCCGGCACGGGGGAGGGCGTGCTCGTCGGCCGCCCTGTGCCGGGCGCGCAGGTGGCGCTCAGCCCCCTGGACGCCGACGGCGCGGCGACCGGCCCGCTGACCACCGAGCCGGGCACGACGGGCGAGGTCGCGGTGCGCGCGCCGAACGTCAAGGACCGCTACGACCAGCTCTGGGACACCCAGCGCGCCAGCGCGCGCGACGGCGGCTGGCACCGCACCGGCGACGTCGGCCACCTCGACGCCGAGGGGCGGCTGTGGGTCGAGGGCCGGCTCGCGCACGTGGTCACCGCCCCCGGCGGCGTGCTCACGCCCGTCGGCCCCGAGCAGCGGGTGCAGGGCCTGGCCGCCGTGGCCCGCGCCGGCGTGGTCGGCGTCGGCCCCGCGGGCACGCAGCAGGTGGCCGTCGTCGTGGAGCCGGCGCCCGGCTCGGCGCTGGTGCCCGGACCGGCCCCGCTGGCGCTGCTCGACGCCGTCCGCGCGGTCGCCGGGGTGCCCGTCGCCGCGGTGCTCGTCGTGGCCGGGCTGCCGACCGACATCCGGCACAACTCCAAGGTCGACCGCGCCCGGGTCGCCGCCTGGGCCACGCGGGTCCTCGCCGGGGAGCTGCCCGCGGAGACCCGGCCGTGAGGGCCGCGTCATGAGGGTGCTGGTCACCGGCGCGAGCGGGATGCTCGGCGGCGCCGTGGCGTCAACACTCGTGCGCCGGGGCGACCAGGTCGTCACCCTCCAGCGCCGCGCCAGCGGCGTGGCCGGCGCCGTCGACGTGCGCGGCGCCCTGGAGGACCCGGTCGCGGTCGCCAGCGCTCTGGCGGGCGTCGAGGGCGTGGTGCACCTGGCCGCCAAGGTGGCGATCAGCGGCCCCGAGGCCGAGTACCAGCGGGTCAACGTCGAGGGCACCCGGGCGCTGCTCGCCGCCGCCCGCGAGGCCGGGGTCGGCCGCTTCGTGCAGGTCTCCTCGCCGTCGGTCGCGCACGCCGGCGCCTCGCTCGCCGGCGCCGGCGCCGACCCGGCCGACCCCGTGCGCGCCCGCGGGCCCTACGCGCGCACCAAGGCCGCGGCCGAGCTGCTGGCCCTGGCCGCCGACGACGCCGGGTTCGCCGTCGTGGCGGTGCGCCCCCACATCGTCTGGGGCCCGGGCGACCCGCAGCTCGTCGCGCGGGTGGTCAACCGCTCCCGCCAGGGCCGGATGGTCGTCGTCGGCGACGGCAGCGCGCTCATCGACACCACGTACGTCGACGACGCCGCGGCGGCCCTCGTGGCCGCGCTCGACCGCGCGCCGGCGGACGGCGTCCACGGGAGCGCCTTCGTGGTGAGCAGCGGCCAGCCGCGCACGGTCGGGGAGCTCGTCTCGCGGATGGCTGTCGCCGGTGGCGCACCGCCGCCGACCCGCCGGGTGCCGCTGCCCGTGGCGCGGGCCGTCGGGGGAGCGGTCGAGGCGCTGTGGGCCGGCCTGCGGGCCGTCGGGGCCTCCGCCGGGGACGACGAGCCGCCACTGACCCGCTTCCTGGCCGAGCAGCTGGGGACGGCGCACTGGTTCGACCAGCGCCGCACCCGCGAGGCCCTGCAGTGGCAGCCCGAGGTGGACCTCGACGAGGGCTTCGCGCGCCTCACGGCCTGGTTCGCCCGCTCCTGACCCGCACTCTCCCTGGGAAGTGCCTCTCCAAGGGTCTCGAGAACCGCACTCTCCCGGGGAAGTGCGCTGGAGGGCCGACGCGGGGTGGGCGCCGTCGGCGCGGGTAGGGGTGCAGGACACCGGACGCGGACCCCGCGTCCCCGTCGCCAGCCCCAGGAGCACCCCGTGCGCGCACTCGTCTACAACGGCCCCCGCGACGTCTCGGTGGAGGAGGTCCCCGACGCCGCGATCGAGGCGCCCACCGACGTCGTCATCAAGGTCACCAGCACGAACATCTGCGGCTCCGACCTGCACATGTTCGAGGGCCGCACCACGGTCGAGGAGGGCAAGGTCCTCGGTCACGAGAACATGGGGATCGTCACCGAGGTCGGCTCCGGCGTGACCCGGCTGAAGGAGGGCGACCGCGTCGTCCTGCCGTTCAACATCGGGTGCGGGCACTGCCGCAACTGCCAGCGCGGCAAGACCGCGTTCTGCCTCGAGGTGAACCCGGGCTTCGCCGGCGGCGCCTTCGGGTTCGCCGACATGGGGCCGTACGACGGCGGCCAGGCCGAGTACCTGCGGGTGCCGTTCGCGGACTTCAACGCCCTGCGCCTGCCCGGCGGCACCGAGCACGAGCTCGACTTCGCGATGCTCTCCGACATCTTCCCGACCGGCTGGCACGGCACCCGCCTCGCCGGGCTGGAGCCGGGGGACTCCGTGACCATCATGGGCGCCGGGCCCGTGGGCCTCATGGCCGCGCTGTCCGCGCGGATCCAGGGGGCCGACCAGATCTACGTCGTCGACCAGCAGGCCGACCGCCTGGCCCTGGCTGAGCGGGCCGGGGCCACGCCGGTCGACTTCTCGAAGGGCGACCCGGTCGAGCAGATCATGGAGGCCACGAAGGGCGTCGGCACCGACCGGGGCGTGGAGGCCGTGGGTTGGCAGGCGCACGACCACTCCGGCACCGAGACCCCGGCCGGCACGCTCGACACGCTGGTGGACGTGGTGCGCGCCACCGGCGGCATCGGCGTCGTGGGGATCTTCCCGCTGGCCGACCCGAACGGGCCCGACCCGCTCATGCAGAAGGGCCGGATGGACTTCCCTTACGGCACCTTCTGGATGAAGGGCCTGAGCATGGCCACCGGCCAGGCGGACGTGAAGCGGTACAACCGCCAGCTGCGCGACCTCATCATCGCGGGGAAGGCCGACCCCTCGTTCATCGTCAGCCAGGAGCTGAGCCTCGACCAGGCCGTCGAGGGCTACGAGCACTTCGACGCCCGCGACGACGGCTGGACCAAGGTGGTCCTCCACCCCTGACCACGGGGGAGGACCGTTGCACAAGAGGTCTTGTGCAACGGTTCTTGTGAGTGCGAGGCTGCGCGGGTGGACGACGACCGCGCAGCCTCCCGCTCCGTGCACCTCACCGACCCGCGGGCCATGCGCGCCCTCGCGCACCCCACCCGGCTGCGGATCCTCGGGGAGCTGCGCGTGCGTGGCCCGCAGACCGTCGGCGCGCTCAGCGAGCTGCTCGACGAGGCCCCCGGCTCGGTCAGCTACCACCTGGGCACCCTCGCCCGGCACGCCTTCGTCGCCGAGGCGCCCGAGCTGGCCCGCGACCGGCGGGAGCGCTGGTGGCGCGCTGCCCACGAGAGCACCCGGTGGGAGCCCCTGGAGCTGCTCGACGACCCCGAGGGCCGCACGGCGATGGAGGCGCTGCAGCGCACGGTCCTGGCCCGCTACGTCGAGGAGCTCGAGGGGTACCTCCACCGCCAGGCGGCGCTCCCGGCGGAGTGGGTGGCGGCCGCGACGATCAGCGACGCCGTCCTGCACCTCACGAGCGACCAGCTCGCGCAGCTCCGGGACCAGCTGCACGCCCTCGCCCAGCGCTGGCAGGAGCTGAGCGACGCCGGTGCGCCGGGCGCCGAGGACGTCGCGCTGCTCTACCAGGCCTTCCGGCGATGAGCGCCGCGCTGCCGGACGCACGCTCGCTGCGCCGCCGGTTCCTGCTGCTCGTGGCGCTGCGCTGGCTGCCGACCGGTCTGACCATGCCCGTCACGGTGCTGCTGGCCTCGGCCCGCGGGCTGTCCCTGGCCGAGATCGGCCTCGTCCTGTCGGTGCAGGGCTTCGTCGTCCTGGCCCTGGAGCTGCCGACGGGCGGCCTCGCCGACTCCCTCGGGCGCCGCCCCACCCTCGTGCTCGCCGGTGCCGTGGGGCTCGCCTCCCTCGCCCTGCTCCTCGTCGCCGACTCGGTGGCCACCTACGTCGGGGTCATGGCGCTGCAGGGCGTCTGGCGCGCGCTCGACTCGGGGCCGCTGGAGGCCTGGTACGTCGACGCCGCGCTGGCGGTCGACCCGGGCGCGCGCCTCGAGGAGGGCCTGTCCGCCGCCTCGGCCGTCCTCAGCGCAGCCCTGTGCGCCGGGGCGCTGGTCAGCGGGGCCCTGGTGGCCCTGGAGCCGCTGAGCGGCGCCGACCCGCTCGTGGTGCCCGTCCTGGCCGCGCTGGTGCTCTCCGCCGTGAGCACCGGGGCGGTCCTGGCGCTGGTCACCGAGGCCCGCCCGGCCCGCGGCGCCGGGGCCGCCTGGACGGCGGTGCGCGGCGTCCCGGCCGTGGTCGCGGCGGGCGTGCGGCTGGTGCGCGGCGACCGCGTGCTCGTCGCGCTCGTGGCGGTGGAGCTGTTCTGGGGCTTCGGGATGGTCGCCTTCGAGGTGCTCATGCCCGTGCGCCTGGCCGAGGTCTCCGGCAGCGGCGCGCCGGCCACCGAGCGGGCGGCCGCCCTCATGGGGCCGGTCACCGCGGGCGCCTGGGCCGCCTCGGCGGCCGGCGCCGCGCTCGTCCCGCTGCTCAGCCGGCGCACCGGCGTCTGGGTCGCCGCGGCGGCCCTGCGGGTGGCGCAGGGCCTCGCCGTGGCCGGGATGGGGCTGCTCGCGGGCCCGCTGGGCGTCGTAGCGGCGTTCTGGGCCTGCTACGCCGTCCACGGCGCGTCGAACCCGCTCCACTCCTCCCTGCTGCACGCGCGGGCCAGCGGGGAGAACCGGGCGGTGGTGCTCTCGGTCAACTCGATGGTGGCCCAACCGGCCGGTTCTGTGGGATCCATCACGCTCGGCGCGCTCGCTGCGGCCACCTCCACGAGCACGGCGATGCTCGTCGCCGCGCTCGCCCTGGCCCTGGCCGCCCCGCTGTACCGGGCAGCGCGTCCTGGGTCGGGCGGCGGTTCTCGAGGGGGGATGCGACGATGGCCCAGGGCCGCACGGTCCGCCAGCACAGAACCCTTCCCCGGAACGCAGGGTGAGCACGGCCGCGGCCTGCGGACGTGACCCACCGGAGGCAGGGCGGCACGAGAGCGACCCGCATGACGATGAGCGACACCGCACCGCAGCGGACCGTCCGCCGGAGCCCCCGCGAGCCCCGCCAGCAGACGGCCTACGCGGCGGTCGCGGCCGAGGTGCAGGCCATGGGCCTCATGCGCCGCCGCTACGGGCTCTACTGGACTAAGATGGTGCTCGCCGTCGTCGTCCTGGCCGCCCTGGTCACCACGCACATCATGCTCGGCGACACGTGGTGGCAGCTGCTCCTGGCCGCGGCGTTCGCCGTCGTCCTGACCCAGGTGTCCTTCCTGGCCCACGACGCCGCGCACCGCCAGATCTTCAAGTCCGGCGCCTGGAACGACTGGACGTCGATCGTCCTGGCGAACGGCCTGGCCGGGATGAGCGTCGGCTGGTGGACGAA
>Ga0210040_10005057_pt1 | contig 16940 bp, 16 predicted proteins | sample CryGeyCG12114_NA_FD_185462 | JGI IMG/M metagenome (GOLD analysis project Ga0210040, IMG submission 185462) | Groundwater microbial communities from aquifer - Crystal Geyser CG19_WC_8/21/14_NA (SPAdes) (version 2) | ecosystem: Environmental > Aquatic > Deep subsurface > Groundwater | place: USA... | reverse complement strand
CGCCCTCGAGCACGTCCATCTCGTAGGCCGAGCGCCCGAGCACCTGATCCTCGGCGTAGCCGGTCATCCCGAGGAAGCCCTGATTGACCTTGACGTAACGGTGGTCGGAAAGCCGCAGGATTACCGCCGGCGCCGGGTTGGCGCTGAAGGTGGCCTCGAAGCGCTCCTCGGCGTCGAAGCGCTCAGTCTCATCGTTCAGGATCAGCACCAGGCAGTCCGGAACACCGGCGGCATCGTTGAGCACCAGGCTGCGGATGCGGTGCGTCCACAGCGCCTCGTTCTCCCCGGCCGGCGCCACCTCGACCACCACCTCGTCGAAGGCCTCGCCTGCCATGACCCGCTCCATCGGGTAGGCGCCCTCAGGAAGGCGGTGCCGGTTGCGATAGCGCAGCTCAAAGCGGCTGCGGTACTCGGACACCGTGGCGCCGAGCTCGGCCACCTCATGCACGCCGTGCATCCGGAGCGCGGCCTTGTTGGCCCAGGTGATGGTCTGGTCGGGCTCGATCAGGATGACGCCGTCCTGCAGGGCCGCCAGGATCAGCCGGAGTTGCTGGTGGTCGGCATCCTGATCGGAGGGGAGCTCGGTCACCTTTGATGTCCTGAGAGGGCCAGACCCGTGCATACGGTAACGATGAAGCACCAAAATGGCTATCTGGCCCTCGATCCACCGTGAGGGGATGCACCCTCACGGTGAACGGCAAATCAGGCCTTCGCGCTGGGTCGGGATTTGGAAGCAGGGCGCTTGGCAGCAGGGGCGCGCTTCGAAGCCTTGGGTGAAGCTTCCTCCTCAACCTCCTCTTCGCCCTCGTCCTCACCAGAGGCTTCGAGACCCTCCGCGATTTCGCTCAGTAGGGCGTCCGTGCGCTTCTCCTCCTCCAAGGTCTCGTTCAGAAGCTCTTCTGCATCCCCGTGACCGAGCTTACGCGCCCAGGTCCGAAGCAGGCCGTAGCGGGCAATCTCATAGTGCTCGATCGCCTGAGCACAGCCGATCAGCACGTCGTCGGCAGCCTCGGTCCCACCGAAGGACTCCAGGTCCTCCTCCATCTCAGCAAGCAGACCCTGCATCGCCTCGCAGGTCTTGGCACGGGGTGGCTTGCCGATGATCTCGAACACGCGGACCAGCCGCTCAACCTGAACCGCACTTTCCTCGGCGTGCCTGGTGAAGGCTTCCTTGAGCTCGGGCGAGGCAGCTGCCTTGGCGGACTTTTTCAAGCCGCGCACCGACTGCTTCTCGGCGTAATAAACGTCCTTCAGGGTTTCGTAGAAAGCGTCGTTCAGAGTCTTCTCGGCCATGATCTCGGTTCCGTTGTGCAGAGAGCCAGCTGCTGATCTCTCAGTGGAAGTGCAACGCGTGAAAGCGGCGAACGACCAACAAAGCCAGCTCCGGAAGTCGCCTCTGTGTCTTTGGTAAACAGCCCCAGGGTTAAATACGTCGCTCGAGAACAGCGGCAAGCGGTGCGCCGATCAAGCAGCGCAGCCCTGCGGCATCGAAGGTTATGCGCACACGTCCTTGCAGCTGCCGCACCAGGACCTCCTCGATGAGGCGCAGGCCATAGCCTCGATGTGTTGGCGGTCTGACGACCTCTCCTCCGGCCTCATGCCAGTCAACACAGAGCTCATCACCAGCAGAGCCGGGCACCACGGACCAGTTCAGCCCGACGCGGCCGCGAGGTGCAGAAAGAGCGCCGTGCCTGAGCGCGTTGAGCCCGAGTTCGTGCAGCGCCAAGCCAAGCACCACGGCCGCACTTGCTCGAAGGTGGATCTGCGGTCCACTGGCCTCCACGCACCCTGGGCTGCCAATCCCAAAAGGTGCCAGCTGCACCTGCACCAAAGAGTGAAAAGGTATGCTTCGCCCATGAGCGGCAACAACGGCCTTTTGTGCCTGCGCCAGGGCAAGTAGCCGCTCCTGCAGCGCCGCCTGGAACTCGTCCATGGAACCGCTGCTTCGGCTAAGCCGGGCGGCGAGCGCCTGCACCGCGGCCAGGTTGTTCATGACGCGATGGTTGAGTTCACCGAGCAGGATCTGCTGACTAGCCTCGGCACCTACCCTGTCACTCACATCGCGCTGCGCTGACACCCAGCGCAAGATACGCCCATCAGCATCGCGGGATGGGTTGATTAACCATTCATTGACGTACTCCGTCCCGTCCTTGCGGTAGTTGACGGCTGTTCCGAAGAAGCTTTCCCCCCGTGACAAGGCCGCACGCAGTCTGTCGAGCGTGGCGCGGTCGGTTCGCGGGCCTTGCAAGATCCTTGGTGTTTGGCCCAATACCTCCTCAGGCTCGTAGCCGGTGATGCGCGTAAAGCCGGCGTTCACGTACTCAATGCGTGGGCCAGGACGATCAAGGTCCGCGCTGGTCACCAGCACGCCATCACTCACGGTTTCAGCAATAACCTTGAACAGGTCCAGATCCTGCGTGGGCACCCTGGAAGGTGTGGTCACATCGGGGCCGGTAGCCCGAGATGGCAGAGAGGTACGATCGCCCAGTGAGGTCATTGGCTCGCACCAGAGAGGGGGTGCGTTGCCCCGCACCAAGCTACTATGACGTTCAAGGAGCCTCTTTGGTTGCAATGGACAGCGCTGACCTGAGCCCCAGGGCGTCAACTAAGTATGTTGTAAGCAGGTCAGCGGCCTACAGATCCCCTCGGGTTGAACCAAATTGGAAAACAAACAAAGCGCGCGTGAGTGCGGATCCGCGCTGCTGCCGTCTGGACAACGGAGGATTCGGCCACACTTAGGTCCCCGTTGATCACCGGGGTCTGATGGTGGAACGCCTATGCCAAGTCAAAGAGAGGTCGAGCCTGTTCTGGTGAGGCGGTACGGCCGAACCCGGCTCTACAATGCGACGGCCCAGCACTATGTTACCCTTCTGGAGCTCCGCCGGCGGGCCGCCAGGGGAGTGCCCTTCGTGGTGATCGGTGCAGAGACCAAGTCGGAGATCACGCAAGTTCTGCTAGCCGGCGATCTGCCCACTACGGGCACCATGTTCCACTGAGCGGCCAAGGGTAGCTCCGGCCGAGCTAAGGTCCGAGGGCCACCGGCATAGGCGCGGCACTGTAGCCTTCAGGCTCTGCCGTAACCCGCTCAGTAAGGCTCCGTGCTGCCCGCCTCAACAGCTATCAAGGGCCGCGTACGCTCTCACCGGACAATTGGCAGGGCCAAGTCAACGCGATCGCAGCACCCTCGACAGCTCCTCGGTCGAGTATGGCTTATGTAGAAGTTCGAACCCCTGAGGACCTTCGCTCGCCAGCACATGGCTGTAGCCGCTGGTGAGGACAACCCGGAGCTCCGGCCATCGCCTGTTGATTGTCCGTGCGAGGTCCACACCGTTCATGCCAGGCATGACCACGTCCGAGAACACCACGTCGAAGTTGCCGGCATTGTCCTCCAACTGGCGCAGCGCCGATGCCGCGTCCGAGGTCCATACAGCGGTATAGCCGAGGTCCTCCAGCAGCTGCCGGGCAAACTCTCCGACCGTGGTATTGTCTTCCACAAGCAGCACGCGCTTGTCTCCCACTGCCGGTGCCTCGTCCTCTGCCCCCTCCATTACCAGCATGTGACTGGGCCGCGCCGCTGCCGCGGGCAGGTAGAGCGTAAACGTGGTGCCGCGGCCAACCTTGCTCTCCACCTGAACCTCTCCCCCGGACTGCTTGGCAAACCCGTAGACCTGCGACAGTCCAAGGCCCGTGCCCTTGCCGACCTCCTTGGTGGTGAAAAAGGGCTCGAAGATCCTTTCCAACACTTCCGGGCCGATGCCAGATCCGGTGTCGGAGACCGATACCGCCACGAAGTCTCCCGGAGCTCCGGCGTGACCGCGGGTTGGCGGCACCGATGAGGTGCGTTCGACTTTGAAGGTCAGGCGACCTTCCCCGTCCATCGCGTCGCGGGCATTCACGGCGAGGTTGACGAGCGCGGTCTCGAACTGGCTGGGATCAGCCTGCACATGACAATCCTGGCGGCCATCCTCGATCGCGACCGCCACGCGCCCTCCCACAATGGTGCGAATGATCTGGGACAGATGCCTAACCCGCTCGCCCGCGGCAAAAACCTCCGGCTGCAGCGGCTGGCGGCGAGCAAAGGCCAGGAGTTGTCCAGTCAGTCTCATCGCACGGTCGACCGTGTCCGAGATGGCCTCCATGTACCGCTGGCTCTTTTCCGGCGAAAGGTTGGGTCGCCGGAGCAGCCCGACCGACGACCGGATAATGGTCAGCAGATTGTTGAAGTCGTGTGCCACGCCGCCGGTGAGCTGGCCCACTGCCTCAAGCTTTTGGCTTTGCCGCAGCACTTCCTCCTGGCGTCTGAGCTGCTCGGCACGTCGGGCCACCTCGACCTCAAGCTGCTCGTTGAGGCGCCGCAGCTCGGCCTCAGCCCGCCTGCGCTCCGTCAAGTCGAGCATGGCGCCAATCATCCGCAAGGGCTCGCCTCCTGCACCGCGCACCATGAAAGCACGGTCCAGCACATCGGCATAGGATCCATCAGCTCTGCGAAAGCGGTACTCGTCGGACCAGCGGCTTCCAGTCCCGTTGATCACGCTCTGAATGGAGCCGTGGACACGATCCCGATCGTCGGGGTGGATGTGCTCGAACCACCATTCACCGTCTGGACGTACATCCTCCGGCGCGTAGCCATAGGCCTGCTGAAGGGCCTCGTTCCAATCAACTCGATTGTGCCGAAGGTCCCAATCCCAAATTGCATCGCTGGTGGCCCGGACAGCGAGACGATACCGCTCGCCGGTTTCACGCATATCCTGCGCGGCAAGCTTTTCGGCCGTGATGTCGTTTGCAATGCCCGCGACCCGGAAGATAGCACCGTCTTCTCCTCGGATAGGAAAGCCGGTGTCTCGGATCCATCGTACCTCCCCATTCGGGCGGACGATGCGGTATTCAGAGGTCTGCGCCTCGCCCTTGAGGAGGAGAGGAAGAGCTTTGGACGCCCGCTCCCGATCCTCGGGGTGCACCCTCTCGGCCCAGTGGCCGAGATCCTGCACGATCTTATCCCGCGCCTCACCCCAGACCTGCTCGTAGGCCGGGCTGAGGTACTCGAGGTGCTGCATGCCGGCATCAACAATCCAGAGAACGTCCGCGGAGTTCTCTGCAAAGCCATGGAAGAGCGCGTGACTGGCGCGCAACTGCTTGGCAGTACCAACCTGATCGGTGATGTCCCGCGAGGAGGTCAGAAGCAAGGGAGCTTGGTCAGCACTCTCCGGCAGGAGCGTCACCTGGACGTCCCACCAGCGGATCGAGCCAGCCGCTGTGGCCGACCAACCCTGAAAGCGGCTGGGCAGGCCAATTGTCGCCCTGCTCAGGGCTGCTCTGACTTTGTCGCGCTCCTCCTCGGGCCAGAGCAACACCCAATCCCGTCCCCTGATCTCCTCGAAGCCCTCAATCCCGAGCAGAGCCAGGCCTGAGCTGTTCATGAAAACCACGTGCCCATCGAGGCTCAGCAGCTTCAGGCAGTCCGGGTTGCCTTCCATTACACTGCGCAAGAGCGTTTCACTGGCCCTGAGCTGTTCTCCGGCCACATGCTCCGCCGTGCGATCGCGGACGATCTTCAGATAACCCAGGTGCTCGCCTGTTTCGTCATCCTCCAGCCTCGTCATGGAGCCCGAACCCCAGAAGCGGGAGCCGTCCTTCCGAAGATGCCAGCGCTCGTCAACGGCTCGCCCACTGCGCCGGGCCTGGGTCATCTCCTCCCGGCAGGCCCGCACCGCCTCTTCTGTGGGCGTGAAGATAATGCTGGCATGCTGACCAACGGCCTCGGCCTCCACCCATCCCATCAGGCGTTCAGCAGCGCTGTTCCAGCTGGTGATGATGCCGTCGAGGTCAGTGGTGAACACCGCAAAGTCGACGGCGCTCTCCAGGGCGAGTTGGGCCAGCCGGTTGTCGCTCAGCTGCCGCGGCCCGGAGGAGTTAGCGAGGAAGCTGCTCATCGGATCCGTTCATGCGGGGGGTGGACATGCTGTCCTGGCGCAGGACGATCGGCTCACCTTCGGCACGCTCGAGCAGCCTTAAGGCCGTGCGCACGACTTCGCTGGCGCTCTGGTAGCGTCCCGACGCGACAAGCCTCGAGACGAATTCACAGAGTTCGCCGGTGAGGGCGACGTGAAGGCTGTGATGGGCAGGCATTGGACGAGTGTAACGGGGTGTAACCAGGGTGTCACCCTGGATTGTACCTATTCTTCTAAAGCCACCAGCTTACGACGGGCTGACAGAGCTTGGGGCCGCAGCCGGCAACCCCTTCCGAGATCGTAGCGGTCAGTTGCGCTAGGCGGGACGGTGCCATCTGAGGGCCACGTGTGATCGCCCAGCCAGGATCTTTCTTAGCGCAGTGGCACGACGCCGCTTCATCCTGCTAACCATTTGGCTCGCTGGAGGAGGTCCGGCCGTCATGGTCACAGGATAGGGCGTTTTTCCAGCTTTCTAGCCAAGGTCCGGCGGTGCATGCCGAGGCGGCGCGCGGTTTCCGAGATGTTGAATTTGGTTTCGGCCAGTACCTCATTGATCCGCTCCCACTCCAGCGTCTTGATAGAGGCGGTCGGGCGGCTGGTTACGGATACATCTGGATTTCCGACAGCTTTGTCGAACGCGGCCTCTATGTCGTCCGTGTTGGAGGGTTTGGCCAGGTAGTGGCAGGCGCCAAGCTTGATCGCTTCCACCGCCGTCGCAATGCTGGCAAAGCCGGTGAGCACGACGATGCGCATGGACGGGTCGCGCGCGTGCAGAGTACGCACGCAGGGCAACCCTGAGGCCGCTTTGAGTTTCAGGTCCACAACGGCAAACGCTGGCACCTCCTTTTCGAGCAAGGCATCCAGATCCTCTGGGCCTGAGGCCAGCTGGACTTGATAGCCTCGCCGTTCAAAGGATCGCTGAAGCGTCCGCGCGAAGGTGACATCGTCTTCCACGATAACGAGCGAGCGGGGTTGATCCATTCAGGCCTCCTTGCCGCGCACTGGCGCGAGCGGAATACTGAGGCTCACCTCGGCGCCCCTTTGCGGAAGATTGGCCGCGTCGACCCGGCCGCCAAGGCGGCGCGCCACTGTCACTACCAAGAACAGGCCCACTCCGTGGCCCGCGCCCTTGCTGGAGCGGTAGGGTTGACCGAGATGCCGCAGCATCTCCGGCGCGAAGCCAGGACCGTAGTCACGAACCGTCAGCACCAGCATGCCGGCATTCTGCGCCGCTATAAGATGGACCTGGCGGGGCGACACGTCTGCCGCGTTCTCCAGCAGGTTCCAAACTGCCTGCCGCAGCGCCGGGTCGCCCACGACCGAAACACCTTCCTGTACGGTGCAATCGCAATCCAGGGGCACGGAGGGATGCGCAACCCGCCAAGCCTTCGCCAGCTCCTCTATAAAGGTGCAGGGGTCAATACTCCCCATCGTCTCGCTTCTGGGTTCGCCAGCCGAGTGGAGAATGTCGGTGACGATGGCTTTGCAACGCTGCACCTCAGCCTGCATCTCGCGCAGTTCTCCCATCAACTCCGGATCGGAGGCGAGCCTGGGCATGCGCTGCCAGTCACTGAGGATCACGGATAGGGAAGAGAGCGGCGTACCCAGTTCGTGCGCGGCACCGGACGCGAACAGGCCCATGCGTACGATATGGTCCTCCTCGGCTGCGTGCTGGCGCATGGCGGCAAGGTAGGCCTCACGCGCACGAAGGTTGCGGCTGATGCGGGCGATGAACATGACCAGGAGCATCGCCACGAGTGCGAAGCTCAGCCAGCGCCCCAGCGTGTAGAAATCGGTAACCTCGCCCAGCAACCCCGGTGGAAAGAGCAGAGGGCGATGACGAGAGGTTAGGAATGCAAAGCACGCCGTCGTGGCTAAGGCCAGGATCCAGACCAGCCCCGTCCTGAGCAGGATTGCTCCCAACACAACCTGGACGAGGTATAGCGCCGTGAAGGGGTTGTCCGCCCCGCCGGTCAGGTACAGCTGCGTCGTCAGCGTGCCAACGTCGAACAGCAGCGCGAGCAGGAACTCGAGGTCTGTCACGCGGTGGCGACGAAGCATCAACGTGCCGGTCAGATTAGCCAGGGCGAGAAGTCCCACGACCCCGAGTAGCGGGCCGGTCGGCAACGAGACGCCCATACCAAAGTGCACGACAACAATTGTGGCCAGTTGCCCGACGACGGCGATCCAGCGAAGCTGGGTCAGCTGCCGCATGTTCTCAGTTGCTATCGCGTCAGGTGCCAGTCCCGGGTTCAATACGGGCCGGCGACGCGTCAGTGCGAGGAGTGGGGTGTCCACTAAGCCTTTTCCCTCTCGACGCGGCCCGTCAACAGGAACCAAAGCCCGCCCAGGCAGAGCGCCGCCAAGCCGAACCAAGTGAACGCATACACGAGATGGCTGTTGCGGAAGGCGACCACCGTGAGGCCGCCGATGGGGAAGCCGCCCAGGTTGGGCGTCGCGTTCGCGTCGATGAAATAGGGCGCAACCGGGCCCAGGCCGCGCGCCGCCGCGATCGTGGCCACGTCGCGGGAGAACCAACGGTTTGCGCCGGAGTCGTTGCCGCGCAGGAAAGCTCCCCCAGGCTCCGGCGCGCGCAGCAGTCCCGTGACGGTGGCATGCACGGCGGGCACGCCGTCCGGGCGGGTCTCGGGGTTGACACGGTTGGGGGGCACAAAGCCGCGGTTGACGAGCACGGTCCAGCCCTCGTCCGTGCGGAGGGGGACAAGCAGCCAGAAGCCGGGGCCGAGTTCTGTGACGGCTTGGACCAGCGTCTCCCGGTCGTTGAGGAAGGTGCCGGAGGCTTGGACACTGGTATAGGTCTCGGCCTCCGCGGAAAAGCCGGGCCAGGCAGCGGGGCCAGGCGCCGGCTGCGGCGCGGCGTGGACGCGGCGGTCCACTGCCGCGATCAAATTTAGCTTCCAGGCACGACGCTCGACCTGCCAGACCCCGAGTGCGATGAAAAGGGCTGCCGCCGCAGCCAGAAGAGTGGCCAGCAGGCCGCGCTTCGCCCGGAAGGGCAGCGCCATGCCGCTACCTAGAGCCCATCGAAGGCATCATCGGCATCATGTTGGTGTTCAGGTGGTACATGACCCAGATGGATCCGCCGATGGTGATCCCGACGATTACCACGGTGAAGATGAAGGCGATCAGCGTCCATCCTCCTTCGGATCGCGTGTTCAGGTGCAGGAAATAGACGACGTGCACCACGATCTGTAGAAGGGCGCAGGCGAAGATCGCTACGGCCGTCGCGGGCGTGCTGAACAGCGTCTCCGTCATCACCAGCCAGAAGGGGATGGCGGTGAGGACGACCGAGAGCAGGAAGCCAATGACGTAGCCGCGGCGGGTGCCATGGCCGTGCGTGTCGCCGTGCCCGTGCAGTTCGGGGGCGTGCGGCCCGGCCAGTTGGGTCGTGCTCATCGAAGCACTCCGAATAGGTAGACGAAGGTGAAGACGCCGATCCAGATGATGTCCAGGAAGTGCCAGAACATGCTGAGGCACATCAGCCGGCGCTTGTTGTCCAGGCCCAGCCCACGCTGGCCGATCTGGGCCAGCATTGTTGCAATCCAGATCAGACCGAAGAACACGTGCAGCCCGTGCGTGCCCACCAGGGTGAAGAAGGCCGAGAGGAAGGCGCTGCGCTGCGGCGTGGCCCCCTCGGCGATCAGACTGGAGAATTCGTAGATCTCGATGCCCAGGAAGCCTGCGCCGAACAGGGCGGTGACCAGCAGCCAGGAGCGCGTCCCGCTGATCCGGCCTGCCTCCATCTCCAGCATGGCGAAGCCGAAGGTGATGGAGGAGATGAGCAGCAGGGCGGTGTTGAGAGCAACCAGCGGCAACTCGAAGATTTCGCGCGGTACCGGCCCCCCGGCGTAGCTGCTGTTCAGCACGCCGAAGGTCGCGAAGAGCGCGGCGAAGATGAGCGCGTCGCTCATCAGGTAGATCCAGAAGCCCAGCAACGTCGCGCCGTTGCCGCCGGCGTGGTCGTGGTCCTCCCCCTCGGCGAGGTGGTAGGTGCGTGCCGCCTTGGCGGCGCTTGTGGTCGGTGCCGTCATGATCAATCCCCCGCCACCGCCGGACGCGCGCGCTGGGCCTCGGCCCGCGCCACGTCGTCGGCGGGGATGAAGGTGTCGCGGTTGTAGTTGAAGGTATGGCCGATCGCGACGGTCAGCAGGCCCAGCGCGGCAAGGGCTGCTAGCCACCACATGTACCAGATCATCGCGAAGCCGAAGACCATAGCCAGGGTCGAGAGATACACCCCCGAGCCGGTATTGCGGGGCATGTGGATGGGCCGGTAGCCCCCAGCCGGGCGCTGGTAGCCACGCGACTTCATATCGTACCAGGCGTCCAGGTCGTGCACCACCGGCGTGAAGGCGAAGTTATAAGCAGGGGGCGGTGAGGAGGTTGACCACTCCAGCGTGCGCCCGTTCCAAGGGTCACCCGTCAAGTCGCGCAGCTGGTGGCGGCGGACAATGCCCATGACGATGCTCATCACCGTGCCGAGGATGCCGACCATGATGATCAGCGCGCCGATGGCTGCCACCACGAAGTAGGGCTGGAGCGTCGCGTCGTCGATATGATTGAGGCGACGGGTCACGCCCATCAGCCCCACCACGTAGATCGGCGTCCAGGCTACCCAGTAGCCGATCACCCAGCCCCAGAAGGACACCCCGCCCCAGAACGGGTCGAGTTTGAAACCGAAGGCCTTGGGGAACCAGTAGGTGATGCCGGCCAGCAGAGCGAAAACCACGCCGCCGATGATCACGTTGTGGAAGTGCGCCACCAGGAAGAGCGAGTTGTGCAGTACGAAGTCTGCCGGGGGAACTGCGAGAAGTACGCCCGTCATACCGCCCACCACGAAGGTGAGCATGAAGGCGACGACCCACATCATCGGCAGCTCGTACACGATGCGACCGCGGTACATGGTGAAGAGCCAGTTGAAGATCTTCGCGCCCGTCGGGATCGAGATCACCATCGTGGCAATGCCGAAGAAGGAGTTCACGCTGGCGCCCGCGCCCATGGTGAAGAAGTGGTGCAGCCAGACAATGTAGGAGAGGATGGTGATGACCACTGTGGCATAGACCATCGACGAGTAGCCGAAGAGGCGCTTGCCCGTGAAGGTGGAGGTGATCTCGGAGTAGATGCCGAAGGCCGGCAGCACCAGGACATAAACCTCAGGGTGCCCCCAGATCCACACCATGTTCCAGTACATCATGGGGCTGCCGCCCATGTCGTTGGTGAAGAAGTGGGTGCCGAGGTAGCGGTCCAGGATCAGCAGGAAGAAGGCGGCTGTCAGGACCGGGAAGATGGCGATGGCGAGCACCTGGCTGCACAGTGCCGTCCAGCAGAAGACCGGCATCTTCATCATGGTCATCCCGGGCGCGCGCATCTTGATGATGGTCGCCACCAGGTTGATGGCCGAGAGCGTGGTACCTATGCCGGCTATCTGGAGTGACCAGAGGTAGTAATCCACGCCGGTGTCGGGGCTGTACTCCAACCCGGCCAGCGGCGCGTAGGACAGCCAGCCCGTGCGCGCGAACTCGCCCACGAAGAGCGACATCATGACAAGCGCGGCACCAGAGACCGTCAACCAGAAGCTGAGGTTGTTTAGGAAGGGAAAGGCCACGTCCCGCGCGCCGATCTGAAGCGGCATGACGAAGTTGATCAGTCCTGCCACCAGCGGGATTGCCACGAAGAAGATCATGATCGTGCCGTGCGCGGTGAAGATCTGGTCGTAGTGATGCGACGGCAGGTAGCCCTCGTTCGGGCCGAAGGCCACCGCCTGCTGGGCCCGCATCATCAGTGCGTCGGCAAAGCCGCGCACCAGCATGACGATGCCGAGAATGACATACATGATGCCGATGCGCTTGTGGTCCACGCTGGTGAACCACTCCTTCCAGAGAAAGCTCCAGAGCCGGAAGTAGCTCAACGCCGCCACGATCCCGAGGCCGAGCACGACTACGACGATGAAGGTGGTGAGCAGGATCGGCTCATGGATGGGGAAGGATTCAAAGGTGAGACGGCCGAACACCGTCTTCAGGAAGCTATGCTCTGGCATGGTCCTGTCCGGGAAAGGGAGGGGGAGCGCCGGCGGAGACCGACGCCCGGAGGCTCGGCAAGGAAGCCTAGTAGGGGGTGCGGTGCCCGGGTCCGGTCGGGTGGGGTGGCGCGGTGACGTTGGGGCCCGTGCCCTTCTCCTCCGGGTCGCGCAGCAGCGCAGGCTCGGTGCGAGAGGAGCCGCTGGATGGGGAGCCAGCCCGCCCGGCCGGCATGCCCGAGCCCAGGTGGCCGTGCGGCTCGCCGCCGCCGCGCTGGCGGTCCCGGACCATCACCTCCGCCGCGCAGGGCTTGCCGGACTCGACGCACTGGTTGAGGGCGCGGTCGAACAAGCCGTCCGCAACGGAGGCGAAACGCCTCACGGGCTCCCGCTCGCTCGGGCGCTCGAGGGCGATGTACTCGTTCTGCGCCAGTGTCCCGCCGCCCGCCCTAGCCTGCTGCACCCAGCTGTCGAACCCCGCCCCGTCCACGCCGATCAGCTTGAAGCGCATGTAGGAGTAGCCGGCGCCGGTGTAGTTGCCCGAATAGCCCCAGCTCTCGCCCGGTGCGTTCAGCACCGCGTTCAGCTCCGAGCGCATCCCGGGCATGGCGTAGATCATGCCGGCCAAGGTCGGCGCATAGAAGGTGTTCATCTGGGTGGAAGAGGTGATCGAGAAGCGCACCGGCACGTCCATCGGCAGGGCCAACTCGTTAACGGTTGCGATCCCCTGCTCCGGGTAGATGAACAGCCACTTCCAATCCATGGCCACCACCTGGATCTCGAGCGGCTTGGTTCCCGGTGGAACAGGGCGGCCGGCCGCGATGCGGTCCAGCGGCCGGAAGGGGTCGAGCAGGTGGGTGCTCGACCAGGTGACCGCGCCCAGGCAGATGATGATCAGCAGGGGGCAGGACCAGATCACCAGCTCCAGCGTGGTGGAGTGGTCGAACTTGGGATCGTAATTAGCCCTGGGGTTGCCCGCCCGGTAGCGCCACGCAAAGAGGACGGTGAGCACCATAACGGGGACGATGATCAGCAGCATCAGCCCCGTGGCGATGAGGATCAGGTCGCGCTGCTGGACAGCGATGTCCCCCGTGGGGTTCATCACAACCATGTCGCACCCGGTGAGGGCGAGGAGCAGGGGAAGCATGCCCGCGCGGGCAAGGCGCCGCGCCGCGGCCGTGGTCTGTTCGCGCATGGGCTGCCCATACAGGGAGGCGGCCCCGGCGCGACATTGGACATTTTGTCCAATCCCTCTGGCCGCCACTTTAGGGCATCAGGCCGCAGACAGCGATCAGGTGACCCGACCGGATTTGAGGCCGGGCCGGAATAGGATGCAAGCATGAGCGACGCCAACGCCGCCGCGAGTTCGACACCGCTGGAGCGCGACGCCCAGCTTGTCACAGCGCGCGAGCATCGCATCGCCCCGGGCGAGATCGCGGTCGGCGTGGTTATCGGCCGCATGAGCGAGTTCTTTGACTTCTTCGTTTATGCCATCGCCTCCGTGCTCGTCTTCCCGTCTCTGATCTTCCCCTATGCAGATCCGCTGACGGGCACGCTCTACTCCTTCGCTATCTTCGCCCTGGCGTTCCTCGCGCGGCCCATCGGCTCGCTGGTCTTCATGGCAATTGACCGTCGGCACGGCCGCGGCGTGAAGCTCACCATCGCCCTGTTCCTGCTTGGTGGCTCCACCATGGCGATCGCCTTCCTGCCAGGCTATCAGCAGATCGGCGTTACCTCGGCCTTTCTGTTGGCCCTGTTCCGCGCCGGCCAGGGCGTGGCCTGGGGCGGGGTCTGGGACGGACTTCCCTCGTTGCTTGCGCTCAATGCCCCGCCGGAGCGGCGCGGCTGGTACGCCATGATCCCGCAGCTGGGCGCGCCTTTGGGCCTGCTCGTCGCCGCCGGCCTCTTCGCCTTCTTCCTGTTCACCCTGTCCGCTGCCGACTTCCTTGATTGGGGGTGGCGTTACCCCTTCTACGTCGCCTTCGCGATCAACGCCGTGGCCTTGTTCGCCCGGCTGCGCCTGATTGCGACGCCCGAATTCGCGCACCTTTACGAATCGCGTGAGCTGCAGCCCGCACCAGTGGGCGAGACGCTGCGCCACGAGGGGCGCACCGTGGTGCTGGGCGCCTTCGCGCCGCTGGCCAGCTTCGCGCTGTTCCACTTGGTGACCGTGTTCCCGCTCTCCTGGGTGGTGCTCTTCAACCGTGAGGCGCCGGCGCGCTTCCTCGTGCTGGAGATGGTCGGGGCAGTGGTCGGCCTGCTGGCTATAATGGCTTCGGGCCTGATCGCCGATCGGCTTGGTCGCCGCATGGTGCTCGGCGTCTCGGCAGGGCTGATTGCAGCCTATAGCGGCTTCGCCCCGCAGCTGCTCGACCAGGGCCAGGGCGGCGTGGCCGTGTACATGATCCTCGGCTTCCTGCTCCTGGGTTTGGCCTTCGGGCAGTCCTCGGGCGCGATCAACTCCTCTTTCTCGGCCCGGCGCCGCTATACGGGAGCGGCGATCACGTCCGACCTCGCCTGGCTGATTGGCGCCGGCTTCGCGCCGCTCGCCGCTCTGCTGCTCTCCACCCACTTCGGGCTGTTGTCCGTGGGCGCCTACCTGCTGTCCGGCGCGATCTGCACCGTAGCAGCTCTAGCCATTAGCAAGGAGTTGGCAGGCAAGACCTGACCTTCTCCCCTGCAGCGGACACGGGTTACAGCCTAAGCGGCCACGGCGAGTTGCTCCATTCCGGCCGCCGATCCAAGCCGCGTCCGCCAGTCGCTCAGTGTGGAAGGCTCCATCGTCAACCCATTTGCCGCCTGCATCAGCGGACGAACGCTACTCTCCAGCAGTCCCACCGCCTCGCGCTTGAGACCGATGACATCGCTACTCCTGTGCCTCCGCCACGGGATCCCAAACGGCCACCTTCTCGCGCGGGACGATCTCGACCACCTGGATGTCCTGTTCGTCAAAGCAGAACTCCGCCAGGGCGTAGGGTGGACCCTTCAACCAGCCAGGTAGCTTCCGCGGGTCCGCTGCGCTCTGCTCCGTGGCCCAGGCCTGGTTCTCGCCGAGCGGGCGGGGCGTGATGACCCTGTCGATCCGCACGGCAACGATGGTTCGTGTCCCAACGTCGGTGCACCGCCACAGCGCCTGTCCGGTCGAGAAGGTGGTCCCGACCTGAAAAGCCACCCTGTCGGCCCTCACCAGCCTGGCCTGCCGCACCTGGGTGGCAGCTGTCAGCGCGGCTCGGACCACCCGGCGCAGGTTCTTTACGGGCAGGCGTATATCAAGGTCAGGGGTGATGGACAGCATAGTGGTGGCAGCTTCGACCTCTGCGTCACTGACAGCGGGAAGCGGGTCCACGGCGGTCCTCCTGCGGAGCTGGCAACCAAGGCACGATCAAGGGTTCGTATCAGACTGGACCCCGAACACCATCGTCGCTGACGGCGCGAGCGTCGAGGGTGATAGCGCCGAATGGCTGCTCCTGACTGAGCGTGAGCCTTCCCTCGCGCGTGAGTTCCAGACCGGCCAAGAGCGTGCTGGCGAGCGCTGCGCGGAAGCGCAGTGGCCGGTCCGGCACCGCGGGCGGGATACCCGGCAGGCATTGCTCAAGCGGTAGATGTTGCGGCCGCTGTCCGAGCAAGGAGGTGATGCGTTGGAGCGCGTCCGAGATGCGCCAGAGGTCGGGCGGTGCGGGACGGTAGGTCTGAGGGGCCTCTGCTCCTTGCCCTTCCCTGTCCTCCAGCATGGCAAGCGTCGCCTCTAGGAAGGCAACATACAGCTCCGCCTGTGGCCTCGGTGCGGCCAGAGCACCCTGCCCTCTCGCGAACACCTCCTGCCCAAGCTGCGGCCGTGCCGAGAGCCAGGCGGCGCCGGCCCGCATGCGGGCGAGCTCGTCTAGCTGCTCCAGGCGCCGCCTGGCCTCCGCCCCCGCCTCCTCCGCCGCCTCCGGGCTGGCAGGGGCGAGGAGTTGCGCCTTTAGCAGCAGGAGCTGGCTTGCCATGACCAGCCAGTCCGCCCGCCGCTCTAGCCGGTCGCCGCCGCCACTGTTCTCGATGGCGCCCACCAGCTGGTCGGTGAGGCGCAGGATGGAGAGCGGACCGAGGTCCACCCGCTGGCGGCGGACCATCTCCAGCAGGAAGTCGAGCGGCCCCTCAAAGCCCTCCACCCGCAGGTGCGGGGTGGCGTCGCCTCGGCCGGGTTCGTGGGCGTCCCTCCCCTGCCCTTCCCCACCGGCGGGCTGCTGCTCCAGGCCAAGCGTCTCACCCACGGCTGGCCCGCCCGCGACTCACAAAGCAGGATCCGGTCCCCTCAAGGGCGCTCCCGCCCTGCCCGTGCGCCCCGCCCGGCGCGTAGTCCGGCTCCAGCACAAAGGCGAGCGCCGGCCAGTTTCGCCTGAGCCGCAGCACCGCCTGCCAGGGCGACCAGTCCGCCGACCAGAAGCCCACCCGCAACTCCGCCATCTTCTTCTTTCGCCCGTCCAGCTTGCCGGGCAGCGCCTCGACGTGCCGGAGCGGGCGGGTGGTGCCCCAGTGGGCGAGGAGCCAGTCCCGGCTCGCCACCTCCTCCGGCCCGAGCCTTAGGATGGCCGCGGGTACCGGCAGCAAGCGGTGCAGATCGAGCGGGCAGCTGCGGTCGGTGTCGAGGCGAAACAGCGCCCGCTGGTTGTTCAGCGCCACCGCCTCCCTGAGCCGCCTGGCCAGCAGCTTGGCGCCGAAAGGCTGATGGCTGGTGCCCCGTGCTGAGGTGCCGCCATAGGAAGCAGGAACTCCTCCTCCAAGCTAGCGGGGTCCAGCGCCCAGGGGATCACGCCCGCGCCCGCCGCGGTGGCGGTGAACCGCGCCACCTCCTCGGTGGGTCCACTCACCGCCAGCGTGTTGCGCAGCCAGTCCGTGTGGGCGCGCTCGGGTTGCCAAGTTGGGTCCGGTGAGTCGGGACCCGCCTCCTCCTCGGGGAGGGCACCTCCCCTCCCCCG
>Ga0210040_10005056_pt1 | contig 16941 bp, 9 predicted proteins | sample CryGeyCG12114_NA_FD_185462 | JGI IMG/M metagenome (GOLD analysis project Ga0210040, IMG submission 185462) | Groundwater microbial communities from aquifer - Crystal Geyser CG19_WC_8/21/14_NA (SPAdes) (version 2) | ecosystem: Environmental > Aquatic > Deep subsurface > Groundwater | place: USA... | reverse complement strand
GTTGCATTTGTAAAGTAGTTTGTACCTATTCAGATTTTAAAACTAAATATCATACAGCATAAACTGTACAGAGTGAAGGATAGTGTTCTTGTTTGTATCTTGGATTCAGCCTCAAGTTTGTCAGGAATGTTTTATACCTGCTGTTAGAGAAGTCATCAATAATAAAATTGTCTTTCGTTGCAATACAAGTTGTTGAATTAACCTCATGCTATCACATGGAATGAGAATGATATTCTTATTGTGTTTGTATGGAGATTATCATCTTCATGTACTGTGGATGAATGCTTCAGACTTTTTCTTTAGTTGGTCAGTAAAATCATTTTGTTTTGCTGACATATAATTATAACTATAGCCTACATCATTCAATATTGCCAAAAAACAGGGATTAAAATCCATATGCAACAATTTTATTAGATATTATTTTGCCTACTCTCAAGTGGGCACTTTTTGTACTACTCTGTACACTGTAGCAGTACTGCTGGCTGACACTAAATATTTTCCAGCTAAAGTAGTGTAACAATAACTTGAATTGATCAAAGCTAAGTATTGGGATTGTAACCCTTACCCATGCAGGTGCATTATCCATCAATCCCAAAATATATTCACATCAGAAAAGTGATGTAATTTCCATATCTTCCAAGGTGGTCCTGAATTCAGAAAAATGTACCCCTATCTCCCGTTTCATTACAACTTAAATGGCAGCTAGTTAAGTGAGTCTATCACATGGAATTCCATAGCTTCTACTTCCAATCTTTTATGCTCCCGAAATGTTTGAGATGTGCTGATAGGGCCACACGTCAAGTGCCAAAGTCAACGCGTTCTTGTTCACTCATCATTAGTTGGTCCTCCTAACTAACTAACTAACTTGCTAGTTAGCCATAGGAGATGTGTACATGGAGCATTAGACAGTTTGTCTTTTCCCTTCACATTTTTTTACTCATTCTGTTCGCTGCCCATTGTCATCAGCACCATTAGAGTTCACTTATTCTTTTGTATTTCATCGAACGTACCATTAGTGCATTTTTAGAGCTTGAAATCATCTTCATTCATCTAATGAAGTGAAGCACGTTAGTAAATTGAAACTATTAGTTTACTGTATGGAACCTTGCAACGAGTGAGTGATTGGCATCTCGGTTTGTGTATGACTCGAAAAAAAAACGAATTTTGAGTAAATTACAAAAATATTCCAAAAATGTACTCCTTTGTGAGTAAAAAGTTAAACGAAACAAAAAAGGGAGCATGAACTGTTTCCCAATCATTCACAAAGTGAATGCAGATAAGGTACAAATATAAAGAGGAAAAAATTTAAGATTGACAGGATGGGATGAATGTTGCCATCTGGAACATTCATTTTTGATAAAAGGTAATTCTACTGAGTTGTCATTTGCTCGTTTATCCATGACATAGAAGAATTACATGGTCCATTGGTAACTAACTAACTAACAACTAACCGAATGCAATCGGGTAATAATGAGGCGTAATAGAATGCTAGGGTCAGGTATGGAGAAAAAACTTACCAACTAACTAACTACAAGCATTATATACGCTATATATTTCCTCCCGCTCGCTTCTTGTTATAAAGTTCTTTAAAAAAAGAAACATTTTGTCTTCGAGTGTTGTATCACTCATGTATCATGATTTGTATCGCTCACTTGACACGTTCAAAACCATTTCTCTTGATTCCATTCAATTGTTAGTGGTCCGAGTGAGTGTCCAACCTGGGTTCGATTAAGTCAACAATGAGCTCTCTCAGAACGTTACATCTTTTTCCACTATCTCTCCACACGATCTAGTTCCCAATTTATTTGTACCAATGGAGTGGCTCAACAGTTTCATACCATTGACTATAGTTAGTTAGTTAGTAGCTGTTCAGCTGTGTTATTGAACACCGTTTGATTGAATCTTTAGTTGCTTTTTTTCCTGTCACTTGCGTTCTTGGCTGGTAAATCTGTATTAAAGCCTTAACTACCTTGAAAATTAAATAAGACTTCTAGAATGGACACGCATTAGTGCAAATGACAATCTTACTCATGCAGTTTATTTGTAACCATATATACGTTTTTCGCCGCTAGAAAAATCTGAACTATTCAATTGCAGTAGTATATTAGTATAGAGTATTGAAATAACTTAATAAATGCTCGTAAAAAATTTCATGGCGCGTTGTAGTTAGAACTAACCAGCTTTATATGTAGTATTGTAATAAGTTAGTTGGTGTTTTACAAAGAAATAAATATTGAATTCCTCGACGACATTTCTATAGGCAAATGCAGTTGTCGCAAGTACGTGCAGTTTGTGCTGCTGGTGAGAGGCCAACAAGTTGACGACGACAGGGGAATAAGAAAGGATGACAATCATTATTGGCAGCAGCAATGATCAGCATGCGTCGTCTTTTCCTGTTACAAACTATATAGAGGATGCACAAGTGCGTCCGCGTAAACTGAGGGAGACAATGAAATCAGCAATCACACACTTGACGCTTGATTGTACACGAATTTTTCGGTGTCATCCATAGGTCACACACGGTGTCTTTCAAGTTAAGGTGAACAGCATGAGGACAAGAAATGTTGGGAATGATGTGCAAGTCACCACATTCACTGGTTGTGTCTGTAAAAAAAGAAGACATCACGATTAGTATTTTATTATTATGCGATGAGGATGTTGAGAGACGAAGCGGAGACAAGAAATAGCTGGAAAAAATGGTCATAGTCATGATGAGATCACTCTTATTGATAGGTCAGATTTTGTTGATAAAAGTGGCAGTTACTAACTGGATTGTATAAGGGAAAAAGGAGAGTGAAATTTCTTGCTTTGTGAAAATAGATTCAGATTTTTGACCGTTTGATCGTTTTTTTTTGGAGGAATGAAGATAAAAAAAGAAAGAGAGAAACAGTTGGTGTAGTTTGTAAAAAAATAAATGAAAGAAAACTAGATTTGAATAACACTGGAAACTGTTATTTGATCTTGCCTACTTTTGAGCAGAAATGAAATGTACTGTGCAACAATAGGAGCTCATTTGCGGTGAAACATAGAACCCGCTATTCACTATGTACCATGTAAATTTCATTTTGATTCTTATGTCATATAGTCAAGAGTTCCCATGCATCAAAGTTAAAAGTTGTGAATTCTTGGTTGACGTAAGGAAAAACGGTGAAACAACTTTTCAGTGACTGGCTGGAAAAAATCATGCCTACTTACCATAATACGATTTTGACAGATTTCTAACAGATTTAGGAAATGACTATATACGACAGCAGCAATAGTAATGTATGGAAATGAAAATCTCCAAATAATAATGTGAATACATCTGATACAGCAGGATATGGAATTTTTTTTAACTTTTTTTAGTATTTGTGTTGTAACATGTTTAGTTGGGTGCTCAACTGCTGTAGTTTCCTTGTATATGTTTGAAACCTTTTCCTCTCGCTGTTTTGTCGACAGACCTTATGATTCTCATGACATGTGTTGTTCGCTCGTTTACTCGTTTCACAAACATTTCATTTGTATGTACAAAGCGTCCCTGTATGATCCAACAGATTTGACTGACTGACTGAATGCCTCATTTTTAGAATTCCAGGGTGCATAATATGAATATATGCTCATGCATATTGTGTTCTTGTAGTATCATAGTTTCAGTCACATTTTTTCTACGTGCAGCTACGGTATAAAAATGAAATTTGTTATTTGATACTGGAAGCTCAGAAACTGCAATCTTTTTGATGGGAATGGGACAAAAATCTTTGTCTTGCACCATCTTGCATACATAACGTATAGTTTTGATTTCTATTAAACTAACTAATCAACTTCGCCTGCTTAAAATCATCTAGTTTTTTTTAAATAGCTTCTACATGATTTAGCCTATTGTGATAGTTGATAGTGAATCTCGATTTTTCCCAATTCACATTGAAAGTTTCATCTCAGAAAAATTCATTCTGCATGTCCATATATAAATATGTTTAATATTAGATACTGGGCCCTACTCTATTTGATTCATACGAGTAAGGTTAAAAAAATAACGTTCGAGATGAAGACAGATGACGAGTGTAAATGAAGGGAACAGTTCTCAATGGTAATGTACCCTGTTGTGTTCCGGGCAAGAAATGTTTCTGTTTTCCCCTCAGTGGGGTCAATCATGATAAGATTGGCCCTCACGTCACGTGCCATCATTGATTTTCATAAGCATGTCAAGAATGCTAGCAGTCTTCATTCCTCCTGTGCATCTTGTCCAGTTCACTTATGTTTTTCATAAATATGGATGACAGGCAGAAAGTGATCCATGCCCCATGCATAAGAATGCGGTTCCATCCAATGACATGATATAAGTTTGTGAATATATCGTAATGAATATAATGCTGCGTGATTTTCTATACTGTTACTGATGAAGCTATGCAGAAAATTATGATGAAGAGTCAACTAATAAATTCTTGTTTTCTTTGTGCGCAAAACAGGAATGACAAACTTTGGTCACACAAGTAGCCAACATACGCCCACTTTGTTTAATTTACTTCAACACTCCTTCTGGTCCTCGGTTGTGAATAAATTAACAAGTTGGGGTCACAAAAAATGCATTAGAAGCGAATCTGTGACTGCTAACTAACCATATGGTTGCTGAAAAGTTGAACACACACATTGAGTTGAAATGAATACAAGTGGACTGTTAACTTTTTTGGTTACAGAAGCAATTCCACTCGCAACGGGTGTGTTCTCCGCTCTGTGGTTTGCATAAATTAAATGCGAATTTCAGTAGCCATTTAACCAATGCTTACTGTACTTTATGGACGCTATACTATACTACTTACTTATTGTATGTTTGCAATATGATCCAAACAGTGTGTAGCATCATTTTTTAACGTTTTTTCTTCAATATTGATTTGGCATTATAACAGCTAACTAACAAAACAATAGAACAACATGCCAACCTTGCATAAAAATTCTGTGAAGCTGTAGGATGAAAAGTTGGCTGCAGCTAGTAAGTACATTATGGAATCAATATGATGTGATGATCTATGCGTTGTCATCTTCTAATGGCATTTGTAACATTACAAACGTCATTTGCCAACATACGACTACGACTAACTACCTAGTCATTGTGGACTGTCAAATGAGATGAAAAAAGTTGTGGGATCAGGTTCAAGAAAGGAGCAACGTGGTTGGTAATGGAAGTTGCTCTCAAAAGGAGTAGAGGACCCCATAGGAGGAGTTGATTCGGAATTTTTGGCATATAGACAATGAACTGTAGACAATTAAACTTGGTCACAGAAAAGACACTAGTATTGAGTGGACACCCGTACATAAAACAGTATGGACAGTACTCCTTGTATTTTGCTGTCCAAGATTACATACGGAGATTAAGTTGACCACATCTGCCACTTGCTAGTTATCAAAATAACAAACTGTATGCGTACAAAATGCTATACCACCGTCTATTATTGTTATCATTATTTTTATGATTGTTTGTTAGAAGATGGTGGTTAGAAACAAGTTTTGTCATTCTCAATGGGAGAGCTTGACTTGCTCATCACAATTTTTTTCCAACACTTGTTTATGTATGGTATGGAAGAAACCCATTATGGCAAGTATGTAGTTAAGTAGGATTTAACTTTAAAATTTATCATGTCAGCTCCTTGGTATTGTGATGTGACGAGGTTCATTCATTATTATCGTATTTAGCTGAGCGTTTCACGCTTACCATGTAGCATGGTCATCCTCATTGTTCCCTAGTATTATGATGGCTAATGATGAAAGCAACTTGTTAGTTGGCTATAGTTAGTTAGTTATAGAAGCGGAGTAGTTAGAACGTGTGCATATTTGAATGAGGAAAGTACAATACACATACAATTTGGTTAGTTAGTTAGTTAGTTAGAATGCATGGCCAGTAACATGTACAGAGTCTGGGGGTAATGATAATAATATTATTATTATTGATTTGGAGGATTGAAATGATGTAGCAATAAATAAATATGGGAGAGCTCTATGGATTTCATTGGGGAATGCAAAGGAAAGGAAAAAATCTAAACAATGATTGATAGGAATCTTGAATATTGGCGTTTGACATGTAGCACATGCAGCCATCACCAGGGCTTCTCACTACTTAATCATGTAATGGCAGTAGGCAGTATGAGAGGATGCACAGGAAGCCAATAAATAATAAAAATCCAAGCACCTGCTGAATGTTCAGACAGGTAACTACTATGTATTCATCATTGACATAATGCAATGCTGAGGAAAAAGCAATCACTTGATGACCAGTGGAATGAATGCAAACAAATCGCATTCTTGTGCTTTACTAATGGTACAGGGAGACTCAATTTGTAAAAGTTCACATTCAATTTATATTTTGTCTGCAGTGATGATTTACAGTAGTGGCTAGTTAGATATACTATTCTCGCTAACTGACTAACTAACTGCTATTTCTTCAGTTAGAGGTTAAGGTGATATTTTTTGTCTGACCTGGTGATAGTTTTTAAACTGACATGACAAATTATATAGTACGTGGGTGATTTAAGTTGCAATTTTTTCTCACGGTCAAAAGGTCCTTGAAGGGAAGATCCAAATACGGGTATCAAGATGGATGGGAAAAGGAAGAAAACAAAATGTGTCATCACCACAGAGAATTTGTACGTATTTACGTAACTCGGTACAGTCTACCTGAAAGCAACCTGGTATTCACAAGAGCTCAGGAATGTGTAAAGATTTGACAAGTTTAAGACTTTATGTTAGTTAGTTAGTAATGTGCATACCCATTTTACACTTGCACTCTCTTTCCCCATTGTTACCTTTTCAACCTGTTTCCATTCAGAAGAATCTTAGTTATAGTTATTTAGTGCTAGTGCATTATACAAGGATCTCGAGTCTGGGTATAAATATGCAACTGTACACAGTGCGGTTCACAATAATAACTGCTGGGCTGTCACCCTGCAGCCCATACCGTGGCGTGAAGAATAAATAGTTAGTTAGTCAGCTAGTAACTAACTAGGCAGTAGCTAAAGGACCACACGGCATTTTAGGAATCTTTCGTATCCACATGACCACAACGGTGGGACAAAGTTCATAAATGTGTTTTCCTCTACTGAACTAACTAACTAACTATAGAATACCTGAAAAAATTGATGCTATGCTTGTACTGGTTTGTAGCCCATGTATATCTGCTTTGTGTGCTGTTTCATTATTTTGAAGAGTATACACAAAAGGAAAGCCATTCTCACTCTCTCAAAAAATGAGTGGTTGTGGAATCCGCTGCAAAAAGTACATTACGTGATATTGGTGTATCTCATATGCAGCCCATGGACTTACTTGCTAGAGAGCAGTTGGTGACTATAGTATAGAGGAAAATATCAACAATGGGTAAATATGTTTCTCTCCCAAGGAGTGAAAAATTGCCCTCCTCTCATTTGTAAATCCCATCTTCTATCTTTCGGTGACAATAATAATGTTTGGGAAAAGTCCTTCCCAGCCAATGTAAGCTAGTTAGGAACAATATTTATTTCTCCATGTCTTTGTGGACAAACAAAAAGAGAGGAAAAAGGGTGTTACTATGTGTGTGTGTGTGTGTGTATGGATCTTCATAATCATTTATGATCGCTACCGCACCAGATAAATCATGTGCATGTGTGCAAGTACCAGGCAAGAGATGCGATAGCGCGCCTCAAGGGTCCACTTTGGGATTCACTTTAGCCACGGTGGAGTATACAGTTTTTATCAAGACTGGTCTTTAGTGTGAATATATTTAGTTAGCTAGTTAGCCCTGCCTTGCGTCATGAGTGGTCCCATGCATTACAACAGTAGAATAATATACAGTTTGTCCTCAACTTTAGTTGATCAATGACATTTCTTAAAGGAGTGTCATTCCAGTCATAAAACATTCTGTTTTCAGGGGATTCAATTATACCTCCGACTGTGATGAAAGATATGGGAAGGAAAAGATAGATAGTTATACTGTACATTATGTTTGGTACAGCTCATAAAGCATTTTTCAGTGTTCACAATGTCTAATATTATGCAAATTTTTCTTTCTACTCATATACTCTAGTTAAATTTAGCAGTTAAGTGAAATAATAGCTAGATAGAGCCGATAGAGCTAAAACTTAGATTAGGAATCGGAACTAATCGATATTCATCAATATCAATTGATAGTTTTTCCGATAGTTTCTGATTTTATCCGTCCAATTTGGAGGAAACTGATAGTGACATCTATAGTGTTTTTTGAGGACTTTTTGCTACTTCTATGCTGAGAGTTGACATTTGCTATTTGGAAAACAGTTTCGTTTTTTCTTATAGCAAAGAAACACATTTTGAAAACACAAACCTTTCAAACTGTGAACATTCCTGTGACATTTTGACAACCACAAGAGTGAAAACATGAATTAAATCTGTCTACATAAAGATTATATAGCTTTCCACATGATCGTTTCTTGAGCGAATGGAGATGAAATCTAAACGAGGTATAAAATATATGTTTTACTCGTGTCACCATTTTTCGTGTTGTAAGATATAGGTAGTGTACAGCATTCCATATGGGAAGATTGTTCGTTAGTTAACGTGCTTCATAAGTATTATTTTTCATTTCCTGGTCCAACTAACTAAATGGGTGTAAAAAGAATAGATGACACAATAACGATTGTTTCAAAAGAACTAAATTTATATTGAGCCTCTCGTTATATTTGTATACTAGTTGAGTTTGTTAGCTACAGTTGAGAACAAAAATGAACCTAGCGACCCGCATTGCTCCTTTGTGGGTGGCACTAGCTAGCTTCCACTATGGGAAATATGGCTCATATTTCTACATGTTAACCATGTGCGAAGAAGTATGAACCGAGGTTGATTCTTCACCCATTTCCTTTCCTTATTAAGGATGTAACAGATACTTAGTTAGTTAGTTAGTGCTGATTAGATTGTGTATCTGACTTCTCCTTTAAATTCTCAAGATTCCTCAGCTTTCTTTATGGAAAATAGTTTGAAACTAACCAACTAACAATTTGTAAGAATTAGAGGAGAGATGATATAGGATCAAGAATTTGAAATTGCAGGTATGAACATGATGTTTGATTTAAATAATATTATAGCTCCTATTGCATTTTATCTGCTCAGAATGCGTCAAAAGATTCAATGATGTCTATGGTGCAATTCTGTTTTTGAATGCAGCATGTTAAATGCAGGAAATTCACTGAGTGGAACTTTTACAAAATGGTGAGCATCATAATATGCATGTAAGTAGCATGGTTTAACCTTTGCTTCACGCAGCCCTTCATTTTCACGACGTTCCATCAATCAACACAGACCATGCTTCAAGCAACTGATTTTTCCATTGGAATAGTAAATTTTCCAACTGTATTCCATCATTGTCTATCATGTTTTCTCAAATGCATTGTCCGTGATACTGTGACAGACTTATTGTTAAGTGAGTAAACTAATGAAGATCTCTATATAGCAAGCTTTGTACAAGGAACGTTTTCATACTATAGAACAAAATTTTCATTGCTTTTGGTGTCTTCTTTATGCATGAAAATTTTGAAGTAGTTTTTATCCGAATTGTATATATAAAAGCAATAGAAGATGCTGGGTACGGGATCCAAACTCCTTCTTTAGTGTGGTTAGTTAATTTGAATTTTCTGAAATATAAAAATTCTAAAACTGCTTGTTTTGGTTAGGCAATATGTTTGAACTATTATCAGACTAGCTTAGTAAGCATTTAGAGGAATTTAATGACAGGGATATAATGACACTGTAAAGGATGAATAACTTACAGTTGAACTGGTTTACGACAATTCCATTTTTTAGTGTCCACAAAACAAAGTCAATTTGTTTTACATGTGTATAACATGTATTGAGATGATGTTGACTCGTTAATTTTGCAGAGAAAGTCTGTCAACAAGTTGAGATCGTTATCTGAACAAGACTTATGGTCATTCTACGAGCAATTTATAACCCAGTCAAGGAGGGCAGTAAGAGGGTATAAAAATAATGGTTACATCACCAATGGCATACTAAAATCATGTTTCTTCACAATTACTACAATGCAATGTAGGGAAATAAGCTCGTTTCACACAAACCGAACCTTTCTTCCACTTCAGGCTACGAGATGCATCCACGTCATCCCAACCAACAGTTTGGATATAATGAGAGCCACAAACAGATTTAAGAGCATATTAAATTCATAGTGGAATAGTTTTTACAGCCTATGGAATGTCTTTGTGAGAACTTGGGGTCGGATAACAGTTGTTCTAACATGTCTCTTCATACATAGTTAGATAAACGGCTCATGACAAAGAGGACATGTATCTCAATTAATCTAAAACTGCATAATCTTGTTAACTTGAGCAAGGGAATTGTGAAAAAATGCAGTTGATAGGAACATGAATGAGCTACGACATTTAGATTTGCCCATATGCTACCATCATGACTTTCTTAGTACAAATAAGCCAAATGCACTGCATTTGTTTTGAATTGTGTGGATACAAAATACCAAATACCAAGTCTTGGTAGCCGAATTTTGCAAAAATGGCCTAAACAATTAGAAATTGTTTGCGCACCGCAAAAGATATGCATCTTAAACTATGATGGTGCAATAATTTATGAGTACGGACGTAAAAGCTATTTAGTCGCGGAAGGGAGCATGTCGCGAAATAGAAAAAATAGTGATGAATGGATATAATAATTATTGAAAATATTGTATTTGAAAGTGTTTTTAGTCTGTTTTAGGTCGTTATAAAAATATTCCACCCGAAAAAAATCAACTTCCTTCGCATCATCTTTAGCAAATTCAAAAGTAGCTTCAAACTAAAACATTTTTTTCACCCAACAGGTATCATATCCTGCGTAGCATTTAATTAACAAGGTAGGAAAGAAAGAAAGATCCATATAATTTTTAGCTAGACAATTTAATTCCGCATGACGAAAAAAATCAAGGCAGAGTTAGTAAACAGTTCATAAGATTCATTACAACTATTTCAAGTAGATAATTTTTTGTTTGTTTTATTATCTGGATGGCATATTATGTTCATAGCATGTCTGTCCGCAAGCATTGATGTTAACACGTAGTCAGTTGTAAACACAAATAAAAGCCGAAAAAAATGTGAAAAAACTTAACGGAAGTAAGTATCCGGTGGTAGTTTCATTTTATAAGAGTAATTTATGATGAAAAAAACTGGAAACCAGTGGTCAACTTGCACTAACTAAGAACCTTTAAAATTTTATGAGGCATGACAAAGATCATGATTTCTCGCATGTAATAATTACCAATTAGGAATGTAAAATTTCAATTTTCTTGTTAAAAAAAGACAAGCATTGACCAATTAGTGCAAGCAGTGTTTGTTTTCTCGTATTGAAAAGTTCTTCGAGTATTTAGCACAGTGGAATTGATGCATGCAGTATGAAATTGTTAACTTTTAGAACAACAGAAAGTAAACGCACATTTTCCAAAACTATTTCTCCAACCAGAACAGGATTTCAGCCTTTTATCATGTGATTCAAATATTTTTTTCGACAATCCATGTCATCTGCTCCTGGTCTGTCATGCGCAGTCCACACAGGTTCACCCACAAACAATCGCTTTGCTTTGATATATGTTTTCGTTGGTGGAAGAACTAATCTGTGATCTGTAATGAAAAATGTTGACTAATAAGTGCACAAAATTAAAGACTAAATTATGACCTTTGCATTAGACAGCAAAATAATAATTTTAAACATACATATTCCAGCAGGCAAAACAAGCAAATCTCCTTTCTCAACTTCAACACGAATCCATTCATCTTTTTTAGGATCCCGTACATCAAAATATCCATAGCCATCCATAATTAATCGAATTTCTTCGTCTTCGCAAATCAAACAGTAATTGTGTTAATTCCCAGAATAAACGATAAAAATTCTTGATAATCAAATAATAAAAACGAAAAATTCATTATGCTTGATTTTTGGAATTTCTATTACCTGTGTGCAGATGCTCACTTGCAAATTTCTTGAGCTATACAAAAAAAACGTCATAATTGTATAAATGTAGGCAGAGGCAGAACACTTTAACTAGAAATCATGTGAAATCATGCTATCATTCGCAACAATAATTTGCGTAATTCTCAAAAATATACCATCATTTCAAAGTTGGGAAGTTTTTCAGGGGAAACTTCAATCACATCTTCATAAGTATACCCTCGATCCTTCTTAATGCTTTCCAGTGAACCATCACTATCACATTTGTCCACGTCAAGCTAAAAAATGTCACAGAAATATACACATAGCCACACAAACAAATAGACGATATTTCTATTTTGTTCAGAATTTTAGCATGCAGTAGTTATAACTATCCAAATTATGTACCATTATGATAAATAGGCTGTAAAAATCACCTGCCAATATAATACACCAGTATCCCGTTTTAAATCATTGAGGTTGACAAATGTCTTTGGTTCTTCAACGGTTTCCATACAGTAGGAATCCAAACGAGATTCATCTAATTTCCATGCTCTAACCATGTTTACCAAATGTGAAAAGTATTTTCCCAAAACTTCCCAACTCCAGTTAAAAAAAATTTTCAGTTAAAAGAAACAGTACTTTGGGAAGCTGCTTTACTTTTATAACTTATGGTATCTTATTATATTAATTAACTATTTGTATGGAGATGGACAACAGAAATCTGTGAGATGCCTAAATACTTCAAGGTCAGACAGTTCAATATGCAGCTGAACTAAATCACATATGTTTTTAGTAAACAAGCACTGTCAAAGCAAGTACCAAAGCATATCTTGAGGATCTTGAGTAACCGCGCAAATAATGCTTTATAATGAATTTCCACTGGCTTTTGCCAGCCTGTCGACCCACACCGCTTCGCTGCGCGCTGGAGTCTTTCATCAGCAACAACGGCAAAATATTATTAGATTTCGCTTAATACTGTATAAGTACGTAATATTGTAATATTATTTAAAATGGATGTTACATATATTGTACAAGATAAGTCTCGTGCTCGCAGTTATAGTGCATATACATTTGCAAAGATTAACTACAACTGGAGGTAAAAGTGGCTGAAAAGCTAGCGTCTCATTAAATAAAATAACGGAGAAGTCAAAGTCAGTTCGTAAATTTTTAATAACGAAATAAATCTTTAGAGATCTCAAATATAATCAAACGCTAAGAATGTAGCAATCCTTTATTATCCCAGCGAATAAGGAAGCACATGAATGATTAACAAGAAAGAGCTCGATTCGATATATCGTCAAAACCTAATATATTCGGTCACTGGCACTAGGATTAGGATTCTATTACATACTACATGCAATACCGATAAAACATGACCAAGAGGCCATGAGAACTGATTTTAAGAATGCAGGTAGTTTTTTCTAGTATAATACGCGATTCACAATCTCTCAATCTCTCCAATACTGAGACTCAAATCTCACATGAATGCGTCAAGAAATTACGTCGAACTTAAAATTATTTTTACATCACAATAATTATTATTGTTACTAACTAACTACTTCCTAGAAAACAACTCCTTCGATTAATTCAGATCAGATTTCAGATCTAAAAATCACTCAAACACTGTTATTTCTTTGTGACAAGAACTAGAAGCAAAATTCTCTACTTTTCGTACACTATTTAAAGCATTTTTCTCTAACTGTTTATACTATTATACTATATTATATAATATAATACAATAAATTAAAAGAGTTATGATAATAATAAGTAAAAACTAAAATCACTACCAATTATGCAAATTCAAATCAATTAAAATTCAATAAAAAAATACGAAAATTCACAGAAAACGAGTTGGAAATAATGAGAATTTTACAGAATCACCATATAAAAGTATAATAAAAAACGAAGACAAATTCCGTGATAGTCAACTTCTAACTTGATTAGTCAACTAAATGTGTGTAATAAACTCTGGTATTGAGCAATAGCAATTAGTATATATTCCTCAATAAATCATATCAATTACTTCAGAAACTATAAGCTACTTTAATAATACTCGTTTTGTGCCTAATGCTTTAGTCATCTCTAACACAGCATACACCAGATAAATACGAGTTCGTCCGAAAATAAAAATAATTATTGTAACGATTTATAAATTAAAACGATATCAATTTCAACTATACAACAACACCCCAACCTCCAACGAATACTTTTACTTGATTTTACGAAGTCCGTTGTCTTCAACTCCAGTAAGCACCGTCTTCCTATAAACTAACGCATTTTCAGTTCGGGTTACAAAAGAATCTTCTCCTGAAGCCGAGGTTGACCAACGAAGTTGCTCCAACCGTCCGATGAGCACTCGTTCGGTGACCAAACCCGTGAGCAGCCACAAGGGAGCATATTCCAATGTTATCAAACCTCCGATGTTGTAACTGAATTCCCTATTAACAGAAATATTTTACATGTTTTAATCCATATTCAAAACATTCATCTATAAGCCAATAAACAACTCATTTTTAAATCAATTTGTTAATACTTACGAATAGTCCCAAGGACAACAATTAAAATATGTAAGAATGTAGCCCCAAGAGAATTCCCAAGCGTAGACAAGTAGTAAATAAAGAGTCCCTCGAAGAAGGAATGGAAGTTTATAATGTCTTAGGTAGATGCTCAGCTCTTCCAAAGCTAGTCCACAAGATCCATAAACAGCTAATGACCAAATACTTGAGTCACCTAGAATTTAAAATCTGACAAATAAGTATACAATTTCGCTCCACTTCTTTACGTATGAACATGAACCATCATCATTGACGGGCTTCATTATAATTTAGCATAAATCCTACCTTTAAGCTTCCAATCTCTGTCTAAAACAAAATCCCAAACAGCAGTGAAAGTTACTTCCACAAAATAGCCGTGCAAACTATAAATATACAACCGGAGTAACAAAGAAAGATGCTGAGATCTAACGATTACTCGACTCTTAGTAACGCTGCCTTTTTTCACGATAGTACTATCTATAGTTGGATTCATTTTGACTTTGTGACACTCTCAGTTCCTCAACAGATGATCATCAATTAGTCGAAAGCTTGGGTCTTGATCGTTGACTATCTGTGAACAAAACAGAGTGCATTTTAATAATTGTGCTAATGTCTACATAATGAAAGCATTATGTTTTGTAACTCCAATTAAGACTACGTTGAAAACGATCTTTACTAATACTCATTTACTAATCCAGACTTACAAAGAAAGACGACCCAAGTTATCTCAAAAACCAGAACTTACATTTCTAAATATCTAAATCTTGAAAAACGTAATACAGGTTCATCGACTAAAAATAAGTAATGCATCTAAAGTATATATACTTTTGTAAGTAAAGTAATTAATTTCCCAACGTTTAAGCTCCAACGCTCCAAGCACACTCACAAAAATTACAATAAAGAATTAATTTGGCTTTGCATTGAAATTGCGATGCGTCTTTCTCAATCGCAATTTGCAGTTAGATTAAGTCAAAATAAATTTTAAATCCTAATAGCGCGCTCAAATCCTCAGCCAAACTTTCAATGATACTCACTTACTCAGCGAGTTAAATTCCGTTAAGTTATCCTGACCTAAACCTGACTGATGTCCCTGAGACTGAACAGCGTCGAATAGCCTCTATATGACCAATGATGTAGATTTCTAAATTAGAAACGGAATCAATATAACTCAGACAAAAAAACGCAACTCGAGTTAGTCAAATTTAATCAATTACGAAGCTTCAGTTTTGGACATAGACAACAGTTACAAGGCTATTTTTACAAGTGTTTGCTATATTTGATGGTTAACATTTCGCTACACTACACAACAACAATAATAATTTATTAATACGTAGATACGTTTTGTTAGTCCTCAAGTAACAAATATCATCAAGGGCAATAAGCACTCTTGTTATTGCATAAACTTGTGTCATGTAATTCAATCGACAACAGTACAAGGGGTTAATATACAGTTATGAAATAATAAGTAGATACACAACGCATAACATTTAGCAAATCATGCATCTGTAGTCACAGGGGACACACGTATATAAACACACTTTTGTAATCATATAAATAACAGTCAAATTTATGGGAGCACTTCATTCACTTCGTATGAAGGTGTAAAAAAACATTTTTTTACATATAGATGGCTTCATTTGTTTTGTTCAGTACACTACACAACCACCATTTTATTTCAGCATGTTATGAGTGTTTCCATTGCTGATTTCCTCGTAATATATCTTGAAAACCACAGCATTATGAGATCAAACCCATAGCTTAAATACAAGTTTCTGAAGATGTTTAAAGATGAACTTTCATAAATGAAAGAACAATTTGCCACTTTAGAGAATTCAAGAAGAGTGTCATCAGTAATTATATCATTAGCTGGGAGCAGAAGACAACTTATACATGCATACAATTTATAATTTACATTGGTAGGATAATAACACGCGTATTACATGCAAGTAAATAAGTAATGGAACTTATTAAACAATTTACAACCCTTTTAAATCAAGAACTACAAACAACAGACGGTATTTTAGATACTTCGAAAAATACAAAAATTATTTTGTTAGTTCAAACCATAGTCTTGCTGATCGGGAGCTACGCAGCAAAATATATCTCCAACCGCTAATATAACATTCTATTCATTGCTCAACACAGAAATCCCAACCTCTCTCAATACTACATTGACCAAACATAATTTTTTCTGACTTAATTAATCTAAAATTAACTGAAAAACTATAAAAACATTAATTTATTCATATTCGGCGTGTGATTATATAATAACAAACTACTTTGGTATATGTCTTGGAGTCTAAAAAAAGTTTGGAATCACTGATATTAAAATTAAGGGGCACAAAAATGGAACATGATGCATCCGTGATTCAGCTCACCATAATATTGATCATACTATAACTAAAACTAAATAAATTATAATTATCAAAGTCATTAAAAAACTATTTACAAAAAATCATTGCTAAATACTAGTATGGTATCTACCTGGATAAGTAGGTTGAATAAT
>Ga0210040_10005055_pt1 | contig 16941 bp, 7 predicted proteins | sample CryGeyCG12114_NA_FD_185462 | JGI IMG/M metagenome (GOLD analysis project Ga0210040, IMG submission 185462) | Groundwater microbial communities from aquifer - Crystal Geyser CG19_WC_8/21/14_NA (SPAdes) (version 2) | ecosystem: Environmental > Aquatic > Deep subsurface > Groundwater | place: USA... | reverse complement strand
ACAACTAGGTGTTGACCCGCTCGAAGAGGCATGTCTATCAGTACCACAAATCCTGGGCTTTCAAACAGATGATATCTGCATACATGCGGAGATGCCACCGTCCGAGCTTGCTACCCGACTCCGAGGAGAATTGTCATCGTTTCCATTCAGGACTGCGGTCACCGCCGGCTGGAATTGCCTAGTCATCATCATGCGCATGGCAGAGAGCGCAAAGAGGAGACAAACCAGCATAACCAGCCTAGGCAACAATACCAGTGACAGTAACTCAGCAGTCGGCGACGGAGCAAGCCCGGCCGTTGCTGTGGAGAAGACTCTGATCGTTGCCGACGTGGACGCTATGGATTGTGACGAAGGCTCGCTGCATCACGATTATCAGGAGGATCACGCGCTCAGTACGATCATATTTGGCAGCGAATGTTTCGTATGTGACGACCGGGCGAGCCCATGGGACGACGGTCCTCACTTTTTCCGGCACAATAGCGGCCTCGACGACGCCTGGGCTGCCATACAGGCAGAGCTTTCCAATTACAGACCACTTGGTGAAGGCGACAAATGGTCGTCCCCATACTTCTCAGTCGAGAGGCTGCTCCAGTCTTTGACCAAAAATGGATCGACAGGCATCACTTATATCAAGGACAAAATGCTAGAGCCTTACTGCTACTGCGGACAATATCTGGAGGCAGGCATCCCGCCGGTACGACAACAGATGTTCACGGAACACTCTTCAAACATGGATGGTAGTCGTGAAGCATGGGAAAGATCGTGCTTCATCGACCAACCGCTACTTCATGAGAATACCTCTTACGCTGACCTTTAGATGCAAATGATTCGAAAGGTGGAGGCAGCGAAAGGCGTTGGCACATACGGGAATCAATATGTTGAGTACGTTATCTATAAATCACAATCCAGCTTCGAGCTATTCGTCACCGGAATTTATTTCATTCTTGACCGGCGTCTACTTCACCAGTCTGGCCCAATCACGGGTTAGAGACGAACCACAGGAGAATAGAAACACGTGTTTGATGTTGACATTGCTCATTAACTAGCTATTGTGCCTAGCACGGAGCACTTCAAGCAAATGGTTCCCTCGCCATGATGTTAGGATGTCGAACTACATGAGCCAGAGCATTCGTCCAAGGTTGGTGTCAACAGCATGTGTTGCAGCCCACAACTCCAGCTCCAGCTCTAGTCCCAGCACATTCCCTTAACGCTCATTGCCCTAGGACTAATAGTAGCCTGCTGCATTTGACGCCTCTGCTCATTCATCGTTGCAACAGCTCTCGTGCTCACACGGCTCGCTCTCCAGCACATAACATAATATGATGGTATATCCGCCTTGCCTTGCCTTGTGTCCAGTACCGGCTAGCTAGCTGACGTTGTCCTTCATTTAATCCAGGCTAAATGATATCATCTTCATGCATACGATCGCTATCGTCGCAAGCGATCGTAACTCCCCTTCGGTCTCAAAGAGTCATAGTAGCCTGAGCTCCGCCCTTTAGAGCTCTCATACGCTTTGCCGCCGCTCGAAGACCAGCTTGATCCGCCGTATGCGGCGGGGTAGTATCCTTTATTTGAGCCGAAGCCGCCTGACCCCGAGTTGGAGGATGACTTGTGGCTTCCGCTACCGCCGCTGCCGCTGCCGCCGCCGGATGAGGACGAAGCCTTGCCTTTGCCTTTGCCGGACATCGTGGACGCTGGTTCAACTGGTGGTATGGAAGTACTGGTATTTAGATATGAAGGTTGCTTGGACGGTAGTGCTGCTCGAGTGCTATGCTCGGCGGGTGAGAGTGGTATGCTTGTTTGGTTGGTACCTTGATTTGATTTGGTGGGAAGAGAAATAGAAAGGAAGAAGCAAGCAAGCAGGGCGAGATGGGTTCATTTTATGCTGTGTTGTGTTGAGGCGTCGTCAGCATAATTAACGAACGACGTTGTTGGTGTGCGTTGGGGTCGGATGGGGAGGGTTATGTTATGTTATGCTATGCTATCCATGGGTGGTCACTCGTGTATGGATGCGTCATGACCAGCGTGGCTGCCAGTCAAGACGTGGGTGCGTTGGAGGGTAGGGACGTGGGTGTTGGGATGCGTGGTTCATGTGTTGTGTTGTGTTTGTGGCATTGTTTGCTTGCGTGGGTTGGGAGGCGGGTATGTGCAACGAACGGATGTGTGGGATGGGAACGGTTCACGTTTCGGGAAATAGGATGGTGATGGCTACGAAAACGGTGATTTGCGGAAAAGATAATGCGGCGCAGAATGGGTGACAGCTACCTATAAGTATGGAAGGCTTTCTTCACCACTCATAGATGTTGATGGGTATTCTTCTTTTCTTCGCCGGTAGTGAATGGAACGCTTTCTCTGACTGCAGCTGTGCGTAGTTAGCTACGAACGACGAGAACTTTGTTTCGGGTTGACGCACAAATTTCGGCGTCCCTGAAGGCGTGGCAACCGAAGGCTCGATCCACCGAGCGATGTCTGCTACAGCAGTGACAACATTGGCTTGCAGGCGCAATGGGGACACCTCGTTGCGATAGGAAGGCGTCGGCTTACGTGTATCCCGTTCGAGCGTTGGAAGTTCCATGGCTTCAATCTCTGGTGACGCGGCGCCTGCAGCACGACTGGTGAGCAACCATTCTTCGACTTTCGAAGACTTGCTGCATTGGGTACTTGATGTGTTGTTGGTGATTCTTTGCAACGGTACTCGCGAAGATTCTGCGACTGTATTGTTTCTTGTAGCATCCCACGGCAAGCTTTGCCGCTTCTTCGCAGCTGATCTCGTAATCTCTGGAGCAGGCTGCGCGACAGTAGGCTGAGAGGGCAGTGAATGTCGAGGTCTTGGGGCCCTTTGTTCTGCAGGTACTGCTTGAGTTTCGGGTATCTCACAATCGTCCGTCTTTTTTCTTTTATCCTCCACTCCAGCCGGTAACGATGGCCGATCCTGCGTCCTGGGCAGCTCGGTCTCTTGTGTCTGTTGTCTGTCCCGAATCAGTTCAGCTGAGGGTCTCCTCACATCGCGCATCTCGACGTCATTGGTAACTCGAAAGCTGCTCGTACTTCTCGAGTACCGCAATCTACTGCCTGGAACATGCATTCGGTCAGGTCTTGCACTTTCGGCCAAATTCTGGAGCACATCTTCCGTCACAACCTCTTTTGCCCGCTCTGATCTCCTCACGCGGGCGTAGTAGTAGTCTTGATACTCGATGGCACTTTCATCATTGTCAATACACTCTGCTAGGTATTGCTTGTAGTCTTGTGCCTTGCGGAAGATGAAGTCATCCCACATTGACGGATGAGGTTCGCGTGGCTGCGACTGGAGGCGCAGTAAAAGTTGCAAAGCCGATCTAAAAGATTTCTGGTTGCCACGGTAGTCGGGATAGGCATGCTGGAATGTGCTGAACGTCGAAGCGAGACAATGGTCATCCATATCAACGTTGAACGAGGACATTCGTGACCCAGGCCTGCGAACTGGCGTCTTAGGCATGTGAGATTCGTGAATGGAAAGGTTCGTTGCTGAAGTGTCAATGCCTTCAGAACCAGCAGCATTGCTATGCTTTGCTGAAACGGGCGGTGATGAAGCTTGACTGCTAGTCTTGGCGTGCGCCTGGTTGTTGTGCCGCAGAAATGTTTCCGGGTCTTCAGGACCTGCATTTGTCCAACTCGTTGATATGCTTCTAAGGAACCTGCGACGGTCGAGCATTCGCTGATTATCGTACTGTCGATATCCAGACAAACGGACGTTCAGCGGTCGCTCAACAGTAGCTTTCTGCTCGAGCTTCTGGCGTTTGCGAGCAGGTACGGCCTCGTGAAAGGAAACCGGCGTACTATTTGTGGATTGCGACGCTCGAGCATCGATCGTTACGGTGTTCGCACTCATGGCATCTTTACCATTCAGTGAAGCCCGTTCAGTTTGACTTACTCCATCTTCATCACCCTCCCTATTAATGGGCCGCTTCAAAGTTCGTAGCGCGGGTGGAGAATGTCTGGCCTCGGCTTCCTCAGTAAAGACGACACTTTGAGCTTGATTTGGTTCTTTGCAGGGTTGTGTGGACGGTAAGTCAGGGTAGGTTGCACCCACGAAAGATGATTGGGGAGCATCATCAGGTAGGATGTTGGGTTTTGAAGCCTTCTGGATCTCTTTGGCAGGATAAGGCGTATCTTTGACCTGAACCTTGGTGACAGGCTTAGCGCGCACCGTCTGTGGCTCCGTCAGGCAATCAGCCAGTATTTCGATAGAGTGATCTGCTGCCGAGGTAGGATGAGCGTCTGGCCTGTAACTCGCCGCGTCGTCGGCAACCACTTGATGAGCATGTTCTGTAGTTGGATGAGACGAGGCTTCGGGTCCACTACGTTCCTGTGAGGGTTGGCGTCCAGAGGCGTCCAGCGGTTCCTCCAACTGACCTATCTGTGAGGGTGAATCAGCTTCGTCTATCGTCTCTAGTTGGACTTGGTCAACTTGTGGCTTGTTCTTCATCGGCTGATAAAGCTCGGTCATAGCATCTGAGTCGGGAGGAAGGCGAGGTGGTGGCGGACTCGAGCTCCACTGGGAAGCTTCCACAGTCGCTTTTTCGGAGTGCCCGTCTAATTCATCCTCTGGAGAAGATTGTGGAGCAGGATCTTGATAAGGGGACTGAGGCTTTGACAGGTCTACCAGAGTAGTTGCTTCAGCGTATCCATCTCTTCCAGTCTCTGGTTCCGCCCGAGCCTGAACCGTGGCTCTGTCGTCTGCCTTCTTCGTCAAGCGCTGAAGAAGATCCAATGGGACGGAGCCTGGCCTGAGTGGCTTGCCAGCGAGCGGGGGAAGCCAGGTGTCGTGTGAGTCAAGTATAGCTTGCTGTCTCTTTGAGATCGAGCTTGCCCATTTGATTGGCAGGATGGGTGATCGCTTGAAGGTATCCGTCCGGATCTCTTTGATCCAGTCCACCAGTGGAAATGGCTGGGCGTCGTCAGTGGCAGCACGATGCAGCTGGCTGACTTGGGCGTAGTGCTTAGGTGAGGATGCCGTGACAGGGGCGATGTAGGGCTGACACTCGATGGACTCATTTGAGCTCGTCAGAGTGTTGTCCCCATCGTTGTGGGCACGAACGACTAGCCTGGGCTTCTTGAACAGGTTCGCTGGGCTTTGTCTCTTTTCTTGCACCTGGTGTGAATGCTGAATAGGCGGGTCTAAGTCCTGCTTCTGTTCCCCACTGGCGCCTTGTGACGACTGCGAAGCCAAGTTCCTCGGGCTTGTTGTGGCTGATAAGGGTTGGTGGTCGGTTTCCAAACTGTGGTTGCATGGAATGGTCATCGGCTTATCCATTGGCTCATTTTCTTCGGCAACACCAGGACCTGGGCTACAGTCTTGACGCCAATAAGCATGGGACTCGTAGTCTGGACGATACCATTCGGTTATAGGCCAGGTGCCTGGTTTCGCGCTCGGATGCCATTTTCTGTAGTGTTTCGGCCGACCAGTCCAAGCCACCCATTTTTCTGTGTTGTTCTCGGTGCAGAACTGGCACCTATATTGTGCTTGTTTAGCCACCTTTTTGTCTGAGTGCTGATCGTGCTTGTTGCTCATATGGCGCGCCAATGCCTTCTTGCTCAACACAGTATCACAGTTGGGATGTGGGCATGGTACCTTGTCAGACGGATTGTACCTCTTCGAATTGTTGTCTTCCGAGTCCGATGCCGTGTTGGTCGGGCTTGAGGTGGTGGATAAGGGCTGGTTGTATGGTAATTGTGTGTTCAGCGCGAGCTGCGAGGCGCCTTCGGATTCGGATACAGAATGAGGTCGAGGCCATTGTGTTTGTATAGCCAGAGGGCTTGATGCGACCATTTTAATGTCCTTTCCTGCAACCCGATGTCCTGTGTCCTATGCCTTGTGCCCTGCAGCTCTATCCTCCCTGCTGAACGTGTATCCACAAGCAGAAGTGATGTCGCGGTCGGTGATCATCGTTGATTTAGGCCCCGAAACACCCGCAGCAAGTACAGATGCCCTGCTTAGCGGCGTGGATGGTTGAGTGGTGAACAGTTGGTTGCACTGGCACTTACACGCTTGATACGCGTTAGTGGAGACGATGCTCTGCGGGGCGGGAAGTAGCGCGACCCGCGTGTCGGGAGTCTACCGACCCTGGCGGAAATGACGTCTCTCACCTCACGTGCCGCAACTTGAAGAACAGAATAGTGCCCTTCATACGATTACAAAGGCAGCCACCTCGCTTTACACGGAGGCCACGACAAGAAGACGCCCGAAAGCACGGGTTTGTAGCTCCGTCAACCATTCGCCTGTACTTGCAAGCCGACTGCACATACATTGAAGCCAGTGAAGCCAGATGAGAGTCTTAACCCCGTTGGAGAAACATCATGATGGCTGCGCGACACTCATAACAAGCCATGGATATCAGCCTGGCTGAACCTACCTATCACCCAGTGTCTGGGTTGAGAACAGACTGGCTGCCTCAATATGCCTTCCGATGATCAGTCTGCAACGTCCACCCCTCCACCTGCCGCACGAATGCCTCCAATCGCGAATGACCCCTCCTCTTCAGCCATGATACAGCCGATGCGTGCCAGCCACCATGCTGCCTCCAAATCCCAAGACCTAACCGTCTTCAGCGACCTCACCGACCCTCCCGCAAGTACTTCGCAACCGGACAACAAGGGCCTGACAGGTGAAATACAAGGAGGCTTGTCAGGCCTGTACAACAAGTTCAAGGCTACTATGGCTGCTACAAGAGACGCCGAAGACATCCCCAAGCCTACCAGCACTGATACCCTTGCCACCGATAGTACCCCCACCACAACAGCTGTCCCTTCTGGCAGAACATCACGCGTCCATTCACCACGCATGAGTACTGCCGATGCTCATTCCAGATTGGAACTCCCCGTCTCAAAGCCATCTGCCAAATCTGCAAAGCTTAGCATGCCATCTCCCGGCCTCAGATCACCCCATGGAGCTCCTTCATCTGGAAATTTGGCCGAACCAACCGTGACCACTTTCCAAGCCACCATGAATAACAAGTCCCACTCGAGAACCGGCTCATCACACGATCCCGACGATTCCGCAAACTTTGACCGCGCCATTCTAAGCCCTACTGACGAGCAGAGCCTGCGTAAAGTCCTCTCCAGGATGGACCACGATGCGAGATCAACGCGGCACGAGAAGCCCCTACATTCTCCGCCCCCCCTACCAAGAATCGATACGAGAACTGGCAGCCACTCGAGAGAAATATCCGACGCTTCACATCACGATCAGCGCCACAAGGTCCTGGCTCGCAATCTCCCTGTCCCTCAAAATGCTATCCAAGAAAATTCACTGCCTAGAGTAGCCTCCAACAAGCATGACTCACCAAACGAATCTCGCTCTCCTACCAACCCTCTGGACTTGCTTGCTACTCACGACTTTGACTACCCAGCTCCGCCTGGCTTGAATCACGCTGTCGCCGCTCCAGAAAGGACTCTGTCGCCCGCTCCTCGTTCGCGCGACCAGGCTCCGAAACCTGTCACTCGAATCAGCCAGTCCAAGCTTCCCGGCTTCCCAGCCTCTCGCACCTCCTCGACCGACTCTGCTCGTACATCAGCCGCTCTTGCCGCTACCAGGGCGCGAAATCGGCTGGCTGCGGACGCACACACTGGGGAAGAGCGCCCTGTCTCCTCTGCACGCCCCTCGAGCAGATTGAGGAGCCGACTTCTGAAGAAGGAATTTTGGATGAGGGATGAGAATGCTCGAGATTGCTTTCGTTGCGGAGAGCCCTTCACCATGGTTCGCCGAAAACACCATTGTCGTACGTGTGGCCAAATCTTCGACAATAAATGTACCACCCTGATCTCAGGTACTTATTTCGACGTACCTGGTCTTGTCAGAGTCTGCAAGCCCTGCGAGGTTATCATTACCTCCCATGAAGATGACTCTTCAGATTATTCCGACGACATGACTACAGCAGACCTGTCTGCAAGACCAAGAACTCCTGACTTTAGCTCCGCTCGCTATGACGATGACAACATCTCGGTAATATCTCACAGCCTAGAGCATATTGCGAGAACGCCAGTCATGAATCTGCCCGTTCGTCGAGCGTTGGACAAGGGTAATCATTCATCAGCAATCTTCGAGATCGATGCACCTGACCACGGACTGCCACGCCCCACCTCATCGAGGTCTCTAAGGACAGCACACACAATGGGCTATGGCCATAAGCGGCACCACTCCAAACATGGCCACATTCGGAGCGTCAAACCATATCATGAGGATAGAGTGCCCTTTCAGCGGCAGACGCTTGAGGAGTTGCGAGGACAACGTAATTCTGCCTTCCACAGGGACAGTGTCATAGACCCTGAGCTAGCTCAATATCTGTCAGATGATGCCTCCAGCGACGAGGAACCTACTCTGCATCCGTCAAACTCATCGGAAAAACTTTCGAGGAGTAACCCTGACAGTGAAAGAACCACCATCGGTGGCCTACTGGCCGCTGTACGCAAAGGCAGATCGCGCATGGGCGACAGAAGCATCGCAAGCTTTCTCAATTTTAACAACCGCGATGCTGATGATGCGGCTAGCATAGTCAGTTCCCGTGCTGTTGATGGTCATCGAAGTTCTCGAAAGAGGAATCTCAGTGTTGCAAGCAGTGTCCATCATAGGCTCACTCCGCGCGCCACCAAGGAGCGTCTGCACATTGTGTTACCACCAGAAGTAGACATGCCGCTGTCTCCAGCTTTCCGTGGAAGCAGAATGATTAGGAGTGCTTCAATGCATGGCAATAGTGCCCCTAGCCTGGAGCTCAATCGTGCAAGTATCCAACATGTGCACAAAATGCTGAGGCAGCTGCTAAAGGATGCAGAAGTGCCTAAAGTTTCAAGCTGGGAGGATGCCTTGATACCTATCCTGTTGCGAGCGACTGATGATGTTGATCCTGATGTCCAGGGCGGTGACGACATCGATATTCGCAGCTACGTGAAGTTGAAGAAGATCCCTGGCGGGAGGCCGGTGGATACATCGTATACTTCTGGACTGATTTTTACGAAGAACGTCGCCCTCAAAAGCATGCAACGATCGATCCCCAAACCCAGAATTTTGATCATCACATTCCCACTGGAGTATGCACGGACCGAAACTCACTTCATGAGCCTGGACCCTGTCATACGGCAGGAAAGGGAATACCTTGAGAACTTAGTATCCAGAATTGCAGCATTGGGGCCAGATGTTCTGCTAGCTCAGAAGAATATTTCTGGACTGGCTCTGGAGCTTCTCGAGAAGGCGAACATATCCGTTGTCTTCAACGTGAAGCCTTCAGTGCTTGAAGCCGTGTCGCGATGTACTCATACAGCAGTTCACCATTCCATTGATAAGCTTACCTCACCTGCAGAAGAACTCGGAACGTGCGGCATGTTTGAGGTGAAGACATATCTGGCAGAAGGACGTCGCAAAACATATATCTATCTATCGGGTTGTCCACCAGAACTAGGCTGTACGGTAGCTCTGCGTGGTGCGAGCCGTCAAGCCCTTGGAAAAATCAAGCGCATTACTGACTTCATGATATATGTTGTCTACAATCTGAAGCTTGAAACCTGCTTGATGAGAGACGAATGGGCATTGATCCCGTCCAGCGATGACCTCGCACGCAGCTCTGTCGGCAGCACCTCATCAAAGACAAACAAGCAAAGTGTGACCAAATCCGGCGATGCACCGCCAGAAGACCGTGGAGCTAGCGGACGACATGACCCGATGGCCGAAGAACAGCAGACAATGCAGGCCAATCGCACAGAGAAGCTCAAAGTCCACCTACCTGCTGAGGTGCAGCGTGTGAGCACCAACGACTCTGGGGAGATACCCGCAGATGTACCTGTCCCTACATTCTATCAAGACTTGGCCGACAAGCATGAGACTCGAATCCTATCAGCTTCGCCTTTCGTCAAATTCTCGCAACCATATCTTTTACAGCGCGCGAGAGAGCTGGAAAGACGGGTGGCATACCTCAAAAGGCTTCGAGACCAAGATCTGTCGGACAGTGTCAGCTTGGAGGAGAAAATTAAAGCGCAAAAATTCATTCTTATTCAACCCGAGATGGTCCACGATACTCTTGAAGGTACAAGTAGAAGAGTTCGAGACATTGTTCATGCCGTTCATGATGCAGAATATGATAAGGCCCTTTACCATTACGAAACGCAGAAGAAGGGTTGGGAGGCGCACTTGGCCAACAATCGAAACCTCTTTGATCCATACGCACACCAGAACATTGTCGTTTTGTTCAGCACAGTCTCAACGCACACGCACGTGCCTTGCTCGGGACCTGATATGTTGGCCTTCAGCTTCTATAATGAGCATGAGCAGGACCGAGATTACGAGGCCGATTGTACTCTGGGCCAGTATGTTGAAGACCTGTGCTATAGAGCGAACGATCATTGCCCAGCAGAATCTTGTGGCAAGCGTATGCATGAGCATCAACGGCAGTATGTGCACGGGGAAGCACAAATTACCGTCTTCATTGAGCCTCATCCACCGAAGCTACGCGGGCTACAAGATGTCATATTGATGTGGAGCACCTGCAAAATCTGTGGAATGGAGACGACGGTCGCGCCTATGTCCACAAGCACGTGGAAGTACTCTTTTGGCAAGTACCTCGAGCTTTCTTTCTGGAGCGCAGATTTGCATGCAAGAGCCGGCGGTTGCCCTCATGACCTTCATCGAGACCACCTGCGATACTTCGGCTATAAAGGATTCGCGCTTAGAGTTCATTACGATGCTATTGATCTGCTGGAGATAATTGTACCAAGAATGCAGATCACGTGGAAGGTCGATAACGACCTCAAGTTCAGGAATGACGTTTTCACTAGGCTCGAGCATCGTATCACTAGATTCATGGTGTCTGTCAAGCTACGACTCAAGAGTATCAACGTTGAAGCGTTACTTCCAGAGTCAGCCGATGCTTGCCGCAGCGAAGTTGAGCGGCTCACCAAACAAGCCAACGAGGACCATACCATGCTTGTCAAGAGGTTGCAAGAGCTCTATACTAATTCTCAGCACTGGGAGATCATCCCTCTCAACGTTGCGATGAGGGCGCTTCAGGAAAAGGTGGCGGCTTGGGATGAAGCTTTTACGGAGTTCGAAAACAACTTCTTCCCATCAGAGAAGGACATTCGACGACTTGCTACCCTACAGTTGAAGAAGATTTTCCTAGATCGTGACGTCTCTGTCACATCATTAACTTCGGGCGAAGACGATACATCGACTGCAATCACCGAGGTGGGCGATGAGAAAGAGCCATCACCTGAAAGTCCCAGCCTAACCCGCAAGTTGTCTCCCGAGAAGACTCAGAATGTCCTTCAGTCTGTGGTGGAAGAGAATGTTGGGGCCAGTGCTGATGCGCAAGACGACAAAGCTATCTCTGACCCCCCTTCGCCCGGGCATCGGACAACCCCGCCTCCTGCGCAGCCAGTTATATCTAATCCAGAAGACGTTCGTCGCGCTTCTGACGAGCTTAAACATCTTGACTTGGCACTGCCAGGTTCCACACCGCGGTCAAGTACGGCTACCATAGTGCCTGCAGCTTCAGCCATGCCGAGACTGTCGGAGTCCATCTCTCCTGAAGCCGTGGTTTCGCAAAGTTCGAGAGAAGAACCAAGCCTCTCCGAGGAAGCCTTTTCTACTCAAGCAAGTGAGACATCCCAAACGCCCGCGATGCGGATCGACAAAACACAGATGCCCGGAAAGAGTCAACTGCCCACCCCTTCACATCCATCATCACGACGTGGCACCATCAGCCGGCCAACCTCGCCGATGTTGGTCAGAGCCCAATCTCAGCCAGCGGGGTCACTGCCGTTACGCAAAGACCTCGGTCAGCTACCAAAGCAAAGCACGATGTCCGCGATACACGCAATGAACGGTTTTGCATCAGGGCTTGACCGTAAAGGCAGCGAAGCTTATCACGAGGCCCCAGACAGAAGATTCTCGGAGCGATTAGGTCTTTCTAGTCTCAAGAACCACAAGTCTTTGATACCTCGAGCTATTGCGCCAGCGAGGAAGGACTCCCGCGTGTCGAACCTCGCCAAGCATTTTGAACAGTTGACAAGGGAGTTTGAGCAAGCAAGAGTGCGAGAGAGACGACAGAGAGCAAACAGGATAAGGCATTCTCAATTCTATCCTGCCTTTGCACCGAAGCCGACAGTTGAGATCTATAAGAACGTCAACGAGGCTGTGGATGAAGTAGACGATTCGGAGGAGACCGTACAGGTTCCAGAAAATCGAGCTGTCGGAGCCGCTGAGACACAGACGACAGCTGAGGGCATGGCAGAAACTACTCAGACAACGGCTGACGGGAAAGGCCATCACCTCCAAGAAATCCCTACGGACACGCCTACCGATCTAACTGAGAACGAGACAGAGGTGCAACAGTCAAGTCATGCCCCATCCGATGTTGAGGAAAGAACAGATATCGAGGACGAGGACGAGGAGGACGATGAAATCGTCTTACCAGACAGTCCCGAGGATTTACTTCGGTTGTCGCAAGAAGACGTCGAGTTCAAAGATCTCCCCAAGCACGAAAGAACGTCCTTGATGAAAATGCTTACCAACTTTTGGGCAGAACGCTCCTCTAGTGGTTGGTCGACTTTGGAATACCCGCTACTGCCATCCGACCACATCTTTGCGGACTGCGACATCCTCGTTCGCGAAGACGAGCTTAGTTCTATCATTGCTTTCGCGCTTGATTCAGCGGATTACAAAACTATGCTAGATGACATATCTAGTTACGTCCCAAACAAGTCAGCAGAGTCATCACAGAGCATCGAGGACGCAAACGAAGACGAGGACGTCATCTCCCACTCTCTCCTCCGCAAAAAAGGGTCTCATCTCAAATATCAATTCGGTGACGGCCCGGCCAAGTTCCTGTGCAAAGTCTTCTTCGCTGAACAATTCGATGCCATGCGCCGCAAGTGTGGTGTAGCCGATCGATTCATCGAATCTCTTTCCCGCTGCATGAAATTTGACAGCAAAGGCGGGAAGTCGAAATCCCTCTTCCTCAAGACGTTGGACGACCGATTCGTGCTCAAATCTCTATCTACGGTCGAGACGCAATCTTTCCTTAAATTCGCTCCAAATTACTTCCAGATCATGTCTGAAGCATTCTTCCATGATCTACCGTCCGTCATCGCAAAGATGCTGGGTTTTTACCAGATCATTGTGAAGAATCCTATTACGGGAGTAGAGCACAATTGGTTCCTACTTGTGATGGAGAACCTCTTCTACGATCGCATACCAACAAGAATCTTCGACTTAAAAGGCAGCATGCGCAACCGCAAGATCAATGCCACTGGTGAACGTAATGAGGTTTTACTGGACGAAAACATGGTCGACTACATCTACGAATCACCTCTTTTCGCACGAGAGCACAGCAAGAAACTCCTCCGCACGTCTGTGCACAACGACACCCTCTTCCTCGCACGTCAGAACGTCATGGATTACAGTCTCATGATCGCCATCGACGAGGCGCGCAAAGAATTAGTGGTGGGCATAATCGACTGCATACGCACCTACACATGGGACAAGAAACTTGAGTCCTGGATTAAAGACCGTGGGTTCATCAACGCGGTGATGGGCGCAAGTGGAGTTGCGGGAAGTGGGGTCTCTGGCGGCAAGAACCGACCAACCGTGACCAGTCCAAGGGAGTACAAACGCAGGTTCAGGGAGGCGATGAGTAGGTACGTGCTTGAGGCGCCGAGCTGTTGGCATCAGTTCAAGCCGAAGACAGAGAGAGAGGGGCAGGCGAGACCTGAAAAGCCTGGAAGAGATGGTGAGGATGTAAGGGACGAGATGCAGCAAAGCATTAGCTGACAAGGTCATTTGCTTTTTAGGCGTTTGAGCAGGTTGCATAGCGAGTATCAAAAGTCAGCATTCTGAAGCATCAGTGAGCGAGCGGGCATTTTAGAAAGGAATTGGGTATGCTGCACGTTCTTACCGGACTCTTAAAAGATGTTCACTCTTCTTTCCTCTCGGCCTTGATTTAGTAATAGGAAGGTGCTATCGATTCGGACACTTTGAAGTCGCGCTGTATAGCCTGCTCCCTTCGCTACTGCTAGGCACCTCTTAGCATTGAGGGGGAACACATTTGTACGCCAGCGTGCTCTTTCTTCTCGTTGCCCACCAATCATTAATGCAGTTCAATGTCCTCATACTCGGGCCTGAAGGAGGGATCTTTGAAAAGTTCGCCATCCATGATGCCGGGTATTCGGCTGGGACCTACTAACTCGTAGTGGCTGTCGAATTTTCGAAGGAGTACAGGCATCTTACAGCCTTTCAGCACGAAAACCATATCGTTTGTCTCGACGTTGCAAGGTCCGGATCCGAGGAAGGCCGGGGTTGTGTAAAATAGCCTGCTATATTCAAGACTCGTCACGATACGAGCCATAAGTCTATGGCACATTCCGTCGTCAACCGCCGCAACAGCTTCTTCTATTGACTTCCAGGGAGACAATATTGACTTATCTCCGCCAAAGTGTTCACAGAAGTGTGCCACAAAGCTTTGGTCTACCGAAATGCCAAGCTTCGGTACGTTCCTAGTCCAATCACGGCTTTTAAGGTCAAATCCTTCCTCCATATGGCAGCAGAGTACCTTGAGGAGAGCGTTCGCCAGGATGAAGAACTCATGAGACGGAATTCGAAGTCGAGGCCGCATGGAGTCAGGACTGAGAATATTCCCATCACACAACAGCAAGCGGAGGACAGCTTGTATGATGGGGACTCTAGTCGCTAAAAAGCCGCTGGCATATCGTTCAATCGCAGCTAGAGTAAATTGAGTGAACCAGACAGCTGCACTGTGCTCAGTCGCGCGCTTTGGAGGGCTTAAAGCAAGTGCTTCTACCTTCGCAACTTGGAACCCGAACACATGAAGGATACGCGAATCGTTGGAGTCGACTCGAAAATGGTTGTCATCAAATGCATCAATCTCAACTCCAGTCCAGCGTTCAAAGAAATCCCATCCAAGCCAACGCTCGAACGACCAGTCAGGGACCCATGAAGGCACTTCGGGTATATTTCGAAGACCATTGCCAGCGTTGCCGAAGCAACCACTCAGACCTTCTTGTTGCAGGTATTCGATGGCAGTTCTCGTGTAAACTGTGGATACAGAACAAGAATAGTCAGGCTCCACGGCCAGTTCGGTCAGTCCAAGAAGAGCATATACTTTATCTCGCGCATCCGTGGCGCGAGTTCTGCGAGCTTGCTCGAGAGGATAGAAGTGAAATCTATGCCTCTGATAGGAAGAATTGCGCTGCCTTATTCTCAGAAGAATGATGCAATCAATGTGTTCACCGAAGTAAAGACTTGGAATCATGGCTGGGTTAGCGTCACGAATTCTGGAGGCCTCGTCACCAAAGCGATTGAAAAGTTCCACCATATCAAGTTCTTCGGATCCGCAAAGCAAAGTAACATTGTCGTTGAGGACAAGTTCCTGTATGATCCACGTGCGTTTCCAGAAATCACGATCGAATAGGCTTCTGATTGCTTTCCAGATATCGGGCCTGCCGAAAATTTCTGGATGGTGCCTCAACCAGTTGGCGATGTCGTGCTGACTAACAATCTGCGGTACTTCTTTCACGATCAGTCGAATTGCTTTGATTGCTTGTGCGCTGTTTTCTGCTTCGGGGCCAAGCCAAGCGATAACTTTCGAAGCGTTTCGGTAGATCTTACCCATCAGCTTGACTTGCCATGCTCGCTCCTTCATACTTTTCTCGTTGATGCAGATAGCATCAGCCCAGAGATATCGTGGTAGATCTAGCCTTGGCTCAGTCGGACTTTCTTCAGTGTCTTCGGAGTCTGTTTTGCAAGACGCTAGACTGCGTGGACTGGATGCTCGTAACTGGCGAAAGGCGGCGATGAGATTGACAGTCACGGCCACCTCGATACCGTTGACCGAAACCTTATCCGTAACGTTCTTGTTGCCCCACAGGTAGGATAGAGCATAATACTGTGGAGCTTCCCGGAGAGACACCGTATGCATGGAGCATTTGAGAGGCTCTTCGAGCTCCTGCGACGGCTCGATGGTAAGAAGCCTGAATTGACGCTCGTTTTCGTTTAATTCGCTATATAAAGGAGTAGTCATCTTGATAGAAGGGTATTAATGGAAAGATGTACAAATTTGCTAGACAGTGAGTATACTGGAGGATTAGGTCAAAATATCTCTTTAATAAGAAATGAATACAGTCTTACATAAGAGGCGCCGTTCAGAACAACGGAAGGTAGGAAAGGAACTCACCAATTTGTAGATACGAGACAGGACTGTACACCTGCAGCGCTTCCCCAATCATCCTCACCGTCACGAACGGTCGACTTTCGCTTAGGCATGGCTGGTCATGGTGTGGTGACTGAGGAGACCCGATATGCAGAGTGGCGTCCATAATTGGCCGAGGAAGGCCAGGGGGCCGGCCCGATTAGCGTGGTTTCTGCGCTTTCTGTTCAGTTCTTCCCTGATTATCCTTTCTGCAGGTAGTAATATTGCGCAGTCGTGGGCATGTATTCGACCTGCAAATGCCAAGCCAACAGGCAGCAGTGGAACTTGAATTGATCGTGGACTTTGAATCTCTCGATTAACTCCTCGTGCTTAGTCCGCATTTTGGAGACTGACGTTACGGGGTAACGCACTAGTAATATCTTACAGGGATCATCTAGACGTTTAGTCTATCTACCACACAGAAAGCAGTACGACTCGTATTCAAGAGGGGTAAGATCAGTAAGAAGCGAGTGTGGCTGAAGACTAGCGATCCGCTCGAGGGACAAGCGACGCTTGTCGCTGCTGACAATTGATATATGGGATGAATAGATCCTGTACGAACAAATTAACCCTTCGGTAGCTTTGATCGGCCACATGGTCTGTCTCTTTAGAAGATGAGAGATCTCGATCATCAGGTCACCCGTGCTTTTGCGGTCGTGCATAAATCCTGGGAGGAACCTCTTATCACTTAGGAGAAGCGTAGGCAACACCA
>Ga0210040_10005054_pt1 | contig 16943 bp, 12 predicted proteins | sample CryGeyCG12114_NA_FD_185462 | JGI IMG/M metagenome (GOLD analysis project Ga0210040, IMG submission 185462) | Groundwater microbial communities from aquifer - Crystal Geyser CG19_WC_8/21/14_NA (SPAdes) (version 2) | ecosystem: Environmental > Aquatic > Deep subsurface > Groundwater | place: USA... | reverse complement strand
CGGCCGAGCACCTCCCCGTCCCGCACCCACCACAGGACGGTCTGCGGGACGAACAGCGTCGGGCGGGGGCTCGCCTCCTCGACGTCGGCCCGCAGCGCCGCGACGTAGCGGGCGAACGCGGCGGGGCGAGCAGGTGGGCCAGGTCCAGACCGGCGGTGGCGGCGTACCCCCGGTCCTCGGCCATCGCGGCCAGGAAGGAGCGGTGGTACCCGACGTCGGGCAGCACGAGCCCCGGCTGCCCTCCTGTCCCCATCCACCCATCCTGGCAGCAGCCGGATGCGCGGACGGTCGCCCGGGCGGCAGCCGCCGTGGCGTCGGGCCCACCACCCCACGGCGTCGGGGCTACAGCCCCGGGTCGCCGGCCGGCAGGGCCAGCGGCTGCTCGCTGCCCGAGGGGCTGCCGAACTGCGGCGTGCCGTCCGCGGCGAAGGTCAGCGGTTGGACGTAGACCTCGCGGTCGGAGCCGCAGCTGCCCTCCGGTGAGGTGACCGCGTGGTAGGCGAACCAGGTCTGGCTGCCGTCGGGGGAGGTGAAGAAGCTGTTGTGGCCGGTGCCGTGCTCCCCGCTCTGCTCACCCCCGTGGAACACCGGCTCGGCGGACTTGCGCCAGCTGGCGGCGTCCAGCAGGTCGGTCGACGCGTCCGCGTTCAGCAGGCCGAGGGCGTAGTCGGGGGTCCAGCAGCCCGAGCCGGAGTAGCTGAGGTAGACCTTCCCGTCCCGCACCAGGGCCGCCGGGCCCTCGTTGACCAGCACCCCCACCGTCCCGGCCTCCCGCTCCCAGTCCAGGGTCGGTGAGGAGATGCGGACCGCCCGTCCGGTGGTCCGCGTCGGGCTGGCCAGCTCGGCCAGGTAGAGGTCCTGCTGCCCGTTGCGGGCTCCCGGCCAGCCGGACCAGGCGACGAACGTGGTGCCGCCGGGCACGGTGAACACCGTCGAGTCGATGGCCCACCGGTCGCCGGGCAGCCGGAGCCGCCCCGCGAACGAGTACGGGCCCTCGACCGAGTCCGACTCCAGCACGTAGTTGCGGTGGTCCTCGTTGTCCCCGTCGTCGGCGGCCACGTAGATGTACCAGCGCCCGTCGACCTCGTGCAGCTCCGGCGCCCACCACTCGCAGCACGGCGAGCCGCCGGTGCCGCCACGGAAGACCACGTCCTCCGGTGCCGAGGCGATGTCGGTGAGCGTGGTCGCCGAGCGCAGCGACACCCCGTTGCCGTCGGCGGTGGTCTGCACGTAGTGGTACCGGCCGTCGACCACGGTCAAGAACGGGTCGGCTCCCTGGCCCAGGGCCGGGTTGGTGAACGCAGCCTCGGCGGTCGGGCTCGCCGACGAGGAGGTCGGCGCGGGCTGCTCGATCGACCCGGAGCAGCCGGCCAGCATCGACGCCGCGAGCAGACCGACGGCCAGCCGCCGGAACCGTCGGTCGTGGCGGCGCGTCACGGGGACTGCGGAGCGGTCAACACCGGCTCCACGTCCGCGTCCCGGTCGCACCGCAACTGGCCGTCGGTGACCGTGAGCTCGGCGACCTGCAGGGACGATCGACGGCTGCGGATCGTCGGATGGTCAGGACCCGTCCGGTCGGGGTGGGTGAAGTAGAAGATCCAGGCCCTTCCCCGGTCGACGACGACGTCCGCGTGCAGACCCGGCCCGACGTCGTCGGCGCGGCGGTGTCGTTGCCCGATGTCCCCTCCCAGCACCAGGCCGGCCGGTGTCCAGCCCGTCTGGTCGTCCGACCGGTGGGCCAGCTGGCCCTGCCAGGTGTCGACGAGCAGCCAGTGGCTGCCGGCGAACCAGAAGACGTTCGGCCCCTCGTGCCCACCAGGAGTGGTCAACACCTGCGTGGCACCCGACCAGTGGTCCAGGTCCGAGCTGTCGACGGACCAGGTGGAAGAGCCCGTCACCTCGTCCTTGAACCACATCCGCCAACCACCGGCCGGACGGGGCGAGACGCACGCGTCGATCACCCGGTCGGAGGGCAGACCTACGGCTCCACGATGGGTCCAGCGGACCAGGTCCGGGCTGGTGTAGTGGTGGATCTGCATGTCCGGGAGCGCACCGGCAGCCGGGATCCCGCGGATGTAGCTGACGAACATGTGGAAGGTGCCGTCGTGCTCGATCACCTCCGGAGCCCAGTAGGTGCCGCGGCCCCACTCGAACGCGAGCCCGTCGACCGTTCCGCGGTAGCTCCAGGTGGTCCCGCCGTCGCTCGAGGACGCGACGCCGATGTCGCTACCGAAGAGCCAGGTGAGGCCCACCTCGACCGGAGTCGTCGTGCGCCGGTTGGTGTAGAAGATCCACCACGCCCCTTCGTGGGGGTTGTAGATCACGGTGGGGTCCGCGGCTCCGTCGAAGATCGGGTCGCGGAACAGCGGTGCGGGCACGGTCGTCCTGTCGGCATGAGGGGCAGGGGATGTGTCACCGGGCGTGCAGCCCCGCCGGTCGGTCACGGCCGGCGGGGCTCCACCCGGGTGAGGACCTCAGCCCTTGAGGCCGCTGGTGGCCACGCCCTCGATGATGTAGCGCTGGACGAAGATGTAGAGGATCAGCACCGGCACCGAGGCGATCGTCGCTCCGGCCATGATCACCGGGTAGTCGATGTTGTAGGCGCCCTGCAGGCTCGCCAACCCGGCGGGAAGGGTGAGCCGGGTGGAGGAGAACAACACGAAGACAGGCCAGACGAAGTCGTTCCAGTTGGCCAGGAACGACAGCACCGCGAGGGTCACCAGAGCCGGCTGGGAGATGGGCAGCACCACCCGGGTGAGGATCTGGAAGGTGTTGGCCCCATCGATGAGGGCGCTCTCCTCCAGCTCGCGCGGGATGCCGATGAAGAACTGCCGGAGGAAGAAGACCCCGAAGGCCCCTGCCGCTCCCGGCACGATCAACGCCCACAGCGTGTCGAGCCAGCCGAGCCGGTTCATCAGCAGGAAGTTCGGCATCAAGAAGATGAAGGTCGGGACGAACAGGGTGGAGATGATCAGGGCGAAGATGAACCCCTGCCCCCGGAACTTCATCCTGGCGAGGGCGTAGGCAGCCATGGAGGCCACGACCAGGACCAGGAGGGAGTGCGCCGTCGCGGCGACCAGGGAGTTGAGCGCCCAGCGGAACACCGGGTTCTGGGCGTCGGAGAAGACCAGCTGGAAGGCCCGGACCGTCAGCGACCCCGGGATGAGGTTGATCGGGATGGCACGCGAGTCCTCGATCGTCTTGATCGAGGTGACGTACATCCAGACCATCGGGATCGCGAAGATCAGCGCCAGGATGATCATGCCGATCCAGAAGACCGGGCCGTTGCGGTGCTGGTTGAATCCCTTCCTCGTGGGAGGCGTCGGGTCTGCCGCCGCCGGAGCGGACGTTGTCCTGGTACCGGCCGTCGTGGTGGTCACTTGGCCCTCCTCTCGCGGAGCAGCATGAAGTTGATGATCGAGATGAGGGCCAGGCAGAGCGCCAGCACGTAGCTCATGGCGGACGCCGTGCCCATCTTGAAGTCCCGCAGCCCCTCCTGGGTCATCACCATGATCGCCGTCCGGGTGCTGTCTCCCGGGCCGCCCTTGGTCACCAGGTAGGACTGGCCGAACATGTTCGCACTCGCCAGCACCGTGGTGGTGATGATGAACACGAGCACGTTCCGCAACCCGGGGACCGTGATGTGCAGGAACTGCTGCAGCGCGGTCGCTCCGTCGAGCGAGGCCGCCTCGTACTGCTCGGCGGGGATCTCCTGCAGACCGGCGAGGTAGATGACGGTGTTGAAGCCCAACGTCCACCAGACGGTCATGCCGATCAGCCCGATCCAGGCCCACGGCTGGGTCGTCAGCCAGCCGATCTGCGGAACTCCGAAGAGACCGAGGAAGCCGTTGACCAAGCCGAACTGGGGGTCGAGCAGGTAGGTGAACAACACCCCGACCACGGCGATGCCCAGCACGAACGGGGCGAAGATGATGGCCCGGAAGAACGTGCGGCCCCGGAACTTCCGGTTCAGCAGGACGGCGATGCCCAACGGGATCAGGACCAGGAACGGCACGCTCCCCACGACGAAGATCCCCGTGGCCCGCATGCCGTGCCAGAACGGCCGGGCGATCACCGAGCTGGGGTCGAAGAGGTCCTTGTAGTTCTGCAGCCCGATGAACGGCTTCCGGGGCAGCATGAAGTCCCAGTCGTGCAGGCTGATCCAGATCCCGAAGATCGCCGGCCCGACCACGAACGCGAGCAGCAGCACCAGGTAGGGGGCGCAGAGGAGGTAGGGCGTCCACCACGCGTGCAGGCGCAGCTTCCCCCCTCCGCTCACCCCCCCGACGTCAGCGGCGGCCCTGGGTGGGGCCAGAACCGTGGCCACTAGCCGTACTTCTTCTTGTTGGCCGCGAGGATCTTGTTGGCACGCTCCGCACCACTGGCGAGCGCGTCGGGGATCGACTGCTTGCCCGTCATCGCGTTGCTGGTCGCGGTGGTCCACTCCGCGGCGACGTCAGCGACGCCGGGGATGGGCGGCACGAAGTTGATGTAGTCGATCTCCTTGGCGAACTGGGTCACCAGGCCCTTCTGCGCGAACTCCGGCGCGTCGCGCACCTCGTTCCGGGCGGGAACCATGCCGGCGTCCGCCCAGTTGAGGGACTGCTGGGAGATCCAGTTGATGAAGACCCGGCTCGCGACCTGCTTGTTCTGGTCGGGCTTGGTCTGGCGCGGCAGCACGAACTGGTGCGAACCGGACCAGGTCTTCTGCTGCCCACCGATGTTGGGCACCGGCGACGCGCCGTACTTCAGCTTCTTGATGGCTGTCAGCGGCGTGGTGTTCCACGGGCCCCCGATGAAGAAGGCCGACTTGTCGTTGCTGAAGGAGACGAAGTCCGAGCCCGAGCCGGCGTTCTTCGGGCTGTAGCCCTTGTCGACGAAGTCCTTGAGGAACGTGATGGCCTTGACGCCCTCTGCCCCGCCCCAGCCCACGGTCATCCCGTCGTCGTTGACCATCTTGCCGCCGTACTGGTAGACCAGCGTGCCGGAGAGGACCGGGTCGCCCACCGTGAGCGGCGAGACCCACCACCCTTGGATGCCCTTGGACTTCAAGGTGTCCAGCTGCTGGAGCAGCTCGTCGCCGGTGGTCGGTGGCTTCTCCGGGTCCAGGCCCGCCTTCTCCATCACGTTCTTGTTGTAGAAGAAGCCCGCCGGGTGGACGTCCAGCGCGATGCCGTAGCGCTTGCCCTGGTAGAGACCGCCCTGCCAGGCGATGGAGACGAAGTCGCTCTCGGTCAGCTTGAGCGCGGTCGCGACGTCGTCCAGCGGGCTGATGACCTGACGAGCGGCGTTGGTGGCCAGGTCGTCGTTGTGCATCAGACCGACGTCGGGCGCGGTGCCGTTGCTGACCGTGGCAGGCAGCTTCTGGAAGTAGTCCGCCCACGCGATCGCGGTCATGGTGACCTTGATGTTGGGGTGCTCGGTGTTGAAGCTGTTGATGATCTTGCGCATGATCGGCCCGTCACCACCGGTGAGACCGTTCCAGAAGGCGAGGCTGACGTTCGGCCCGGTGTACTCCTGGGACCCACCGCCACCAGCGACGGACTGCTGCTGACCGGGGATGTTGCTCGAACCGCCGCCGCAGGCAGCCAGACCGAACAGCGCAGAGGCTCCCAGCGCCCCGCCGAGGAGGCCCCGCCGGCTGACAGCAGCGCGAGCGAGCCCGCCCGCCGACTCGCACGAGCTGAGAGATGCATTGAACGACGTTGTCACTGCAAGTTCCTTCCGTTGGTGGTGCTGCTCGATGGTGGTCTTGCCGGGGTCAAGATGGGACCGTACGGGAGATGTTCTCGTGATGATCGTCACACGTGCTGGCGGCGATCTGCTGGCAGGTCGCCCGAAAAATAGTCCGGTGGCGGCTCCGCCGCCTCAGCGCGGTCCGGCCCCCAACGCGAACACCGTCCAGGACAGAGGCGGGAGGTTGGCCTTCAGCGCTCCCCCGTCCAGCACGTAGTCCTCGAAGCCTGAGGGACGGACGGCGTCGTGGCGCTCCCGGTTGGTCGTGTGCCGGTCCTGGTCGCTGGTGGCGTGCAGGCTGCTCGCCTCCAGCACCTGGACGGCACCGAACCCCCGCAGGTCGACCTCGAGGGTCGAGGAGTCGGTGAGACTGCGGTTGGCCAGGAACAGTGCCACTCGCCCGGTCGCCTCGTCATAGGTGGCGGCGGCGTCGACGAGCGGCACATCGGTGTACGTCGGGCTGTCGTAGCGGTCGCTCGTGGCGACCACCTGGATGATCTGGCCCGTGGCCAGCCGCCGCATCTGCTCGAAGGGGTACGCGATGGTCTGCTTCCACGCCTCGCCGCCCTCCTCGGACCGGAGCAGGCCGATCACGTTGACCAGCTGGGCCTGGCAGGCCACCGTGACCCGGTCGCCGTGACGCAGGAGAGAGTTGAGCAACGTCCCGACCACGACCGCGTCGGTGATCGTGTACTCGTCCTCGATCAGCCGAGGCTTGTCGACCCAGTCGACGCTGCTGGACTTCGGACCGTCGCCGCTGAACTTGTTGATGTACCAGACGTTCCACTCGTCGAAGCTGAGGTTCAGCTTCTTCTGGTGGCGGCCCCGGGCACGGACGGCGTCGGCCGTGGCGATGACGCTGTCGATGAAGTAGTCCATGTTGACCGCCGACGCGAGGAAGGTCGCCGGGTCGCCGTCGCCCTCCTCGTAGTAGGCGTGCAGCGAGACGTAGTCCACGGTGTCGTACGACATCTCCAGGACTGTCGACTCCCAGGAACCGAAGGTGGGCATCCGGGAGTTCGACGACCCGCAGGCGACCAGCTCGATCTCGGAGTCGATCAACCGCATGGCCTTGCCGGTCTCGTTGGCGAGCCGGCCGTACTCGGCCGCGGTCTTGTGGCCGACCTGCCAGGGACCGTCCATCTCGTTGCCCAGGCACCAGAGCTTGTAGCCGAAGGGATCCTTGGCACCGTTCGCGATCCGCCGGTCCGACCAGTAGGTGCCGCCCGAGTGGTTGGTGTACTCGAGGAGGTCACAGGCCTGCTGCAGGCCGCGCGTACCGAGGTTGACCGCCATCATCACCTCGGTGCCGACCTTCTTGGCCCAGTCGTCGAACTCGTGCAGTCCGAACTGGTTGGTCTCGATCGAGTGCCAGGCCAGGTCGAGCCGACGCGGCCGCTCAGCCTTGGGGCCGACCCCGTCCTCCCAGCGGTAGTTGGACACGAAGTTGCCGCCCGGGTAGCGCACGACGGTCGGCCCGATCTCCCGGGTCAGCTCCAGGACGTCGGTCCGCAGGCCTGTCTCGTCCGCGCTCGGGTGGTCCGGCTCGTAGATGCCGGTGTAGACGCAGCGCCCCATGTGCTCCACGAACGAGCCGAACAGCCGGCGTGGGACCGGGGCGATGGTGAAGGCCGGGTCGAGGACTAGTCGCGCCGTGGGCATGAAGCGGTCTCCTGGTGGTCGTCGATGACACGGGAACAGCTTGTTACCGGACTTACCAGCACCGGGCCGTCACGTGACCAGCCCGACCCTGAACCTCTGGACCAGAGGCGCCGAGGTGGACGTTACATCGTTGTACTGGCGGTGACAAGAGTCTGCGCCAGCAGCCTGACCATGGCCTCAACGAGGGCGGGTGCTCTGCCGCCGGACGATGCGGTGCGGGATCATCCGGCTCGCGCGCGGGCGGGACGGCTCACCGATCCGCTGCGCCAGCATGTCGAGAGCGGCGCCGGCGATGGCCGCCCTGTCCACGCTCACCGTGGTGAGCGGTGGCACGGTGAACGAGGCCTCCGGGATGTCGTCGTAGCCGGTGACCGAGACGTCGTCGGGGACGCGGTGACCACTCCGCCAGAGAGCGCTCAGCACACCCATGGCCAGGGTGTCGGTGCAGCAGACGATGGCGTCGGGGAGCGGGTGGTGCTGCAGGTGCCCGTGGATCGCGGCTGCGCCGTCCGCTGAGGTCCAGGCGGCGACCGGGATCTCCAGCCCGGGGTCCGACGGGAGGCCTGCCGCGGCCAGCGCCTCGCGGTAGCCCCGCACCCGGAGCTGGTAGCTCGCCGAGTGCATCTGGCCGAGCAGCGCGACCCGACGGTGCCCCTGCGCCAGCAGCATCGAGGTGATCTCCCGGACCGCCGTCACGTTGTCGGTCCACAGGTGGTCGACGGCCGGTTGCTCGACCTCCCCGATCATGACCACGGGAGGCAGTGCGACCCCGGGCTGCACCGCCGACGTCTCGAGCAGGACCGGGTTCAGCACCAGGCCGTCGACCAGCTGGGAGCGGGCTCGTGACAGCAGCTGCGCCTCCCGCTCCTGGCTGCCGGCGGACTCCTCGATCTGGATGGTCAGCTGGCGCTGACCGGCCAGGTCGACGAAGGCGCGGGTGATCGACGCGGAGTAGGGAGTGCTCAGGTCGGGCAGAGCGAGAGCGATGACGCCGGTGCGCCCGTTGCGGAGGCCGCGGGCCGACAGGTTCGGCACGTAGTCGAGCTCCGCCAGGGCGATCTCCACCCGCTGCCGGGTGTCGGGACTGACGGGGGACGTCCCGTTGACGACGTTGGAGACGGTCTTCGGGGACACCTGCGCGCGGCGTGCGACGTCTCGCACTGTTGCCCGCATGAGCGGAAGGTAGCAGCGCAGGCACCGGCGAGCAACGACGGATCAGGGCCCGGGTGCCCCTGTCCGCCCGGGCCGAGCGGGACCACCGGCTGTGCTCAACGCCGCTCGTAGGCGGCCGTTCGCGTCTGGATGGCGTGCAGCCGTGCGGCGTCGAACTTCGGTCGCCGGTCGAAGTCGTAGACCCCGTTCTGCTCCTGGAACGTGTCGGTGAGCTGGGTGTAGCAGTAGCCGAACATGCCCGCGTCGTCCAGCAGGGTCGACACCAGGCCCTCGAAGCGGCGGTAGAACTCCTCCAGGTCGCGCACTCGTTGCCCGTAACCCCACGACGTCTCCCGGTCGGGGTCGGCCGCGTCGCGGCCCGCCTCCTCCTCGTTCCACCAGATGCCGCCGAACTCGCTCACGAAGTAGGGCTGGCCGCGGTGCGGCTGGGAGAACTGGTGGTCGTCCCGGGCGTTGGTGTAGGCCCGGCCCTCCGCCAGGCCGCCGACCTGGCGGGCGAGCTCGGCCGGGTCCTGCTCGTAGTTGTGGCTGTCCCACACGTCGGTCTCGAGCACCCGGTGCGAGTAGCCGGAGGCGTCCAGGACCGGACGCGAGGGGTCGGCGAGCTTCGCGGCCAGGAACATCGCCCGGGTGACGTCGTCGAGCTGGGTGATCGAGTCACCCAGCTGCTGCCAGGTCTCGTTGAGCGGGCACCAGCCGATGATCGCCGGGTGGTTGTGGTCCCGCTCCAGCGCCTCCAGCCACTGGGTGACGAAGCTGGCGGTGGGCTGCTGGTGGTCCTCGAGCGGCCCGTACCCACCCGCACCCCAGTCGGCGAACTCACCCCAGACCAGGTAGCCCAGCCGGTCCGCGTGGTAGAGGTAGCGCTCCTCGAAGACCTTCTGGTGGAGCCGGGCACCGTTGAAGCCGGCCTGCTGGGAGAGGCGGATGTCGTCGACGAGCGCCTGGTCGCTCGGAGCGGTCATCAGCGAGGACGGCCAGTACCCCTGGTCCAGGACCAGCCGCTGGAAGACGTGCCGACCGTTGATCAGGATGGCGTCGCCGTCGATGCCCACCGACCGCAGCCCGGCGTAGCTCGCCACCCGGTCCAGCTCGGTGCCGTCCGCTGCGGTCAGCGTGAGCACCACGTCGTAGAGGTGCGGGTCCTCCGTCGACCACACCCGCCGCCGGCCCTCCGGCACCTGCACCACCAGGGTGGGCGCGAGGTCGAGGTCGGCCGCCTGCTCGGCGCGGGCGACCTCGCCGTCCTGGTCGCTGAGCACGACGGCCACCCGAGCGCCCGGGAGGTTGCGCGAGAGGGGGGTCGTCACGGTGAAGCTGCCGGACGCGAGCTGAGGGGTGATCCGAGGGCGACGCAGGTGTGCCGGCGACACCGGCTCCATCCAGACCGTCTGCCAGATGCCCGTGGTCCGCGTGTAGTGGCAGCCCTGGTTGTGGAACAGGACCGACTGCTTCCCCCTCGCCTGGGGACCCCGCTGGGGGTCACGCGCCCGGACCACGATGGTGACCTCGTCCCCACCCGTGGCCAGGCCGCGGAGCTCGGCCGTCAGCGGGGTGAACCCACCCCGATGGCGGACGACCTCGTGCCCGTCGACCCAGACCGTCGTGTCCTGGTCGACGGCCCCGAGGTGGAGCAGCACGAGCGCCTGGCCCCAGTCGGCGGGGATCCGCACCGTGCGGCGGTACCAGACAGCGGTCAGGTGGTCGACGTCGCCGACCCCGGAGGCCTCGGACTCGGGGGCGAACGGGACGATGATCCGGTCGACGAGCGTCCGGTCCAGAAGCCCTCGCTCCGCCCCGGAGTCACCGTGGTCGATCTCGAACTCCCACTCCCCGTTCAGGCACAACCAGCGTGAGCGGACCATCTGCGGACGTGGGTACTCCGAGCGGGGCTGGTCTGGGTTCGGCATGCGCCAGAGTCTCTCAGGCGGCCGCCGCACGTGGCTCTCGGCACGGCGGCGGAACGGCCGGCCCGCACGTCGTGGAGCGGGCCGCCGACCCATCTAGGGTGCCCAGGTGGACACCGACGCCGCCCTGGTCGCCCGGATCGTCGACGGCTGCGGCCTGCCCGCCGGGCCGGTCTCCGAGCTGGTGGGGCTCGGGTCGGTCAACCGCGTCTTCGTCGTCGGTTCCCCCGGCAGCCGCTTCGTGGTCCGGATCGCCATCGACCCGCTCCGCGCCGAGGAGTTCACGACCGAGGACTGGTGCCTGCGACGGGCCGCGGCCGCCGGGATCCTCAGCCCGGAACCGCTCGCTCACGGCGTCCTCGACGGTGCCGCGTTCGGGGTCCAGCGCTACGTCGAGCACCTGCCCCACGAGCGGACGGATCGTCGCGCGGTCTGGCGGGAGCTCGGCCGCTACGCCCGCTGCGTGAACCAGCTGACGGTGACCGACGACGCCCCGTCCGGCCTCTTCTCCCGGTTCGGACGGGACCTGCCCACAGCCTGGCGCGCTCACCTGGAGTACAGCCTGGGGGAGCTGAACAGGGCTGACCCACTGGTCACGCTCGGGGTGTACGGCCCGGCGGAGCGCAGGCGCCTGCGGCAGGCGATCTCCAGCCTCGGCGAGACGGAGCTGTCGTTCGGCCTGAGCCACGGCGACCTGGCACCCAGGAACGCGCTGCGCCGGGCCGACGGGTCGCTGGTGCTGATCGACTGGGGTTCGGCGTCCTGCGGCCCGGTCCCCTACACCGACCTGCTGGTCCTGCAGCGTCCGGACGACCTGGCAGGGCCGAACGCCGGCGACCTCGCGGCCTTCGCCGCGGGGTACGGCATCGAGCTCGGGGACCTCGACGAGACGCTGGCGGCGATCCGCGTCCTGAGCGCGCTCGACCTGGTGCGGTGGGCCCTCGAGCGCCGGCCCGACCGGTTGACCGAGCTCGGGGCCGCGGCCCGCGAGGTCCTCGCCCGTCCCCCTGGCGGGTGACCGTCGACCGGGTCGGGCGCCGTCAACCGGACCTGTACAACGTTGCAAGGCGCGGGATATAACGAGGGGACTTCGCTCCGTCACCGACGACAGGAACCCGATGCGCACACCCACGACCGCGTCGCCGACGCTCTCCGGCCGCCGCGGACGCGTCCAGCCACTCCTGGTGGGGGCCGTCGCGGCCACCATGCTCGGCCTGGTCACGTCCGGGCTGACGCCGACTGCCACAGCCGCGCCCGCGTCCGAGGCGAGGGCGGCCGCGGGGGTGCGATCGGCGTACACGAACCCCGTCTCGAGCTCCTTCGCCGACACCTTCGCCGACCCGTCGGTGATCCGCGGGCTGGACGGCTCCTGGTACGCCTACGGGACGAGCGACCCGCTGACCGCTGACGGTCCCGCGCACCGGATCCCGATCGCCCGGTCCAGCGACCTCTCGCACTGGGAGTACGTCGGGGACGCCTTCTCCGACGCCAACCTGCCCTCGTGGCTGGACGACACGGTCAGCGGCAAGGACGACCCGGTCGGGTCGGTCTGGGCCCCCGACATCCGCTACGTGGACGGCCAGTACCGGATGTACTACGTGGTCACCGAGACCACGGTCACCGGCGAGAACGGCGACAACGCGGTGGGCATGGCCACCGCACCCACCCCGGTCGGGCCCTGGACCGACAGCGGCGCCCCGGTGGTCGGGCCCCGGCGGGGCAGCAGCAAGGCCCCGGGTGACTTCCTGTGGACCTTCGACCCGTCGGTGGTCACCGGCGGCGACGGCCGGCAGTGGATGTTCTACGGCTCCTACTACGGCGGCATCTCCGTCACCCGGCTGAGCGCGGACGGCCGGCGGGCCGTGGGTGGGGCGACGCGGGTCGCCGTCGACAACAAGTTCGAGGGCGCCTACCCGGTCCACCACGGCAGCTACTGGTATCTGTTCGCCTCCACGGCCAACTGCTGCGCCGGACCGACGACGGGCTACAGCGTCCAGGTGGGACGCTCGCACTCCGTCAAGGGTCCCTACCTGGACGCCCAGGGCGTCCCGCTGGACGCCTCGCGGGCCGGTGGCACGCCGACCCTGGTGCAGAACGGGAACCGCTGGATCGGCACCGGCCACAACGCGGTGCTGACCGACCTGGCCGGCCGCGACTTCATCGTCTACCACGGCATCGACCGGGCCCAGCCCTTCCTGAGCGGCACCGACGGCATCAACCAGCGCCCGATGCTGATGGACCGGCTGGACTGGGTCGACGGCTGGCCGGCGGTGCGGGCCGGGCGCGGTCCCAGCGAGCGCCCCCAGCGCGGTGCGACCACGGCCGGCCGCGGCGTCACCGACTTCGCCCACGGAGTGCCCGCGGCCTTCCGCCGCACCGGCCGCTGGGCGGCGGAGCGCGACACGCAGTCCGGTCGCCTGGTCACCGCTCGGCGCACGGGCACCCTCACCACCCGGGCACCGGCGGGGAGCCGGGTCCGGGTCGAGGCCGACCTGCGCTCGACCGGCAAGCGCTACGGCCTGCAGGTCACCCTCGGTACCTCGACCCTGCGGGCCCGGGTCGAGCCCGGGCGCGACCGGCTGACCCTCGAGCAGTCGCGCGGTGGCCGGGTGGTGGCCACCACGCACCAGCCGCTCCCCGCGGGCACCGCGTCCACCTGGCACGCGGTCGCGCTCGAGGTCCGCGGTGGCCGGGCCACCGCCACCGTCTCCCCGGCCCGCCTGGGCGACCCGGTCGCCGTCGCCGCCCTCACCCTGCGCTCCCCCGGCACCCCGCGCCGGGCCGGCGCCTTCGCGTCCGGCGCCGGTGTGGACGTCGACAACCTGAGCGTGGTGCGCGCGGCGGCGCGGGTCACCGAGCTGGCGCCCGACCGCGTGCCGAGCACGCTCGACCGCTCGGCCAGCGACGAGTTCACCGGCTCGACCCTGCGGCCCGGCTGGAGCTGGGTGCGCGAGGACGAGGCAGCCACGGTGGCCGGCGACCGGCTGACCTGGCCGACCGAGCTGGCCGACCTCAACGGCCCCGGCTCGGACGCCGGGGTGCTGCTGCGCTCCCCCGGCTCCGGTCCCTGGACCGTCCAGACGAAGGTCTCGCTGGACGTCGGCGTCGACCAGGTCCTGAACTACGCCCAGGCCGGGCTGGTCGCCTACATCGGCGACGACCAGTTCGCCCGGCTCTCCTCGGTCGCCATCTGGAACACCCGGCAGACCGAGTTCGGGCACGAGATGCCCTGGCCCGACGAGGACGGGGTGCAGAACGGCGGCACCATCGTGGGACCGCCGGCGGCGACCACCTGGCTGCGGCTGACCCACCGGGTCGACCGGGCCACCGGTGAGCACGAGCTGCGGGCCTGGACCAGCCGCGACGGGCACGACTGGGTGAAAGGCGGGGTCTGGACGCTGCCCGCGGGCAGCGACGTCAGGGTCGGCCTGGTGTCGCAGGGCCGGACGACCGACGTGGCGACCACCGCCCGGTTCGACTACTTCCGGCTCTACCGGTGACCGCCACGGTCCGGCACCGCACGTACCGCAACCCCGTGCACGACGAGTACTTCGCCGACCCCTTCGTGCTGCGCTGGGAGGACCGCTACGTGGCCTACGGCACCGGCGACCAGGTCGACGGGCGGGCCTTCCAGGTGCTGACCTCCTCGGACCTGGTCACCTGGACCGCGGGACCGGGCGCCCTGCAGCCGCTGCCCGAGACGATGGGCACCGACTACTGGGCACCGGAGGTGGTCGGCTCGGGGTCGCAGTGGTGGATGTACTACTCGGTCGGGCACGGCGACCAGCGCCACCACCTGCGGGTGGCCCGGGCGACGAGCCCCCTGGGGCCGTTCGTCGACGTCGGGGTGGACCTCACCCCGGGGGAGACCTTCGCCATCGACCCGCACCCGTTCCGCGACGTCGACGGCACCTGGTACCTCTTCTACGCCCGCGACGTGCTCGAGGGTGAGCGGGTCGGCACCTCGCTGGCTGTCGCGGTGCTCGAGACCATGACCTCCCTGGCCGGCCCGGGGAGCTCCGTGCTCGCCCCGAGCGCGGACTGGCAGATCTTCCAGCGCCAGCGCCCGATCTACGACCGGGTGCTCGACTGGCACACCCTCGAGGGCCCGACGGTGCGGCGCCACGACGGCCGCTACTACTGCCTCTACTCCGGCGGCTCCTACCTCGGCGAGGGCTACGGGGTGGCCTGGGCCACCGCCGAGCACCCGCTCGGGCCCTGGACGGAGCCGGCGGGCGCCCCGCGGCTGCTGGCCACCGTCCCCGGGCACGTCCGCGGACCCGGCCACAACAGCGTGGTGACCACTCCTGCGGGGACCGACGTGCTCGTCTACCACGCCTGGGACGAGACCATGACGACCCGGTGGATGTGCATCGACCCGCTCGAGTGGGCGCCGGCCGGCCCGACCACCCCGGGCCCCACCTGGACCGAGCAGCGCCGACCGGCCTGACGGTCCGGCCGGGTCCCCGCGCCCGGCCCGGGGTCCTCGTCGTCCACAGGCTGACCCCAGCGTGGCCGCCGTCCACAGGTCCCGCCGTGCGGCGCGCACCCGGGTCGGACGTGCCGAGACTGCGCGGGTGAGCACCCCACCCCCTCCCGTCCTGTCCCGGTCCGGCTGGTCCAGGTCCGGCTCGTCCAGGTCCGCCGCGTCCAGGTCTGCCGTGTCCCGCTCCGCCCCCCTGCTGCTCGCGTTCCTCGTCGTCGCCCTCGGCCTGGCCGGCCTGCCGGTGCCGGCGGTGGCCGCTGCCCGGCTGCCGCACGGGCAGTGGCCGCTGGTCGGCTCGCCGCAGGTCGTCCGGGTCTTCGACCCGCCGCTCACCCCGTACGGGTCGGGCCACCGCGGCGTCGACCTGTCCGCGGCGCGGGGGGCGCCCGTCCTGGCTGCCGCCGACGGGCGGGTGGCCTTCGCCGGCCCGGTAGCCGGCCGCGGCGTGGTGACGGTGGACCACGGCGCCGTCCGGACCACCTACGAGCCGGTGGCCGCGCAGGTCGCCGTCGGGCAGCACGTGCGGGCCGGGGACCCGCTCGGCGTGGTCACGGGCGGCAGCCACTGCGTGCGGTCCTGCCTGCACTGGGGACTGCGGCGCGGACCGGAGTACCTGGACCCGCTGCTGCTGGTCGAGGGGACGTCGGCGGTGGCCCTGGTCGCCGCCGACCGACGGGCGCAGGTGCGGCGGGCGGCGGCGGACCGGGCGGTCGCGGCCGAGCTCGCCACCACGGCCCTGCCCGTCACGGGCTGGGTCGCGGGGCCGGGTGGCCGGCACGGCTTCGCCCACCCCGTGCCCGGGGGCATCACCTCCCCGTTCGGTCTGCGGCTGCACCCCGTCCTGCACGTCTGGAAGCTGCACGACGGCACCGACCTCGGCGCCGCCTGCGGCACGCCGATCCGGGCGCCGTACGGCGGACGGGTGACCAGCGTGGGCACCGCCCGCGGCTACGGCCGGCGGCTGCTGCTCGACCACAGCCGGGTGGACGGGCGCGCCGTGGTCACCGCCTACAACCACGCCCAGGGCTACGTCGTGCACCCCGGGCAGCAGGTCGCGAAGGGGCAGCTGCTCGGGTACGTCGGCCAGACCGGCTACGCGACCGGCTGCCACCTGCACCTGATGGTCTGGCTGGACGGCGCGCTGACCAACCCGATGACCTGGTTCTCGCCGTGACGCGCGGCGTCGCCGGAGGAGCGGGCCGGTGTCCCCTACGCCCGGGGGTGCGCCTGCTGGTAGGCCTGCCTCAGCCGCTCGTCGGTGACGTGGGTGTAGATCTGCGTGGTGGCCAGGGAGGCGTGCCCGAGCATCTCCTGGACGCTGCGCAGGTCGGCGCCACCCTCCAGCAGGTGGGTGGCCATGGCGTGCCGCAGGCCGTGCGGACCGAGGTCGGGCGCGCCGTCGACCCGGCCGAGGGCCTGGTGCACCACCCGACGGGCTACCCGCGGGTCGATGCGCTGGCCGCGACGGCCGAGGAGCAGGGCGGCGCCGGCGGACGGGCCGGCCAGGACCGGTCGACCCGCCTCCAGCCAGTGGCTCACCGCCCGCAGCGCCGGCAGGCCCGCGGGGACCGAGCGCTCCTTGCGGCCCTTCCCGAGCACCCGCACCAGCCGGCGCTCGAGGTCGACGTCACCCAGGTCCAGGCCGCAGAGCTCGGCGACGCGGATTCCCGTCGCGTAGAGCATCTCCAGCAGGGCCACGTCTCGCAGCAGCAGGGCCTGCTCGTGGCGGTCGGGCTCGGCCTGGTCGGGCGCGGCCTGGTCGGGCTGGGGCTGGTCGGGCTCGTGGGGCTGGTCGGGCTGGTCCTCGGTGGCGGCCCGGGGGGCGACGGCCCCGGCAGCCGGGGTCCGGGCCTGGTCCAGCATCGCCGTGGCCTCGGCGTGCGCGAGCGTGGGAGGCAGGGCACGGACGGTCCGGGGCGAGCGCAGCGTCGCAGCCGGGTCGACCTCGACCTCGCCGGTGCGGGCAGCCCAGGCGAAGA
>Ga0210040_10005052_pt1 | contig 16951 bp, 17 predicted proteins | sample CryGeyCG12114_NA_FD_185462 | JGI IMG/M metagenome (GOLD analysis project Ga0210040, IMG submission 185462) | Groundwater microbial communities from aquifer - Crystal Geyser CG19_WC_8/21/14_NA (SPAdes) (version 2) | ecosystem: Environmental > Aquatic > Deep subsurface > Groundwater | place: USA... | reverse complement strand
GAGAGATTTTTGTTGTACATGCAGGAGTCTGGAGAATTGGATTTTCAAGAGCATCCCGTTTGACTTTTTGGGGGAGAATCAGAAAATATATGCTTCAGTTCACGAATCTGTCGGACTTGAAAGACGATAATTCACTTATTTTTATCACTCGTGCGGAATGAATACATTTTTTACCAGCACATGAGGCTCGCTCAATTATAGCTACAAATAGATTCAAAATCTAGCAATTTTATTTTGGTTGTTGGACTATAGCTGATTTCAATTAACTATTGTTATGTTATGTGCTGTGAATAATTTAAACTCTCGATAGTAGGGGTACACCCGAAGCCGTGTAAACTCGTATATTTCTACGTGCGTAAATCTCCCAGCCAATCAGATCAGTAAGGAGAAGTTGGAAGTCTGCTCTAATTGGCTGGGAGATCTACGCACGTAGAAATGTACGAGTTTACACGGCCTCGGGTGTACCCTTAGTGAGTTAATAAGTTAATACAGATCTTACATATTTAGTACAAATTTTTAAGATCAGCTACCAAATAACTATTTTTGTGCAAAAACGAATCTGTTTTCTGATTAGAAGTGAATGTTTTTTTGCAAACAATATCACCCATATGGAATTCAAAGCGCTGTCAGTGAATGCATGAAAAATGTGTTTTTCTGATTTTATTTCCGTGTATAGCCATAAGCGATACTGGTTTGCTCAAAATGTCTAATGCTATTTATGATTCTAGTTACGATATTTTAATTTTAACAGTGTAAAGGCATGTTTATTATTTTAGTGTGATAATGATTAATGTGCTGATGAATGGAAATTTAATCTAACTAACTAACTACCATATCCAATTATATCCCAAAAACCAATTAGTGTAGATAATTTGTTGACAATAACACTGCATTACAATTATAGCTAAATTAGAACATGAAGAGATACATTGTAAAGTCACATTTAGCCTACGAACTTGAACAAAACAATGCGTCAAGCAAATCTCCTTATATTCTCTCTTCCCACTTTAGATTCCAATTTCGTCAACATAAAATATCACTATGTTATTAAAAAAACTTTTTTACACTATAAACTATTAATCTATAGTCGCTAGCTTTAGATACACCTACTTCGGTACATGCATAAACTTAGCGTTAGGATAATTTTAGTCTTTAATGGCGTTTTAACGTCATAGAGAACAGTAGTCAACTCGGTCTAATACTTTTCTTCCATGATATTTTCAAATATCACAAAACTTGCACAATATACATATACTCAACAGAACGGCACACATATAAATTATCAGCATTAATATCCCGTATATTCTATTGGGTCCTCTTGAAAATTTAACTAAATGCATATGCACACCAATAAAAACCATCATAATATGCCAATTTTCAAACTTGATGAACTGGATCAATTACCAATTAACTAATTTACCCGAAATTCCTTTAATTGACCAAATATTACATAATTCTGGGCAACAGATTGTATTACAGACTCACTTGCATGCAACTATCGAACTTATAGTATCCTATATAGTGTACAAAGTACTGAAAGTATTCCATGCACGCAAATGTACTAACCCACATGTGCTGTTAGTCTTACCCGTTTTATCCAAAATCAATAATAATTAATAAAGTTAGTAAAGAAAAGTATCTAACTATCAGCATGTAATGCATTATGGTGCTAACTAATGTATAATGTAGGTAGTACCACTCGGAAACATGATATTTTCACATGATTCGGTTGAACAAACTAACTAAAACCAACTTTGTTTTAGAGAGCAGCTAGCTGTGTAGTGGCTGAATGTATACCTGTAAAGAGGCCCATTAAGTGCTCTTGATTATAGTGCCTTGAAGGCGATTCCCATGTATTCCGTGTTATATATCCTCCCTCCTCTTTTTTGGGTTCAAATCTACTTGTTACAATGTTTTGTTTGTGTTCCTACACAGTTTTGGATTCCAATTTTTCTCATTTCAGTCCTAAAGCAATGATTATTCCATCTCACCATAATAAATATTACATAGGATTAAAATATTTGACATTACTGTAAACTTTATGTCTAAAGAATCAAAGTATGAAATGAAAAGAAGAGAATAATGTGAAAATAAACAGATTTTTATAGACATTTTTTCTACACATTTGCAATGCATCAATGCCTGCAGTTCTAATAAACGGATGCATTTATTAAATTGCAGTATGCCAGTCTTCTATGCAATTTGGCTAGCTGGTCAATTATTCAGCAATTATCAATCAGCAATTGAGATGAATAGCATAGGATAAGTACGATCCGAATTTGATTATTGATTTACAGGTTCATATTACGTGGAAAATTGTGTGCACTTTCCTTAGAGTCGGTAGGTGGATAATTTTAATTGAATTTCAACTTTAATATTATTAGCTCTGTAGCATGAAATTTGAAATGACACTTTACAAAACTTGACACTTATTAATAGAGCCGGATCACTCACATTGTTAACTGAAAACTGTATAGGTCGTCAGTAAAAGCGAATCAATTTTATTTCATCTAGGGATTTAACACGCCTGAAAAAAGTTGAAAGAATATTTGCAAACAAACCCATTATTAAACTTGTAATGTGAACTAGTAGTAGCAGTATGCAAATAATCACCCTGTACATTGCTTTGCTTAAAAAACCTTTTGAAAGTGGGCCGTGTTTTTACCCGAAAAGTCTACTTGTATTGATTCTATTGAAACTATCTAAATAGAACCTCATTGTTATAAGGTTTGCACGTACACAAAAGCTATTGCATATTTATCAAGTAAGTAACTGTCGGCCCCAAAAATAGTTGCGTACGTAAAGTAAGTGACTGACTTTCTCCAGTAAAATTCCATGTGTCCCCATTTCCGTTTCTAACTAACTACAATACTACTCCATATATCACTTGCAGGATTTTTTTCACATTTTATTCCATATTGTCTACTGGATTTCCTAAGTAATTTCTCACTCACCTTTTCCTTCCTAAAGGCTTAAATACTCCTGATATCAGTTTTGTGTGTGGCCAAAATGGGGAAAAATATATTATTCCATTACAATCCAAAGACATTAGTGTTATTTCGGAATGTGAATTGTAATTGTTCAAATAAAACTATTTACATTTTAGAAAACTTGTTTTAAGTGTGTCTAGTATGCGATACCAAATGGGGTCTAGTAAACCAAGAAACATGAAAGGGCTCTACGACTCGCATCATATTAAGGACTGCATGGTGACCAGCCCAATCGCAAGTTATGCCAAAAATCCACTGGTTGAGGTAAACAAAAGTTCTATACTATTTTTTATTCAGCACATAAGACAGTTAAGTTTTCCCAAACACAAAAGTTTCAGGTTCAATGCACACCTTAAAACGACAGGATCGTCTATATGTGACGAAATGAAAACCTTTCCCTTTGAATTCGGTACTGGCATTATAAAAACAGTTCATGCATAATTGATAAAAGTAATCTTACTTTGTAATAGTTGGTCGTGTATTTGTGTTGCGTTAAAAATTCTGTCACACAATTTCTTGCAAGCCAAGCCTATCATTGTGAAAACTGGATAAGCTAAACTAACTAACTATCTGCAAAAAAAAAACGTGCACGAAAAAGTCATTTGCCTTTAGTTAAAGAATTGATTTATGATTTGCTCCATGGATTTTTTCAAAGAATAGTCTATTCATTGCACCCATTTTGATGAATTTTTGCTCCCATGTAGTGCATATGAGCATGTTTACATGTGAAACTATCTATCATTATAATATTGACTGGCTGCCTGAGCCTCTTAAAGACATGACACGTCGCCACACTTGAGTAAAAGTAAAGCTTCCATACTCACTAACTAACTACTATATCACAAAAAATATTTCTCCATGGGATATTTCCATTATCATTCACAATATTATACTCGTAGGAAGTGAAAAGTGGTTTCGTGGTCAAAACAAGAATTGCATTCCAGTATTTTCATGTTAGGGAAAAAATTAATTTGAAACTATCAACATGGTAAGAACCTATTTAACTAATTGCATTTCCTATTTGCAGTGAGAAATAATATCCATATGGATATTATAGTATTAACAATTCACCTAGTATGAGTACACGTCATGTAGCTATAGCACAGAAGGAGTTCGTCAATACAATTATTCTAACTGGCTTTTGTACTTTATAAGTTTCCATGAATAAGAATTTTTCAGGTAGTGTACGTATACATTATAAACAAACATTTGCTCATCATCAGCATAGTTAATTGCACAAGTGATTATTAGAAGCATCACGTAATCAAACCTTTATTGCCCTGCAAGCTAATCTCTTGTTGAAATGGAGCAGCACCACTCCCAATTCCTACCATCATCACATATAATGTGTGTGTGTGAGCTTTGCCACAAAATTTTAGTTAATAATATGCGGTTCTATTTACCACGTACTACTTTCTCAATCGCTGATCGATACCAAAACTCTGTCATATCATATTCATTTATTTAGCACGAAAAAGTATCTTTCAACATTATGGTTAGTTCAGCGAAAAATTCATCAATAAGATAAAAGCTAACTAACTAACCATTCTAGTCCTACATGCAATATTTTTTCCACATATTTGTGAATAAAAGCCTTTCGCTTTGAAAATTTGGAGCATTCTAATGCAAAAATCGTATAGTTGATCTTCTAACTGTAATTTTACGGCTTTGCTTATGAAGTCTTCTTTCCTTCCTGTACAGCACGACAAGCAGTATACACATGATAAATATTGTATGCTAAGCTGGCAAGCACATCAGTTGTGAAGCAGTTAGTTCACTGTTAACTGTGTCATAAGTCAATAATATCCGTGGGACTGAAAAAAAACTCCAAATTTTTGTGTTTTCGGTAGATGACTCGACCTAAAACATCAATGTCTCGAAACGAGGAACAAATGATGTCAAAAGCACGGCAAAATGGGGCCACAACTACAGATCCTGTGGAAAAACTGAGACTGCTGTGCCTGTCCAGAGGATCTACTGGAATTTTGGGCTTGTCAAGGTAAAAAAAAAATCATACTTTACAGCAACAGTGAATTTTAGAAAAAATTTGTGCAATTTTTGTATTGCAGAATATTCAGACGAATGGATGATGATGGTTCAAAATCTCTAAATAAGGAAGAATTTACAAAAGGAATCAGAGAAACAGGAATGGAATTAGATGGTGCACAAGTAGCCCAGCTTTTTAAAACTTTCGACAAAGATGGGAGCGGTTGCGTTTCAATTAATGAATTTCTCCTAACCATTCGGGTATGAACAAAAAACATTTTAGATGCATGTATGAAATGTTTCTAATTATTGTTTTTGTTTTGCATGGTATAGCCTCCACTAAATAACACACGCAAAAAATTAATTGAACAAGCATTCCGTAAAATGGACAAAACTGGGGACGGCGTGATTACAGTAGAAGATTTAAAACATGTCTATTGTGTGAAAAACAATCCTCGCTATCTCAGTGGTGAAGAAACAGAGGAAGAGATTTTACGAAGATTTTTACGCAATTTTGAGTTGACTGGTGTTGTGGATGGCAGAGTAAGTTGTTTCATTCATTTTGCATTATAAATATGCCCAAACCGCAGAAAAGGCCAGAAATCATCACCAATATTGCATTATTACAGTTATTTACACTAGCACTGCAAAAAACCAATTTTTTCTACCACATGCTCATATTTAACAATGTAGACCACTCTTATCATTTTGAACAAGAACCAGTAATAAAAGTCTTATTGTTTATTTAACGATCCTCATAAAGTTCGTAGTCTGACCTAGTAGTACAGTACAGTGAAAGCCAATTACATGGATGAAAACAAATGGTGCCATTATCTTGTACTAGTTGGTTTATCTAACCGCACAATTTACACACCTAGTATGTATAAAAAATGTGTTAACCAAAACTAATAAAAAACTGGGATGCGTATGCCTAACTGTAACAAACTAAACGTTATGAAAAAATATTTGTTATGAATGAGTGTACCTAAAGTTATAGTTGCTTTTGATAAAAATAATATCCATGCGTATTTTTCATTTTATAGATGAATGGACTCATTTCCGTAATGGATTACGGTATATTTAGAACGATGGGTTTAATGAAATTCTCATTCTGTGTCTATTTATTTAGGTTACGTTTGAAGAGTTCACTGACTATTACGCTGGCGTGAGTGCATCGATCGACAATGACGCCTATTTCGATTTGATGATGAGAAACGCTTGGAAATTGTAGGAGTTGGAGTAGTAGTCAATTACTCTTTTTTCTCACCTAATGGTGTGGTGTGTAAACTAACTATGGTTTGCGGTTCACCATCATGTTACACGCTGCTTTGGGTGCAAAAAAATTATGCTGTCGGTGTATAAGTGTTTTTTGATATTTTAAAATCAAATTCAATATTTTTGAGTCATCTATTCCCTTTGGCAGTCTAAAAGGAAAGTTCATTTGGTTTTTTTTCAGGTCGTTAATTTTCAAATGTGAAGTATTCATGAGTTGTATTTTTTCTGGTTCATCATTATGTGTGTGAATGAGGTACCGATTAAATGTAAAATGTATGATTGAGACTGACGTTTTCATTTGCATTAGAAAGAAAGTGTAATTTTTAATATATACTTTTTTGATGTATGTAATGTCATTATTAAATGTACGGGCTGATTTAATATCAATTCTTTTTGTTTTGAGTCCGTTGCCAGAAAATAGTTATTAGAATTTGTGTTCATTAAGTTACAATGGTGATCTTTACCCGGGAAATAAACGTGATGTGAAGAACCCTATTTGGTAGTTATAGTTTTTGGGCCGGCAATTTAACGAAAAAGTCCTTCAATGCACAATTTTTTTCTCCTCTTCGATCTTTGAGGTTTCTCAAAGAAGCTACCGAAAATAATTTAGAGCCCTCTTAGGACTTTCATAATTTTTGTTCGCAAAATTGCAAAAATAGTAAAAATTACATATCTTTTTCACAGCAACTTACCAATCTTTATGGAACCTATCGCGGTGGCAACTTTGGAACATTATAGGGGTACACCCGAAGCCGTGTAAAGTCGTACATTTCTACGTGCGTAAACCTCCCAGCCAATCAGATAAGTAAGGAGAAGTTGGAAGTCTGCTCTGATTGGCTGGGGGATTTAGGCACGTAGAAATGTACGAATTTACACGGCTTCGGGTGTACCCTTTATGTATCTTGTCTGCCACAGCAAAGAAGGAAAATGTAGAGTTTCAAGAATCGCAATAGTCGACTTGTTTCCTTGAAAACAGGTGTTTGTGCGGGCAGAAGGAGTTTGAAACTGTCAAGATCATGGAGAATGCCATTCAAATGTGTTTACTGTTCAGTTCAAATGCAATACATTGAAATCACCTTGCATACCCTGGTTCCCGGTTTTGACTTGGATAGAATATAAATGCAGCGTACAAATACTATTCTATATACCTTGCGTTTGACTAATCTACAAACCATATTTTACGCACAATTTTTTCCACGAACTCCATCATTTTGGGTTTAGGATAGTTCAACAAGCAGCACAACATAAGTAAGATAGCAGAAGTATTATAGTTTGAATGCTAGTGCCACCATAAAGCAACCCTAACGTATTAAAAATATCTAAATTGTAGTTTCTCCTTTAAAATGCTTTTAGAATATCTCACTCCGTGCGATTTCGAACACAGAACTATTAATTTTTGTTGTAAATTTGGCAAAAATTGACTTCTAGAGTATTTGTGGGCTCCTCCGTTTTCATGTCATCTCCGATAAGCGCTAGAATCATGGGGAATACAACTAAACATTAGAAACGTACAGTACTAGTTGAAATTACATAACATACATAAAAAGTATAAGTTTGTCGGCTCATGAAAAACACGTTTTTACATTTATGAAAACAACTTAAATGCATGTTTATAGTAAAAACAGGATAGAAAAACTTTAGTTTGACTAAATTTGCAAAATATGACGCGGGATCTTATATTTTTTAACCACTCTTTGATTTTTGAATTTGTTACAAACTACTATAACTACTAACTATTACTAACTTTACACAATAAGAAATAATGCTGTATGAAAAGTACCGGTTCTTCATCACTGCCTACTTATTCATAACATCTTGGATCACAAAATCTCAGGAAAATCGAGATAGCTCAGCTTGTCGAGCCAAATCCAAATGGAAAAGACAAACCCAATCTTTAATAACATTTTTAACAACAATGGGAACTTGTTGTGGAGCAGTAGTGTTCACCTTGATACTGTATTTAACAGAAAACTGGGACTCAAAAATACGAAAAAGTTTTACCAGACTCATGTATGTGCAAACTTTCGGCCATTTGGCATACACTTTTTTGGGAGCAAAAAAAATCAGAGAATCCAATGCAACTCGACAACTCTTATATTTGGATACGATACTAACAGGTTCAAATTCATATCATAGTTAGCTAATGAATGAATCTTGAACTTTCAATCATAATTTTTTACATAGAAAGATTGTTGAAAACTAAACACTCTAAAATCCTTGCTCAGAAGTATTTGATTGCGAATGTGGATTGGGTCTTTCGAATCATATTTAGTGGGACCTTTTGGCTAGTCATTACATTCTTGGTTGCAATAATCGTTGATGTGGAGCCCATCTTTCATATTATACGTTTTTTTGTGGATTTGAGTAGAATAAGTATTTTTTCTGTATTCTGTTTTTTCTTTTTAATTGTTTACTTGTTCTTGATATTCTGTAGTGCAGTGGAAATATTTTCAAGCATTTTTTGGATAGCCTTCAATATATATTCGATTGCTTTTTGGGTACAATTTGAAGGCTTTAGTATTTGGACTGTGGGAGGTAAGTAACGCTATGCTAAATTTCCGCTGAATCGGAAAAAAATAAGAATGCTTTTTGGATCGGATCGGATCCCAGGTAGCCAAAGGGCTTATTACCTTATAACTTTAGCAAAACAAAACCTGAACCCTCTTAACTTAAAATATATTGGGAAACGAAACCACAAAAAATTGTGAATATGTAATACAATTGTCTTCACTACGGTTCGGTTACATGTAACTTCGAACAATTCAATCTGTCCAGTCAAATAAATTTTTAATATATGTAAAACGATACTTCCCATTTAAGTTTTGCTAAATTAAAAAGACACTCGCTAAGTGACACGTGCCCTTTCCCCGCATACAAGGTTTTTAAATTTTCTGCATGTAGTAAAAGTTAGTGAATGATTTTATCGGATTGGATATGGATTGCATACCAATTGTAACGGATCCTGTATTGATATCCGATTTTTGCCCTCGGATCCAATCCGTTTGAACCGGAGAGCATCCTTACACAAAACATTGCAGTGCTGACTTGCTGACATAAACACAAAGTGCGAAGAAACATAGCAAGACATCTGTCTCATTGTAATGGTTTACACACCTTTTAAGATCTAACTGTTTTGTTCGCTATACTCAGTCCTGGAATGTTTGAGCGTCACCCAAAGTCTTTTGAAAATATTATTAAATCAAGCAGAATGTAAGATGTGTTTTGTCCGAAGGGCCTAGACTTTCATCAATCTCAATGCTGGAGTACAAAACTTTCCAAATAATACTTTCTGATTTTAATGAGCTGTGTGGAACGAGTTTTTACGCAAGTCATCATCTTTTTCACCTTTTGATTTTGGCTTTTGGATTGCACGGACTCATCCGATCTCGCGACCCTTCCAATAGTGGCGTAAATCTTCAATCGTTTATGATAAATGTTTCAACGATTTGCCTAATTCTGATTGTAGAAATAAGCGATGTAAAACTCTCGGATTTAATGATTACGTCTGCAGAAAAGAGAAAAAAATTCTACAAGCGACAAACATTCATCATTGGCAATCCGTATGCCAAAAAAAAAGTGGCGGCTATGCCTGTACTGCAGTACAAATGTGGGGGACCCTTTTTCGAAGTGCGCATAGCGTTCTTTCTTACGTTTTTACAAAAATGTTTGGAAGCTGTGATTCTAATGCTAACATTCTTTTAGATGCTGATGTAAAATAGCAATAGAGTAAGGTTATTTTAATTAAATATATTTGTTTTCATGTTTACCAAATATTGGCGATTTCAATGCAATAAAAGTTGGTGATGTTGTCGTTGTGAACATTATTATTATGTCATGCATCACTTAAAAATCCAATATAAAAACTAGAAGGAACGGCAGTTTCCTGTTGTTGTAATTTTTGACTAAAGTAAATGTTCAGTTTTGGTATTTAGAAACTTCAGCAATCAATAATTACAATATTTGAGTGAGTACCTGCTGAGCTAGACTTATCATTCTGCTTATCTCTGAAAATCTTTTAAATTGCTCAACCATGAGCTTTCATCATGCTCATATACAATAGAAAATATCAATCCCATTTCTCATATCAAATCTATTAAACTCGTTTGGTAACAACAAAAATTCAAAGCTTATGATGATAATATCTTTAGATATTGCAATGAAGGTCGCAAAAATGTGATTTCACAAACTTCAACCTCGAATCGAATCCCGAAGCAATAATGTTTTCAATACTTAATTAGCCAACTGCGCAATAGTTGCTTTTAGTAAGTTACCAACAGTTATTAGTAAATCGAAACCTGTGTATTTTTTGGACACCAATACTGGATTTTCTTCTCGAAATACTCCAAAAAATTTAAAACTTGATTTCTCTAGTTGAAATATGTTCAATGAAAGGTACACGTTCTTCATCAGCCTCTACTTTTTCATCACATCATGGATTTCCAAATCTCAAGAAGGCAGAGATATAAACCCAACTTTTTGCACATATAGCAAGTTTCAAAAGCAAATTCAAAATTTTATCCGATTTCTTAGCACGTGCGGATCATTTTGTGGTGTATTATTGTTCAGCGCCATTTTATATTTCACAGAACAATGGGATTCCCAAGTGAGGCGAAGTTTGACAACTCTCATACTTGTACAAACTTGTTACCATTTTGCATTTACAGTGTTTGTTTCCCCGATTCTTCGGCAATCGAATGCTACTCGCCAACTTTTATGCATGGATAAAAAACTCACAGGTACGCGGCAAAAAAAAGTTCTGTCAAGGCTGCAATAATTGCTCAAATTGGATTTATTATACATTTTCTTTGCCATATAACAGAGAGGCTATTGAGACTTGGAATTTTACAAACCATGGCTTGGAAGCATTTGCATGTTAATATTAATGGACTCTGTCGAAGTCTATTGGTTGGAGTATTTTGTCTGGTTTTGACAATTTTGGTTGCAATAATAATTGACGTGGAGCCCATTTTTCATATCATTCGTTTAAACGTGGATCTGACGAGAATCAGTGTTTTTTCCATACTAGCGTTTATATTTTTACTGGGATATTTGTTACTAGTATTTTTTTGTGCTATTGAAATGTTCACACCTCTGTTTTGGGTCGCTTTCAATGTAAATTTGATTGGATTTTGGCTACGATATGAAGCTCCCAGGGCTTGGACAATAATAGGTAAACTAGTTGAGTTAAAAAACTGCAATTTTGAGACAGCATGATTTTTTATGTTTGTCTGATTTTTAGAACCCAGGCTGTCTTCCATATCTCTGCTGGAATACAGAACTTTGCAAATAATTTTGGCTGATATGAATATCTTGTGTGGAACCAGCAAGTATGCAAGTCACCATTTGTTTGTGTTGATTTTTTTTTCCTTTGGAATACACGGAGTTTTGCGATCATTCGATGCTATCACGGGCATTATGAAATTCAAAACGTTTGTAGTTAATGTGTCAACTATTTGTTTAACTCTGATTGTAGAATTAGCCAACATCAACTTGTCTGAGTATCTGATTGGTTCCTCGGAAAAGAGGATAATTTTTTACAATAGGCAAGAGTTAATTAGACGAAACACGTATGTCAGTAAGAAAGTAGCGGCTTTGCCAGTCCTTCGTTATAAATGTGCTGGGCCATTCTTTGAAGTTCGGAAAGGTTTCTTTTTGAAATATATACAGAAATGTTTAGAATTTATGGTTTTATTGCTGACATATTTTTAGAGCCTTTTAAAGATACGTTTTCGTTTTCTCGAGAAACTCGTCATCTTATCTGATTTCATACGGTGTCCATGATGATTGTATTTGACAAATAAACAAAAGTGCAATATCATTGTTGAATATCTGACAACACAAAACCTCTTGTCAATTTAAAAATATATTTTTTAAAATTCACTGTAATATGTCAAAACACGCATCAAAAATGTCAATGGATAAAAATAGTATACCAGCAGGCCATAGTCTAATAGATATGGCAGAAGAGTCTGTGAACTTCCTCCCAATGCACGAAAAAAGACCATTGACACGAGACCAAAAAAGGGTGGCACAAATTATGAAGACTGGAACTGCTCAAGATGTACTAGACGCGTTCGCAGATTTGGCTACAAGACATGTACGCATTTTACAATTGCTTCTCTGAATTACTTTCATTTTTAAAGATTCTAAATAGCAAGTTGACGTTTTACATCAGAATAGGAAGTTGATGTTCAAAAATATTGTTCGCCATATTGAACCTAGACTACAGCTTATAAAGGCAAGGGCTGAATGTGAAAAAAGTCTTAGGATGGATCAGAAGTTTGATGAGTCCAGTATTCTATTCACATGGGTTTCTAAACTACTAGAAAGTTTGCATTCCCTGATTGAAGATGCGGAAAATGAATGAAATAAGCCAAACTTAGACACAAGATCCAGTGAATATCGAGTAATTGTATTAACTTTCAAACTAACTCCGTTATTATTATTATTTGAATCAGTATATGTATTGGCTGGAATCTTAGTTTTTTGTGAAATAAATTAATGAATATCTTATGATTTGGAGCTGTGTCAAAGCTATTGCATTTGATAAACAAATAAGAAGTGAAATAAATACCTTTGTTGAGTTTTGTCGGATAGAGACAAAAAAAATACTATTCTATATTCATGTGCCTTGGGATAGAGCAGTTTTTTTTCGATTATTTGATGGATTCAATATTCTAGTCAACATATTTATATGAATTTCTAAAGTATTATTAACATTGAATTCCTTCACCGAAGATTTGGAAATACTGAAAATAATAAATTTGAAAAATGATGCGTCCAAAATGTGATTATGTAATGGAATGGAACTGTAGTTTTTGTGTTTTGTGCACTTTGTGTCTTAAACGTCTCTCCATTATCATTTTAGTCAGTAGAAATTACCATAATCAGCAGAGCTTTTATTTTAACAATTTCAAATTACTTAAACAATCACCCTACAGAGTTGATGTATTATACAATATAATTCTATACAAGCATAAATTCTTCCTTCAAAGAATAAGATGGAAGAATTGACCATAACTAGTTACTAGTTTATTGCGAAAGCGAAATACATTTTTCTTTTGCAACATATGAATATTTGAAGCCAATAAGTAATCAAAAATATTCATAATACGAATAAAATTTTCTCTCGGCAATTGAAAATATATTTTTTGAATAGTTGATTTCTATATTGTTGCACAATTCAGTCAGCTTTGCACAAGGGCTATTAGTGTTTGCTATTATGTAGCTTCTAATATTCAAGTCTTTTATCAGAGTTTTATCTTAAGCATCTCTTGTAGTATTTTAAACAAGCTGCTTTATACTATTGGCTTTAAAGTTGAAAGAACCTAGCTTCTCAATAACTGAATTAGCTTAACATAGGATGCATAGTTGCATCGTCAAATGGAAGCGAATCGCTGGGATTTTCAAATGCAAGTTACTAACTGACAAACACAAAAAAAACCGGAAACACAATGTTCAATGAAAAGTTCAAGTTTTTCATTTGCCTCTACTTCAGTGTCACATCATGGGTATCAAAATCTCAAGAAGGCAGGGATATAAACTCCACATTTCGTACAAATTGGAAATTTCAGAGACGAGTTCAATTCTGCATCATATTTTTGGACACAGTGGGCTCATGTATTGGAGCAGTTATGTTCACCCTCATGATTTTTCTTACTGAAGAATGGGATTCAAAAATCAGAAAAAGTTTTACTACTCTCATTTGCATTCAAACGTGCAGCCATGTTGTGTACACATTTTACGTGGCACCGAAAATTCGCAAATCCAATACCACCCGCCAACTTTTATACATTGATAATAAACTGACCGGTTAGTCTATTGTATTAGTTAGCAACATTAAATTGAATTATGCATGTTTATGTTTGTGTTTTTGCACAGAAAAATTTCTAAAGACAGAAGCTTCGCAAAAGGCCGCTTGGAAGTTATTTCACATAAATGTGAATACATTTTTTCGAACTTTATTTATCGGAACATTTTGGCTGCTCCTCGTATTCACAGTGGCAGTAGCAATTGACGTGGAACCAATTTTCCATATTATACGTCTATATGTGGATTTAACAAAAATATCTATTTTTTCTATCCCGTGTTATCTATTTCTATTAGGTTACCTCTTCATAGTGTTTTGCAGCACGATTGAAGTATTTTCCTTTCTTTTTTGGTTTATTTTCAATCTGAGCATGATAGGATTTTGGCTGAGATATGAAGATTATAACCCGTGGGCATTATCAGGTATAACAAATTTAAGATGTAACTTTTTTCAGAAATGTTAGACTTTTTTTTATTACTACTTTAGGTCCACTTGCTTCATCAATATCGATGAGTGAATACAGAACCTTCCAAATTATACTTGCAGACCTAAATAAAATGTGTGAATCACATTTTTCGGCAATTCATCATCTCTTCACACTATTCGTTTCCTGTTTTGGATTATACGGACTTTTACGATACAGGGACCCTATCACTGGCACGATAAATTTCCAATCCTTCGTAATTTATACTTCAGCCATTTGTTTGGCCTTCAAAATAGAGAATAGTGATATTAAATTATCTGATTACATAATCACGTCTGCCGAGAGGAGGATAGAATTTTACCAGAATCAGAAGTTCGTCCTGAGAAGTAAGTATGTGCAAAAACAACTTAGGGCATTCCCCATTCTTCATTATAAATGCTGCGGTCCCTTCTACAAAGTACGCAAAGGATTCTTTTTGAAGTATTTGCAGAAATGTTTGGATTTTGTTGTCATTTTGTTAGCGTACTTTTAGTTCCTAAAACAAAAGTGGATTAATAAAATCGAGTTGGAAATTAAAAATTCCTTTCCCTTCGGCCATGTTAGAAAAATCGAACCAAGTATTTAATTTTCTACTGTATTTGACCAATCGACGTATTACTCACACAATCTCCACCGGTCACTCACTGTATTTACAAATCCTAGATAGAGAAACCATCTTAAAAACACGTCGCATTTCGCTTTTGGCGTTTCTACTGAACGGAGCATGAGTTTCATTTCGTACCGTTCCAAGTTTAATTTTATGTTCGTTCGTTCGTTTATTATTAGTATTTATTTAATAGTTAAAAGTTTTGGTTGGTTGAAGGCTTATTTTTCGTGGTGAGGTGATCAGTGTTCATCTTTAATTGCTTCCAATGGATGAAGAACAGGAGATTCCGATTGTATCAAACTGGATTACTCCACGTTTTAATTACGAGGACAAGAAAGATGGAAAAGACAAAGGGACAAGTAGCTCCGACCCCTCAGAGGTTATAAAGGAAATTCAACTTAATTTATTAATTGGCACAGATCGGTATCCGTTTAGTCAACCGGCATGGTTTATCAAGAATTCTAAAGTGATTGGTGGTCGATTGGTGGGATCCGCAGAGGAAATAGAGGGACCCTTAGAATTGGAATTGGATGTGACCGACATTATGTCTCCTCGGGGGATTCACTTTTTGAAAATTGTAATTTGAGTAGTCAATTATCGTAGATTATTTTGTTATTATGGTATCGAATAAACTTGTTTTAACTGCTAGTATGTCGAAGAGAAAAAACTGCCCATCAACATCTTGTACTTGAAGGAATTTTTTCGATTTGCCTATTTCTTCCAAGTGCCACAACTGGCTATTGATACAGAAAAGAAGGCTTTGGAGAATATGCAGTTTGCAAACTGTGGTCAATACTACGATTTGGCATGTATGTACGAGTTTTCTTGTTTACGGAGGCAGATTTTAAGTTTCTTGATTCAGTGAGTGAAATACACATTTTTGGTTGACAGTGACACGCATAAATCTTGAGTTTTTATCAGAGTGGGCCGGTGTGATAATCACAGTGTGATTTTCCCTGTGTGTTTGTGTGATTTAGTGTGTTAAAAATATTGGCTTGACTGTGTGTTTTGTGATACTGTGATTATATCACAGAAATCATCAAACACACAGTAACCATAAAACACACACTAAATCACACTGTTTTAGTTTTCAATTGACGCAAGTGTGTGTGTGTGTGATTTTGGGGCAAAATGATGCCGTAATTACACAAATCAGTTCTGGAATTTTTTTCGTGCGAAGTTCGAATGTTTGCTGTATATAATAATCAAAGATAAATATTATCAAAGTTAATTAAGACGGTACAGTTAAAGTAGAATGTAGAATACTAACCTAATCGGTTTATTGGTAGTGCTGTTGTTAATCCCCTGATCAAATCTACTCAAATATTCTTTTCACTGTATAAGGCTTGGGTCTATTCTTGCTTTTTTGCCTTACTTTTATGGAAGACCAGACATTGCCACTTTCTATTAAACCGACGACTGACGACTTATAGCCTCCACACCCACACCAAAACGGCATGAAATGGCTAAAGTTAAAATACCCAACCCAAAAGAAGGGGGGAGACTTTTCGAACACAGGCCCGAGTGCAGAAGGAAGCCGGGAAGGCCTTGTGTTTGTTAATCGCCGAAGGCGATTTCTGGCGGGCCTTCCCATGTTCCTTCAAACGAGGGGTTGCGTCAAGCAAAAGTCTGGTCAGCGTCCCCCCACGATCTGTTTGACTTTGACTGATTTTATCCTTCACAAGACGATTATTAAATTTCATCATCATTAGTTAAATTTGCGTCAGGCCCAATAATATTTTGTGGCAAGGATGTGTTTTTCAATTTTGGAGATTCTTTAATTTTTGTTGTGGGTGGATTTTGACATTCCCTGTTTCATG
>Ga0210040_10005050_pt1 | contig 16952 bp, 14 predicted proteins | sample CryGeyCG12114_NA_FD_185462 | JGI IMG/M metagenome (GOLD analysis project Ga0210040, IMG submission 185462) | Groundwater microbial communities from aquifer - Crystal Geyser CG19_WC_8/21/14_NA (SPAdes) (version 2) | ecosystem: Environmental > Aquatic > Deep subsurface > Groundwater | place: USA... | reverse complement strand
GCCACTGCGAGTCAGTAAGGGGTTGATAGCCGTCAACCATAATGCGTCCGGAAGCCTAGGAACTCCCGCCGCAACTTACTGACTCGTTTCTTTTTGCCCTAACGCAATTCCCCAACACGCTCTAAGACTTGGGTTTTCATTCTGAACATGTGGTAGAGACACAACCTTTTGTATCTCGTCGTTGAACGATTGGTATTGCAGCTGTTTAGAAAGAGCTGTAATCGTTATGCTGAGCACAGTCGGAGTATGGCGTTCTAAAATGATTTGGACGACTTTGTGAACAGCTTCACTGCATAGGTAGAACAACAGCAGCAACGACGAGACACAAGATGTTGTGTCTCTACTACCGCTTACTCAGACTGGAAAGCCCCTTATCACTTGCTCAAACGAAGACACACAATATCTTGTCTACCCTGAGAAGTTCTATGCGGTAGCTTCTACTGGCGTTGGCTGCACGGCGGGCCACGGCTCTTTGCCGCTTACCAAGCCTTCTACCTGCGCCCGCAACCGCTGCATCGACTGGCGGGCGAAACGGCGCTGCAACATCCGCCCAAACAACCGAAACCCTACCCAATAAATCGGATTGCGGATGCTACCTAACTGCGAATAGGCATGCACGTGGAAGCTGACTTGGCCCGTTGTGAGGTTTTTGTGCACCGTAAACTCAATTTCCCCACGCTCGAAATGGCCTTCCAGCGTGCGGTAGTTGTAGCCCCACACCTGCTCCTGCTGGCCGTCGTTGGTGGTGCGCTGCTCGTCCGTAACGCCGCCAATACGCACTCCGAACCAGAACGTAAAGAATAGAAACCGCGCCTGCAGCACCATAATGCGTTTATCGAGGGGCGAGTTGGGTGGGAAGATGCCGGTGATGAGGTCGGGCGGCGGAAACGAATAGCGGCGCAACACCACTTGGGCCGCTTCCCAACTGCCGTGCTCCTCGGGCGGGCCTGGCTGTTCGGCTGGCAGTTCGGTCTGGTAATCGTCGATGCGCCAGCCGCTTTGGGCGGTATACTCGCTGCTGCGCTCGGGGTCGAAGTTGTACTTCGCATCCTGGTAGGCAGCCAGGCGCGCCTGCTGCTGCTCCCACAGGGGCGGCGTGGTCTTAGGCATACGCAGACTGGCTAGAGCCGTTTTCAATGGTTTCTACTTGCACTTCGCTCAGAGTGGCGCCGCCACTGGCCTCGGCTACCCGCTCGCAGAAGATGCGCCAGGTTTGCTCCTGCACCCGTTTGCCGGCACCTAGCTTATCGTACATCAGGGCTACTAGGCCGTCGCGGCTGCGGGCCCAGGAGTGGATTTCGAAGCGAATGGCGTCGGCGCGGTCGGGGTGCGGCAGCAGGCTGAAGCGGATGCGGCCGGCTTCGGGGTGCCCATCGAGGGTAGCAAATTCGAATGAAGTAGGGCTAATGTCCGTCACGCGTACCTCGCCATTCCACGGCCCCAGAATCTTGATTTTGAATTCGTCGCCTACGGCCAGGCTATGCTGCTCACCAGTTGTTTTCTCGAAATCGGCTAGCAGATCGGGTGAGAAGTGGGCCACATCGCATTGAATTTGCTGCATCAGCTCAGCGGCCGTGTGGCGCGGGCGCACGATGTCAATGCGGTAGCGACGCTCCAGAAAAGGGCCGCTGCCTGTGTCGGCGGGTTGTTCAGATTTAGCCATAGCAGTAAAGAAGGAAGGCTTCTTCTAACGCAGGGCGCGGGGTAGGGGTTGGCCGCAGAGTAACCCTATTCCCGATTCGCAGTACATCTAACTCTACCCTTCCCTACCCTATGTACCGCCCCTACCACCCCCCTGCCGACCCGCTCGTGGTGCGCGACCTGACCCAGCAGCAAAACGACCTGCGCCAGCGCGTGCGTCTGGAGCCCCTACCCGCCATGCCGCGCCTCATTGCTGGCTGCGACTCGTCATTCCCTACCCCCGATACCATTCTGTCGGTGTTCGTGGTGCTCACGTTTCCGGAGTTGCAGCTCGTTGAGAAAATTTACCACCACGACGCCGTGACGCTGCCCTACATACCCGGCTTTCTGTCTTTCCGCGAAGCGCCCAACCTGCTGCGCGTCTACGAAAAGCTTCAGCACAAGCCTGATGTGATTATGGTGGACGGCCACGGCATTGCGCACCCGCGCCGCATGGGCATTGCCACCCAGCTGGGCGTGCTGCTGGATGTGCCGACCTTTGGCGTAGCCAAGCAACGCCTAACCGGCACCTACGAGGAGCCCGCCCTCACAAAAGGCAGCGTGACGCCCCTCACCGACAAAGCCGGCGAGCTAATCGGGCAGGTGCTCCGCTCCAAGGACAAGATCAAGCCGCTCTTCGTGAGCCCCGGCCACCGCTGCGACCAAGCCACGGCCTTGCAGCTCACGCTGGCCTGCCTGCGCGGCTACAAGCTGCCAGAGCCCACCCGCCTGGCTGATTATTGGGCCGAGCAGTTCAAGAAAGAACTGTAGGGGCGCGTTGCACGCGCCCTTCGTTGCTGACGTTGTTTTTACCGGTTCGTTGTTGCGTTTGTCGTTTAACGACGGGCGCGTGCGACGCGCCCCTACACCGCCTGCAACGTCGCCAACGACTCTCCTGCCCCTTCCGGCAGCCCCAGCAGCCGCGCCACCGCTGCATATACCACCCGCGGGCTTCCTGCCTCGGCCATAATACCACGCTGAGCAGACGCCTGCGTTGACTTCGACAGCTTCGCGCCGTTGGGGCCGGGTAGCAAGGCGTGGTGGGCAAACTGCACGCGCCCAAACGCAGCCGTGCTTGCCGCCTGACCAGCCAGCCACAACTGCGCGGCCGTGCTGGGTAGTAGGTCCAGCCCGCGCACGATGAGGGTAGTACCCAGCCGTACATCATCTACCACAGAAGCAATCTGGTAGGCAGCCACGCCGTCCTTTTTGCGCACCACAAAGTCGCTCATAGCAGCGGCCAGCGGCACGGCTACGTGCTGCTGCCAGAGGTCCGGGAATTCCACCCGTAGTGCAGGTGGCACGTGGGCGCGCCAGGCAATGGCGGGCGTATCCAGGGGTAGGCGCTGGGCTTGGCAGTCTGCGTTATCGTGCTGGCCGCCGACGCGTTGGATGTCGGTGCGGGAGCAGCGGCAGGCGTAGATCAAGCCGGGCACCTGGCGCAGCTCGTCCAGTAGCTGTTGGTATTCGGCTAGGTGGTGCAGCTGCGAATAGTTCGCTTCGAAATCATCGGGGCCGCTGGGGCCGTGGTCGTAGTCGAGACCCAGCCAGTCGATTGTCTGGAAGATATTGTCGAGGTAGGCGGGGCGCAGGCGTTGGCGGTCCAGGTCGTCGATGCGCAGGTGCAGCGTGCCGTGGGCGCGGCGCGTGAGCAGCCACGTCAGCACAAAGTTGACGGCATTGCCCAGATGCAGGTAGCCGCTGGGGGTAGGCGCCAGGCGCGAGACGAGAGGAGTAGCAGGTAGAAGCAAGAAAATAAAAGCAAAAAACTAGCTCCCCTCCTTTTTTGAGGAGGGGTTGGGGGTGGTAAAATTCGTGAACGACAACTAGTTTTTAAAAGCTAGTATCGTTCTAACGGTTTTACTACCCCCAACCCCTCCTCAAAAAAGGAGGGGAGCTAGTTTTTTGCTTTTATTTTTTTGGCCTTCAGCCAAAGGTTTCCTGCTACCGGCCGCCGGGAGGGCAGTTGTCTTTCAGGAACTTAGTGTAGGTAGCGGCCAGATGCTTGCTTGTGCCTTCGCCCTCCGAGATGCTGTGCGTGCGGTTGGGGTAGGCCATCAGCTGGAATACCTTGCCGTGGCGCACCAGCTCGTTGATCATCTGCTCGGCGTTGTTGTAGTGCACGTTATCGTCGCCGGTGCCGTGGATGAGCAGCAGGTTGCCGCGCAGCTTGCTGGCGTGGGCCAGCGGCGAGTTGTCTACGAAGTAGTGCTTGTCTTCGGGCAGCAGGCCCATGTAGCGCTCCTGGTAGATGTTGTCGTAGTTCAGCTGGTTGTCCACGGCGGCGATGCTGATGCCGGTTTTGTAGATCTGCGGGTACTGAAACAGCAGGCTGAGGGTAGACGAGCCTCCCCCGCTCCAGCCCCACACCGCCACGCGGCTGGTATCCACGAACGAGTTCTTGAGCACCTCCTTCGCGCCCATGGCTTGGTCGCGGATGTTGAGGCTGCCGATGTTGTGGTAGATGGCCTTGCGGAACTCCCTACCCCGCGGCGCGGGCGCACCCCGGTTCTCCAGCGAAGCGTAGATGTAGCCGTCGTCGGCCATGCTACCCTGGTAGAGGCGGTTGAAGCCCGTGCCGAAACGGTCGGTCACAGTCTGGCTGGCCGGCTCGCCATACACGTAGAACACGATGGGGTATTTCTTGGCGGGGTCGAAGTTGGAGGGCTTCACCATCCAGCCGTCCAGGGTCACACCATCGGCCGTTTTCACCTGGAAGAACTCCGCCTTGGGCAGCTGAATGTTCTTGGCTTGCGCCGGCACGTCGCCGCCACTGAGGCGCTGGTGAGCGGGTAGGCTCACCACATCCGACACCGGAAACACCGAGCTGCTGGAGTAGTTGTGCAGGGCAATTTTGCCGTTGGGCGAGATGTCGTAGCCATGGGTACCTGCCAGATTCTGGGGCGTCACGCGCTCGGCCTTGCCGCCCTTCAGCGACACTTTGTAGAGGTATTGCTGCGTGGCATTGGTAGGCGAGGCCAGGAAGTAGATGGTGCCCGTGGGCTCGCTAATCTGCTCAATGCTAATCACATCGTAGTCGCCCTTGGTCAGCAGCTTTTCCTTGCCCTTGCGGTCTACGGTGTAGAGGTGGCGCCAGCCGTCCTTCTCGCTGCTCCACACAAAACTCTTGCCGCCGTCCACCCAGTTCCAGCCCACGGCGCCGTCCTTGGCGTCGATCCAGGCTTTGTCGGTTTCGCTATAGAATGGCTTGGCCGCGCCGGTGCTGGCGTTGGCCAGCATCAGCTTGCTCTCGTTCTGGCGGCGGTTCAGCTGCTGCAAAATCAGCTCGTTGTTGCCGGCCCACTCCATGCGCGGAATGTAGTGCTGCACGGCATCGCCGGGCACGTCCATCCACTTGGTTTCGCCGCCGTTCACGGCTACCACGCCAATGCGGCAGCGGCTGGGGTCTTCGCCTACCACCGGATACTCTACGGGCACATTGAAGGGGTAGAGCGCGTCGGTGGTGTTCAGCATCAGGTAGTTGGGCGTCTTGCGGGCATCCAGCTGCCAGTAGGCAATGTGCTGGCCGTCGGGCGCCCAGCGGAACCCGTCGCGGCAGTCCAGCTCCTCCTCATACACCCAGTCAAAAGTGCCGTTGATGAGCTTATCGGTGCCGTCGGTGGTGAGGGCCTTGTTGGTGCCGGTGGCTACGTCCTCCACGTACACGTTGTGGCCGCTCACGTAGGCTACCTTCGAGCCATCGGGCGAAAACTTGGCAAACATCAGCGACGACGCGGGCTTGTCTTTCCCTACCTGCTTCAGGGTTTTAGCGGCCTGGTCGTACACCCAGTAGTCGCCGCGGGTGTCGTAGCGCCATACTTTCTTGGTGTTGGTGTTGATGAGCACCCGCTGGCCGTTGTCGGAGAAGGCAAAGCGCCGCACGCCAATGGGCGCCTGCTGGCCAGCGGGCGTGAGCATCTGCTTGCTGACGAGGGTAACTTTTTTGGCCGGGTCGCGCAGGTCGAGCTGCACAATTTCGCCGTCCTGAGCGCGCATGTAGCCGTAGCCGTCTTTGGTCCACTGGGTGCCGGGGCCTACCTGCGCCAGCGTGGCCGTAGCTCCGGTAAAGAAAAGCACCGCCGCCACACCGGCGCTGCGTACTGCGTGTTGAATCATTCGGGGAAGGTTGAGAATTTTTTGAGGGGTGGAAATTAGGTTTTTTCGGCGGGAAGGTGGTTATCGGGCCGCAGTGCCGCCTTTCATTGGAGCCTACCGCTCACTGTCGCAGGGTCGTGCGGAAGTAAAGCAAGGTTGCACGCAACTTTCATGTACCTACATAGGTTATACACACAAATGCCTACCTTGCATTCCATTATTCTTCCTTTTCATTTCGTATCGTGAAACACGCCCCCACTACCTACCCCGTACACGAGTTGATTCGGCAGCGCTGGAGCCCCCGTTCGTTTGCCAGCCAGCCCGTTGCGCACGATACGGTGCAGCAGCTGTTTGAAGCCGCCTCCTGGGCCGCCAGCGCCATGAATGAGCAGCCCTGGCGCTATATCTACGCCCATCACGCCGACCAGGAAAACTTCCAGAAGCTGGTGGATTGCCTGCTGCCCGGCAACCTACCCTGGGCCAAGAACGCGCCCGTGCTGATCCTGGCCCTCGCCAACACCCAGTTCGGCAATGGCCAGCCCAACGGCGCCGCCCTCCACGACCTGGGCATGGCCAACGCTACCCTTTCGCTGGAGGCTACCGCACAGGGCCTGTATACGCACTTCATGGGTGGTTTCGACCGCGCCAAGGCACAGGAAATCTTCCACTTGCCCGAGAATTTGCAGCCTACCGTTATCATTGCCCTGGGCTACCTCGGCGACGCGCAACTGCTGGAAGAACCCTTCCTAAGCCGCGAGAAAGCCGCCCGCCAGCGCAAGCCTGTTTCCGAAATTGCCTTCAAGGGCTCCCTACCCGCCTAGCGCCATGCCCCACCGCCTCACCCACGCCCACGACCGGGGTCTGAAAGACATCGGCTGGCTGCAAAGCCATTTTTCGCTCAGCTTCGGCCCGTATGCCAACCCCGAAAGGTCGGGTTTTGGGCTGCTGCGCGTGTTCAATGATGATTTCGTGCAGGCGGGGAAAGGCTTCGGTCTGCACGCCCACGCCAACATGGAAATCATCAGCATTATGCTGGCTGGCCGCATGAACCACCTCGACTCCATGGGCTATAAGGAGGAGGTAAGCACCGATTGGGTACAGATTATGAGCGCCGGCTCGGGCCTGCGCCACGAGGAGCACAACATCGGCGACGACACGGTGAATTTCCTGCAAATCTGGATTGAGCCGAAGCTGCAAAACGTGACGCCGCGTTACCAGCGCCGCCACTTCCCGGCCGAAAAGCGTCGCAACCAGCTCACCACCGTGGTCAGCAACGAGGAAGGCACGGCACACTGCTGGATCAACCAGAACGCCAAACTCTCCTTGGGCTTTTATGATGCCGGTCAGCAGCTCACCTACTCGCTGAACCCGCTCAACAAGTCTGTGTTCATCTTCGTGATGGAAGGCGCCCTAACCGTGAACGGCCAGCCCGTGGCCCAGCGCGAAAGCCTCGGCCTATGGGAAACGAGTGAGGTGAACATTACCTGCGAAGCAGAAAGCAAGTTCATCGTGATTGAGGCGCCAATTAATCACTAATTACAAGAACGTCATTTCGAGCTTGTCGAGAAATCTCGCGTGCTGATGAAAGATACTATCCAACATCAGCACGCGAGATTTCTCGACAAGCTCGAAATGACGTTCTATGCTTTCCTACCTACCCAGCTTCCGCAGGGCCAGCAGGCACAGCGCTACGGAGCCGGAAACCTTGATTTCGCCGCGGAGCACCATGCCTTCTACCTCGGCTAGGGGCACGCGCACTACCTCAATATTTTCGGTGGGGTCGAGGTGTTGCTCGGCTACGTGGTGGGCGTTGCGGGCCAGGTAGAAGTAGATGCGGTTGGTGTCTTTGGTGGGGTTGTCGATGACTTCGGAGAGCAACTCCAGGTCGCCGGCGTAGCCGGTTTCCTCTACCAGCTCGCGGGCGGCGGCGGAGCGGTGCTCGGTTTCGTGGGCGTCGACTACGCCGCCGGGCAACTCTAGCAGAATCTCGCCGGCGGCATGCTTGTACTGGCGCACAAACAGCACTTCATCATCGGCAGTCAGCGGAAAAATCAGCACTACGTTGGGGCGCACGCTCACGAAATAGTCGTCGAGCACCTGGCCGTTGGGCAGCTCCACATGGTCGCGGCGCAGGGTGTACCATTTGTGGTCGAATACGATGTCGGATTGCAGGGTTTTCCAGGGAGTGATGTCAACAGGCATAACAAAGAACAATGGCTAAAGCGCAAGGTAGTGCCATCTGAACACTTTCGAACAGGGAAAAGCCGTAGTGTCGTTTTTTCCACAACTTGGGACAATGTTGCAAGAACTCCCTTCCCGTTTGCTCCGAACCACTGGTTTGCTGATTCCTGCGCACTGGCTGAAATACCGGTGGCACGCCTGGCGCAACCGCCGCCGCAACCAGCAATTTCGGCGGCAGCACCCCACCGTGGCGCTGCCGCCCGACTACCTGATGTACGAGTCGTTTGGTCTGGACTACCACCGCTACTGGCACGGCGGCCACCAAAGCAGCGAGTGGGTAGTAGCACTACTGAGCCGACACCTACCGCTCGCGCAGGCCCGCGTGCTGGAGTGGGGCTGCGGGCCAGGGCGCCTCATTCGCCACCTGCCGACGCTACTTCCCGGCGCCACCCTCTTTGGCACCGATTACAACCCTACCACCATTGCCTGGTGTCGGGCACACCTGCCGGGCATTCAGTTCACGCTCAACCAGCTACCTCCGCCCCTACCCTACGCTACTGCTTCCATGGATGCGTTGTACGCTGTATCCATTTTCACCCACCTCTCCGCCGAAGCTCACCGGGCCTGGTGGGCCGAACTGGTTCGTGTGGTGCGGCCGGGCGGCGTGGTCCTGTTCACTACCCACGGTCAGGCTTTTCGCTACCGCCTGAGTGGGCCAGAGCAGCGACAGTTCGACGCGGGCCAGCTGGTGGTTTGGGGACATGTGCCGGAAGGGCATCGCAACTTTGCTGCGTTTCAGCCGGAAGCCTACGTGCGGCACCTCGTACTGCCGCACGAGGTAATGGAGTTCATTCCCGGCGCCCTGCATCCGGTGGCGCAGCAGGATGCGTGGCTGGTGCGCATTCAGTAGCTCAGAATACCTGATACGTTACGGTGAGGTAGTACAGCCCGCCCACGCTGGGGCCACCCAGAAACGAGTAGTAGTACTGGTTGAGTACGTTGGTGGCGCCCAGCTTGAAGTTGAGATGGGGCCGGGGCAACGCGTAGCTCACCTGCGCGTCGAGGCTGCTGAAGGCGGGCACGTAGCCGTTTACCAGGAAGGTTTGGGAGTAGTAGCGGTCCTGCCAGCGATAGTTCAGGCCGAAACCGAAGTTTTTGTAAGCGCTTTCGTTGCCTAGGCTCAGGTTGTAGGCCCAGCGCGGCGTATTGAAGCCGTCTTCCAGGCCGTCGCTGTTGGTGGTGCGGTCGAGGCGGGCGTAGGTGACGTTGGCGCCGGCCAGGTAGCCGCCGGGTAGGGCGTAGCGCACACCGGCACTGCCGCCGTAGTTATGCACATGGCTTTTGGAGTTGGTCCAGAGGCGGTAGCGGCTTTGGCCGGCGCGGGCGCTCAGCGCGGTGGCAATGGCGTTGCGGTTTTCGTCGGTGGTGGCAATGACCTCGCCCGTGCTGCTGGTAGGCACGTAGGCTTCCACCTGGGCAATGAAGTCGCGGTAGGAGTTGTAGTAGAAATCCGCGTCTACCAGCAGCCTACCCTCGGGCAGCAGCGCCGCCTTGTAGCCCAGCTCCAACGATTTAATGTACTCCGGCTTGAGGTAGGTGTAGGAGCTTTTCACCAGCGTATTCTGATTGTTGGCAATAGCCTGGGCGCGGCTCAGCCCGTTGGTATTCACGTCGCGGGTCACGGCGGCGTTAAAGGCGTCGATGCTGGTGCGCAGGTAGCTGTTCTCAAACACGCCGTCCGACATCACCCGCAGGCCGCCCACGCGCTGCACCTGCCCGCTGTTCACGTTCGAAAACCCCTCAAACAAGCTTGGAAAGCGGTAGCCGCTCTGGTAGCTCAGCCGAAAGTTGTGGCGCTGGGTAGGCGAGTACACGGCCGTGACACGCGGGTTGAAACGGGTAGCAAAGTAGTCGTTCTTGTCGGCGCGGCCGGTGGCGGTGAGGCGAATTTTGTCCTGCCACAAATGCGCGCCTACCTGCACGAAGCCGCCCGTTTTGGCGTAGGTCAGGTTGTCTTGGAGGGGGTCTTTGCCGGACTCGGGGTTGCGGAAGTAGTTGCCGTCGGGCACCACCACGTAGGTGCGATGGTCGGCGCCAGCCACCACGTCCAGCCACTGCGGAAAGCGGCCGCGCGGGCGTCGGCGCAGGGCTTCGGCAAGGTTCACCTGGCCCTCGGCATGAATCAAATCGGACTGCACGCGCAGGGCCGCACCCTGGTCCCAATTGTTGATATTCTGCAATTGGCGCAGGCGGTCGTTATACTCCGGTGTGCCGGGTTGCAGCCTACCCATATCGGCGGCGGTGCGGGCCGTAGCGTGCGCTTGGGCTACCGACTCACCGGCCTGGGTGGCGGCGTTCCAGGCGGCGGTGTAGTCCTGGTTCCACACGGCATCGGTTTTGTAGCTGCGTTCCAGATTTTCGCCCATCGAGCGCAGATTATAGCTTTTGCCGGTATTCTCGCGGGTGAGGTAGGCGCGCACCTGCACCACCGGGCTCGTTAGCGACAGGCCGTGCTGCTGCAACCGGTAGTCCTCCAGCCGAAAGCGGTTGCTGCGCTGGTAAATATTGTCGAGGCTGCTGAAGCGGTAGGTATAGGCCAGCTCCGTGCGGCTGTTGAGCTTATAGTGCAGCGCCCCGTCGGTTTTGATGGTTTGCAGCGTGTAGTCGGTCACGTCCTGTTCCCGGTAGCCGGTGCGGGCCACCTGGTAGGTTTTGCCGCCCAGCGTCAGGTTCGAGCGGTCCGACGATTCGTTGCCGTAGCTGCTGATGGGGTCCTTGGCCGGGTTGTCGGTCCCAAACAAGCCGGTGGTGGCGTTGCCGTTGGGGTTGATGTCGGTGTAGTTATCCGCAATCCAGTCGTAGCCGCGCAGGTAGGTAGCGTTGAGTTTGAACGCCAGCTTATCGGCTACCAACACCTTGGCATAGCGCAGGCTGGTTTCGGAGTAGGGATGCACGCCCGTGCTGCGGTCGTTGACGTGGTTGAGGCCGGTTTTCTGCTGCACACTCAACCCTGCGGAGATGAACGGGTTGCGCGTCGTGAAATTGGCTAGGCCATTGATGGCGTTCAGTCCATACAACGCCGCCGCCGTGCCGGGCACAATCTCCACGCTCTGGATATCCAAATCACTCGGTCCCATGGCGTTGCCGATGGGCGCACCCAGGTGCGGCGCTTGGTTATCCATGCCATCTACCAATTGCACGAAGCGCACGTTGGTGGTATTGGCGAAGCCGCGGGCATTAATCACTTTAAAGCCTAGACTAGGCGTAATTACCTGCACGCCCTTCACGTGCTCGATGGCCTCAAAAAACGACGGCGCGGGCGTCAGACGCAGCTCCCGTGGCCCCAGCTTCTCCACCGTCACCGGCGACTTCAGGATGCTCTCCTCCACCTTCGAGGCCGACACCACGATTTCACCCAAAATCACCGGGGCTTTGCGGGCCGTGTCGGCGGGCGCGGGGGTAGGGCGGGTTTGAGCCAGAGTAGCGGCTGGCGCCAGTAGCAACAGCAGGCCCAGGCCGGGAGTACGGAAAAGGGCAGGCAGGTAGCAGCCAGGTTGAAAAGCGTAGCCGTTTTGATCCATACGCACGGAAAAATTCGTTATATTCTTAAATATACAACGACTCATTCCGCTTTGTTTATCCGGTTATTCCGGCTTTGCACGGCATTCGTGCGAGTAGAACTGTCAGGAAATACAAGCCTTTCTATTCGACCAGCAAAAGACGAGGCTCCCCGCTCATTTACAGTTGTTGATCGAATATTGGTCTGCCTACTTTCCGGCACCGTACTTGTACAGCTAAATTTATATTTTGAAGCTCTTAAAAAGGCTTTGCCATTAGAAAATTACTATTTAAACTAAATAAGACAAAAAACCTGTTTTGCCTGATTGCGTTGTGTGCAATGAGATTTGCTGCACCTTAAAACGGCATCCTATCTGCCTCCTACCCTTAGTCGCTACGTGCGCCCCTGTACCACGTTTTAGCTTGCAACAACTGCCTTACGCTCCCGTCCCTACCCTGCTCCCATACTCATGAAACAGCCTTTTGATGCCGCCGCTGCGCTACCCGGCCCTACCCCATCCGATCAGATTCTGCTAGATTTTTTGCAGCAGCAGGTACTGGACGGCCTGTGGTGGCAGGATATGCAGACGCCCGCGCATGAGTGGGTAAATGAGCGTTTTTGGCATACCCTAGGCTATACCGCAGACGAGGCTCCTGCTACCTGGCGTGCCACGCTCCACCCCGATGACCAGCAGAAAATACGCCTGCACGAAGAAGCCTGCCTGCGCGACCCCGCCTGCACCTACGACCACACGGCCCGCTACCTGCACCACAATGGCTCTGTGGTGTGGCTGCGCTGCCAGGGTTTGCTGCTGCGCGATGCCACCGGCGCCCCTACCCGCCTGATTGGAACGCTGCGCAACGTTACCCCAGAGAAGCAGGCCGGCGCCTACGCCCAGGAAGTGGCCACGCACTACGGCCTGATTCTCAGTAATCAATCGGTTTATATCATCAAAACCGATGTACAGGGCAACTACACTTACGTCAACGACTTTTTTTACGAGCGGTTTGGACGCGATAACGCCATCATTGGCACGTCGTCGCTGCTGAGTATCTACGAGGATGACCGGCCCAAGTGCTTGGCCGTGGTGATGCAGTGTTTCGCGGAGCCCGAAGTGCCCCACCAAGTGATTCTGCGCAAGCCCTACCTCGATAACACCATCAAATCCAACCACTGGGAGTTTAAGGGCATCCGCAACGCGCAGGGCGAGGTAGTGGAAATCCTGTGCGTGGGCTACGATATTACGCTGCTGGTGGAAAACCTGGAAAAGTCGCAACACCTGCTTGATGTGACCAGCCAGCAGAATATCCGGCTGCAAAATTTCGCCTACATCATCTCCCACAACATTCGCTCTCACTCGGCCAACCTTACCTCACTGGTACAGCTACTGGCCGAAGCTGAGGACCAGGAGCAGCAAGAAATGTTTTTGCAGATGCTGCAAACCAGCACCGGCAAGCTGGCCGAAACCATTGTGAACCTGAGCGATATTGTGGCCGTCAACAGCAATGTGAGCAAGCCTAAGGAAACCCGGCAGCTGAAGGCGGAAATCGACAAGACCCTGGAGGCACTGAGCGTGCTGATTCATCAGCATAGAATTACGCTGGACGTGCAAGTGTCGCCCGAAGTAGTGGTGACGGTGGTGCCCGCCTACCTCGACAGCATCTTGCTGAATCTTATCAGCAACGCCGTAAAATACCGGTCCCCGGATCGGCCAACGGTTATTCGGTTGCGTACGTATTCCGAGCCCGGCTTTACGGTGCTGGAAGTGCAAGACAACGGATTGGGCATTGATCTGGTAAAGAACCAGGCCAAGCTATTTGGAATGTACAAAACATTCCACGACAACGAAGATGCACGCGGCGTGGGCCTGTTTATCACCAAAAATCAGATTGAAGCCATGCAGGGTAGCATCACAGTCGAAAGCGAAGTAGGGGCGGGCTCAACGTTTAAAGTGTCCTTCTATGAAAACGCCTAAGCTGGCCTACGTGGTAGAAGACAATCCTATTACGTCTTCTATCACCAAGCTCATTATCAAGAAGAAGCTGCACTGCGGCCGGGTCCAGACCTACGCCAACGGCCAGCGGGCCTTCGACCAGCTGACGGCGGTTCTGCAAGCCGGCACCGACGAGGTGCCGGACCTGATTTTGCTGGACCTGAACATGCCCCTGATGGACGGCTGGGAGTTTCTTGATGCCTTTGCCCGCCTACCGATTACACAAAAGGTGTGCGTGTTTATCCTGACTTCCTCCATTCATCCCGACGACATCGAAAAGGCCCGACGATACAAGCAGGTGCAGGGCTATTTTTCCAAGCCGCTCGAAGACGATAACCTGGCCCGGATGCAGGAGCTGTTTCAAACCAATTGCGGGTAGTGAGTTGCCAGTTGTTTGGCGCTAGTTATTAGTTATTTGTCACTAGTTGTCATAGCTAATACCTCGCAACCAACAATTAGCGACTGACAACTCCCCCCTTTATGTCTGTCCGCCTCTACCCTACCCTGGCGCGCTACTTAGCTACCAACTGCCACGCCGCTGCCGAATACGACGATGTGCCGCTGGAGCTACTGGAAGGCTCCTTGCCGGCTGATTTGCGTGGCACGCTGCTGCGCAACGGCAACGGGCGCTTCGAGCACCACGGCGTGCGCTACCAACACCTGTTCGACGGCGACGGCATGGTGGCCCGGTTTCAGTTTGATGCGCACGGCGTGCGCTACCGCAACCGCCATATACGCACCGCCGAGCTACTAGCCGAAGAACAAGCCGGTCGGATGCTCTACCGGAGTTTTGGCACCAACCTGCCCGGCGGCCTGCGCGCCAACTTTCTGCGCACTGCCTTCAAGAACACGGCCAATACCAGCGTGGTGCAGCACGGCGGGCACCTGCTGGCACTGTGGGAAGGCGGCCTGCCCCACCGCCTCGACCCGACCACACTAGCCACCCTCGGCCGTTTCGACTACGGGGGCGTGCTGCGCAATTCCTTCTCCTGGCTCGACCGGCGCATCACGCCCGAAATGCCTTTTTCGGCTCATCCGAAGGTGCACCCTACCACCGGCGTGCTGCACAATTTTGGAACGGTGGCTGGTGCCCAGCACCGGCTGGTGCTTTATGAGGTGAGCCCGGCCGGCGAGGCCCGCCTGGCCCACGTGCTACCCATGGCGGCGGCCACCTTTGCCCACGACTTTGTGCTGACGCAGAGTGGCCACCGGATTTTCCTGCTCACGCCGGTTTCCTTCGACGTGCTGCGGGCGTTGTCGGGGATGGCGTCGCCAGCGGCCTCGCTGCGCGTGGATCGGAGCCAGCCTACCCAGGTAGTGGTAGTAGATCCTGCCGGGCAGGTGCACCGTCTCACCACAGATTTCGGCTTTGTATTTCACTTCGTGAATGGCTACCAGGACGTCGATGGCACGCTGGTGGCCGATGCCCTGCTGCTGGCCGACTACCCCGACCCCGCCGTCTTTGCGGCCTACCTCACCGGCCACGTGGCCGACGACCAGCCCCAGGCGCAATTCGTGCGCTTTCGTTTGGATCTGGCGGCCGGCACCGTCACCCGGCATTCGCTGTCGGACTGCGAAGGGGAGCTGCCAGTAGTGAATCCTACGCACGAAGGCTTACCTTACCGCTATACCTGGAGCATCGGTCGGCCACCGGGCCACCCGCTGCCGCTCCTCGACCACCTGATGAAGCTGGACGTGCAAACCGGCACCACCTGCCACGCCTACCAGCCCGACACGCTATGCAGCGAGTCGGTGGTAGTGCCCCGGCCAGGCAGGGCCGAAGATGATGCTTACCTGCTCTACCTGCGGTTTGTGGCGGCCACCAACACCACGGAGCTGCTGGTGGCCGCCGCCGACGACCTGCGCACGCTGGCCCGGCTGCGGCTGCCGCACAACATTCCGCTGGGCTTTCATGGACTCTGGCTACCCTAACTTCTACCCGCTATGCCTACTGCTACCCCTTCTTCCGAATTATTATATATCGTAGAGGATGATGCCGTTACGGCTACCCTCACCAAACTGATGCTGGAAAAGCACCTGCGGGGTGGGCGGGTCCAGACCTATACCAACGGCCAGCGGGCCTTCGACCAGCTGGCGGCGGCCCTGCAAGCCGGCACCAACGAGGTGCCGGACCTGATTTTGCTGGACCTGAACATGCCCCTGATGGACGGCTGGGAGTTTCTCGATGCCTTCGCCAACTTGCCCACAACGCGCTCCGTGGGCGTGCTGGTTCTGACTTCCTCTATCAACCCGGAAGACCGCGCCCGCGCCGCCCGCTACCGCAACGTGGCCGGCTACTTCGCTAAGCCTCTGGACCCAAACATGGTAGCCGAGATTCTGCGCCGCCGGCGCTCCGCTGCTGGTCCTATCCTCCCGGTGCAGGCTGCGCAGGGTGCTGGCTTGCACCGCCTGGTATACCAGAGCCGCGCCACGGCGCTGTTGACCGAGGCCAGCTTATCGGAGCTGCTCGCCCAATCCCGGGCTTTCAACGCGGCCAATAACATAACGGGTGTGCTGCTCCACAGCCACGGCCACGTGGTGCAGCTACTGGAAGGCCCGGCCCCTGCCGTGCACGCGGTGTACGCCCGCATTGCCTGCGACGTGCGACACACCGGCGTAGCAACGCTGGCCGATGGCCCCATCACCCACCGGCTGCTGGCACAATGGTCGATGGGCTTTAAAGCAGTGAATTCCGCCGATTATGCCCTGCTGACCGGCTACGTAAACCCTGATCAAGCCGAAAACCTGATCAATGACCTTGCCCTACTCGACCCGGATTTGTACCTGCTGCTGACTACCTTCATCACGGAAGGTGAGGCGCTGCTCTAGTCGGGCAGCAATACAGATAGGTGGTATGGTCCGACTCAGCCAGGGTGCCGGGTGCCGGTCCGACGCCTACGGCGTCGGACCGGCACCCGATAACTTCAGCCACCAGGATGCTACAGTGTAGCAACAGGCTACTTATTCTCGGCTAGCAGCCGTTCGGTTTCCTGGCGCACAAACTCCTGAAACCGCGTTTGCATGGCCTGAAACGCTACCATCACGCGCTGACCGGCGGGCGTGAGTACTGTGCCACCGCCGTGCGAGCCGCCGGTTTGGGTGCTCACCAGGGGCTCCTTCACCTGGGCATTCATGGAGCTGACCAGGTCCCAGGCTTTCTTGTAGGACATGCCCATGGCCTGCGCGGCTTTGGAGATGGAGCCGGTTTGGGCAATGTGCCCCAGCAGCTCCAGCCGCCCAATACCCATAAATCGGTCGGCGGGGCCTTGCAGCCACAGGCGGCCATCCAAACGAAAGCCTTCGGGGGTGAGAAGCAGCTCTTTCATAGCCCGAACATACGAGTATAGCGCCAGCAGTGTCCGTTCTGGTGCCGCGGCTGGGCTAGCTACGCGCTCAGACAGAAGACTTTCCACGAAAATAAATAGGGAGTAGCACCACCGTTTT
>Ga0210040_10005049_pt1 | contig 16952 bp, 14 predicted proteins | sample CryGeyCG12114_NA_FD_185462 | JGI IMG/M metagenome (GOLD analysis project Ga0210040, IMG submission 185462) | Groundwater microbial communities from aquifer - Crystal Geyser CG19_WC_8/21/14_NA (SPAdes) (version 2) | ecosystem: Environmental > Aquatic > Deep subsurface > Groundwater | place: USA... | reverse complement strand
AAAAATGGGGCATTACCACGTAATAATGGTATTTACCTAAGTTTTCCTGAATCAGATTTTCACAAATTTTTCCATCGTAATGATGGATTTGCAAATCAATCAGGGCATCTTCGCCGAATGCTTTTAGTATGGCGTAATAAACCGTTTTTTTATAGGCGCTGAGTTTATTGAATAATAACAAAACCCGGATCTTATCGGGTGAAAACTTCTGGCAAATATAATTTCCTTTTCCGCGCACGGAAGTAATAATCCCGCGTTCCCGTAACTCTTTATATGCTTTCTCTACCGTGTCGCGCGATAAATAATACATCTCACTGGTTTCATTAATGGAAGGTATACGTTGACCGTGTTTCAGAATACCTTCTTCAATATCAGAAATAACCGCATTTACTACTTGTATATATTTAGGTATGGTAGAAGATTCACTAATACGATCCAGAAGTTCCATAGTAATCAGAGCATTTGAAATTTAACAAATATGGGCGAGTCGGCCATCTAAGATAATAAAAAAAACAAATCTAATGCGCTATAAATTTTAAATTTTATAATGCAAAAGATTATTATGTAAAATCAACTGCGACGACATTTTATATATTTTATCGAAAGCTGCACTTAGTTAATCAATATTTAATCATCTCCGATAAATACTAAAATTTCTTTTGATAAATCATCCTTCCGGTTATTTTTATATTACTAAATTCATCTGCTTGTGCACAGTATAAATATGGATGGATAAAGACTTAACTCAAGTAATTGCTATTACATAAAAAGAGGGAAGCTGGCCTTTTTACCATTCGAAGATTATCCTCAAAAGATTTAATTTCCAGAATAATAATAAAAGATTCCGCCGTAATAACTGCGCTGAACGCCAAGTACTTTCATGCTACTCTTAATTGGTAATCTGCGTAAAAGCAGTTATTAAGCTAATTACAAATTATTTCGTCTGGGTAGTTAATATATTAATTCTGAATTATATACTTTTAGCAGGATACAACAGGATGGTTAGCTATATTCTTGACAATATATTAGCAAGTATTAATAAGGACTTGTTTCGGAAAAATCATTCATTATTTATTCGGAAATAAATATTAATTCCTAAATTAAATTATATACTTCTAAATTAAATGTAATATATTCATCCAAATGGTCGAATAGAAGGCTTCTATCTAACCTGCATATTGGTGCATGATTCATTCAGGAGCATACAGAAATATTTTTGGAGAATATAAACCTATTTAAAATATGAACAAGGCAGCAGGTTTCGGTAAAATCCTTTAGAAATATAATTCTTCTACTTAAAATCTAAACCATTAAAGATAATACTATATGTTGGAAGCAGAGATTAAAACAACTTTTAAGCACGTCAGCTATTTGTGGGACGAAGCCAAAGCCGCCGAAATGGCCGATGATGAAGTAGCCTTGTTAATTTACCGGTCTAATTTATTAGGCGCAGATTTAAGATTAACCAATTACGGCGGTGGCAACACCTCCTGCAAAATCATGGCCAAAGATCCGCTTACAGGTCAGGAGACCGAAGTCATGTGGATCAAAGGCTCCGGCGGCGATATTGGTACCTTAAAAAAAAGTGGCTTAGCGGCTTTGTACGTAGATCGCCTGCGCAACTTAAAAAATGTTTACCGGGGTATTGAATTTGAAGATGAAATGGTGGAGTTGTTTAATCATTCTATCTTTGATTTAAATTCAAAAGCTCCTTCCATCGATACGCCTCTGCACGGCTTCCTTCCTTTTAAACACATCGATCACCTGCACCCGGATGCTGCCATTGCTATAGCTGCGGCCAAAGATGGTAAGCTAATAACGGAAGAGCTGTTTCAAGGCACCATTGGTTGGGTAGACTGGCAACGCCCGGGTTTTGACCTGGGTTTAAAACTTCGCGCTTGCTTAGATCAGAATCCTGGTATTAGAGGTATTATGTTAGGTTCGCACGGTTTATTTACCTGGGGCGATACGGCCTACGAAAGTTACCTGAACACGCTGGAAGTAATTGAAACCTGCGCCGAATATTTAGAGCAAAATTACGGCAAAAAAGGCGCCGTGTTTGGTGGGGCACGTATTCAAAGTCTGGCGGCCGAAGACCGCAAAAAACAAGCTGCGGCTTTAGCGCCAATTCTGCGGGGATTTTGCTCCAGTGAACGCCCAATGATCGGGCATTTTACCGACGATCCCCGGGTTTTGGAGTTTATTAACTCCCACGATCTAACCCGTCTGGGTCCGCTGGGCACCAGTTGCCCGGACCATTTCTTACGGACTAAAATCAGCCCTTTGATTTTAGATTTACAGCCGGATGAAGATTTATCGCAGGTAAGTACTTTAAAAGATAAACTGAAACCAGCTTTTGAAGCTTACCGGCAAATGTATACGCAATATTACGAGTCCTGTAAGCATCCCAACAGCCCGGCCATCCGGGATACCAATCCGGTAATCATTCTTTATCCGGGCGTCGGCATGTTTTCTTTCTCCAAAGATAAACAAACCACGCGGGTCGCTTCAGAATTTTATATTAATGCCATTAACGTAATGAAGGGTGCCGAAGCTATTTCGGAATATACGTCTTTGCCCCGCCAGGAAGCTTTTGATATTGAGTATTGGTTATTGGAAGAAGCTAAATTACAGCGCATGCCCAAACCCAAAGCCTTATCGGGGAAAATTGCCCTGATTACCGGCAGTGCCGGAGGTATTGGCAAAGCCATTGCCAGGAAATTCGTGGAAGAAGGTGCAGTGGTGGTACTGAACGATATGCACGCGGAACGCCTGGCCGGTGCCGGTGAAGAATTTGAGAAGCTATTCGGCAAAGATGCTTATACCACTGCCGCCTTAGACGTTACCAACAGAACCCAGATTAACGAGGCCCTGGATAAAGCGGCTTTAACTTTTGGCGGCATTGATATTGTGGTGAATAATGCCGGCTTGTCTATTTCTAAATCCGTTGGGGAGCATTCCGAAAAAGATTGGGATTTATTATATGACGTATTGGTAAAAGGTCAGTTTTTCGTAACCCAGGCAGCAGTCGCCATCATGAAAAAACAAGATATTGGCGGCGATATTATTAATATTGTCAGTAAAAATGCCTTGGTAAGCGGCCCCAATAATGCCGGCTACGGCAGCGCTAAAGCGGCGCAACTGCATTTAAGCCGATTGAATGCGGCGGAGCTAGGCCCTGATAAAATCCGGGTAAATGTAGTAAACCCCGATGCCGTTATCAGCGACAGCAATATCTGGGCCGGCGGCTGGGCCGAAGGTCGGGCTAAAGCCTACGGAATAAAAGTTGAAGAACTTCCGGCTTATTACGCCAAACGTACATTACTAAATCAAATTATTTTGCCCGAAGATATTGCTAATGCTTGCTTTGCTTTTGTGGGTGGATTGCTTTATAAATCAACGGGCAACGTGCTTAATGTAGATGGCGGCGTAGCTATGGCCTTTGTACGATGATCAGGCTTTTAGATTTTAAAAAAAAAAAAGCCGGACGGGAAAAGAGTAAAAAAGAGACTTTATAGGATTATGTATGGCAATCACTCCAGTTATAGCCATTTTTGATATAGGCAAAACCAATAAAAAGTTATTTCTTTTCGATGAGAACTATCATATTGTTTTTGAACAATCGGCTACGTTTACCGAAACGGTTGATGAAGATGGAGATCCATGTGAAAACCTGGAAAGCTTACGCTTATTGGTCTTTAATTGGTTGCAGGACGTATTACAGGAGCAAGAATATGACCTGAAAGCTATTAATTTTTCGACTTATGGGGCTAGTTTCGTTTACCTGAACGAAACCGGTAGCCCCGTTGCTCCGCTTTACAATTACCTGAAAGCCTATCCGGACACGTTAAGAGAGCAGTTTTATACTACCTACGGGGGCGAAGAAGAATTTTCCAACCGTACGGCTTCCCCCGTATTAGGAAATTTGAATTCCGGTATGCAGTTATACCGGATCAAATACGAAAAGTCCGGTTTATTTAACCAAATAAAGGTAGCCCTGCATTTGCCGCAATACATGAGTTATTTGATAACAGGTCAATATTTCTCTGATCTTACCAGCATTGGTTGCCATACCAATTTGTGGGACTTTCAAAAAAAAGCTTACCACAACTGGGTAAAACAAGAAGGTATAGCCGAAAAACTAGCCCCTATTGGGTTATCGAACCAAGTAGTCCCGGCTGTATTTATGGGTAATAGTTTGAAGGCAGGTATTGGTTTACACGATAGTTCAGCCGCCCTCATCCCCTACCTGGTAAATTTCCACGAACCCTTTATTCTGATTTCAACCGGTACCTGGTGCATTAGTTTAAACCCGTTTAATGATTTGCCTTTAACGCCCGCCGAATTAAGGCAGGATTGTCTTTGCTATTTAAATTACGAAGGTAAGCCCGTAAAAGCATCGCGTTTATTTGCCGGCTACGAACACGAACAACAGGTAAAAAGAATAGCCGATTTCTTTCATACCCATCCCAGCTATTACAAAAAGATGAATTTCAACCCGGAAATTATGATCCGGTTAAACGCTCAACAGCAGGAACCGCCTACTAATATAAATATAGGCATTTTACTTAAAGAATCACTTTTTGGCCAACGGGATTTAGCGCAATTCGCCACCGAAGAAGAAGCTTACCACCAGCTTATAATAGATTTAGTAGCCCAACAGTATGCTTCTACCGAATTAATAATGAAAAACACCACGGTAAAACGTATTTTTGTTGATGGTGGCTTTAGTAAAAACGCGGTTTATATGAATACCTTGGCGCAAGCTTTCCCGGATAAAGAAGTATTTGCCGCTTCTATGGCGCAAGCAACCGCTGTGGGCACGGCCCTGGCCATTCACGGTGCTTGGAACAACAAACCTTTACCCAATGATATTATTGAATTAAAATATTATTCTTACTCTCCGAAAGCTATTATATGACTGTTGGCCTTTTTATCCCTTGCTATGTCGATCAGTTTTATCCGCAAGTAGCCGTTGCTACCCTGGAATTATTGGAAAAGCAAGGAATTAAAGTTGTATATTCCTTAAAGCAAACTTGTTGCGGCCAGCCGATGGCAAATTCCGGTTACGAGCATTTAACCCAGGGCTGCAATAATTTATTTATCCAGAACTTTCAGGACCTGGATTATATTGTTTCGCCATCGGGGAGTTGCGTTTTGCATATCAAGGATCATTTACACGCGGCAGAACCGCAACAAGAAAAACAAGCCACTAAAATCCGGAGTACAATATATGAACTAACGGAATTCCTGACGGATATCCTGCAGGTAGATAATCTTTCGGCTCGTTTTCCGCATAAAGTGGGCATGCACCAGAGTTGCCACGGCCAAAGAGGATTACATATTTCCCAGATGACCGAGTTGGTAGCACCGCCTTTTTCCAAACCCGAAAAATTATTAAAAATGGTGGAAGGCTTGGAATTAATAAATTTAAGCCGGAAAGACGAATGCTGTGGTTTTGGTGGTACTTTCTGCGTAACCGAAGAAGCCATTAGTGCCAAAATGGGGAAAGACCGGGTAAAAGATCACCTGCTACACGGCGCAGAATATATAACGGGCGCAGATATGAGTTGTCTGATGCACCTGGAAGGTGTACTGCGCCGGCAAAAAAGTAAAGTCCAGGTAAAACACATTGCCGAAATACTGAATACGTATGCATAAAGAAACCGCTGAACACGCCGTACTAGCCAAAAAATTTAATCAGGATGAGCAACGGGTAGAATGGCACGATGAAACCTTATGGTGGGTTCGGGAAAAAAGAGATAAAGCGGCCCGTAGTTTGCCCGAGTGGGAAGACTTACGCGAAACTGCCTCTAAAATAAAAAATAATGTTCTTTCTAACCTCAGCGAATATTTGCTGGCGTTCGAAGAAAAAGCTCTTCAAAACGGTATTCAGGTACACTGGGCAATTGATGCCGATGAGCATAACCGCATTGTAAAAGATATTTTGCAAAAGCACGAGGTAAAGCAGATTGTAAAAAGCAAATCGATGCTTACCGAGGAATGCCATTTGAATGATTACCTCCAAAAAGCAGGTGTGGACGTGATTGATACTGATTTAGGGGAGCGCATTGTGCAACTGGCCGGCGAACCTCCAAGTCATATTGTATTGCCATGTATTCATAAAAAGAAAGAAGAAATTGGAGAATTGTTTCATGTGCATTTAGGCACGCCCGCGGGCAATGCAGATCCGGATTTCTTAACGGCGGCGGCCCGGCTGCATCTCCGGGAAAAATTCCTGACCCGCAAAATTGCTATTACGGGGGTTAATTTTGCCGTAGCGGAAACCGGCGAGTTTGTGGTTTGCACCAACGAAGGCAATGCCGATATGGGCGCGCACCTGGCGGACGTACACATTGCCTGCATGGGCATCGAAAAAATTATACCCCAACGGAAACATCTGGGCGTTTTTTTGCGCTTACTTACGCGCAGCGCTACCGGCCAACCAATTACCACCTACAGCAGCCACTTTAAAAAGCCGCGCTCCGGACAAGAGATACACCTGGTATTGGTAGATAACGGCCGCAGTCGGCAGTTGGGCCGCGAAGACTTCCGCAATTCGCTTAAGTGCATCCGGTGTGGGGCCTGCATGAATACTTGTCCCGTATACCGGCGTAGTGGCGGACATAGTTACCACACGGCAATTGCCGGCCCGATTGGTTCTATCCTGGCACCCAACCTGGATATGAAAGAATATGCCGATTTACCTTTTGCGTCTACGCTCTGTGGTTCCTGTACCAATGTGTGTCCGGTTAAAATTGATATTCACAACCAATTATATAAATGGCGCCAGGTTCTGGTAAAAGAAGGTTATACGCCCCTGGCCAAAACCATGAGCATGCAGGGTATGGCATTTACTTTGGCCAACCCTACTCTTTATAAAATGGCCGGCAAAACTGGTAAATGGTTTATGAAGAAAACACCGTTTTTATTAAATAATAATTTAAACCCCTGGTATCAGCAACGGGAAATGCCAGAACCGCCCAAAGAATCATTTCACGATTGGTATAAAAAGAACCGCAACTTACAGAATGGCGAGTAGCAGAGATCAGATATTAAAAGCGGTAAAGCAAAATCAGCCACCCGTTACCGAGCTGCCGGTTATTAGCGATTATGCACAGCCTTTTACCGATGTAGTGCAGAAATATATTGATGTCTTGCACGCTATTGGTGGCCAAGTACACCCGGTTAGTTCTTACCCGGAAATCAGCAGTATTTTAAAAAGCGCTTTCAATGGTAAAAGCATTTTTTCTTCTTCCCTGGAGATTGAAGAAATTATTGAAAAGGGCATTAATTATAAGAATGCACATGCTTTTGCCGATTTGGAATTAGCCGTTATTACCTCTTCTTTAGCGGTAGCCGAAAATGGTGCGGTCTGGATTACGGAAGACATGGTACAAGAAAGAGTTTTACCGTTTATTGCCCAACATTTAGCCTTTATTATCAGGGCAGACGATATTGTACCCACCATGCACGAAGCTTATGAGCAAATAGGTGATGCTGATTACGGCTTTGGCACTTTTATAGCCGGTCCTTCCAAAACTGCTGATATTGAGCAGTCGCTGGTACTGGGTGCACATGGCCCAAAAAGTTTACTGGTTTTTATCATAATGTCAAAATAATGGCAAACCTATAAGTTATACAGGCTTTGTTTTAGTTTTTTTGGCCTACCAAACGGTTATCATCTACTTAAAAAACAACCTCTTAGGGTACTTAAATAAGTGATGTTATACAAGAAAGAGAAGTATATTAATTTTAACCTTCTTAAGCCTTTTTATACCACCCCACAGAATTAGAAGAATTCTGCAGGATAACAGGACTTAGCTCATATAACTTACGGCTACCTTGTTTCGCATAACATGAGTTTAATAGGCCGTTAAAAGAAATATTCAAACTTATTTTACCTTATTTAAATAACCATTTGCTGGGCTCTTTCAATTATCGGATTGTCATGTCATTTCTTCCGGCCTTAAGTATACTTGAGTTCTAGCACTGCAACAAGTACGGCCTTGAATATTTATCATCATTAAAAGTTAAGTTTTAACCCGCCATTAACTACAAAACCGTCCAGGGGCGCATAAATATCCCGGAATACCGGATTATTAAGGCTGCCGGTATAAATGGTGTCGAACCTGGTTTGCCGTACGTCTAAGAAATTTTCAAAATTGGCGTAGATAGAAAACTTTTCGAAAATTTTTTCGGCCATAAAGCCATTCAGTACATACGGTTTGCCCGTAGTGCCATCACTAAGCCTTTGTTTGCTAAAGTAATAAGACTCCAGACCTATTTTCCATTTTTCTTCCACTTCGTACATTAAAACGGCATTTACCCGGTGCTTTGGCGTTAACGGATTAAGGGTTTTGCTGTTGTTTTCATGGATTTTAGTATCGGTAAAGGTGTAGCCCAAAAATAAATTAAAGTCTTCGTATCCTATTTTAATGTTCGTTTCCGTGCCTTTGGTATCAATGTGCCCCGCGATATTTTGCAACTGGTACAAGTTATTACCGGTAGCATGCAGCGTTAAAGGATGATGCAGGAAGGTATAGAAGAATAAATGGTTAATACTAAAACTTACGGCTTCCTGCGCAAAGGCTGTCCGGTAAGTAAAATCCAGGTTCCCGCCGTAGCTTCGTTCCAATTTATTTTTTTCCGGACTAACCGGCAAAACGCCTCTGTATTGCAGCCGTTCGGTTTCTTCGGTAAAAATGGTAGGGGCTTTATAACCGAACCCGCCACCCAAACGAGAAGTGAAGTTAGGTTTTATTTTAAACAAGGCTGAAATTCGGGGCAGTAAGGCAAAGCCATAATCCACTACATAATCGCTTCTAAGTCCGGTTTCCAGATTCAGCCAAGTTTTTGCTTTCCAGCTATTCTGCACAAAAGCCCCTAAGGTAGTTTGGCTGTAATCCCGGAGCAAATTGGTGCTTAATTGCTTTTCCCGGAAATTATCCGACCAGACGTTTAAGCCGGTAACCCATTCCATTTGTTCTCCTTCTTGGGAATAAGTAGCTTCGCTGAAAGTACTGACCTGGTTTCCGGCAAAGGCAAATTGGGGAATGGTAAGACCACGATTGAAGTAGCTGACACTATTTTTTAAATTGAAGTGACCGTTATTACCTACCCGGTGGTGCAGGGAAAACTGGGTAGAAAAACGTTTGGTTTTGTTTAGTTCGAAATAAGAATGATTGCTGTCCTCTTCTCCTTTTATGTAATAGATATCCCCTCCTAACCGGTCTTCAAAAACGGTATTAACTCCTAAGTTTATTTGGGTTCTTGCGGAAGGGTACAAGAACAGGCGCGGATTAAAAGTATACCGGCTAAATTGCGGTATAGCAGATAAACCGGTGCCGGATGGGTCGTAGGCCGCACTGCTGTTGCGGGCACCAAAAATTGTAAGGCCAATTTTCCCGAACCGCTTGCCGTAAAAGCCATTTAAATCCAAGCCACCCGCGGTAGTGCCGTTCAACAAAAAGCGTAATTCCTGTTCTTCGGTGGGTATTTTTGATATAAGATTTACCAGCCCGGCAATTGCGCCACCGCCATACAAGGTAGAAGCCGAACCTTTAATTACCTCCACTTGCTTTAAATCTAAGGGAGGCGTTTGCAATAAACCCAGGCCACCCGCATAACCGGAATACAACGGAAAACCATCTTTCAGGATTTGGGTATACCGCCCGTCTAAGCCTTGGATGCGGATACTGGCATTAGCCGAAGTGGCCGAAGTCTGTTGGGTTTGGATGCCGGTACTTTCGCTTAAAATCATGCGAATATCGCCGGGTTTCATATTGCCTTTTTCTTCCAGTTCTTCCCCGGCAATAAACTCTACCCGGGTAGGGATATCCTGAATGGTGCGGGTGCTGCGGGTAGAGGTAATTTCTACGGCTGCCAATTCAGAACCACTACTTTCCAGTAAAATAACAATAGGTGCAGTAGTGGCAACCGGAAAAGTAATGGCCTGCACCTTTTCTGCATAACCCGTAAAAGAAATCCGGAAAGTCTGCGGCCCGTCGGGAATGTTTTGGATAATTACCTGGCCCGTGGCATCGGCGGTAGCCCCATTGTTGGTGTTGATTAGTAAAGCGGTAGCTCCAATTAAGGGTTCTTGGCTATCCGCGTCTTTAATGTAAGCGGTTAATGTATTTTGCCCGTAGGCCATGGCCGTGCTTACCAGTGCCATTATTAAAAGCATTGCTTTTTTCATTGCTTCAAATTCTCTAAATAAGTTAATAAAATTACCGGTAGCCTTGTCCTACTATCCGCAGGAAAGGCTTAAAGGAAAAGATTAAGCAATTTTAGGCGGTTGCCAGATGGAAGGGGCAAATTTTAAAACGATGTTTTGGCAGTACACCGGATAAACCATTCTTTCGGGAAAGAAAAGCAAAACTATTTTGGGTGTTGCGTTTGCGAAGGCAAAGCCATTACAATTGTGGCACCGGAAAAAAGGCGAACAAAGGCTGCAATCTTTTTCCTTGCCCGTGTCTTTTTGCTTATTGCTTTGCTCGGCAGGCGTTTCTTCTTCATAACAATTATTGGCCAGACAACAAGGAATGGTTGCCAGTAGCAAAACGATTACCGATAATAAAAAAGCCAATTTGTTCACTAGGCAAAGGTAAGCGTTCGCCATTAAAAATACATGTTGCCGGATGCCTGTTTTAGCCCCAAAAAACATTTATGGCTTTTAGTATCCAGACACTAAAGAAAAAAAATTATCCTAGGGTAATTTTCACGCTTTTCATTTTGTACCAGATTCCCAATAAGGGCTGAGTTTTTTTTACAGGAGAATAAAAGTGAAAGAAGGTTTTCACAACTATTTTAAAGCCATTAGCAAAATAAAGGGCAATTGCTGCAACGTGCCTTTATAACAATTTAGTTAGGAAAGCAAGATAAAGCATGTTGGAATAACATACCTAAAATTGAGATGAAATATACAGGTTCTTGCTACCAACTTCATTTATAAGAAGATACCGGTAATAATTTTTAATAACCTTCTGTTTTTTAAAAAAAATACAAATAAGCTTTTAAGGCTTTAAAACAACATAAACAAAGTATTTACCATACCACAAGCATAAAAACTTTTGCTACAAGTACGGAAAAAGTAAAGAGAGTAATTTTATAAACCTGCTATTATGTTCCTAGGGAGATTTTCATATAAACATTTATCCGAGTTTATAAGCGGATATATACGGATATATACGCTTATAAACATCAGTATTTAGCAAACTAATGATACATTTAAGTGCTGGCGAATGGAATCACAGAATGTGATCGTAGTGGATGGAATAGTAAGATTTACAATATAAAGGAGGTACAGTCGTCTTGTAAACTGGTAAAAGTAAGCGGTAGCACTGATTTTATAGGTTCCGGTGAAATTATCTTGGTATACTTAAAATAATATGCTACCTGTTAGTATATTTATTAAATATATACTATATTGATGATAATATGGAAAGGGTGACAATATTTATTAAAAAAATCAATTGTGAGTCTTGCAACAGACCTGCTACTACTCCATTCAAAGGTGTGATAACCGGAATAACTCCGTTTATCCAGTAGTTGGCAGCAATGCAAAAAATAAAAAAAGATGTTTGGTTTTAAAACTATTCCTGGTTGGACTCTAAGTATAGAAGAAGTATCCAATAATGTTTATCAAGTAGAGCTGCGGGATAATTTTGGAAGACAAGCATCTTATAAGACAAGCGACTTAGAACAAGCAATTTTTACTTGTGAAACTTATGCGTTTAACATAGAAAAACAAATAAATAAAAAATGGACAAAGTTCTTGTTTGACTTGTGCATACAAAAATCTGCTGACAATTCGATTGAGAGCCATGAATTTAGCGATAAAGATTTTGGTTCATGGACAATTGAATACAAAGACAAAAGAATTATTCTAGACAATAAAGAGAATTGGATAATTCAGCAAGTAAGAATAAATCTAACTGACTGGGCAGACAAAGAATTTATAAAAATACAGGAATTGACTTATTTGAAATTAATCAAGTTTGTAGAAGTAAAGTGAAAAAAGCACTGCTGCCAACAATGGCTATACGGCAGCTGGGTTTCATTCCGGTCGCTGTTTCGTTGCTTTCTGCAAGCGGTCATCCGGTCGACATGTCCTGCGGACTGTCTCCCAGCCGACCGCATAGCCGGAGACGTTAGGCTGCATTAATAGAAACAAATAGGATGACTAAAAAACTACTTATTTTGATAAGCTCAATAGTCGTTCTTGGATGTGTTAGTAAAAGACCTCGCATTAGTTGTTCGGACATGAACAATATGTCTTCCGATACATCATATTACATTAGCAATCGACATTATGAAGGATTCATTTTCCCAAAGGATTATAAACCTTTAATAACGGTTGAGGAACAAAGATTCACTCCGACTTACAACCAAATAATAAAAGCGGAAATGATACTCCTGGAAAAGGAGAAGAAATACGGCTCCCGATATAAAAGACAGTACATTGGAAGCATCACACCTTCTGGCGACTCCTTGGTAAATATTCGGATAATGAAAAACGGATTTAAAGAAGAATGTTTTGACGCAATAGTTGGATTCGGATTTGGTGATTACTATGAAAAGAACCAAAGAGTAAAAGCCATAAATTTATCTAAAGAAGTAATAAAAGAATAACACAGCCTAACATTGTATAAACGACGGCGGAGGCCGACGGCCTCCGCCGTCGTTTATACTAACCGTTATGCGCAATTAATAAAATGAAAGACTTCGAGTTCAAATGCTCTTGCTGTAGTGAAATACATAAGGGGATTCCAAGTTTTGGAACAGAGGCACCGCTGTATTATTACTACATTCCTGATAATGAATTAGAGGAAAGAACATTTCTTACAAGCGACACTTGTGTTATAGATGACACGGATTATTTCGTAAAAGGATGTTTAGAGATACCCGTGACAGGTTATAAAGAGCTATTCTCTTACAATGGTTGGGTTTCTCTGAGTGAAGACAACTTTTTCAAATTTCAGGATTTGTTCGACGTCGCTGAACGGGAAAATCAGGAACCAATGGTAGGCTGGTTCTCTAGCTGGATTTATCCTTTTGAGGATACTGAGAAGCTTAAAGCTAAAATCCATTTCAGAAATAACGGAACGCGCCCATTCATTGAACTTGAACCCACCGACCATCCTCTTGCAAAAGCTCAAAAAGAAGGATTAACCTTTGACAAGGTAAAAGAGATTTACGAGTATTATGTGCATGGCGTAGAAAAATAACAGCGCATAACAACACCTAAACGTCAGCCTCGGCCGACGGCCTCGCCCGTCGTTTAGCTTAGTCCGTTGGGCATAATTTAAATTATACTCTAAATTTTTTAAAATACTGAAGCTTTTAATTGTTCTATATACTTTTATTATATAATGAATACCCAAAACGCATATATAAATAAATTCATTGAAGCGGAGGGTAAATATAGCCAACTATCTAAACCAGAAAGAATGGTTATCTCATTTAGCCATTTTATTAATGATAGAAAAGTTTTGAAGCTAGCTAAGCTAGATATAAATGAAAGAAAGATTTTCAAAAAGTTGTTTATTGAACTTCATGTTCTATTTTATTTAAAAATTATTAAAGGGCCTAAGTATTATAAAATATCTAGATTAATTCAAAACTTCTTATTCTTAAGGGCAAAAGAAAACCTGAGATTAGTATTATTTGCATATAACCCCTATAACCTAACCGCTTTTGTTCACGGAATTAGGTCACAAATTGAGATTAATGCCTTATTAAATAGGTTTATTAAAGAAAACGATTCGTATTTTGAAGAGTTTTTCATTAGATCTGAGGATAGGAAAAGAGATGACCGTCTTATAAATATCCAAACCTTAATCGAAAAGATGGATAATGATATTATCAACTATAAAGGATTATACGATAACTTAAGTAATATCCTCCACCCAAATCCAACAGCTGTAAAATTACATACACAGGCTACACCTGCAAACGTTGGCTTGCAAAGTATGTACACCCCAAAAATTAGCCATTACTTTATTGAAACTTTCCCGAATACAACTGAAAGCAAAGAATGGTTTAATGCTTATTTGTTGCAGTTTTCTATAACAATAATTCATTTTTTTGAATTGATCGAAAAATTAGATAAAGATTTTTTCATCAATGAAAAGGAGAAAAATGATTTTGAAGCTTTATCCTTGCTTCAAATTGTGAGTCAAAAAGATTTTTTAAAATATGTTAATTCAAATAAATTAGAAAATATAGATATGAATAAGTATTTTGAATGGCTTGAAAAGAAGAAAAAGAAATCATAGTAAAACATATCACAATATGCAATCGCAATAGATAAAAAAACTATGCCCAACATTGCGTAAACATCATGCTTCGGCCGACGGCCTCGCACGTTGTTTACACGAGACCGTTAGTGGGCATTTAAATAAATGAAAAACTTAAAATTATCATTCTTTCTTATTTTTCTTCTTCTCTCTTGTGAACAAATATTAGATAAAGAAATGACCATCGAAAACCAAGCAATAAACAACTTAGAAGCATTCAAAACCAAATCTAAATTTGAACCTGATACAATTGGAATGTTTTATCCTGGGATTGGTGACCCAGCATTAAAGCCAACTTTAACAGAATTAATCAACAAAGCAGCAGACGACTTTATTGAAGTAGCAAAGGATAAAGAACTGACAGAAAACAAATTTCAAGAAAAGATTAGTTTAGGACTTTCAAGATTTACTCCACTTTATTTAGAACTTGACACTGAAGATAGAGAAAGGATTTGCTCTTATTTCGAAGAATTAATGGACATTATTGGACTTGAAAGTTCTGGTGGACGTCTGAATGATTGGATGTATGGCTTTGACCCTACAGAATAAAAGAAAAACACCCACTAACAAAGTGTAAACGGCAGCAAGGCCGACGGCCTTCGCCGCCGCTTACACGAGGCCGTTAGGAGCAAACCAAAAAATTTTTATACTCACAATTAATACTATGAAAAAAAGGCATCTTTTTCTTCTGCTAATTTTAACATTGGTTAACATATCTTGTGAAATGGAAGATATGGATATAATTATTGTAGAAGGTTATATAAAAGATGATGCCTCAAATATACCTTTGGCCGGTATAACTATTAATATTGACGCTATTAAATCTCCATCGGGAATGGGTATTATTACAGACGGTAAAAGAAAGAAGGCAGGTGAAACAGTAACAACGGATGCAAATGGGTATTATTAAGTCAAGCTGAGAGTATTCGAAGAAGCAGAAAGGCTGGAGTTCTGGTTAAATCAAGGAGGAACAAATGAAGCTTACGATGACAGCCAACGAGATATTTATTTGTCAACTATAAACCGAAAAGGACACAATACAATTGATTTTAATCTTACTCCAATCGCCCTCCTAAAAATAAAGTTTAAAAATGATACGCCAGTTTCTAATGCAGATTTCTTTTATTTTAGCTGGTCTGCTGAAGACTTTGGATCCAGAGGGTCTGTGAATGAAGAGAATTGTGGTTCTGTTATACCTAGTGAGGCAAGGACTTGGACTGGTATGGATGTGTGTGGCTCCATAACAGTTAAAACGGCAGCAGAAAGACCTATCTTAGTTGGATGGACAGTCAAAAAAAATAATATAACAAAAGAGTACTATAAATCTGTTTACGTCAAACGAGGAACTGATAATGAATTTAATATCAATTATTGATTAAAAGTAAAAAGGTCTCCTCCTAACACAAGCTATACAAAAGCCGGGTGTATTCCTATCGCTAATTTCTTACTTTTCAAAAACGCCTTTAAGGCCTAGAAATGATTAACAAGTAAATCTTACGGCCTTTGCATAGCCGCGACCCGTTAGCGGGCATTTTAAAAATAACAGGAAAAGAAATATTTCGTAAATTTGAATAAAAGAAAGTTTATGATAGTTGAAAGGACAAACAACGAATTAATCATCCGACTTCCGGCAACTGTCAATGCTGTAGAAATTCAGGATTTATTAAATTATTTAAGATATCAGGAGTTAACTTCAAAATTTACTGTTAGACAGAATGAAGTTGACAAGCTTGCACATCAAGTTAACCAAGGCTGGTGGAAGCGCAACAAAGATAAATTTATTAAATAAAAATTGTTGTTGACACCAACATTGTCTTTAGCGCTATTCTCAACTCTTCTGGAAACCTTGGCAAAATCCTGATTCATTCCAAAAAGCACGTTCAGTTATACTCCTGTCATTACCTCAAGGAAGAAATTTTTGAACATAAGAACAAGCTGCTAAAACTGACAAAATTAACAGAAGGTGAATTATTAGAACTTATTGACTTAACAACACGGAATATTGAGTTCTTGAATGAAGCGGTCATACCTGAAAAGATATTTCTAAAAGCTTATGAGCTTATAAAAGATGTAGATGAAAACGACACAATCTTTGTTGCTTTAACTAAGCATCTGAAAGGTTCAAAATTGTGGACTGGAGACAAAAAACTTATGGCAGGACTTCAAAAGAAGGAATTCAGGCAAATAATTTCCACTGCTGAATTAAATGCCTTTCTTGACCAAAAAGAAAAGAAGAAATAAAAACGCCCGCTAACAATGTATATACAAAATCCTTGCTCCGCTTCGGCCGCCGCCTACACTAGACGTTAGCGGTAATGTACTGAGACATGAATAACCAATGACAGAACTTGAACAATATATAAATACTCATTTTGAGATTGTTCAGCCAAACGAATTAATTGAAGTGAGTTCGCTTTTTAATCAAATCACGTTAAAAAAAGGCGACTTCTTTTTAAAAGAAGGTAAACAATGCGACAAATTTTGTTTTATCAAAACAGGATATTTAAGAGTGTTTGCAATTCCTGACGAAAATGAAGTAACACAATGGATAGCAACGAACGGACATTTTGGAACTGACTTTTCAAGTTTTTTCTTTAATCTTCCATCTCGTTGGACAATTCAAGCCTTGGAAAACACAGAACTATTCGT
>Ga0210040_10005048_pt1 | contig 16954 bp, 6 predicted proteins | sample CryGeyCG12114_NA_FD_185462 | JGI IMG/M metagenome (GOLD analysis project Ga0210040, IMG submission 185462) | Groundwater microbial communities from aquifer - Crystal Geyser CG19_WC_8/21/14_NA (SPAdes) (version 2) | ecosystem: Environmental > Aquatic > Deep subsurface > Groundwater | place: USA... | reverse complement strand
TGCAATTTACTGGAAAAAAATAAACTTTGTTCACCACCAGCTTGTTTACACGGAAACCAGAAAAAAACAACCAATGCCAAATAACAGTGGGGCAAAATTTTTCCATAGTTTTTTGAAACAGACAGTAGTCCTAGTCGGAAATCATTCACTGCTCAAGTTTTATATTGGCACACTATGTGGGTCATGTGGAAGCATGGATAAAATTATCTTTACGATTGTTTGCATGCACGCATTGTAGTTATACTATATCTCTCAAATCTTTTGCATGCAACATGAAAATACTCCAGTGAGTGGGAGGATGCTAAATTATTGTCATGTCAAAACCACTTTAGATCAATGGGACTCACAGTTATTACATTTTTTGGCGAGTAATAACACACTTTTCCTGGAGGTAAAGTCAACAATTTGGAATACAAAAATAACTTGCACGTTGACTGATAAAAGTTTGACTGATAGCCTCATTCTATGCAACCACTTGAGAGTATGGAAAAATAAACAAACTTCAACGGACACTTTTATTTTCTTATCGTTATTTACCTACAACTGGTATTAACCAATTGTTACAAAGTTTCAAAGCTCTTATACAATACATGGATAGATTTTTTAAAGCATTTTTCAATCACAAACAATACTTTTCAATAGATTTCTTGCATTCTATCATCTGAACTTTGTCCTACCATTAAACTGTGCTAATGTTTTTTTCTGCATCTGCAGATCACAAAGCCTAATGAGGTTCTGTAAACAATACATGATGAACGATGTGCCATTACAAACAACGTGTGCTGAGTCACACAGGGCAAACAAATAAACATTGTATAACAGAGACAGTATATATATAGTTGGTTTGAAACAGTTTTTTTCAAGACACGCATATTGAGCATAACTAGTGTAAACAAATGAACAAATCCTTATGCAAACCCAAGGTGTAATTAACTTACTACTAAACAGGATCGGGGGGTAAAAAAACTATACTGGGGCCTGTTTATAATGTATAAACTAGCTAAACATAAGCAAGGCCGACGAAAAAAGGATGCCAACGACCGTACGACCTGCAAAAATATTATTTACATGTGTAATGTAAAATGTGCAGGTACTCCTTGTATTATACTGTGAATTTTTGCATCAGAGGTACTTTGGCAAGTCATGAGGTTAAGGCTACACGTAGTCAGTCAATAATATGCTGGCTATAGAATGCTCCTTTGTCACTTTAATTGTTCCTCTATAGCTATTTTAAACACACATAATCCAACTACTACATAGATACATGTTGCTAGAAAAAAATTACGCAATGGGATTTTCTGCTTGAGTTTGGTTGTATTTTTTCGGCTCAAAGTCGGCTCATCATTTCTTCACAAAGCCAATATTTAGCGTATTAACTAACTGACTAATAACTGGCCATTTCAAAATTATTAGAATTTCCTCATAATGAGTTTACTGACTAAGTTAAATTGTCATTTTGTTCAATTTTATATTCTCATTGCTAGGATGATTTCATCTATTTGCTAGATAAAAGTTCAGCGACAACAACTATATATTTATTTGAGCTATTGGAATTTATAACTATGAATAAATAGTATTGATTCCATTATATTCCTTTGAATATTCATAATAGGCCCTATAAATACCCTATATAGGCCTCAATAAATTGGTTAACTAACTGACTATAACTATATAGTAATTTCCCCAGTCCTCATTCATTTGTACACCACAGGGAATGAGAAAAGTTCTTGTTCACTGGACTCGTGCAAAAAGGGAAATAAATGAGGCTATCTTATATCCACATATAGAACTACGAGTTGAGTTTACATAAAATCCCTATATGTCTATGACACCAGGAGCAGGGCGAGATAAAGCCCCCGACATTAGTTTGTTGGTTACTCGTATATATACGGGAAGCGCATAAAAAGTGAGTTTGTTTGTAGAGTTCAGATCGTAGCATTAACATTCACAGGAGCTCCAACATACATGCATAGTATAGTAAGTGGCGCATACATAGCTACGTTAACTGGCGTTCCATGCGTTCACCAAAGGTCAATGCATCCAGTGAACAAAACTGGGTCAACTCACAGCTCGTACTTACTTGCTTTTAGTCTAGCTTTATCTATACATTCTAACAACATGGCATCACCATTTCAAAAAAAGTGCTGACAAGAGCCACCTATGTGTATGCATGTGAAAAAACGTAGCAATCCATACTATAAGCATTTATTTTGCATGAAAGAACATTTTTTTTCTGGATAATATGTGTAAAAATGACACTTACTAACTAATGAATTCAATTCAAAATTGACTGACATGATAAAAATGTCTATTGTTAACAACGAACTGTAGCTAGCTGACCTTTGAAATGTTCATTGCTCCTTTTGCCTCGCAACTCAACTCACCTTGTCCTCATATATAAAATTTGCTAGTAAATATTCACAATTGTTTTTAACCATATAGGTATTGGTAGATAGATTCATCATAGTATACGTTATTATGATGGGTAAAGATAACTGATGATGCTATATGCGTACGCCTAATATGGCAGACGAACAAACTAGCTAATGGATTCGCGTTCGTACGTGCATACATAAATGTGAATGAATTTCCCACTAATTGGTATCCACAGTAGCTCGTTTGTACAGCATCAAGTTGAAGTGCTGTAGCACAAGGTCGACCACTTTTTTTTGCCTGTTTCTATAATATGGTCTGATATGTGAAAAAGTGAGTATGTAAAGAAATTCAATTTAGCAATGAGATTTCACACATGAGGGTCTAACTACTGGCTACATGAGACTTCCTTGAGATCATTTGATTTGGCAAGCGCAAGAAAACTGGAACGGCGGCAAATCCGGGCATTGAACTTTAGGCGTTCCTATTTTTGCGCTTTAACAAACTTGCAAAATCTATCTACTATCTAACTAACTAACCAACTAACAGGAATGAAAGATATCGCGTGAAATGATTAACAATATTGTTATTGCATGTAACTTTCACGGATAGGTTCTGACAAGTGAAAAATGAGAAGAGAAATCTGGCCCGGAAGACCTAATTTTTTACTCAGGTTATTACTCTGTGTGTTACGTCTGTACGTGCAGTGTAGTGAACTGTGTGTAGTTAAGGTTTCATGTCAGTCAGCCAGCACCAAAGTATGACGAAAAGTTTGCAAACACTGGTGGTGGTGGGTGGGGCAGAAAGGTAACTATAGTATAATGAAACGGTGATTTTAAGAGTCTTAGTTGAAAGTGAATGGCAGATGATGAGCGAGATTCATCATTTCGGAATCATGTTGATGTTACGTATACGGCTGTTGTTTTGAGACCAAGTGCAATGACTCGATGGTGCGGAAAATAGGTCAGGTGGGAGATCCAATAGGAAGTTGTAACTAACTATCGTAGGATGATAAAGTAATGAATGACTAGATTTGTCCCATATGGTGGAGTTTAAACCTTGTTTTATTTACTTTGCTTAGCTGGTGCATTTGTTTTGCTATGTACTTTAGTTTAGAAAGGAAATATCAAGTTTGCGCAATCTCAGGGACCGGCAGCATTGCAAGTTCAATTTTAGCTCCTTTGATGCTGCGAAGCAAGAAATTTAAAAAATAGGTTTTAGTATGTATAAATTGTGTTGTAACTAACTAACTCAGGACTTGCAATTTGTATGAAATCCGGTGTACGTGAGCACAAGTGAACTGTATGTAATATGGCATGGAGTATGCTGCATAAATTTGAGATGGCTGAGTGAACGAGGCTAAGAAAATAAAGCGCAAAATTGGAGTCTGCATGGTTATAACTAACCAGCTTGACATTAGTTAGTTTCAATGTATTTACACTGTTCACCTTAAGCTATATAACGTTGGATTTGTAATGTCAATGTAAAGACTTGGAAAATCCAATAAATCACGGAACAAATGTTGTTTTCATTTCCTTGTTGACCTCACGTGCGGAATAAATACTCTCAACATGTGAGTACAGAAACAAATGTATGAATGGGGTACATTTTTAACCCAAATGTGTTGATACGGCACTAAGCCTTTTAGTTAGTTAGTTAGTACGATGAGGCAATGATGATCATTATACGATGAACCCAATAAACTAAAGCTTTCTAACCAACTACCTAACTTGCTCACTATTATTTTCTAATACTCTATATAACGATTGCAAAGAAATGCGGAACTCAATTTCCGCTTGCTAGGAATACCACAATGGGACTGGGATGTGAGTTAAAACTCTAACATGGCTAGCCAAAAAATGTACTTGCATGATTTCCCTGGAGAGTCTTCCTTTCTACAATGCTTATGAAAGAGCATTCGATCCAAAACTCACTTTCATATTTCATAAGGTCAGTCCAGAACTTTGAACCCTGACTGAGTGAGTCTGACTTTGGCAATGGACCTGCATGTAAAAAACACTTGGGGGAATTCTAACTGTAAAAAACATGGGCCCTTTTACAACTCTCAAAAAACATGATAAATATACTGTTTGTATACAATTCATTCCAGTATTCTTAGTTATTGTTAGTACCTTAAAAATGCTACCGTACTGACAAACTTATGTATCTGTTGTTCTTGACCCTCAAAGTTGTAAAAAAAATACCGTTCCAGACTCCCTAACTTCTTCTCACATCTTCATTTTTTAAGCATAGTCACTTGCTCACTTTATTAGATCCATATTCATTACTACCTGTAACAGCCCTGTGAATGTTTTAAAACATGCTCACTGGACTGATTTATCACATAGGGGGAGTAATCCCGTAACCAACTAACTCACTTTTTATACCTACGAAAACAGTGAACCTTTTGTTCACTTAAACAGTTAGTTAGCTTCTGTATGATGATTTGTTATTGTGCAATGACAAAAAAGGAAGAAAGACATAAAATTTTACTCTATTAGCGAAATTAAAACTTTTTTACTGCTAGTACTATACATAACAGAGTTTTTTTCGAGAGTGAGTGCAATAACCTGTGAACAAGAGCAAATCTTGTGAAGACACAATTTATGATGGGAGCTGTTGTCTTTTTTTATGCCTTTTATATTTTTAATGGCAATGGACTAACATAACTCATCCCTGTACGCATTTTTCTACTGTTTTAAGCATTATGGGATGAAAACAAAGTTTGTTCTTCTATTGCAGGCAAAATGCTGATGACAACTGAAATCCTATAAGGGCGTAGCGGGAAAAATATCCACCTATACTGGAAAGGTTAGTGAACCTAACCTATGCTTACAAGCGTTTGTGGAAATCTTTAGTTAAATCAAAGTTAGAAATCTTTTCCAACATACTCTTATAACTATTTATTTTCTCATGTCGCAGAAAATTACTAAATTACACACCGAGCATGAAATTATCCACTCGGTGCATCTTCCCAAAATGAAAGGTAAGCATTTTCCAATTAAATTATTTGTTAGTTAGTTAAATGAGCTCGACACTGAAAAAAATATATTTCCTTCATTGAAATACAATAAAACATTCTGGTTATCCACCAACCAGGAAACTTAGCGCGTTAAAAACTGCGTCTGTTTTTCGTGCAAAGTATTTTTGTAAACTTCCCGGGTCACGAGAGGCTAACTTTATATAGTGAAAGCAGCATAGTAAAATTCCTTTCACGCTACCGACCAACTAACTAACTATTCATTTCATATGAAAATGACGCACTTTAGTTTTCTTTTGTTTCCAGTCACATGTTTGTCTGTAGCTAGTTGAATCATGAATAGAAAGAAAAGACAATTGCTAAATAAGTTTGGAAGACGTTCACTTACGTCGGAGAAAATGTGTTCTGCTATTTTTGCATCCCAAACTAAAATATACTAGTATATAGAGGATAGTAGTGAAAGTTTTTCAGGAAATGATATTTTGCTCCCAGAGTGAGTACACAGCTGTTTTTTGGTCGGGGTCGAAGCCCGGCCTTTAAAAAGCCTAGCCCAACCCGAACTCGGGTTCTTTACCTCACTCACTCACTCTCACTCTCTACGTGTAATTTTGCTATATTTAAGTGGTTGCATGCAGCTCTACCCGCCTATTGATCCTGTTTCACGTGTATGCGGGAGTTTGAGGTCATTGCTCCCATCGATTTCCCGAAAAAAACTAAATGCTTTCTCAGTCAGTGCCACGGGTATTGCACTTTGTATTTACTACTGCTACGTACTTACGTGTGTACGCAGAGCTAACAAGAATGTTTGCCAACATATACGGAAGCGGAACCTTTTTCCCATAGTGAAAACAAATGCAATAATAGGAGTAGTTACTTGATTAGTTTATTAAGTTTGTTAGTTAGTTAGAAACAATAACGATGGTGGTTTTATTGGTTGCTTTCCTTCTCTTCCTGGACGGATAGATTAATGCGCTATAAATTGAGGTATCATTGGTTTTAGTTAGTTTGCTTAGTTGGAAACTATTTGAAGATGTAATACTGTCAGTCAGTTAGTTAGTTGGTTACAGCCTATGGTTGCATTCTTCATGGTAGTTCGGGGAGGCAGTAGTAGTTTGTAAATAAGGAGAGCCACTGCAATTTAATTCAACAGGAAGAAATATCAAAAAAAGTTTAGACATTGCATGGAGACACAAGAAGAAAGAAGAAGAATTCAGTCTCAAGCACTGAACTTGATTGTAGCAACCTAGAACTGCCATCTTGCACGTTGTCTACAAAACTGGCAAAGGATTCCTGGATTTATATTTCCAGCTTGTTTGGTTACCCAACCTAGCTACGGAAATAATTAGTAGACATTGGATCTAGACATTTAAAGGAACTATTACCTGGAAGCAGTAACTAACTCACTGACTGACTGACTGACTGACTACTAATAGCCTTTTGTTCATGTTATAGAACGTAGGTTTGATAAGCTTGTAGAGTTACGAAAAGAAGCCTTAATAATTCAGATTGTATGTTCACTCTTAATCCGAATGTTGCCATATCGGTGTGGACATTTCAAGGCAAAGGTGAATGAATAAAATTACTATTTGCGGTCTTGTTAGGTGATGAAAACTTTTCCTCTCGATCGTTTGAGAATTTCAACACTTTTAGAATGCTTAAAAAGCGCATTCTTGATGACTTTGCCAACAAAAATGTTAAACAAGGGGTTTGTTGAATGGGAAACAAAAATGATACTCTGAATTGAATATGGTTAGTCTTGCACAGTAGATTTGTTTCAAGTTAAGCTTTGTTTGTATGGCAGCCAAAAAAGTATATTATGTTGGTTGTTATAGGCTCTTTTTGTAGGCTTAATTTCTAGTATACAGTCAGTGAGCTATAGCAGCAGTGGTGTAATGCGATTGGCCTGACACGAAAGTAGACCAAGGGTGAGGGACACGGACAGTATTAGCATGATGAACTGTAACTAGTGCGTTGCTCATTGTCATCAGACAGAGTGCAAAAAGTTTGACTCTGTTTATAATGTTTTTGTAGCAATGGGTGGGATTTTTCGGTGTATAGAATCATTTCATGATTTTCATTGATTGGAATGGGTACATTTTTTTGTGCCACAGGTTAAATAGATGAAACTGCGGGAATGATTTGATGAATTTTATAAAGGAAGATATTTTTGAATATTTTTATTTTTGGCATTAAAGGCAAGGAAAATAAAAAGTAGATTTTATTTGCAGGTTTGTTATATTATAGGTATAGAAATACAATTGTTTTGGGTCCAACGAATGAGTGAGTGCCTTCTATTGTTTGTTAAAAAAAGATTAACTAATCCATTAAATTTACAAATATATAAAAATGTTGCACACAGTTTCAACCCAATTTAAAATAAATAGCAAAGAATGTATCAATTACATTTGTTAGCAACCGCTACTAACTATACTGACTGCATTTATTTATTGCCATTGTCATACTACTAGCAATAATCGTAGGAGTTAAAGTTACGAAATTTAAACTTGACAAAGAATTTTTTTCTTTGCTTGTATCCACCTCAGTATTTATTATGCACCTATATGGACTGAATTTAGGACGAACCCAATTGTGTGAAAATTTTTGCCAGTAATGAAGACAAAGTAGTAGGCTATATATGAGCTAGCTTAGTTAGCTGGTTGATGCGTCTATAGGCAACCAATTGAGCAATAATTCGACATAGACCTTTTTCCCTTGCATCTAACTAACATTAACTAACCAGTTTTGGATACAGCCTTCATGGGACAGACAGTGATCATAATACTAACCTATCTATGATGGTGAATGAACGTCTATCTATGCAAACCACCTTGGAAAAGCTAAGAATTTATATACCGTCTGCATTGTTACTCAAGCTGTACGAAAAACTGCATACACGATAAAATGACAAGTCACATACCGCTACAAGCACAAAAAATGAATCACAACGCTAAGTTAGCTAAAGAATGCACTTTTTTCCCAGCTTACATCATAGACTCTTACTTTTCATTGTTACCGTTACTAGTGCTTACCTAGTTAGTTAGTTTAGTTAGTACTTGACTCACTCAGTCAGACCTGCGACTATGCGACTTTATGTGTGAAGCAATACATAACGTATAGGTATGGATGGGTCTCACTGCGTACTCCTAATAAGCCATAATAAACAATGAAAAGGTGTCTTCAAAATGGAAAGTTAACTTACGAATCTAGTAAAGTACTTGCAGTACACGAACGCAAACTAAACTAACTTACCAGCACACTCTTTATCTAGCATGTTTATCATACGCGGTTAGTTGTTTTGTTATTACGTAATTTAACCTTTGAGGTTCATCTCTGGCGTTGAGTAAGGATTCTATATCTCTGCTCCCCAAATAAAATAAGTGTTCATGTCATACACAGTTCATACATACCGTAATAAAATGGGGAGCAAAATAACTGCGACTTAAATCTGCTTCCATACATTTTGTTTTGAATACTTGTGGATGAGAATTTGCAGTCTCAGCGTAGAAACTTTGTTAGATAGTTAGTTAGTAAAAGATTTTAATAAGCAATTGATGTGAATAAAAATCGACCAGACATTCCCTTTGGTATGGATGAAAACAGAACTAGCTAGTAGCAATACATAAGAGAGGAGGATCGAGGTTAAATATATTTTTCGTGTCAGAGGACCAACGACCGATGAAGGCCACACTTGACTCTTTTGCACACACATGAGTATTCTCATTTGTGTATGGTTGGCTTTTATTTGTGAGTGAGTCGACTCTGAAAGAATTGGAACAGTGCTCGCTCGACGCTCAGTCAGTAATGATAATAAATGGGACTGCTTAAAACTGTACGCACAGAAATGTGCAGTTTTTTGGGCCCATATGATAGGGTGATCTATGCACAGGAATTGAATGGAAATCTAAATGATGAGTGACGTGAATTATTATTATTGGTAGATTTGCAACTTTTAGATCGAGTGAGGGTCGCAGGTCATGGAAACAATATTATTGTTTCTAGAGACTACATTTTATTAATGAAATATATGTGTATATGATAGGTGTATTATAGACTATATAGTTCGTCCGTAGTATGAGATAATTAACTCGATTTTCTGATTAATTGTTGCATACAAAACTATGGTATCTAAATAAAATACAGTGTTAAATGTAATGGATTTTTTTTCACTCGTGAGTTTTTCTTACCGTGATAAAGCGATGGTAATTTTTCTCATAGTTGGACTAAAGGTGAGTGGCCAAGCGAGGATGTTAAGTTGGCTGTAAAAAACAGTACTCACCACATGCCAACTGATTATTGTCATTGACACTTTAAAAAGAGCTATGAATATTTAATAGGGGATATCAAGTTTCATCAATATTGATTATTTCCAACTAGTGGTACGCTATAGCATTTCATGTCGGTTAGTTTTATGTACTATGGAGTGTGTGTGTGTCACTCATAGCTTGTAAATAGAAACTCGCAGTAACTATAAACTAATGAGTGGCTCCCAATTCAAAAACATTTAGTTAGTTATTGCATAGATTATATTTCAGGTTTAGATAATAAAAGTTTCTCGGAAATCTTGGTTGACTATAACTACAAACAAAATTAGAGTTAACAGTGGGAGTAAAAAGTTAGATTTGCAGGAGGACATAATAGCATTAGATTTGTACGCATATTGCATTTGATTGGACGAGCCCTTCTATTGTGCACAAGGACTTAGTTTATGACTTTCAATTCAATTGCTTAGAATTTGCCATATAAAGTGCTCTATTCATCATGGTGCATAGATTTTAAAACCAGTATTGATTTTCTGACTGAAAGTAAAACTACGACTAAATAAATTCCTTTTATTAGATGCATAAGGTCACATGTTTAAACACGCAGTTGAATCAATCCAGAATCATTCCTCGCTACGAAATATGCATTTTCATACGAACTATTTACTACAATTGCCTGGGTTTCCATAGCTGGAATCAGATCTCGTTTTCAAGGGTAAAGCGGGTTATTCGTGGAAGCTCTTTCCCTTATAGTTTCCACTGTAAATTTTCATTTCTCGGGCTTTCCGCTAACCTTCGATTTTGCCTGAATGTCACGTTGCCGTGCACAAGGGCTTTCTTGTATAAATGACACACAATAAACCTATTTTTGGGAATCATTGGCGAATTCATTTTCCCTTTGCATGAAGACTCGAAAAAATGTCAATCACTAACATAATTCAATCTGGTTTATAAACATTTTGAATCCTTCCTTGGCCTTTAAAGAATATTTCAGGAATAATCCGACTTCTGAATTACTTTTCATTTATGTAAGTGCAACTAGGCAGCTTATATGTGGGAGGACTATCTCAGTTTACTTATTAACTACAGGCTGCATTGCTGCTGTATATTGAGGATTTTGCATGAATCTAAATTTCTGGGAAACTTTGATTTGATACTCTCGAATTACAACTCCTTTGCTCATGTTCATACCATGTCATTTTACATAAGCCTCGGTATAAAATTGTCAACTCATAACATTACCAACTAACTGAAAGTGCAAGTCTTACCTCTACACAACCAGCTAACTAAATCTAGAATGTATGTTGCATATACGGTTGCGTTCGTCAACTATTTATGAGTCCAAAGTGAACTGACCTTAAATGAAGACAAGGACTGACCGAGTTTTCCTCATGTACATACGTACGGATATAAACTACAACCTACTCATGTTACTCGAGCGAGAACTAACTAACTAACTACTCCTTCTGGAATATTTCCGTACATTTGGGCTTTCACTCGAGCTCCACCCGACAAATCTAGCTTTAAATCACCTTCAGACATAAGCTTTACTAACTAACACGCTCAATACAGTTTACGATCATTCACCTGACACATGACCTCTAAATATAGGGTTAGGATAGGACTCAAGTCCCCGTTCAGGTAGACTTTGGACTTGCATTGCTGGCCATAGTATCTTCTAGTTATAGTTAGTTTGTTGTACACAGAAAAACGGGGAAACCAGGTCAGTGTCCAATCTACACATTGGAGCATCTTTAATTACTTGCTTGGAATTACGTACGTAGTTCGTTAGTGTGTGAAACTCTCCCCGTAGGTATTATTATTAGTTTTGTGGGATCCGCTCCGTTTACCTAGAAAAATGTTTGTTTGTACTATGTGTGCAATTTTTCCATCACGTAGTCAGTGGAACAGTTCCCAGCAGGGTTACCAGGTACTCCTATTGGCTGCCACTCCCGATATACGGGAATCTAACTGTATGTGCATATGTATAATGTACATTAGTTAGCGATACAAGTTACATGCAAGTTAGCTAGGTAGGTCATGCGGCTAATAACCTCCAGTCCAGAATGAATCGGTGGCCTGAAAAATGTACATACATTGACACCATTCCAGTAATAGTGAGTCTCATTTTTCCCTCATACCGTGCCAAGTGTGAAAGCAAGCGACGAGCCTACGAAAATTCGTACTCAATATCAAGAGCACACTCTAACTACCTATAACCAACCCCGTTACATAAAAAAGCGCACAGAGAATTTGAACTGTCGGTGCCAGCTCCGAAACTAAGTATCTGTGTCACCCATTACATACACTCTATTATTGTGAGCGATTTATCAAACATTAAACCAACTACTCTCGTGCTATATAATAATCCTGAGAATAATGCAAGAATTGAATACTTGTCAACAGGACATAAAACAATCATATTTCAAGCAAATAAGTCAAGACCTGACCCCAATACATTTATCTCTGTCTTAGCTATCAATATCATTTGTATTTAGACTACTGTTAGTTAGTGAAAGTAAAAACCGGCATTTGCACACGGGGTCCAGGATTTTCATGTTTTCACCTACAAATACTACCTTGTGCCAACCATTAGCAGTATATTCAAAAACCCATACAAGCCGGTGAGTTAGTTACCATATCAAAGGAAACTTGCTACCCAAATGTTAAAAATCACATTACTGACGGACTACATGAGAGTAAAAGTGTTGGTTCACTAACTAACTGACTGACTACTATACCCTAGCTTAATTCATAACTTTGACTCACTCACTCACTGCATATGGGCATACGACGCTACGACGCATACCTATGGTGGATTGAAGCTCTTTTGCTAGACTTAAAGACGATTACGTAGTTATTTTTTTAGCTAGACTTAGTTAGCTAGTTACAAACTCACTTACTATACTATATATGAGAGAGTGACCCACTTATTTGGTGAGTTCAATCAACTCTCCTTCACTTTGGAGTAGGTGGGGGATAATTCCAAGGCAAAGAGGAGGAGAATTATTTTCGCTTGCTTTATCCATGGTATATGTAAGCAGTTAGTTACTTGATTGTAATGCATGTAGGAAAAATGCTCAAATTTTTTGCATACACAACTAAGTTGGTAACCAACCAACTATATAACTGTGTGCTGCACTGCTCACAGTGACTGACATAACCGTAGCTAATAAAGCACTCATTGTTGTTGTTAGGTTGAGCTGTAGCCTTATTCCCTTTTTATCGTGTGAACCATCATCATCATCCATGCATTCATTTCCATGCTTTTTTTTGTGAAAGTATTTAATAATGTACATACTACGTACGTAGAATAGTATACTTGTGTTGCGAAATCCTTGTGCTATCTTTTTTTCCTAGTAAGTAAGTGAGCAACAATGCAGCAAAGGGATCATCAAGGTAGCTTAGGTGGGCTTGTTAGTGTAGCTGAATAGATATCATATGTGTGTGGATTGGATTGAAAATTGTGTGCATGAGGTCGCTCTGAAAATGTATTGGAGTTCGTTGCACCCCATTGTTGACTTTGACGGGTTGACCTGGATTTGGTTTTTCAGCTACCATTATTTCCATATGGCAGGATTTCCATGATGAGTTATTAGGGTATGTGGTTGGTGAATTATTGTTTGCACAGGTTTTCGCATGTGGGATTCCCGCATGGACAAGCCAAATTGTATGTGTGTTAGTTAGCAAATAGAATGTTATTTTGTGCTAGTTTTTACTAGCGTTAGTTGCATGAAAGGATTGAATGGGTTTTCGTGTATGGAAATTTTTCGTTCAGCTTGTCATTCATTAGACTGACTATACTGACTGGCTGACTTACCAACTGGTATTTTAAAAGATGATGATTATGATTACACTGGATTTAACCTATATAATTGAGGGTTTAGTTCATAGTGGTTCATAGATGTAGTAGGAAGGATTGTAAAGTTTTAGTTTTATGGACTGCCTCAATGTTAATAGGTAGTGGTGGTAGCAGGCAAGTAACTTGATCTGCGACGGAAAAAAATGCATATCTGGGTCAATTCTCTGGATAAGCATTGAGCACAGAGAGATAGAATGGTGCGACATTATTAAACATGGCTTGACACAAGTAAAGCATGCATTAAGAGCTGGATACAATGATAGACTTCATGAAAAATGTTGTCAGCACATGTGTCAAAGTGGATTTATTCACAGGACAGGATTTATTAATGGACGACGTAGCCCAGAAAAATGATCAAATTTAATCACGATAAGTTAATTGACAATGTACCGACACCGAGTGAATGAGAGCTGTGCATCCAGGCCACAGGATATTTAATAATAAGTACATCACATAGTAATGCATGGTCAATGGTACTCAAAGTTTTTGGGTTCAGATTACCGTTTTTGTTTATATTCCATTTAAAGCCTATGAATGCACTTTAACGAGCAACACCACTTGTATTGGTTGCTAAGTCAGAGTTGCTATCGTTACACTTGGTTACCATAGATACATTGCGAATTGATAACCCATCTACACGATATTTTGATATTCATTGACTAAAGGTTATAAATAATTTAAAAATTATTGTGTAAACAGTTAACTATACAATAATTCAGTAAAAGGAGCATTTGCGTTAGTGATTGAATTAGTTGGTAGTGATTGAATTCAAATCATACTGAAAATTTACCCTAAATAAATAACTCATAACCACAACCACTGCATACAATTGTAATGTCAAAAGTCTACCTTTTGTGACCCATCACAAAACTGTTTACGCTTAAACTACTGTTTGAACTAGTTGCCAACAAGCGTTGCTTACATTTAGCCATCCTGTTTATTATGACTGACTCAGATTTGCACAAACTTGGTTGGTTACACCGTATGGGTTTGAACTCCCAAATTATTCATACATCCATTATCCTCGTTTACACACATTTTTTGCGAACACGGAAACGCAAAGAACTAACCGCCTTTACTTACTTTATACTTACTTACTTTATACTTACTTACTTACTTCAGAGGTTATTGGCAGTGAGTGACTGATCACAATAATACACACACTACTTATTAATATCATGTTGCTAGCAACAAACCGATACACACAAAAAAAGTTTGAACTAATAAAACCAACTAAATTGTAGGTACATTTTGCTCACTGTGTCACCAAAGCGAAAAGGTAGAGAACGTTTACAGGAAATGTAAACACATCTTGTATACGATAAAACTTGTTGTGTCAATGACCGTACTCACTTACTCGAAATTTTATCAATTTTTATACCTCTAGATAAAAAGTGACAAACGGTGGGACGACCATGTATGTATGTATAACGTAAACTAATCACCATAAACAATAGTGTGGAAAATGATGCGGGTTAGTGACCCATGCCCAATGAACTAACAATGTCAAATGTCAGTCAGTAGGTCTATCTATAATACTCACTATAGGGTCAACATACAAAATGCATTTCATTATGATATTATGATGTATACAGAATGTACATACGTCCGTTGAAAAGGAAAAGTCAGGAAGTAATATAACAAGGCAACTATTTAACTTCTTTGAAAAAAGAACACCATGTTCGTTTCCATTATCATGCGTGCATCAGATATTAAAGTTGGTTGTTTTGTTACGTTCTAGTGATAATTGCATTCTACATAGTTAGTTAGTTGGTTAGTTAGAACGCCATTGGTGTTTGCTCTATTGTTCGATATGTGCGACCCATTCTACAAATTAATCAAAATCTCTAACACTATATTGGCTTTGGCTTCTCAGAATCCCCTTGTTTGGTCTCACTGTGACTGACGTTGAGATGCTACAAAATATAAATTATGAACGTGATTCATTTCCCTTTTGAGGTTTCTGTTCTACTTCCGCATTTCTAGAGCATCTTGTCTTCACTAAAGGTAGTTAGTTAGTTGTAGTTAGCAATGCTATGATGTTTTCAATAGTTAAATGATATTGCCCTTTGTCAATGAACGGAACTAAAATCTGAAGAATTGTGTACGACATACTAAATATTCCTCTAATTACTGTTAATTGAATCAGACCGTTAGGATATCGTGTGTGTCATTATATTATTTATACAATAATCATTTGAATCTACATTTGTAAATAAATAGTTTGTTAGTTGTATAGTTATTAGTTATAATACTCATTACGTGACTACAACTTTTCATAGTTAGTTGGGCTGGTTGGTTAAAACTGCATGTGCAGAGACTGACAAACTATTTACTTTACAACAGGTACTACATTTCCCAATCGAATTTTTAGACTGCAGCACATTGACATGTCATAAGTTTTTGTTTCCATTGGAAATTTTTGAGAATACGTATTTCAAAGTGTGTAATGAACTTGTTGAGATTCCATTTCAGGAAGTTTTTTACCTCCACAAGGTGATCATATCCTCAAAATTTTATTATTTCCTCTTTCCAAAAAAGTACACACAGAGCCTCCATTGTTGAGTTCATTCCCCTATGACTTGTTGTATCCCCACTCTAGAGTTCATTATTAATAACCGCTTTTGATTTCCACATCACACAGCCATATCCATTATTAATAGGCTCCATCACCATCATCATCATATAGGGAAATGAATACAGCAACCCCAACTTTCCTTCCATCATAAATGAATGCCGGAAATAACAAAGCATTATTGGTCAAATGTTAACTAACCAACTAACTAATGATGACTATGACCCGTAACTATATTATTGGGATTGACCTTTCCTTATGTAGTCAACAGGATGACATAAGTTCTCATGTGCTAACATTGGTAACTAACTAACTAAAAAAACACGTCTCGGCTAGTTTTGCATTATTATTCAGAGCCATAGAACTTGCACTGTGTGGGATCCCCTTGTTACTTTACTATTGAAAACCTCACACACAAACATGTGTGTAGGTAAACAATAGAATTTTTTGCACATATGTACGTAAGTAAGTTACGTGCAAAAGGGAAATCATGTCTGCAGGCCATGATTAAGTACGCTTTTTTAATGTGTATACTCCGATGAGAAAGTTGACTAACGAACTATAGCTGCATAGTCAGTCAGTCAGTCAGTTGGTTACTTGGTTACAATGCTACTATGTAATGATGCGGTAATCAAAAAAAGGCAGTGAACTCCATGGTTATATGGGCTCATTTGGTTAGTTAGTTAGTAAGTTGCTAAGCACAATCAGATGGACTGATGCCTCCCATTACATAAAAAAAGGAAAGGGAAATCTAACCAGGAAGTAGCAACTATAATCATAATGAACGAATGGTATAAGAATGACTCTGGGAATTCTATAGATGACAATGCGAACCTCTTCAAGAAAGCGTGATGAACAGATGGGAGTAATTTTTTCCCCTTGTCTCTTGGTCATTGACTCTTGTG
>Ga0210040_10005046_pt1 | contig 16954 bp, 7 predicted proteins | sample CryGeyCG12114_NA_FD_185462 | JGI IMG/M metagenome (GOLD analysis project Ga0210040, IMG submission 185462) | Groundwater microbial communities from aquifer - Crystal Geyser CG19_WC_8/21/14_NA (SPAdes) (version 2) | ecosystem: Environmental > Aquatic > Deep subsurface > Groundwater | place: USA... | reverse complement strand
TCACATTTATTTGTTCGATCATGGCTTTGGTAACAATTTCGAGGTTGATGCTGCGATGAAAAAAATGTTGCTGAATGCCGGCATTAATCAGGTCGTAAAACTGATAATACCCGTGCATTTGCATGTGTCGGGTATATGCGCGCCAAATCTGCGGATATAGATGTTGAACCTGCACAAAGAAGCCGGAGTTAATATGCAGCAGTTGTTTGGTGTAGTGCCGGAAAAGCAGTATTATTTCTTCTACTACGTTAGCAGCTGCTTCGTGAATAACAGCATCTTGTTTTTTTTGGTCGTCTAATTCAAAATCAACCGCTTGCCGCAAAAAGTCTTCTTTGTCCCGGAAATGCTGAAAGAAATAGGCTTCTTCGATATTAAACTGGGCTATAATTTTTTGCTCGGTAACGTTCCGGACGCCTTCTTTATAAAAAAAATGCATGGCTTCTTTAAATAACTGCTCCCGGTTCACTTCTTTATAAAATATAGTAATGTATTATACCGAATAATATTAGTATACTTCCATAGTAGTTTTAGCGTGATAGACAGCGTTAATAATGTAATCATATCCGGTCAGGGAAGCGATTTGTTCTTTTGAGTAGGCGTTGATGGTGGTCGTTATCCACTTTTCGAGTTCTTGTTCATCTTTAAAGTTGTGAAAAGTAACTTTGTTTTTCATGTCCCGCCAGAACCTTTCTATCGGGTTGAGCTCCGGGTTGGAAGAAGGCAGGTACACCAGGCGGATATTCTCAGGTACTTGTAACTGCTTGGCTCTATGATAACCGGCTTTATCCAGGAAGATAATTTTGTATACCTGCGGCTCTGGTTGGGAAAACTCTTGCAATAGAAACTCGAAGAAAAGCGTGTTTACCTGAGGAGCCGTTATAAAGAACTTATCACCCGAAAGTGGTTCTACCAATCCATAGCAGTAGCGGTAAATAAAGCGGTGCTGATAAGCGCCTACCGGCTTAACACCCGCTCGGGTAATAGCCCAGCGCAGCACGGTCATTAAGCCAAACCTGCTCTCATCCTGGAAGTACACTTTCCAGTCTGCTACTTTCCCTTCTTTCGCTAAAGGAGCATAGTAACGTTGGAGCAGAAAGGGTAATAGCACGTTTAGTTTTTTTATACTTGTCTTCCTAGCCAGCATCTTTCTTGAGGTTACTCTTGCTCCCCAGACCGGAACATACTATTTCTGGATTTCAGGAGATGATAACGTAGAACTATGGTTAGGAACAAATAATGCTGCCTCCAGCAAAGTAAAAATAGCTGAACATACCAGCTGGACAATGCCAAGAGAATGGAATAAATTTCCAAACCAAAAATCTGTAGGTATTAATTTAACGGCAGGAGTGAAGTACTACATTGAAGCTTTACTGAAAGAAGGTGCAAGTGGCGATCACATGGCTGTTGGTTGGAGAAAGCCTTCTGATGGTGATGGAACCGCTCCCATAGAAGTAATACCTGGATCAGTGCTTAGCAGATTTTTTGCTCCCGATACGCAGGCACCTTCTGCACCAATAGCGCTTACTTCTCCAAGTAAAACTTCTGCCACAATTAATTTATCGTGGACAGCTTCCACCGATAATTATGGTGTAGCTGGATATGATGTGTACCAAGGGACTATAAAAATTAACTCTTCTCTTGTTACAACTACTACTTATGTGGTAACAAATTTAGCACCTTCTACTTCTTACACATTTACAGTGAAAGCAAAAGATGCAGTGGGCAATACCTCTCCATCTAGTAATGCCCTTACTGTTACTACTAACGCGGGAGTAGTATTGTCCGCTCCTCGTATACCAATTACGGAGGCAATGATTGTCAATGAAAGTGGACTAAGAGATGACCAAGGGCGTGGAGACTATCCAAATTTATTTGATGAGCAAAGTGCCATTACCAATACGGCACCTGAAGGTCCTGCAATTACGCATTGGAGAACCGGTGGTAATTCAGCAAACTTCCCGGCAGGTTTAATTATTGACCTGGGCCGGGAATATGATATCAGTAATATTTATTGGTATGATGGGGCTCCTATGACTCACAACGGTTGGGATATAGAAGTTAAGGGTGGTAGAATTGAGGTAGAAAGTGGAACGCCATTTAATTGGACTACAAGAATCAACCAAACTTTAGCCAATGATGCAGCATGGAAGAATAGCACAACTACATTCAGAACACGTTACATCCATATTGAGAAGTTTTCAACCACAACGTACAGTTGGTCTACTTACTCCGGATTCGCGGCTGATGCTCCCTTAATGGAAATGGTTATTTATGGTACTCCTGCCGGAACCTCGCAACCGCCCCAAGAACCAGCTAATACTCATACCCCATTAAACATTCCCATGAATAAGTTCATAGGTGGTGATTCATGGTGGTTTGGAGATACAACTACTTTCAAAGCCGTAGGTATGGTTAGAGCTTATCATCCGTTAAGCCGAAGTGGATCGAATAGTGTAACCGGCCTTTTAGATCTTCAATCCTACGATAAGTTTTATGGGCTCAATTTAACGGCAGGTTATGAGATTTATCCTTGCATTCAGGGGAACTTTGAAGATAAAGAAGAAAAGCCTACTTACGGCGGGGATCCTGCACTTCCGGAAACGTACCGGGTTCACGCTGACAATTTATGGCAATGGGCAGCAAGATATGGGCGTAATGCAAATATTCCTACCAATTTGCTTCGGGTACACACTTGGCAAACTAAAATTGCCGGTTTAGGTTATCTTAATTTTATGGAAAACTGGAATGAACAGAACAGATGGTGGCAAGGTTCCGCTGCATACTTTACGCCTTATCAGTTTGCGGCCATGTCCAGTGCTGATTACGATGGGCACCTTGGTACTATGGGAAATACCGTAGGGATTAAAAATGCTGATCCGACTATGAAAATAATGATGGGTGGCTTGGCAGGTCTCAGCATTGATTATATAAAAGGGATGAAGCTCTGGTCCGACACGTATAGAGCCGGTTCTTTCCCTGCCGACGTCCTTAATTTTCATCACTACTCCCAGAAAAATATTAATGGTGCAACCAGAGGGGTAAGCCCTGAGTCAGACAATTTGCTTGGCAGGATTCAAGATGTTGTTGATTATAGAAACAAAAATCTTCCGGGCAAAGAAGTATGGATAAGTGAATTTGGCTGGGATGTTGAAGGCGGATCAACTCAACAGGCTAACGGGCATACACAATGGCCAAATAATGGCTATGACTCGGAGCATTTGCAAGGTATTTGGCTGGTGCGAGCTTTTTTAATTATGGCCAAAGCAGGAGTAGATCGTGCTCAAATGTACACCATTGGTGATGCTGGAGGATATGGACTTTATAATACCTGCGGATTAGTAACATACCACGGAGCAAAAAGAAAATCATGGTATTTTCTATCAACCATGAAAAAAAGGTTAAACAATATGGTATATGTAGGTGAGCAAGCATCCGGAAATCCGAATGTACTGATTTATAAATTTAAAGATAAAGCCAGCAATAATGGTGTTTATGCCATTTGGTCGCCTACTAGCGATGGCACAACAGTAAACAATTATCAGTTAACCATGAATGCTAATCCAAGTTCGGCTAAAAAGATTGATATGGTAAAAGGTAATGAAACTGGCATAGAAACTTCTTTAAGTATTGCCGGTAATAAAGTTACCGTAATTGTAAGTGAACAGCCGGTTTTTGTTTCGGTTAATAACATAGATGGCTCTATTCCTACTGGTCCAGGCGCCACCATTACGAGCCAGGCTAAAGTTGAACCAACTACTATTAGTAATGAAAAAGATGGTATACAAGTATTCCCTAATCCAACGGAAGATTATATTAATATAGGATTAGCAGGTAGCAATTCCGGTACTGCAGAAATGGTTGATCTTTTGGGTAGAATACATTTGAAAAGAACCGTAAATCCGGGAAACAATCTTATTGATGTGAGCAGATTGAAGAAGGGAATGTATTTGCTTAAAGTAAAAAATGGTTTAACAAATTATCAGTCAAAAATTATAATTAAGTAATATAATCTTTCGGGGCGAAGAAACTTCTTCGCCCCGAATGTACTTTAAATATGATAGACAATTTGAACGGAGCTTAAGTGATCCGTTAATGGTTACGACTTAACTTAATCTGTTTACCCTATATGCCACCAAAGTTTAAATAATAGTAAGTGGTACCGATAATGGCAGCAGCTTGCCGATCCGAGTTGTTAATGTTTCTATCTATGTTAGAGATTGATTCATATTTGCCAAGGTAAATAGTAAATACTTTATTTCAATGTTTGATAAAAGGGAGTAGCTGTTTTCCTGAGAGTTACTCCCTTTTCATTATTTGTGTATTGCAATATAAGTAATAAGACATATTTATCTGAATATAAAATTTAAATAATTTATTGACCATCAGATGCTTATACACAATTATAGTTTAAACTAATTACATTCTGATACTTATCTTGCTATAAGTAAAGATGTTTGTTCAGTCGTTTTCTGCATTAAATATTAAGTCCCCCTACTTTCAATACTTTTATTTTAAAGTGGTACCAAGACACTTCAGCAAAGACATATGGCATAGAAAGTTCAGCCGGTCCATGCTCTGGAAGATTTCAACCACATCCATCAGAAGCCATTAATTTCAAAGGCGCACCGCCAACTCCGATCTGAATGCGCATTTAGACATGGCATTGGCTAGTAAATTATGGATGAAAGCATCCATAATGTAAGTTTAGCTAACTATCTCTTTTCTAAATATTTTTTAGAAAATATTCCTCTTTTAAAAGGTTTCAAAAATTCCATAAATATTTGAGGACTTTCAGAAATAGTAATTTTATACAATTTTAAGTCAATTATTAAATAACTTAAATAGAATTTAAATTTCTACTAATGTATATTTTATAAAAATGTGGAATGTTTGATGATTTCATATTAGCGATTAATTCCTGTTAAAGGTGTTAGCCTAACAGTACATAACACTTAGCATTTCAGATCTATTTAAATTAGATCAATCAACTATCCACCTTAACTTAATTATTCATTATAATCTTTAAAAATTATGCTAGAACAAATACACAAAAAAATGAAGTATTTATATCTGATACCTGTATTTCTAACATTTGTTACAAGTGTTTGGGCGCAGGGTATAACCGTTAGTGGTAAAGTTAATGGCGAAAGCGGTGAAGCCTTGCCGGGTGTTACTATACTGTTAAAGGGTACTACTACGGGTACGGCAACTGATGCTAGCGGCAATTATGTGCTTAACGTACCCAATGCGAACGGTACCTTAGTTGTATCTTTTATTGGTTTCCAAACCCAGGAGGTGTCTATTAATAACCGCACTACCATAAATGTTTCCTTGGCTACTGATGCCCAAGCGCTAAAGGAAGTAGTGGTGGTGGGGTATGGTACGCAGGAAAAAGTGAACCTGACGGGTGCCGTTGGCGTGGCATCAGCTGAACGGCTCGAAAACCGGGCGATTGCCTCGGCAGGAGAGGGTTTGCAGGGGGTGATCCCTAATCTGAACATTGCCCCTCGTAACGGTGACCCGGCACAACCAATAGAATTTAACGTTAGAGGTTATACCTCGATCAATGGCGGTGGCCCCCTAATTCTGGTGGATGGGGTGCCGATGGATCTGAACCTGATCAACCCGAATGATATTGAAAGTGTTAGTGTGCTAAAAGATGCCGCAGCCGCAGCCGTTTATGGTGCCCGGGCGGCCTTTGGGGTAGTTTTAGTTACTACTAAAAGTGGAAAGAGCGGCAAGATCAATGTCACTTTAAATACCCAATGGTCGCTGGCCAAACCTATTTTTAACATGGATGTAGTGACTGACCCATATGAGTTTGTAACTGCCAGGAATATAGCGCAACAACGGAGTAACGGAAGAGACGCCTACAACGCTTTTATGGTAGCAGGCACAAAAGCCTTTTCTGAAGGTACAGGACCGGAGTGGATAGTAGATAATGGAAATCTTATTTATGTTGGGTTTAACGACTACCAAGACAAGATCATGACCGAATTTGCCCCCACGCAACAACATGATATAACTGTTTCCGGAGGATCTGATAAATCCAAATTCTTTGTTTCGCTTGGGTATTTCAATAAAGATGGGTATTTAGATTCGGATAAAAACGAAAAGTTTAAGCGCTACAATGTTTTGATGAAGGCTGATTTTAATATCAATAAATGGTTAAGTCTGGACGAAAGGGTTATGTTCAATTCCCAAAATAGCGATAAGCCTCACTTTTACTCTTGGGACGTAAATATCAATTCATTGGCCAGGGTTAATCCCATTGTGCCGATTCAGTTCCCGGACTTGCCCTATTATATTACACCCGGCGACCGGGAAAAATATGAACAATACATTGGTATGTATACCGATGGCGGGGGCGTAAACTTTTTTCCTTACCTAGAGAATGGAGGACGGGCCATCTTTTCCAACAACGATATCCAACTGACCCAGGGCGTAACCCTAACGCCCATCAAAAACCTGACTATCAGAGGAGATTTTAATTACAATATTTATAATCGCAATTATACGGATGTGGCCAGCGAGATTGAGGTTGTTTCCACTAATCTTACCCAAGCTAATATGCTCAGCAAAGGTATTAGCGGCGATGATTTTATCAATGAAGAAAATAACTTTAACCAGTATTACGTGCTTAATGCCCGTGCGACTTATAAGTTCCAACCATTAACCAACCATAACTTTACCGCTATGATTGGCTTTAATCAGGAGGCAGGTAAAAACAAATTGATAAGAGCCCAGGCCAGAGCGCTTATTACACCCACAGTCGGAGATCTAAATGCCACTACCGGCGTTCAGCAGACCTTTGGGGGCAGTTCGCACGTAGCTTTACGGGGTGCTTTCTACCGCCTAAATTACAATTATAAAGAAAAATACCTTTTTGAAGCGGCTGGCCGGTACGACGGTACCTCCCGGTTCCCTTCCGAGTCCCGGTTCGGGTTCTTTCCATCCTTCTCCGCTGGCTGGCGAATTGATAATGAGAAGTTTATGGCCGGAGCGAGCGGATGGTTGGATAATCTGAAACTTCGGGCTTCTTACGGTACTCTAGGCAATCAAAATCTCGGGAGTAATTATTATCCCTATATAGCCACTATGGGGGCTGGCCAATCAAACTATATGTTCGCCAGTTCTACCATACCTTATGTAAATGCAGCAGGGCTGGTTAGTCCTTCTTTAACCTGGGAAAAGGTAATTTCTCAAAATCTAGGTTTAGATGTTGCGGTGCTGCGGAATAAACTTGATTTCTCCTTTGATGTTTTTACCAGAGATACCAAAGATATGTTGATGAGTGTAACATATCCTGCTATTCTGGGGGCTACATCTCCTCGGGAAAATAAGGCTGACTTGAGAACGAAAGGTTGGGAATTAGCCTTAACCTGGCGGGATAAGATCAGGAATGATTGGAATTATGATTTTACCCTGGCCTTGTCGGATGCTACATCTGAAATCACGAAGTTTGAAAACCCTTCCGGGGTTATTGGTCAGAATTATGTAGGTCAAAAACTTGGGGAAATTTGGGGGTACCGGACAGTTGGCATTTTTCAGACGGCAGATGAAGTGGCCAGCGCACCAGACCAATCAAGGCTGGGAACGAACTGGCGGCCAGGAGACATGCAGTACGCGGACTTGAATGGTGATGGCATTATAAGCCCAGGTGGCAATACCCTGGCAAATCCGGGCGATAGAGAAATTATTGGGAATACCACGCCCAGATATACATTTGGTATCAACAGCGGTATCTCTTATAAAAACGTTAGACTAACTGCTTTTTTCCAGGGTATTTGGAGCAAAGACTATGCTCCATCGAACGGTAGATGGACCTGGTTCTTTCCTTTTAATGCTGGGCACGTGGAAAAATATTACATAGCTGATTCTTGGAGCGAAACAAACCGGGATGCTTATTTTGCCGCTCCGGAATATGCACAAGCAAAAAATATCCAAACCCAATCCCGTTTCTTACAACAAGCTGGTTATATAAGGTTAAAAAATATCAATCTGAGCTACGATCTTCCCGAGATACTGACAAACAAAGTTGGTATGGGGAGAGCGCAACTTTATGTGAGCGGAATGAATTTGTGGGAATTCTCAAAAATCCGGAAGCCACTTGACCCGGAGACTATTTCTACCGGGAATATTGAATACCCTATGCAACGCATATTCACTTTGGGAGCTAACATATCCTTCTAGTAACTACTTTAAAAAGAAAACTAATATTTAAATGAAAAAGCATCTAATTAAATATATAAGTAAATATAGTATAATCTTTTCGGCAGCTTTTCTTCTGAATAGTTGCAACGACGATTTCCTGGAAAGATACCCTTTAGACCAAATAAGTGGGGAGACTTTCTGGAACACGGAGAATGACTTAGTAGTGTACAATAACAGCCTTTATAATCTGGCCCTAAATGACGAAAATGTGCCTATTTTACGAGGCCATATGGGTAATACCGATTGGAGTAGTATCTGGAGCGAGGACGAGATGACGGATAATATAGCGTCAATTGATAACAGGCATACGTTTTATCAACAAATAAGGGCTGGTAAACAAACTATTCCTACCAATCCGGAAAGGTTTGGCTATAGAGGTTGGGATTTTGTCCGGGCCATTAATGTGGGCCTTGCTAATTACAATAAGGCAAGTATTCCTCAGGCCACAATTGATAGATATGCCGGCGAAGCAAGGCTTCTTAGAGGCTGGTTTTATGCCGATAAAGTATCAAAATACGGGGATGTGCCTTGGGTAGAGACAGAACTGAATATTGATTCCGAAGAATTATATGCTGCCCGTACACCACGGGAAGAGGCCATGGCTAAAGTGCTGGAAGACCTGAACTTTGCCACGGAAAAACTTCCGAATAGCTGGAATGATGGGGGTGCCCCGGGTCGGTTAAACCGATGGAATGCCTTATTAGTGAAGTCCCGGGTTTGTTTATTTGAAGGTACCTGGCGGAAATACCACGGCGGTGCAGATGCCAACATGTGGCTGGAGGAAGCAGCCAAAGCGGCCAAAGAACTAATGGATACCGGTCCTTACAAGTTGTACTCCACCAACAATCCCCAAAACGATTACAATGCCTATCACCGCACCATCAACCTGACCGGAAATTCGGAAGTAATGTACTATCGGAAATACCAAGTGGGTATAAATACTAACAATGCACAAACGCCTTTTCATGAAATTGCCAGCGCCACAAAGAGTATAGTGGAAGATTATTTAGCTACTGATGGGCTACCCATTACCTTATCTCCCTTATACCAAGGCGATGAGCAGATTGAGGATGTGTTCGTAAACCGGGACCCGAGGTTAAGACAAACGGTTCTGCATCCGGCAGATAAAGCAAAATATCAGTATTATAATGGCAATACCACTACCTATCCTCGCTTGCCCGGTATGGGATCAAACCCTGCCGCTACCGGTTATCATATTATCAAATTCTATAATCCAGCTGATATAATAGGCAAATCATATAACACCGGTGAGTCTCCTGCCATTATTTTAAGATTTGGGGAAGCTTTGTTAAACTATGCGGAAGCAAAAGCCGAACTTGGTACTATAACGCAGGGAGATTTGGACCTTAGTATCAACAAATTGCGGAGCCGCGTTGCTATGCCTCCTCTGAATATGGACGTTCCGATGGACCCCCGTTACGCCAGTGATGGGGTATCGGCCTTAATTGTTGAAATCCGACGCGAGCGGAGAATCGAATTGTTTGGAGAAGGATTCCGGTACGATGATTTGAGACGCTGGAAGCAAGGGAAAAAACTAGTCACTCCAACCTTGGGCATACGTTGGAATGAGGCCGCCATCGCCCGCTATCCCGGCGCAGTAGTTAAAACATCCGTTGATCCCGCTTCCGGTAAAACGTACATCGATGTGTATAAAGGTTCGGATTTTGCAACGCCCGTGTTTGATGAAAACAAGCACTATTTATGGCCTATTCCATTGAATACTTTAGCTCAAAATCCAAATATTAAGCAAAACCCGGGTTGGAACTAAGCTTTTCTGTAACATAATAAGAGAACATTAAGAACTCAGGTTAATATAAAGAAAAACCGTAACAAGAGGTTACGGTTTTTCTTTATAAAGCATGTCGCAATTACAATTATAAGCACTTGTTGCGGGTGGGCAAGCAAAAAGAAAAACAGCTTCAGGATAAAGCCCTGCGGAGTGACGGAATCAATGAATTTTTGGAAGACGGCATTAACTCCGATGCAGGAACGCGCGCCTTTCTTTTCCTCATAACCTGATTGACAAAAGCCATAGACCAATAATGGTTATAGGAGTGTTTATTTATAGTTCTTTACTTTTTTCAGAACCTTCCTTGTGTTCACTAATTAAATCATGAAATTTAAATTTGTTCAGCTTTTGTTCGTACTGATTTTTTTCTTGTTCATTCCCATAATTTCTGTTGCTAATTCTGGTTTGCAAGTTTTAGAACCAAAAAAAGAAAAAGAAAAGCTGGTAAAGCTGGAAAACCCCATAACCGTCCAATACCTTAAAAAACATCTCCGCAAAAATAGCCCCCGGCTCATTCTTACCCCTTCTGTTGAAACTAATCTAAAAAGAAAAATAAAAACTGATCCGGTTGTTCAAAATGTGTATAAGGCTATTCAGTTGAATGCCCAAGAAATCCAGGAGAAACCGTTATTAGAGAGAAATGTAGTAGGCCGAAGGCTGCTGGCAACTTCCCGGGAAATGCTTTACCGGATGAATGTGCTGGGTTTGGTTTACCGGATGGAAAAAGACCCGGCGGTGTTAAAACGAATAAAAGATGAATTAACAGCCGTTTCGAATTTTCAGGATTGGAACCCTTCCCATTACCTGGACGTGGCGGAAATGTCTATGGCGGTGGCCCTGGGTATTGATTGGGCCGGTAACGATCTGCCTAAATCGACTGTAGAACTGGCAAAAAATGCGCTTATTCAAAAAGGTATCAATCCTTCTTATTCTAAAGAAAATGTATTTTTTGTAAACCACACCAATAACTGGAACCAGGTCTGCAATGGAGGCATGATAGCAGCGGCCGTTGCGATTGCCGACCTAGACCCGGAACTGGCCGCTAAAACGCTTAGCCGGTCGCTGGATGGCTTGCCGCACGCATTAAAGCAATACGGCCCCGATGGGGTGTACCCGGAAGGCTCTTCTTACTGGAGTTATGGCACTACCTATTCTGTTTTAACCTCTTCCTTACTGGAAAGTGCCTTCGGAACCGATTTTGGTATAGCGAAATACCCGGCTTTCCTGAAAAGTGCCGATGTGCAGATATTAAGCCTGGCTCCCTCTGATGGGTATTTCAATTTTGCGGATTGCAGTGATAAACGAGATGAAAATGGGGATTTCACCCTGGCCTGGTTTGCGGCCAAAACCGGGAATAAAAATTACTTTGAAAAAGAACGCTTTTTAAGAGACCCGGAAAAAATGGGTAAACTGGAAGGATGGGCAGGCGCCGGGCTTATCTGGATATCGCAGTTTAAGGATAAGCAGGATAAACAACTTCCTTTAGCCTGGAAAGGAGAAGGAGACAATCCGGTTTTCTTTTTCCGAAGTCCGGAAAATAATGCGCGGCAGTTTTACTTGGGCGGTAAAGGTGGGCGGGGTTCCGTAAGCCATGGCAACATGGATGCAGGCTCGTTTGTGTTTGAACTGGATGGGGTACGTTGGGCGATAGATCCCGGCAACCAAAATTATAATATCCTGGAACAAGCTGGTTTCGATCTTTGGTCGGGGTGCCAGGAGTGCGAGCGCTGGACCTTGCTCACTAAAAATAATTTTGGCCATAGTACGCTTACCGTCAATAATGCGAAGCACGTAGTAAATGGCTTTGCCCCCATTGTTGATTTTAATAATGGCAATCGGCCAGAGGCTACCGTTGATATGTCTAAAGTTTTAGGTAAAGACATTGGGACTGTAACCCGCCGGTTTATTAAAGAAAATGACCATTCCCTCTTACTTGAAGACAAATTTAAATTTAATGAGAATACCCAAAATATGACTTGGCAATTAATGACCACCGCCGATGTGGAAATTGTAAAAGGAGGAGCTGTTTTAAAACAAGATGGCAAACAGCTAAAACTGGAGAACCTGTCTCATCCGGAGCTTGGCATATCAATTATTTCTTTAGATCCGGCTCCCTTAAAACTAGACAGGCAAATAGGAAACCTGAAACGCATAGAAATTAGGATGCCCGCTTACCTGTTCACAAAAGAGGAAGGGGAATTGCGTGTACGATTAGTAGCAGAATGATAGGAAAATAAGTTAAGTCTACCTTTAACGAAGGTACTGTGCAAGATATCAGAACGGTCAGGGTTTATGGAGTTATCCCGGATACGGTAAAAAACACGCCCTTTTATTTCGCATACCAGCAAATGATAATTAAAAACGAATGAAAGATTCTCCCCCAAAAAGTTCTTGCTTCTCTATTGGTGTCTGGAAACTAATAATTCCGATATTATTTCTGGCTGTTTCATGCCGGGGCACCTCAGGCGGAGTGGAAGGGCAAACTGGCACGCAAGCAGGTATAGCACAGAAGCTAATGCTATTACCAGACATGGTTATAAACGAGGTGGCCAAAGGCAATGCTAGGGAGTTGGTTGATGAACAAGGCGCGCCGGGGGAAGCACCCGGCGGAGCGCCTGCTACCAGTTGGTCGGTGAAAGTGCGGGAAGGAAAAATTGAATGGTTCCTTCCCGCCAACGCAGTTATCGACTTAGGACGGGAACATATTATTACAGGCATCTATCTTTACGACGGCAACGGAGTAGCAGGCAACGTGCACATTAACTACGGCATTCCTTTCCGCTGGACACGGCTGCTAACCGACCCCATGGCGGACAGCAATGTTTGGAAGGAACACCGGACAGGTAATATCCGCACCCGCTATATTCAAATCTCCAAGGAGACAGACGTGGACTTGCGGGAAGTGGTGCTCTACGGCTACCCCATAGGCCCGGCTCCAGAACCGAAAGCGGCAGTTGTAAAACCTGCACAACCTCTCCTTGAAAACGCCATTGGTATTAATTCCCACTATTTTGACCCAATGGATAAGGTAAAAGTAGCCGGTATTGTGCGGGAGTACCATAACTGGTATTACAACGAGGGAGCTTTTACGCAGGGCTATCCCGGTTATCCGCACAATCAGATTCAGTTTAGTCCCGGCAGCATTAGGGCAAATAATCCAAAGAATAAAGTTGCAATATGGAATCCTAACCAACCGGATGGCGTCGATTTTGACAAATATTACCGGGAGATGAAAGAAGCCGGTATACTGGTGTTTACGTGTATAGAAAGTACCGTGCCCTGGTTAAACGGAGAGCCGGATAAACGGTCCAGCGGCAAGCCTGTTCCGGAAGGGGTGGACCCCGGCAACCCTGCCTCTTATGCTGCACATGCCGATTTTCTGTACCAGTACGCGGCCCGCTACGGCAGCACCAAAGTGGCTGACAGTAAGCTAAAGTTGGCCCCGAACCAGGAGCGCAAGTCTGGTCTGGGCTACCTGGAGTACTTCGAGAACTGGAACGAGCAAGACCGATGGTGGAGCGGCAGGAGCGACTACTTCAGCCCCTATGAGTACGCGGCCATGTCGAGCGCCGACTACGACGGGCATGAATCGACGATGGGTGCCGATAAGGGCATTAAGAACGCCGATCCGAATGCCAAGCTGGTGATGAGCGGCCTGGCCTTACCAAACCCTGACTACATGCGAGCCATGAAGTTCTGGTTCGAGCACAACCGCAAGGACAAGAAGTTTATTTTCGACGTACTAACGGTGCACCACTACTGCAACGAGAGCGGAGGCCAGGCAGAGATGAGGACCGGCATCAGTCCTGAGCAAGACGGCATGCGGGAGTTAATGCACGAAGTGGTCAAATTCCGAAACAAGCATGCCCCGGAAAAGGAAGTTTGGATGACCGAGTTCGGCTGGGACACCAATCCGGTTACCCCGCAGGCCGCGCCAAGCAAAGAGATGCAAGGACAGTGGCTGGTGCGGGGTTTCCTGGAGTGTTTGGCTGCCGGCATGGACCGCGTGGCTATGTATGTACTGCAGGATAGTGACCCGAACAGCAAAGTGCAGTTTTCAAGTACTGGTCTTATAGGCCCTAAGGGAAACCATGAGCCAAAGCCATCCTGGTATTACGTTTATACCTTACGTAACCAACTTTCTGGTATGGTATACCACAATGATGGAAAAGCTTCCGGAAGTAACGTGAAAATATATAAGTTTAAAGAGCCTAACAGCAGCAGAGGTGTATATGTATTGTGGAGCCCCACTTCGAAAGGTACCAAAGTGAATGGCTACAAGTTGACTTTAGATGGCACACCTTCTACGGCTACGCTGGTAACAATGAAAATTGGAGAGCAAAACGGCATTTCTAAGAAGCTGGCAATAAGCGGGGGCGCTGTGCAAGTAGATGTATCAGAACTGCCAGTATTTGTACAGGTAGACCGGATACCGTAAACTGGAAAGCTAACTTTGATAGACACCGACCTAAGGTGCTAAATAGTAAACAAGGCTTTACGCTAGAAGGGTGATTTTTTTATGTCAGACTTTAAATTCAGTTCTGAATAAGTTGAGTTATTGCTTTACAATGATAAAAATGAAATACACCTGTTTACTTGTATTTGCCTGCTTGTTCACTTGCTGTTCTCCCGTTAAAATAAACACTCCGCTTCGCCCGTCGCTTGTGGACTTGGGCGAAACGCTCGGCCACGCGAAACTAATTGACGAGATCGTATTCACAGAGACGGACACCAGCCACCTGTTTGCCGAAAGCCCTGCCGGTGCCAGCGTGGTAAAGACGATCCTCGGCAAACCTACCCGCTTGCTTAACAAGACGCCCGGGCAGGCAGCATATATGACGTTCCGCCTGGGTCGAAACAGGAACCTTAGGGCCGGCGGCACCTATATTCTTGAGGTGGAATACCCGGAAGATGTGCCGCGCAGCCTAATTGTCCAGAACGCCGGTAACGAATCTGCGCTTGGTTTCCACACTGGTACAACAGTGGGTGACGCTTTCCATCCCAAGTACGTCAGCAACAATAATGAGTCTCTGAACCTGCCGCTGTCCGGCAAAATTGAAAAGTGGCGACACTTCTTCAACCTGCATGATCGCTTCCCGAATGTAAAGTATATCCGCGGTTCCGGCGGAAGGACGTTAACAGTAAAAGATGGCTTTCCTGTCACCATTTCCCAGTTCTCTGCCGAAAACCTGCCCCTATCGCAGGGGGCTGCCGTCTCTGCCATCCGGCTTTACGAAGTGCCCGATTCGGAGGCACTCAAAGTCAAAGTAAACCTTCCACCGGCTGAATTGCCCCATCGAAATATTTTCTGGCGGGAGGAAATGTCAGACGGTGTCGTGAACGGCGCTGCTGATAAAACAACGCGCGGCCTGGATAACCCAATCGACTGGTTCCGCTTCAAAGCCAATCAGATGGATTTCCTGGGCATAAACACCTACACCAAGGACTTGCTGGAATTTGGTGCCGTGCAGAATTGGAACACCTCCGCGGGTGGCGGCGATCAATGGGCCAACTACGATGCGCCATCGGCCGATTGGTGGAACCAGATTGTGGAGATTATGGGCAACCGAGGCTTCCGTGTTCTGCCGTATTATGAATACGCCGGCAGTAAGGGCAAGCAGGGGCTGGGCAATGAGCGTCGGGCCAAGCCGCTGACGCGCGATGATGCTTATACAAAAACTAGTTGGATTGAAAACGCCAATGCCGACATCACGGACCCGGACACCTACGCCGATTTCAAGAAGATGCTGGACATCACGGTGATCGCACTCAAAGACAAAGCGAACTTCGCCGGCATCTGGCTTCGGCCGCGTATGCAACTGCCCATGGGCTTTGGTGATGCCACCCGTAAACGTTTTGCTACGGAAGCGAACCAAGGCCAAACCATCTCCCGCCAGGATCTGATACGTAATGCGGCCCTACTGGCCCGGTACAAGGATTGGTGGTTTGGTAAACGGCAGGGCTTCCTGGTGGCTATGCGCGACTACTTGCGGGTTAACGGTGTTAATGATGCGGTCGTGCTCTTTACTGCTGACGCGACCGAGCCTGGCGTTCCCTTAAAAGGCCCGAATTTTGTGACGGACAACCTGCCCTTGTGGAATAATTATCTGGATAACAGCAACCATTCCCAAGACAAAAACATTAAGCCTATTACGCTGCAGCAGGTTGTTGATCAGCAGTTGTACCTGCAGGCCCTCACCTCACCGATTAGCACCTGGGGCGGCTGGGAGGTGCAGCACGCCGGCCCACAGCCCGACCCCCGAAACTACCAAAATGTTGAGGGCGTGATGCTCACCCACACATTTAACACCCTCTATTCAGTATCCGATCCGCAAACGATGGACCTGTTCCGCACTAAAACCGGGCTGACCATGGTTCGGCACCATTCGCTCAACGAAAATATGATGTTTGACGCAAACGGCAAGGAGAAACTTGGGTACTTCGTGGTAGATGTGGAGCGGGCCGGCCCTTACTGCATGATGTCGGAAGCCATGGCCATGGCCAACGGTGATCCAACCCATCTCGGCTATTTGTTGGGTCTGAACCTCGGCCGTGGCTTCCCGGAGTACGTTCGAAATTTCAATATCGCTTTCCTCTCCTTACCGGCTCTGCCCAGCGTGCGGCTCAGTGGTGCCGCCAACGATAGTGAGGTTGTTGTGCGGTCTATCAACACGGATAAATACGGGACATACTTCGCCGTAATTAACACCGGCATGACCGACAAGAAAAATGTACAGATCACCCTGCCGCCCGGCAAGGTAACCGATGCTACCACCGGTAAAGTACTGCAGACCGCAGGAGGTAAAGTCACTTTAAACCTATATCCCTACCAACTGCGTGCCCTGCACGTGAATTAAGCAGGGGCGAGGCCTTTTAAGTAAATAAACGAGCTATAATAATTAAATATCTTTCATTCATGAATAAAAGAAG